>ENA-OFCX01001346-OFCX01001346.1-metagenomes-genome-assembly--contig:-NODE-1346-length-10157-cov-2.299842_pt1 | contig 10157 bp, 12 predicted proteins | sample MGYA00153384_OFCX01 | MGnify analysis MGYA00153384
GGCCGTGCTGCGCTCGCCGGAGCCGGCGAGTTCGAGCGCTGCTGGCGCATCCTTCCTCTCGAGCGAGTCGAGATAGCTCTTCACGAAGCCGCTCGAGCTGTAGAGGGTGGAGTTGAGAGCGCTGACAGTGATCGCGAAGGCGCCGATCACGGCGGCCGCGACGACAGCCCAGATGATGATCGTGCGGTTCACAAGATCCATCCTAAATTGCGCATCCGGGGTGCCGCTGCATTCTGAACAGTCGCGGCACGGTCGCACCATGCTCTGGATGCCCCGGGTACAGTGAAGCGGTGAACGGTGACGGGCGGAACGAGCTGCAGCTGTCGCCTGAACAGCAGGCGGTCTTCGACGCGATCGAGACCACCCAGCAGAACCTGTTCATCACGGGCCGGGCAGGAACCGGAAAATCCACTCTCCTGAATCACCTCTCGGAGAACACGTCGAAACAGATAGTGATCTGTGCGCCCACCGGAGTCGCGGCGCTGAACGTGGGTGGGCAGACCATCCACTCCCTCTTCCGATTGCCGATCGGGGTCATTGCCGACCACGACATCGACCAGGGCGTCCAGTTGCGCAAACTGCTCAGCACCATCGACACTCTCGTCATCGACGAGGTTTCCATGGTCAACGCCGACCTGCTCGATGCGATCGACCGATCGCTGAGGCAGGCGAGGCAGCGAATGCATGAGGCATTCGGCGGGGTGCAGGTGGTGCTGTTCGGTGACCCGTATCAACTGGCGCCGGTGCCGGGTGAGGGCGAGGAGCGCGCCTATTTCGAGGATCACTACCGTTCGATCTGGTTTTTCGACGCGAAGGTGTGGGATGACACCGATCTCACGATCTACGAGCTGACGACCATCCATCGCCAGCATGAAGCCGAGTTCAAGTACATGCTGAACGCGGTTCGGCACGGCGGGGTGACGGCCGAGATCGCCGCCAGGCTGAACGAGGTGGGTGCGCGGCCAGCCCCTACCGAGGGTGCGATCACGCTGGCCACTACCAACGGTACCGTCACCAGGATCAACGCGACAGAGCTCGCGAGACTGCCGGGGCGGATGCTCACGGCCAAGGCCGAGGTCAGCGGCGACTTCAACGGGCGGGCGTTTCCGGCGGATGAGGCGCTCGAGCTCAAGATGGGCGCGCGGGTGATGTTCCTGCGCAACGAGCGCGGCATGGGGGTCAAGAACGGGACGCTGGCCACGATCGAGCGGGTATCGGCCGAGGGGATGGCGGTGCGCCTCGACGACGGGCGCGGGGTCGCGTTCGAGGTGAAGGACTATGCCCATGTCGATCATGGCTATGCGGCGACGTTCCACAAGTCGCAGGGGGTGACGGTCGACACCGCGCACGTGCTCGCGACACCGGGCATGGACCGGCACAGCGCCTATGTGGGGCTGTCGCGGCACCGCAGCGCCGTGCAGCTGCACTACGGGCGCGACGACTTCGCCGACCAGCGCCAGCTTGTGCGCGCGCTCAGCCGCGAGCGGGCGAAGGACATGGCGGGGGACTATGCCCGTGAGGGGGCCGCGCCCGCGCTCGACCAGCAGAGCCAAGCACGCGCGTTTGCCGAGCGGCGCGAGATCCGGTTCCCGGAACGCGCGCGGGAAATCGTCGCCAAGGTGCGCGACAAGGCGCGGGGCATGTTCGACGGGTTGAAGCTATCGCTCGGGCAGGGGCCAGCACCCGCGCCGCTCGTCAGCGACCGTCTTGCGCGCGCGATCGACGGCTATGCCGATGCTTGGCGCGATGCAGCGCGGATGACGGCGCAGAAGCTGCCGGTGCTGCCGCACCAGGAGGCGGCGCTGGCGAAGGCGGGCAGGGCGCTCGACGCGCAGCGCCCGCACGGTGCGGCCGACCTTGCCGCCGCGTTGCGTCAGACCCCCAAGCTGGAGCCGGGTCGCGCGATCGAGGCGATGAACGCGGCGGGACGGGCGCGGATGCAGGGCAAGGACCGCGACTTGGCAAAAGAGATCGGATTACCGCCGCGCACGCGCGACCGTGGCATGGAGCGTTAGCGCACCATGGAGAGCGACGAACAAAACGACGGCGCGGCGCGGGCGTTCGAGGACCTGACCGCCGAGGTGCGCGTCATGCGCCGCGCCATCGAGGCGCTGGAGGGCAAGAAGTCGGTCGACTACGCGCCGACGCTTGCGGCGCTGACACAGCAGCTGGAGCGGCTGAGCGCGGCCACCGCGAACTTGGCTAAGGCACCAGCGCTGAAACTGACGCCCGACGGCTATGCCGCGCAGCTGCGGCGTGCAACGGACGACGCGAGCCGACCGGCGGCGGCCGAGCTGCAACGGGTGCAGATGCTGACGGCCACGCTGGAGCGCGCGCTGGGCGGGGTCAGGACGCGTGAGGAGCAGCTGCGCTGGATCGTATGGGCTGCGACCGGCGGAGTGGCAGCGGGAGCTATGCTGACCCTCTTCGCGGTGAGAATGTTGGGAAGCTAGCTTGCGCATTCCCGTGTAGGAGCCGCTCGATAAAGCCTGCACGGAGAGGCCGCTGTTTTGAATTACGATGCTTTGGACGATTACATTCACGCGTTGCGTGCCCGCCGCGATTTTTTCTCGGCATTGAACAAGAACGATGAAGCAGATCGATACGACCGATATGCCGACGCCATCGCTTTTCCGGTCAGGTCTCTACGTCATGGAACGAAGCTCACGCCCGACGAGGCGAGTAGTTATTTGCGCGATCTACTGGGTCTTTCCGCTCCGGACGAAATCCAGGCTCGCGTTGCTTCTCACCGCTGCAACGCCGTCTATCAGGCGGTCATGAAGTTGGCGAATGCAATGCAGCGCCTGAAAGACGGCAAACCCGCTCGCAAACTACTCGGGGTTTTCTGACCGGCCCGGTATCAAAACCCTTCAGCTTCGACACCACCGGGCGATGCCTGTTTCGAGCGGATCAAGCCAACTACGAACAGCAGCCATCCCACTGTCATGAGGCCGCTCGAACCGAGAACGATCGTTGACACGGCCGTTTCTGCAATCGCGGTGGCGCTATGGCCCATACCTGCAATCGGCAGTGTTTCGCTTGCGCCAGTTGCGGCCGACAGGGTCAAACCAAGCCAGAGTCCGTACATGCCGATGGTGATTGTCCATCGCGCAGTCTTTGCCAGTGCGCTATTCAGCGAGACTGCCGACCAGACTGCCCCGACGATCATGAGTGCCATGCCACTCTGCACGGCCGTCAGATGCGCCGAGAGTGCCATGCGGGGATTGACAAAGGACTGGACGAAAGCGCCCTGAAACAGTCCAAGCAAGAACAGGACCGCACCGGCGACGATCAACGACCGTATCATAGCTGCCCGTCGTTTGCCTGAGTTGTCGGCTGAAGCGCGGCTGAATCAAACATGATATGCTCCTCGACAGCCATGCCGTTGGCGAGCCGGAAGCGATCAACCCCCAACCAGGTGACGCGCTTCCCGTCGATCAATGCCGATGATTCCCACGAAATGTAGAGGCGATCACCATTCCCCGCGTAATCGAGCGGCTTGACCTTTAATTCGACGAACGTGTCGAGCATGCCCTGCATGATATCGATGTATGCTGCCCCGGAGAACGTACCCGCGCCAGTAAAGTTGATCGTGGCGTCGTGAGCAATAATCTCAGCTACCCGAGCACCGCTGGGCGCTGCCCAAAAGCTGCAAAAGCGCGTGTAAAAATCGCGGTGCTCTTGGGAAAGCGTATCATTGTCCATCGATCGACTCCATGCCATACTACCGGTATGGTAGTTCCATACTCTCGGTATGCCTGTCAAGAAGGTGGTGCGTGAAAAGCGGTTTTGTGCGCGAGAGCGCTCGACCCGCGCTGCTTCGCGCGGCGCATGAGGCGTTTGGAGTACGGGGCTTCGATGCGGTGTCGCTCGACGAGGTTGCCGCTGCCGCAGACGTGACCAAGGGCTCACTTTATCACCACTTTGCGTCCAAGGCGGACTTGTTCGGAGCGGTCTACCGAGCGGAACTGGAACGGCAGGTTTGCCTATGGGGCGATGCGTATGCTCAAGCCGGTTCCTCATGGCAGGCGTTTCAGGCATCGTGTCTGGCCTACCTCGACCTCATAAGAGAGCCGAGAGCCCGGCGCATAGCAGTCGTCGAAGCGCCGGCGGTGCTCGGTCTAGCGGCGTTTAGGCAGATTGAGGATGAACTGGCGAAGCCAGCCATGATAACGGCGATCGCCTCTGCAATGGATGCCGGTGACATCGAGCGCAGGGCGGTCGAACCAGTGGCGCATCTGATCTTTGCGGCTCTCTGTGAAGCGGCAATGCAGATGGATCGAGCTGATAACTTCGACGCTGCGCAGACCGCTTGGATTGCCGAACTTAGGCGTATGTTCAAGGGGCTGCGGTAGGCCAGCTCAGCGATTTGAATCCTCAAAGAGCTTGTCGATTATTTGAACGACTAGCCCCTTCGTTTCGGTTTCGTCTACTCCTAGACGTTCAAGCTCTCCGTCCGCCGCCGCGTCGCATATTCGCTCGATTATCAGTAGTGTTGCGACTTGATCGGCAAAATTCAACAAAGCAAACGCTGCACTCCTTGTTCGCATTGCCGCGATCTGGGCTAATCTCACCCGTGCCCGGGCACACCCGACTTCATCATCCTCGACAGTGAGCAGGCGCAGGGACCGGCGAAAGATACGATGCCGCTTGTGGTGTGCGATCAAAGCACTCGCTATGTCCTCTGCCGATGTCGCGTTCGCCAGAGCGCGTTCCTCTTCCGATGCCCACCGATCGTAGATTGCGATGAAGATGGCACGCTTGTCGGGAAAATGACGGTAAAAAGTCTGGGGTGCGTAACCTGCGCGCCTCGCGATGGCGTTCGTATTCGTGCCCGCATAGCCCTGTTCCTCGAACTCAAGTCGCGCGGCCACGACGAGGGCGCTGTGGCCTTCGCCCCTGGTGGAGCGTCTTCCGGCATCACCAACGGTGCTCGACATTGCTCGTTATCTCTCGGTCTTGACACTAAGTGATGCACATATCACAAAGTGATATGCAACTCACATGGAAGTGAAGCGTGGGAAACAGAGCCGCTGTAGGAGTGCAGATACCCTTCGAGCTAATTGAAGCAGCGGGCACAAAAGTGGCCGTCGCTCGACGGGGCAACGGTGAGCCCGTTCTGTGCCTTCACGCAACCGGTCAGGGCGCGCGCGACTTCGAGCACTTCGAGGCGCTGGTCGTGCCGCTCGGGTTCGAGATAACCGCCATCGATTGGCCGGGCCAGGGCGCTAGTCCGCCTGACGCGACCAGTGCAAAGCCAAGCGCCTCGCGATATGCTGAAATCCTTGCCGACCTGGTGCACTCCTTATTCCCCGCTTCCGCTCCCATTGTCCTTGGTAATTCGATAGGAGGCATGGCAGCGATCCGCTTTGCGGCATCGAGGCCAGACTTGGTGAGAGCATTGGTGCTTGCTAACCCAGGCGGCCTTGCGCCGCTCGACCGCACGGCGCGCTTGGCAATCGATGCAATGAGGCGGTTCTTTGCAGGGGGCGCGCGAAGCGCCCGCTGGTTCCCGTCCGCGCTCGCTGTCTATTACCGGCTCGTGCTGCCATCGCGTCCGGCCAAGGCGCAACGTAAGCGTATCGTGGCCGCCGGGCAGGAAGTGGCCGAGTTGGTCGGTGAAGCGTGGAAAGGCTTTGCCGACCCGGCGAGCGATCTTCGGCCCGACCTGGCACGGGTAACCTGCCCGGTCCTGTTCGCTTGGGCGATGCAGGACCGTGTCGTTGCCTGGTCCAAGAGCGCGCCGACCGTAACTGGCCATCATGGCGGTCACGTCCGCCAGTTTCGTGGCGGCCACGCCGCCTTCCTTGAAGATCCGGATGCCTTTGCGGCAGCTTTTGTCAATTTCACCCATGGTTTAGCCGAAAATCATCACGGGAGGGTTGCATGACACCTACTGGCTCCGCAGCGCGAGCGGCCCGCGTGGACGAAATACCGATGAATATCACCCTTCGCCGTGTCGCTGCATGTGCGATCGCGGTAGTCGCATGGTCGGGTCTCGCGCTCGATGTCTGGGTCATCGTTCGGCACGACGGGATGTCACCCACTACGGCAATCTGGAGCGAACTGAGGTATTTCACAGTCATCACCAACCTGCTCGCCGCTGCGATCTTCACCAGCGCCGCGTTGAGCGAGCGCCCGCTGTTGGCGCGCGTATCTGGGAGCGTCGCGGTTCCCATGCTTATGGTTGCCCTGATTTACTGGAGCGTCCTGTATCCACAGGACCCGCCACCGTCTGAAAAGACCGTAGTGAACCTGCTTCTGCACCTGTTCACGCCCACGCTTGTCGTCGCCTATCATCTTCTGGCGCATCGCCTTGCGCCGCGCGACCTCTTCGCGCGTGGTCGCACAGATTTCGGTGAGCTTGTTCATCGATACGCGATCCAGCAATCGAGCAGCGCCTTGGCAAGACCTTTGTCTATGGCTTCGCCGGCTTCTTCGATGCCATCTCCAATTGTCGCTGCCTCATTTGCAACCACCAGCGCCGCCGCCGCATTGAGCACAACGGCATCGCGATAAGCGCCGGTTTCGCCGACCAGCAGCCGCCTGATGGCATCGCCATTGAACAATGCGTCGCCACCCCGGATCGCATCGCTCGAATGGCGCGCAAATCCAAAACCGTCGGGTGCAATGTCGCCACTGCTCAGATCGATACCGATCGTTGCGATCGCTGTCGGCCCGGCAACAGAGATTTCGTCGAGGCCTTCATGACCGGATACGATCATTGCCCTGGCGCTGCCCAGTTCCGCCAAGCTGCGGCGGTAAAGCGGGATTTGCGACGGGTGAGGGACGCCGACCAGTTGCCGTGTTACGCCCGCTGGATTGCACAAAGGCCCGAGCAGATTAAAAATCGTTTTCCGGCCAAGGGCGCGCCGGATCGGCGCCAGGTGGCCCAGCGCGGGATGGTAATTTGGCGCAAAAAGGAAACAGATGCCAAGATCAGCGAGACAGGCTTCGGCAGTGTCTGCGGCATGATCGAGGTTTAGCCCCAAGGCCTCAAGCGTGTCCGCAGCCCCCGCCTTCGATGATGCCGCGCGATTGCCGTGTTTAGCGACGGGGACTCCGCAAGCCGCGATCACGATAGCAACGGCCGTCGAAACGTTGAGACTGTGGCTGCCGTCTCCGCCCGTGCCGCACACGTCGATTGCATTTGCTGGTGCGCTTACCGAGACCATGCGTTTACGCATTGCCCGCGCGGCGCCAACAATTTCGTCCACCGTCTCACCCCGGTCGGCAAGTATCGTCAGGCGTGATGATATCGCATCATCCGCCATGCGACCGTCCAGTATCTCGCCAAACAGCGTTTCGGCGTCAGACGCATTCATACCCGTTCTTTCACGCGCATCCCGGCCAGCATCATGAAATTGGCGAGCATCGCGTGACCATGTTCGGTCGCGATGCTTTCGGGATGGAACTGGACGCCGTGGATGGGGAGCGTCTTGTGACGAACGCCCATGATGCTGCCGTCGGGCGCTGTGGCGTTGACGATCAGGTCATCGGGAGGATCATCGACAATCAGCGAATGATAACGCGTTGCCGTGAACGGAGAGGGAAGCCCGCCAAAAAGGCCAGTGCCATCGTGCGTGACCGGCGATGTCTTGCCGTGCATCAACCCGCCGCGCACGACGCGTCCGCCAAAATGCTGGCCAATGGCTTGATGGCCCAGGCAGACCCCAAGCAGCGGTCGCTGTTGCGCTGCGCAGGCGGCGACCAGATCAAGCGAAATCCCGGCTTCGGAAGGTGTTTTCGGACCCGGTGAAATCAGGAACGCTTCCGCGCCCGATGTCATCGCTTGCCCGACGCCGATTGCATCATTGCGGACGACCTCGACCGCAGCGCCCAATTCCATAAGATAATGGACAAGGTTCCACGTAAAACTGTCGTAATTGTCGATGACAAGGATCATGCGCGCTCTTTGGCGCAAACGCGCAGCAATGGGAATTCCCTAAAGTATGAGATTCGGGCGCCGTTAACCACAGCATGACCGCTGCTTCTATCCCCGTTTCGAATCGCATCAAACGTTGGTTGGGCCACATTGACGATAGGCAGTCGCCCTCGTTCCACACGTGGCAGGAACGCGTGTTTTCCGAAGTTGGCGCATTTCTAAGTGCCAATCATCTGGACCCGACGCCGGATAACTATGATCTGGCATTTCAATATCGTGCTGCGCAGAATGTTGTGCTGGTCAACGCAATCCGCACGGAGCTCGACAGCAAGGGCATTCTGACGGTGGATGCCGCCGACCGGATTTTCGCAGCGAACGCTGGCCCCGTCAGCGCTGATGCGCTTGCGCACATCGCGGCTGAGATTGGCACGCATGTGGACGGATTGTCGAGCATAGCCAAGCAATCAGACCATGATGCTGCTACGTTCCGCACTGCACTGGAAGCCAATATCGCAGGTGGTGCGCCCGATGCAGTCGCTGTCATGGACCTCACGTTGTCGATGGTTGCCCGGACGCGCGCCGCCGAAGCAGGGCTGCGAAAATCGACGCGCGAGCTGGCCGGATTGCGCGCACACCTTGCGGAAGCACAGCATTTTGCCGACGTCGATCCGCTGACCGAGCTGGCCAATCGACGAGCGTTCAAGCGCGAGCTGGAGCGCGAGATCGTCGGCTGTCGGGCCCACGGCAAACCATTGTCGCTGGCGTTTTGCGACATCGACCATTTCAAGCGTCTAAACGACCTCCACGGCCACGAAACGGGCGACCGTGTGCTGCGCTTTGTCGCGCAGCTTATGGCCAAGCAGTTTGCGCGCAAGGGAACTGTTGGCCGCTTCGGCGGTGAAGAATTTGTCGTCATGTTCCCCGGTCTTGCTCCCGAAGCAGCAGGTCATGCCGTTGACAGATGCCGCGTCGCCCTTGCCGACCTGCCGCTTTACGCAGCAACGACCGGGGACCGGATCGGCTCCGTAACGTTTACGGCAGGCGTTACGATGCTCGAAGAAAACGAAACAATGGCAGATATTTTGCGCCGTGCCGATGAACTGCTTTATCGTGGCAAGGCGGCCGGCCGAAACCGAATTTTGGTCGGGTAATTACTGACCGAACCCGACGTCAGCTGCACGCATCATTGCTTCGCGTGCTGCAGCGATCAGGGCACCCGCTTTGGCTTCGCATTCGCGCTGTTCGCTATCGGGATTGCTGTCGGCAACGATGCCCGCGCCAGCCTGGACATGCATAACGCCGTCTTTGACGATTGCTGTGCGCAAGACGATGCAGCTGTCCATGCTGCCGTCGGGGCTGAAATAACCGACACCGCCTGCATACGCGCCGCGGGTTTCGGGTTCGAGTTCGGCGATGATTTCGCATGCGCGCACTTTTGGGGCACCGCTGACGGTCCCCGCAGGAAAACCACCGAACAACGCGTCGAGCGCATCCCTTCCGGGGGCAAGCTGGCCGACGACGTTCGATACAATGTGCATGACGTGACTGTAGAATTCGACGGTATAGCTGTCGGTGACAGTTACGCTGCCTGCTGTTGAGACGCGGCCGACATCGTTGCGGCCTAGGTCGAGAAGCATCAGATGTTCGGCGCGTTCTTTGGGGTCTGCGAGAAGCGCATCGCGGTTTTCGGCATCTTCGAGCGCGGTCTTGCCCCGTGGGCGCGTCCCGGCAATCGGCCTTATCGTGACTTCGCCGTTGCGCGCGCGGACGAGGATTTCAGGACTCGACCCCGTTAGCGCAAAACCAGGCAAGTCGAGATGATAAAGGAACGGCGAGGGATTGATCCGGCGCAGCGCACGGTAAAGATCGAACGCCGGCAACGTGAACGGCATCGTGAAGCGCTGGGCGAGCACGACCTGAAATATGTCTCCGGCCGCAATGTAATCCTGAGCTGCCGCGACCATGGCATGATATTTTCCGGGATGGAGAACCGGCTCAGCTTCCGGCGATCTTAGTTGCTCTACCCGCCGCGGTTGAGCCGGTTTGACCAGCGGTGCGTTAAGCCGCGCCATGGCGGCTTCGATACGTTCCACGGCAGGGGCAATGTGGTCTCCCGGCCAGACGGGGGCAGCGAAATAGAGCCGGTCCGCTAGTCGGTCGAACACGAGGATCAACGTGGGCCGGACAAACATCATATCGGGAAGGTCGAGCGGATTTGCAGGCGGGCGCGGCAGGTTTTCGATAAGTCCGACGGTTTCATAACCAAAGTAAC
>ENA-OFCX01001347-OFCX01001347.1-metagenomes-genome-assembly--contig:-NODE-1347-length-10152-cov-8.601763_pt1 | contig 10152 bp, 9 predicted proteins | sample MGYA00153384_OFCX01 | MGnify analysis MGYA00153384
TCGATCGACGGGATGTAGCGCAGCTTGGTAGCGCACTGCTTTCGGGAAGCAGGGGTCGGAGGTTCAAATCCTCTCATCCCGATTAGGGGAAAAACAACACTAGAAAAGGGTTTCGGCAAGGTCTATGCGACTTTGGCGGAACCTTTTTCGTTGTCTTATTGACAATGAAAGGGTGGTTAGGGGTGTTTAGACATGACAGTTTTACCCCTATTTTTACCCCTATGAAAATCACGATCGAGAAGCATCAGCATAAACTACGGTTGCGTTGGACTTGTCCAGAGACGGGCAAACGAAAGAATTTAGCTCTAAGTGTAGAGGATTCGACTACTGGTAGAGCTTTTGCATCCACAATTAAAGATCGAATCGAGAATGATACTAAACATGGTTACTACGATCCGACTCTGGTTAAATACCGACCCAAGACAATCGGGAAGAATACTAGCGAGATTACCACTGTCGAGTTATTCGATCGCTTCACCAAGTACCAACAGAAGCACAGAGAATTGAGCAAAGCCTCGATCGATACTCGCTATAAGTATTTGAAGGTGATGCTAGAGAAGCATCTAAATATTCCGGCATCTAGTGTCGATAAACGGGCGGTCGATGGATTTGTACTGGTATGCCGGAAAATTAAGCCAGATACTGCCAAACAGCGAATCTGGCTTCTTAAAGCCGCATGGGATTGGGGACGGGACAAGTTTCAATTACCAGATCTAAACCCGTGGGGAGGGATAGCAGAGCGGTTTAAGTCCGTTCCCGTGCAACCAGTTCCAGCATTTAGTATGGATGAAGTTAAGAAGATTCTCGATGGTTTCCGCACTAGTCCTGACTATGCTAACTATCTCGATTACGTGCGGTTTCGGCTGTCGATGGCGACCAGACCCCAAGAGGTTCGCGATCTGAAATGGAAACATATAACGGCTGATTTTACCTCGGTTTGGTTTGCTAGCAACAAGACCAAGAAGGGACGGACTTTAGCTTTAGACCCATCGATCGCTTCAATGCTCAGAAACAGACGCGCTCGGCTTAAACCCGCTTCGGATGATGAATTAATCTTCACCAGTTGCGAAGGTTTGCCTATTGATAACAGAAATTTTCGGCGGCTTTGGATAATAGTACTAGCTAAGGTTGGAGTACCTTATCGCAAGCCATATACCACTAGAAAAACATCGATTAGACACTCATTACTAAGTGACGGCAATTACATCGAAGTTGCGGCGGCTGCTGGTCATGACCCCCATACTATGCACAAATATTATGGCGATGCTATTCAACAGAATAGTGTGCTTATATCATTTGAATAGTAAAACACTCAGTTACTTTCTGATTCAAAGTAACTGGGGATAAATCTAAAAATACAAAGGCTCTAAGATGAAATTCTCAAATGAACCCGACTTAATTATGGTTGATGGATGGCAAAAAATCTCGTTTCCCCTCGATGGTAAATATCGTCATATTCCGACAGATCGAATGATAGAAGATTTACTCTATCCCCCGATTACATCAAGAGGACGGGATACATTACCTCCTGACGTTTTTGATAGTATCCCAGAAGACGATCTGCATAAAGTTAATACCTTGATTAAGGGGATTGATGGAATATTTGATTCTCCCGATGCTTCATGGGAGTTGATTAGAAAATTTTTGTTTAAGAAAGAATATAAGGTACTTATCGCAGGTGTGCTATCTCCACTATACAGAGAGTTAGCTTTAAGAGCTTATCGCATAGATTCTCAGTCTGTAACTCCTGATTCTGCGGAAGCTCTAAAAGAGTTAAGTAATGTTGTAGTTCAAGAACTAACTACGGTAGTAACTGAATTGAATTCGCATGAAAAGATATTGTTTGATACTCATTTTACAGAAGAACATTATAAATGGTTTTTATACTTAACGTTAGTTGAGTGTTATTGTTTCCGTGTTCTGCCTTGCCCTAAAAATAAGGTTTTGAATAGACAGCAGAATTACAATCCATTTTACGCATTGCAAAATGTCATGTTCCCTTCACTAGCTAATTCAGATGAGGCTGTTAGTAATATTCAAGAGACGCTACTCGCTTGTTATTCCCGCTTTGCTGACTGGAGAATGACAAGAAAAATTGCCGCTGGGTTGAATGTGGAGATTCTTCCTAACTCAGCATTTTTAGAGGATTTCAAGAAGGTTCAAAACGATAAGCTGTATCAAAGTGTTGGGGCGAATATCAAGGCTCAAAGAGGGGATCGATCGGGAGAATATACTAAGCTGCTTTACCAATGCGAATTCTGTTATCTCTTTCGACTGGAGGAGAGAAAGGGGAACGGCTCCAGAGATCGTTTTTGTGACGATTGCAAACAATTGAAGAAGTTCAAGGCTTTGAATAGGCACTTAGAAAGGGTTCAAACGAGTGGAGGCTCTGCTCCGTAAGGTTTTTGAGTTTTACATACTAAACACCCACAGTTTTGTTTTTTAAATCGGCGATTATGTTCACAACACCTGAACCCCTTTTCTAGTGTTTCTACCCCCGTCTCCAACGCTACCAAAACCATGATGACCCACAGAGTAAAACGACCGTCTGTCCAGTGGGCGGGTGTGCCGACTGGCGAGATGTGCATATCGGCCGGAGTTTCAGCCGACTATCTAAAAAATTTGCGAGTGCGCGGACTCCTAACCCGTGGGATCTACTGGTATACACTACCTGGCTCCGATCGCATCATCTGGATACGCGATCTGGTTCGGGACTATCTGGTTAACCGCGATTCACCAGCCCACCAGAAGGCGATTGAGCGTTATCTAGCCAGTCTGCCAAGTTCGAGTGAGTACAAACCCGTAGTCGCCTAGACACAAAAAATCGCCACCTTCGCAGATAGCGAAAACAACAAAAAACTTACCTCCAATTTAACCCTCTATGCAAACAATCACACGAGCTAATCGGGATCTATACCTCTGTGAGGAGATCCAAAATCCAGATCGATGCAGTTTCCCAGACTGCCCCGATGACATCATCCCGAATCCCAACGGGATCGAGCGACACTGTTTCAAACATCAGCTCGATCTCGATCTATAGACACGGGAATGGCTGAGACGCAATTACCACTGCGTCTCAGCCATTCAATTTAATCAAATACATACCTATATTTTACCATGTCTACTAAGCAATTAACATCTGAACATCTCGCTCATCTAATCTCCGAGGGATTCACAAACGAACTAATCGAATCGTTTATCGTCCAAGATTTAATCGAATCACTATCCCCAGAAGATAGCTATAAACAAGGTTTTGGGGTCGCTGTAGATGGTAAACCCGCTACAGGTGGTCTACTATTACGATTCTCCAAAACATACGCACAGCTACGGTTAGACAATCGAGAAATCATCCTTAAAGATCGAAGCGATTCCGATTCCCAATATGCCAAATACCTGTCACAGGGTGGTGCTATCGATCGAGACTGTGCATATATCCCAGATGGATGTAAAGCGGTCACTGAGGGGATGAAGGATGGTTTAGCTGGTACTCATATCGGCGGTATCCTTACGGGGGCTGTAGCTGGTGTCAGTCACATCACAAAAGCATTACCCAAGGGTTGCGGTTACACGAGCGTTTTTGACTACGACGCTTGGACGAATTTCGAGGTCTTCAAAAACCTGATTCGGGCGGGGGTACATTGCGGCGGGAAGGTGGCGATCGTACCAGAGATCGAGGGTGAACCAAAGGCAGGGCTGTGTGAGTTCTTCAAGGCTGGACACACGGCTGATGATTACCAGCAACTACTAGACAATGCTCAAACACCAGAAGAGCTATTTAAGACTTGGTTCGATCGGCAAGAGGTAAATGATGTGACTACCGCTGTCGAGTTGGCGGTCAAGGCTAGCAAAATAATCGGTGAAATGTTTGGTTACGCGAGTTCGACAGCAGTAGAGCATATAAAGGATATGCTCAAAAAAACCAGACTCAGCGAGTGGAACATAACAGCAGCAAACATCCTACGCGATAGTGGTAATACACAATCCAGCAAAAAATCTAAAGCTAAAGATGAAGATGAGGGTGATAACGATCCCCGTAAAGCGGTAAAAATCGCGATCGATATCGTTAAAACACGAGCTGAGTTATTCCACTCTTCACTACCTGATAGTGAAGATTACGCATCTATTCCTTCAAAAAATGGCGTGATGACTACTCATGCGTTAGACAGCCGTGAGTTTAAATCTTGGGTAACGGGTGAATATTACCGAGAGACTGGTGACGGTTTAACAGGGGAACAGATGAATTCGGTACTCGCAACCATTCACGCGATCTCCGCTCACGATTCACCAGAATTACCAGTGTCAGAGAAACGAGTAGCCGAACACAACGGTCGGTACTACCTCTATCTAGCTGATGAAGCTCAGACCGTAATCGAGTATTCCGCTGTTGGGTGGAGTGTCTGCCAGAATTCACCTGTTAAGTTCGTGTTCGACAAATATAAGGCACCTTTACCAATCCCTCAGCGTGACGGGAAGATCGATAAGCTTTGGGATATTGTCAGAATTGCCGAACTGAGCGATCGGTTAGCAGTAGCCGCCATTTTGGTTAAAGCTTTGGTTCCAGGTGGGGGGGAGCCGATTTTGGCTCTATCTGGATATGCAGGATCGGGGAAAACTACATCAGCAAAATATATCAGGTCTGTACTCGACCCTTTTACCAAGGGAGGAATACTAGCAAAAATCCCCGACCTTGATACTATGGCTATCCACGGGAAAAAGCGCATTTTCATCGGAGTTGATAATCTGAGCCACATCACAGCAGACCAGTCTAATTTGTTGGCTGGTGTTAGTACAGGAACGGGTGACTCCAAGCGTAAAAATTATACGGACAGTGAGGAAGTGATAACCGATGTCCAAAATCTCCTCATCCTTACCAGCATCGGTAATGTGGTCAATAAGTCCGACTTACTATCTCGATCGATTAACATCGAACTCGCCAGATTGACCGATGAACAACGGGCATCAGAATCGACTCTACATGCTGATTTCGATCGATATCATGCTGAGATGCTAGGAGGTCTGTTGAATATGACCGTAGCAGCTCTTAATCATCGCGACACTACAAAACATCCTACCTTCAACCGGATGACCAATTTCATCCATCTAGGGGTAGGTGTTGAGAAGTTCCTAGGATATCCAGATAAAACCCTACTCAACCGAATTAAATGGGGTGAGAGTGAAGCTAATACTATCGCGATCGAATCATCTCCCACAGCGTCGATTTTGGTTAACTTTATGGAAGGTAAAGATAAATGGGAAGGGTTAACTAATAAATTACTTAATACCCTTAAATCTCACGCTAAGAAATCAGATCAAGCGGGGCTGTTACCAAAAAGTACGATTAAGCTTAGTGCTGAATTAAGGATGGTAGAATCGGCTTTGTTAGAGCAGGGTATTGAGATAACCTCCAAGCGCAAAAATTCTGGGATGTATATAAGTCTGTCCCAGTACAAAGTTAAGGGCGATCTATCTACACCTATCTACACTAACGCAGAAAATAAGCCCAGAGCTGATTATGGGAGTGTAGATACGAGTGTAGATAGCAAAAACTTATCTACACTTGGAGGTATTCTATCTACACTCAACTCAGATCGTGTAGATAGCCACCTGTCGAGTGTAGATAGCAAAAATCCATCTACACCCGTATCTACACGCTCAGAACCCCTGTTAGGCATACATCCTGTAGATCGTGTAGATAGTGTAGATAACTCACCCCTTACTTCTACCCCTAGCAACATTCACACAACTAACCCCAAACGTCCCTACATCGATGGCGATGTGTAATATATCAACAGGAATCGAGAGGTAACTAATCGAAACCTATCGAAAAATTGATGATGGTTGAAATACTAATTAGCAAGCATTATGTTCGACAAAACTTACATTACCGGACTCGACAAAATTAAGGCTGGGGATATCTGTTACGGAACCAAAGGCGAACCGTTAGAGTATATCGATCGAGATGGCGATCGGATTGGTTTGAAAAATAGCGATCGTGAATTCGACACCAATATCACCAACATTAAGCTAGTCCAACACGAACATTACCGATCGTTCCGATGGTCTACCCCTCCAGGGGAGCGGATCGCCTCAGCATCGGCTAAGGGGTATGGGTATCACCCCCGTCAACTTATCGCGATCGGTGAATGGTTCGACCCCATCACTGAGGTTTACGAAGGTGTGGTAGTCAACAAGCGGGTTAACAGCGGCTTTGGGGTTGCTCGATCGATCCCTGACGTTCTACCTGTAATTTGGATCGATGACTCTAAAATCGATCTCAACTACCAACCCGAACCGACTGAAGCGGTAGATAGTCTACCAGTCAAGATTAGAGACTATGCGAGTGTCCCCAAGTTGTTCCTCGATATTGAGACAACTGGACTAGACCCAGCTAACGATCGGGTGATTATGTTTGGGATTCGAGATCGCACAGGGGTAGACGCTACCTTTACCGACCCAGACGAGCGGCAATTACTGATTTCGGCGATCGTGCATATCAGATCCAATCGACCCGATTTGATGTTCTTACACAATGGCTATAGCTTCGATATCCCCTTCATCATTGCTAGATGTGAGTTACACGGCATTTCTCACCCGTTTAGTGAGTGCGATCGCCAAGTCAGCCGAATGATTAAAGACAACGCTCATGGGGTGTTGAAAAGGGTATTCGCTGTCGATAAAGAATCCCCAGAGTATGGTGGGAAGATGACCGCTTACGAGGCTTTTGGTGGCGATACGACGATCGTCGATACGATGGTGGCGATCGGGCTGTGGGATACAGGGAAGAAACTACCCAATCTCAAATTAAAACCAACCATCATCAACTTGAAGCTACGCGCCGATACCAGACTCGAACTCACAAATGATGAAATTCAAGCATGTTGGCAGAATGACGATCTCGATCGGTTGCGGGAATACCTAATATTTGACCTTGAAGATACCCAGCTCTTAGCCGATAAACTGATGTCGAATATCTGGTATCAGCAAGCGTATCTCCCAGGGGTGAAGTTAATGGATTTGGTGCATAAAAACACAGGCTTTAAGATTCAGCAGATGTACGCTCATCTGTGCCCCGAACGTCCTGAAGCGTCAGCATTTACATCCAAGGATAAATCCGTCTATATCGACAGTAAGGCTGATTACGGGGGCGGTTTGACGGGGGCGATTAAGGGTGTGTATTGCAATGTAGCGAAGATAGACGTTGCATCTCTCTACCCTAGCCTGATGGTTCGATATCGGTTGGGTAGTAGAAAAGATCCCAACGGTCGATATATATCGGTATTGGCTAAGATGTTGACCGATCGTTTAGCTTACAAACAAGCTGGCAAGGATGGGGATGACGCGGCGGCGGGGATGGCTGAGGCTATTAAGTTGCTGATGAATAGTGGGTACGGTTTCGCAGGTACTCAGGGTTACACTTTTAACGATATGGAGAACGCATCAATAGTTACAGCCTACGGTCGAGTCATCCTCAAACTGATGTGTCAAACCATTGAAGCTAAAGATGGGGTGTTAATTTCGGCTGATACCGACGGGATCTACTTCTCTCACCCGAATCCCGATCTGATGTTGACCAGAGTCTCCGAAAGCTTACCAAAGGGAATAAATATCGAACTGGAGAAAAGAGATTTGGTGATGTTCAGCTTGTCAAAAAAGAATTATTGTCTGTATCACCCCAACGGTAAAGTCGAGATGAAGGGGAATACATTCTTATCTAACAAAACCAAGATCGAGACTGATTTTATCAAGAGATACCCAGTCATATTAGTAAGCAAGGGGCAACTAACAGCAGATGAATACTACAGCCAAGTCACCAATGACTTGATCGGTGGTATTACCCCAGTATCAGATATATCATTAACATCCAAAATATTGAAGCAACATAAGCACAAAATCGAACTATTAGGCTTGGAGGAACCCACTACAGTCACTTACTACTATGCGCTTCACGACTTGCATAGACTGGGTAGGCAGTATCATAAGTGTCGTAATTACCAAGCATGTGAGACACTAATCGAATCCTATCCGTCAGTACCTTATTTTGGGGAGTATTACGCTTATTCGATCGAATGTTTAAGGGCTAGTATTTTGGGATTACCCGAACCGAAACCGAAATGGAATATCAAACCCAAACCAGTATCTACCAAAAAGAAATCCAATCTTAGGTAAGTAGAATAATTTTACAGTAACGATCGAGCTAGAGGATGCGTAAAACATGAGCGGCAAAAAGCGAAATATCGAAGCACAGGAGCGCATTGACTGGATTCTCGATCGTATAAAAACGGGCATCAGTAAACCCGACATCATCCGCCAGATCGAAAATCGGTACCAACTCAGTACTACACAAGCGAGGATATGGCTTCATAAGGCTAGCGACTCCCTGATCTCGATCGATAAAAATCGCAGACCCAGATTAAGAGCAGCAATGATAGAGGTAGTCTGTGCCCAATTAATCGGTCTACAACAAGACATTGCTAAAGTCTCGGTTGAAATCCAATCGTATGAGGAGAATAGAGCCAATAGAGAGAGGATACAGGTTCAGTTACTTGATACAGACGACCGAGAACGGGAACGGCTCAAGAGGGAAATAGCCGCAGTTAGACCGCTCCAGCCTCGCTACTATCTCGATTGTATAAACCAGCGATCTAGGGACAGGATCTCGATCGTTAAGTGCGTCACAGAACTTGGACGATTAGAGGGTTTGTATGTGGAAGAGTTACCGATACTACGTGCCCTGTCCGTACTTGGCAATAGTGAGTTAATCCCCAGCGGGGTAGCTGGTAGCCTGATCGATATCCTGTCCAATCTGGAACTCGCCCTAGACTCGATACCACAAAAAGTAACCGCTAGAACCGTCGATCTGAACTGAACGCCATACTAAGAGCTAATTAGAGCAGGTACAGGGTTTGATATGGCTACCCTTGTATGTAATCTCTGCTGACAACTGAGAAAATATCTACAAATATTTGTCAAAAGTGTCCGGTTGATAGCGTCGATCGGCAGTATCTTATTACAGATAAAAGTATTGCGGCAACCTCAATGGACAAAGCGGAAATAATTAAGATCCTTCAGTCAGAAGACTGGACTAAAGCCGATGCCCTCAGAGCGATCGAATCAATCGACTTTAGCACCAACCCCGATGAGTTAACGATCCGCCGCAATATTTCGAGTCAGTTTGCTGGACGCGAACTAGTTAAACGCCAGCGTGAGCAAGCAGCACAAAAAGGTCTTGTGACTAAAAAGACTAATCAACTTGAACTTTTAAAACGCGAATATCAGGCACATATCAAGCAGGGAAGTCTACCACCTGAGCGATCGAAACAACAAGTTATAGGGGCAGATTCTCCCGAACAGTATGATATCCACAATCAGCAGTTATTAGCACGAGTGAAAGAACTAGAAGTTGATAATCGATCGCTTATTAAGGTTAATACTGAACTCAAAAAAGACAATAAGAGCCTAAAGAATATTGTCGATTCAATTAGATTGCAAATCGCAAAAGATATGAAAGGGATCTTGAAAAATCAAGATAGCGATCTGCGTCAAGCTATTCTCAAGCTATTCAAATCGACACAAGAATAACTGAAATTCAGATGACAAGTAAAAAAGAATTTGACGGTATGGGTTATCGACAAGTGCAGCGGTCTAACTCAGATAACAAATCCAAAATGAAATCAGAGGAGATTCAGCTATTAAAGAATAGTGGCTATAAGAATATCGGTTGGGAAAAAGTCACGCAACTCTATCTCAAAATCGAAGAGATGTTAACTTCACCTTATCGTGAAAACTGGAGCCTCGATGAATTATTCTTAGAAGCCGATCGGATCGGACGAAAGTATCAGTCAGTTGATGAAATTGCTACCTTCGAGAAACAATTTACGATGTTATCTCAAGAGATAGACGATGAGATCGATCGACATTTTCCCGACACACAAGTAGAAATAATTGACTTTAGCAAGGTGTAAAAGTGATGAGTTTAGAAAGTAATATTGCAGAAGATACAGACCTTAGATCGCTATTCAAGCTTGCAGACGAAATCGGCAATAAACATTATCGCTCTGTAAGGATTCAGGTTGAAAATGCTAGAGGGGGGAAAATCGGCTAAAGTGGACACATGAAAAAGCCCACAGCTAAGACACAGCAGGAAAAAACCGA
>ENA-OFCX01001349-OFCX01001349.1-metagenomes-genome-assembly--contig:-NODE-1349-length-10148-cov-2.243733_pt1 | contig 10148 bp, 7 predicted proteins | sample MGYA00153384_OFCX01 | MGnify analysis MGYA00153384
TGGTGTTTGCCCCGTTTGCCTCCATCTGTGAGGTGCGGTCTAGACATTTGCTAAACAATGCACTACAAAAGAAAGGGGCCGCACTCCTGCGGCCCCCGTTACTGCTCACTCACTTCAAGGAAACAACTGCACTATCATTGACTTGAAGGTTTTGGATAAGTTCCAAATATTATTTACGCGGTTTGTGACGGATTAAATTTCGACTGCTTACTTTCTCCATGCGAGCACCTTAGAGGCTATTCAAACTTTACAGGCCGTTTTTTGCGAACCGCGAACCGGGTACTTGAAAATCCGCTCGGCTGCCCACATTTTCGATGCAAACTTGTATCCAACATCGCCTTAATCATTGATTCACAACGGAGTTTTCCATGACTACTGCCACAGAACAAAAACAAACGCTTTCATTCCAGACCGAAGTCAAACAGCTTTTACAGTTGATGATCCATTCACTGTATTCGAACCGCGAAATTTTCCTGCGTGAACTGGTTTCGAATGCGTCCGATGCCATCGACAAGCTGCGCTTCATGGCCGTGACCAATTCCGCCTTGAACGAAAGCGACACCGACCTGAAGATCCGTGTATCTCTCGACAAGAGCGCAGGCACGATCACCATCGTCGATAACGGAATCGGCATGTCGCGTGATGAAGTCATCGCCAACATCGGCACCATCGCCAAATCCGGCACCAAGGAATTTTTTGCCAAGCTCACCGGCGACCAGCAAAAAGACGCCAGTCTGATCGGGCAATTTGGCGTGGGCTTTTATTCAGCTTTTATCGTTGCCGACAAAGTCAGTCTCGTTACACGCCTCGCGGGTACGCCTGCGAGCGACGGTGTGCGCTGGGAAAGCACTGGGGACGGCGAATTTACGCTTGAAACCGTCGAGAAAGCGTTACGAGGTACCGAAGTCACGCTGCATCTGAAAGACGACGCGAAGGAGTTCCTCGATGACTGGCGTCTTAAATCGATCATCCGTAAATATTCCGACCACATCCAAATGCCTATCGTGATGCAGAAATCCGAGTGGGATAAGGACAAGCAGGAAGATGTCGTGAAGGATGAGTTTGAAACGATCAATAAGGCTAGTGCATTGTGGACGCGCAATAAGAGCGACATTAGCGAGGAAGAGTATGAGGAGTTCTATAAACATGTTTCGCACGACTGGGAAAAGCCACTAGCCTGGACGCACGCGAAAGTCGAAGGCCGGCACGAGTACACCGAACTTCTGTACCTGCCCTCGAAGGCGCCGTTTGACATGTTTGATCGCGACGCCAAGCGTGGCGTGAAGCTGTATGTGAAGCGCGTTTTCATCATGGATGATGCCGAGCATTTGTTGCCGCGCTATTTGCGCTTCGTTAAGGGCGTGGTGGATTCGAACAACCTGCCGCTGAATGTGTCACGCGAAATCCTGCAGGAGTCAAAGGACGTCGATGCGATCAAGAATGGCAGTGTGAAGAAAATCATCGGCTTGCTGGAAGATCTGGCCGAAAACCAGAAAGAGAAATACGCGACTTTCTGGGGTGCGTTTGGCCGGGTTTTCAAGGAAGGCCTCGGCGAAGACTTTGCCAACAAGGAGAAATTGTCCAAGCTCATCCGATTTGCGTCTACGCACAACGCCGACGATGCGCAGACGGTGTCGTTTGCGGATTATGTGTCGCGCATGAAAGAGGGGCAGGAAAAGATCTATTACGTTACTGCCGATAGTTTTGCTGCAGCAAAGAACAGCCCGCATCTGGAAGTGTTCAAGAAGAAAGGCATTGAGGTCATCCTGTTCAACGAGAGCGTAGACGAATGGTGGCTGGGTCAGTTTGAAGAATTCGACGGCAAAAAACTGGCGTCAGTAGCAAAGGGCGACCTGGATTTAGGCGCGTTGGCAGACGAAGCCGAGAAGCAAGCGCAGGAGAAAGTTTCCGAGGAATTTAAACCGCTGGTTGAAAAAATCAAGGCCGCACTGGGCGACAAGGTCAAGGAGGTGCGCGTGACGCACCGGTTGACCGATTCACCGGCATGCCTCGTGGTCGATGAAAATGAGCTCTCCGGCAATCTGGAGCGCATGCTGAAAGCGGCTGGCCAGAAAGTGAATGCATCACAACCGATACTCGAAATCAATCCGGAGCATGCGTTAATCGGCAAGATGCAACTTGCCGAGGGTGACCTGTTCACAGAATGGTCGCAGGTGTTGTTCGATCAGGCATTGCTCGCCGAGGGTGGACAACTTGAAGACCCGGCGACGTTTGTAAAACGCGTTAACAAACTGATTGTAGGCGCCGCATAGTGGGGGTCGCCGCTGCAGGTAATTTGCGTTCGTAAGTACGGCCGTGACGGAATCGGTTTCGGCTGCCCTGCAGGCGGTCTTCGAAAAAGAGCGTGCCGCTGCGCGGGCGTCGCCAGCGCGTGACGCCGACGCTGTACGCGGGCAGGTGGTTCGAATGTATGCGCGGCTTGAGCAGGAGCAAGTTACAGTTATTGCTGCGACCAAGCTGGCAATTGAATGCGAACGCGGTTGCAATTACTGCTGCCATCAACGCGTAGAAGTGCGTCCCTACGAGGCGTTTGTCTTGGCCGACCACATTCGGGGTCACATGACCGCTGAGCAACAGAAGGACCTGGTACTGAAATTGGCGGCAAATCGGGCGCGTATTGCACCTCTTGCACCATTGCAGCATACCCAGGCGGGCATCCCGTGCGCGTTGCTGGTTGACGGAGCCTGCAGCGTGTATGCGGCCCGTCCTGCGGCGTGTCGCAAGTATTATTCGTTGTCAGTGAACACCTGTCGTGCGGCGTTCATACATCCAACTGATCCACTCATCGGTCCGCTGGAAGACGATGACTTGCGCCTGGCCGGCAATGCCGTCGCACTCGGCTATGCGCATGGGGTCGAGGAATCTGGACGCGATGCACACCGATATGAATTGCACGCTGCGCTGCTTGAAGCGCTCGAAAATCCGAAGGCAGCAAAACGTTATCGCGCCGGGAAAAAAGCTTTCGTTTAAATTCGGTGGACAGGTAACTCGTGTGCGTGTCGAGAGAGCTGTTGTGCCCCCTCTTTTGAACATTACCAAATACCTATTGATGGCGACAAGAGGTCAACCGAGAAGTCTGGGTCTAACCCTTGCAAGGGGATATTGCGAGGTGTAGGCTGATCTTGAGGTGCGTAACCTGCGTCTCAATTTCGGTTCGTGCCGATGTCCATTGTTGCTGGAGGATACGATGAAAAAAGTGATGCAGTGCTTGATTTTAGGTGGAAGCGTGTTGCTGTTATGCGGCTGTGCAAGTTGGCCAAGCACGCCGGGCTATGTCGAAGTTGTCGACCAACAGAAAATTGAACTGATCGAGAAGTGGGCGCGTACCAATAACACACAGGTTATTTGGATTACTGCGCCGGTGCGGAAGGTCCGCGCGGCAGGCACCTGACCGCAGATTTCTGCAAGTTATCTTTGCGTGGGAACTTGCTCCAACGCCCACGCAACGTGTTCGCGCACCAACGCCGAATCGCAGCCGATGCGCCCTTCCAATGCAGTGACCACCTTGGGTATCGATTCACTGCTTTTCGAATCCCGTAGCGCGTTCCCTAACGCGACAGCGATATTGCGCAGCCACCGTTCATGGCCGATGCGGCGAATGGGCGATCCCTCCAGTCGTTGCTTGAATTCCTCTTCACTCCAGCCAAAGAGTTCGACCAGGGTCACGTCATCCAGCCCGTTTCGGACCGCAAAGTCGCTCTCGTCAGTCGTGCTGGCGAATTTGTTCCAAGGACAGATCAGCTGGCAGTCGTCACAGCCATAGATGCGATTACCCATGAGCGCCCGAAGTTCCAAAGGAATTGGGCCCTTGTGCTCAATAGTGAGATAAGAAATGCAGCGGCGCGCATCCAGTTGGTCGGGCAGATGTCGATGCATTTCTGACAGGTACCGCAATGCTCGCTTAAGGTGCCGTCGACGGGCAGGGGGAGGTTGGTATAAAGTTCACCTAGAAAGAACCATGAGCCGGCATCTCGGGTGAGCAAAAGCGTGTGTTTGCCACGCCAGCCAAGGCCGGCTTTGCGCGCCAATGCGACCTCCATGACGGGGGCGGAGTCGGTGAATACGCGATATTTGAATACGCCAATGTGCTGCTCGATTTTGGTCGCCAGCGCTTGCAGTTTGGCGCGCAATACCTTGTGGTAATCGCGCCCCAGCGCATAGCGCGAGATAAACGCAGCGTCCGCATCGTCCATGGTTTCCCAACTATCGCGTGCAGCGGGAGGCCGATAGTTGAGGCGCACCGAGATAACCCTCACGGTTCCAGGCACGAGTTCGTCTGGTCGCGTGCGCGCCGAACCGTGACGAGCCATATAATCCATGTCACCGTGATACCCAGAATCCAGCCACTGTTGAAGATAGATTTCCTCGCGAGTGAGCTCGGTATCACTGATCCCCACTTCCTGAAAACCAAACGCTCGTCCCCAAGTCTTTATCTCGGTAGCGAGTTGTGAAAAATCGATAATGGCTTGTTGAGTCATCGCGCGAGTTTAGCTTGACCATTCCAAGTATGAGCACTTCCGGCAATTTGCATTTGCTACTAGCAGATGAGGCTTCAACGCTTTTCCTGGGTGGCACATTGGCAAGTGCCCTGATAAAAAACGCGTCTGGTGTCTTCATTTACCTATCCGGCGACTTGGGCGCCGGTAAGACAACTTTGTCTCGCGGGATACTCCGCGGGCTGGGCTTTGCAGGACGCGTAAAAAGCCCCACTTATACCCTTGTTGAACTTTATGTAGTTTCTAAGTTAAACTTGTATCACTTTGATTTTTATCGCTTCGGCGAGCCTGAAGAATGGCAAGAAGCTGGATTTCGCGATCTCTTCAACGAGACAAATATTTGTCTGGTGGAGTGGCCGGAGAAGGCCGGGGACCTGCTGCCTCCGCCGGACCTCCGGATCGCGTTGAAATCAACATTGACGAGCAGCAGGGAGGCGGACTTGGCGGCGTTCTCACCCCGAGGTCTGCAAATATTATCAATGGTGACGGACACGTCGTTGCCAGCTCCCGCCCGTCCCTCAATGTAACGGTTGAACGCGGCGCGCAGCCAAACTTTGCACGTCGGACATTCCTGTCGCTGCCACTGATTTTATCGCCGCTACTCGCGCGCGATGCAGATGCTTCTACCACGGTTTCGTCGGCCCGGGTTTGGCCCGCGAATGAATACACCCGCGTGACTTTCGAGTCGCCAACCGCTCTCAAGGTCCAGCACTTCTTTGTCAAAGACCCGGAACGGCTGGTGATCGACATCGAAAATGTCGAACTTGGCCCAGCCTTGAAAGAGCTCGCGGCCAAGATCGGTGCGAATGACCCTTACATCCAGTCGGTTCGCGTCGGCATTAATCGCACCAACGTAATCCGCGTCGTGTTAAACCTGCGCACGGAGGTGAAACCGCAGGTGTTTGCGGTAGCACCAGCAGGCGAGTTTGGACATCGCCTGATGCTGGACATTTATCCGGCCAAGCCCAGCGACCCAATGCTTGCCTTGCTCAATGACGATGTCGCCGATTTCGGTAAAGGAAGTACCAAAGGTAGCCAGGCAATCGTTGCCAGTCTCGATCCGGCCGTTGAACCAACTATTTCAGCCTCTAGACCGCGAAAAGACGGTTCTGTACTACCGCCAGAATCAAATAATAAATTGGCGGACTCGACGGCGCCCGCGAAGGAGGGCAGTTCCATCGGCGCGGGCGATTCGAGTATTAGTAAAACAACAAAGGCAAATAAATCGCCTTCAATTGCGACCAATCGAAAGACCCCCCGGCCTATCATTGTGGTAGTCGATCCCGGTCATGGTGGTGAAGATCCAGGCGCGATCGGGCGGCGAGGAACGCGTGAAAAGGACATCGTATTAGTCATTGCCAAGTTGCTCAAAGGCAAGCTGCATGACGAAGCCAGCTATCGCATTGCGCTTACCCGCGACGAGGATTTTTTTGTGCCGCTCGACCAACGTGTGCAGCGCGCACGGAGATTGCGCGCCGACTTGTTTGTGAGCCTGCATGCCGACGCATTCATCCATCCGCAGGCCAATGGTTCTTCAGTGTTTGCACTATCCGAACGCGGTGCGACGTCGACGGCGGCAAGGTGGCTGGCAAATCGTGAAAATGAAGCCGACCTCATCGGTGGCGTGAATTTGGGAATGAAGGATGGGTTTCTCGCACGCACGCTGCTTGATTTGTCCCAGACTGCTCAAATAAACGATAGCCTGAAGCTCGGTAAGCTGGTGCTCTCGGAATTGGGCGAATTCAATCGCTTGCATAAGGCGAGTGTGGAACAGGCCGGCTTCGCAGTGCTCAAGGCACCAGATATCCCATCGATTCTGGTGGAGACCGCATTTATCTCCAATCCGGATGAGGAGAAGAAACTTCGCGACCCCGCGTATCAAAACAAAATTGCGGGGGCAGTCGCAGACGGCATCCGCCGCTATTTCGCGAAAAATCCACCGATGGCGCGGACGTAAGCAACCGCGTCAGTGCGGGATTCAGGTGGCAGCGCGCTGCGCCTTGAACATCAGCGTGGTTTCCACTGCTGTCAAAGGCTTGGCAAACAAATAGCCCTGATATGCGTCGCAGCCGTTGGCGCGGAGAAAATCAAGTTGCGCCTGCGTCTCCACGCCTTCAGCTACCGTGCGCAGGCGCAGGCGCTTGGCCATCGCAATGATCGCTTCGGTAATTGAGCAACTGTTCGCGTCATCAGGTATTTGCGAAATGAAGCTGGCATCGATTTTGAGCGTTTGCGCAGGCAGGCGGCGTAGTTGGCCAAGGGATGAGTAGCCGACGCCGAAATCATCGATAGAAATAGTAGCGCCCATTCGACGCAGCTCGGCGAGGATTTCGATGGATTGTTCAAGGTTGCGCATCGCGATGGTCTCCGTAATCTCCAGATCGATACGTGTGGGGTCGATGCCGGTTTCCATCAGTGCCAGCTTCATTGATGGCAGTAATTTTCGCGAGACAAATTGGCGCGGGGAAATATTTACCGATAGGACGATGTCACGATACCCTTCGTAATCCCAAGCTTTGATTTGCTGGCAGGCAGCGCGGAATACCCATTCCCCGAGCGGAACGATCAGTCCAAGTTCTTCGGCGATAGAAATGAAGTCTTTCGGGAAAATTTCGCCGTGCTGCGGGTCGTTCCAGCGCAGCAGTGCCTCAACGCCCACAATGCGATTGCTTAATACGTCTACTTGCGGTTGATAGCGCAAGAAAAACTCGTTGCGTTCGATACCGCGCCGCAATCGCGATTCCACTTCCAGACGCTTCGACAGCAGGAAATTGAGGTCGCTGGTGAAAAAGCGCGCGGTGTTTCGACCGGCATCCTTGGCCTGGTACATGGCAGAGTCGGCGTGCTTGAGCAACTGCTGCACATCGGTCGCGTCGTTAGGGTAGTGCGAAATGCCAATCGATGCGGTCACCGTCAATTCGTGGCCTGAAACTTCGATCGGCTTGGCTAACTCATCGAGTATTTTGGTCGCGACAAGTTGTGCAAATTCCGGTTTCTCCAGGTCCGGCAGAATGATGAGGAATTCGTCGCCGCCCTCACGGGATACGGTATCGCCTTCGCGCACAACTTTGTTCAACTTCTTGGCAATGTCTCTCAAGACATAGTCGCCAGTTTCATGCCCGAGTGTGTCGTTGACCAGCTTGAAGCGATCCAGATCAAGGAACAGCAAGGCGACATGTTTTTGCTGCCGACGCGCCTGCAGGATGGCTTGATTCAATCGATCCTGCATCAACCGACGATTAGGCAGGCCAGTCAAAGTGTCGTGGTGCGCCATATAGTGAATGGTGCGTTCAGTGTTGAGGCGCTCGGTAACATCCTGCACCAGCGAGGCAACACCGATCATCTTGCCTTCGTTGTCGACCAGCGGCGTGTTGTACCACTCGGTATGGATAATCTCCCCGCGTTTGACCTTGTTGGCGAGAGTTGCACGCGTCGAACCTGGCGCGCTGGCAAGCTCAAGCCACATCGCCGCAAGGCGTTCGCTATCCTGCGTACCCTCAGCGAGCATGTATCCGGATTCGCCAATCACTTCGCCCGCAGCGTAGCCGAAGATGGCTTCGGCAGAGGGATTCCACGTCGATACGCGGAAATCCATATCCCATTCGATGACACCCAGCGGCGTGCGCTCAAGGTGGAGTCGCAATCGCTGCAGGGCTAGCAACTCGGCACGTTCGGCTTTGCGGCGCTCGTCGGTTTCCTGTCCGAGTGCCACGTTAACGCGTTCAACGCGAAGCTTTTCTTCTTTGAGTCGCATCGCGATCAGCAGATTGTCGAAGCGCGCGGTGAGAGATTCCACCAGCGCTTTGTGTACCTTGCTGTGCACGTAGACGAGCAGTCCGGCCAGTACAATGATGGCCGCACCTAGCAAAGACCCATTGCGATCGCCAAATCCGAACGTCACCACACCCATTGGCAGCAACGAAATCAGCGCGTAATAAAAATACAATGTCCTATGAGGCGCGTAGTAGGTCATGGCGCCGGTGGTGAGCAACGCCACCAGCATCATGACTGGCAACTGCGTTGAGCCGATCTTTGGCAGCAAAAGCGACCCCATAAGACCCCACAGCACGGCGAGCAAGAGACTACCGATAAGAAATATCGTTTGCCATTTCGCCATGGCTGCAAGCGGCGGATTGGCGCGCACAAAAAAATTGTAGACGCCATAGCGCGTTATCATCAATATGAATGCGGCAAAAAACCAGGCAAACAATTCCGGCCGCTGGCCAAGGTCGTTCCACAACAACGCGCCTAACAGAAAAGTCACCACCAATTCTGCCAGATAACCGGCTAATGAAAATCGGTATAGAAGACGGACCTGTTCGGAAAAAATATGTTTAGTGACGAATGCCCGATCATCTGCAGCGACGGGTGCCGCCAGTGAAAATTCCTTGGACTGATCCTGCTCTGCTACGGTTTGATCGGGCGATGCCACGTGGGTACTTTCCATTTTCAACGCGACGCGCAGGCGCATCACAGGTGCTAAGTAATTCTTGCCAGATGAGAACTTTTCTGCAAAAGCGCTCTATCTACTTGTTTTTTATCCGATAACCATAGACTTTGTGAGGCTTCACGTCAAGTAGAGAGCGTCCTACAAGACAGTAGCATTTGACCAACATAGTCGAGAAGGGCGCCCGCATTGGTGGCCCTAGCCGCACGACGGGTCACGGTAGAATGCAGAGCAACGACGCAGGCTTCTGCGCGCAAACGACCCTCCCCGGATAACGACTCACATCTTGTCTGACCATCAATCAGGGCACTGCCCGAGCTTTTGATCAACCAGATCGCCGCAGGCGAGGTAGTGGAGCGCCCGGCAGCCGCACTCAAAGAACTGCTGGAAAATAGTCTGGACGCAGGGGCCACGCGTATTGACATCGACTTGGCTCAAGGTGGTATCAAACGCCTGCGGGTTGCGGATGATGGCGTCGGTATCTCGTCAACTGATTTGCCGTTGGCCCTGGCGCGCCATGCGACCAGCAAGATCGCATCGCTCACTGACCTTGAACGCGTCGCGAGCCTAGGCTTTCGCGGTGAAGCGCTAGCCAGTCTCGCGGCCATTTCGCGGTTGATCGTCACCAGCCGCCAGCAACCATCGAACCACGCAAGCCGCATTGAGGGCGTTGGTGGCGCTCTCTCTCTCGTTGAGCCTGCCGCGCTTGAGGAGGGGACAGTCGTAATAGCTGAAGATCTGTTTTTCAATACACCTGCACGCCGGAAGTTCCTTAAAACCGAGGCAACGGAATTTGGTCATTGTGAAGACGCGGCACAGCGCATCGCGATGGCGGTGCCGCATGTGACCATCTCACTTACCCACAATGGGCGTCGGGTATGGCAGTACCAGATGAGCGACACAGTTACCCGAATCGCGGCCATTCTTGGTGAAGGTTTTCGCGAGGCAAGTCTGGCGATTGACGAACCACATGCGTCCTTCAGCCTTAGCGGCTGTGTTGCGTTGCCGCGATATTCGCGGGCCGGTCGCGATCAGCAGTATTTGTTCGTCAACGGTCGCTTCGTACGGGACAAACTTTTGACCCATGCCGTTAGGGCGGCCTACGCCGATATTCTGCATGGGCACCGTCATTCTGCCTACGTGCTTTTCTTGGCGATAGACCCGTCCATGGTCGATGTGAATGT
>ENA-OFCX01001350-OFCX01001350.1-metagenomes-genome-assembly--contig:-NODE-1350-length-10147-cov-2.801328_pt1 | contig 10147 bp, 9 predicted proteins | sample MGYA00153384_OFCX01 | MGnify analysis MGYA00153384
GGAAGCGGCCAAACAGTAGAGTTTGCCCTCTTTTAATTACAAAACGCCTTTTCAGGCTTTTTATGAGTCCTTTAGGGCTCAAGACCAATCTTTGCGGGTGCAAGCTGCTCTTGAAAATATAGCAAATCCTGTTACTTTTGCCTTCATCAAAGTTTGTCGGGCTTTACAAACGATGAGCTGAGGAATGTCTGCGAAAAGTTAATGACAGTCTGGCTTGTTTGCTGACTGTGCAGGGTGACGCTAATGTTTGATGTCGGCTGCCAGGCTGAGAATTACTAGCGCCTTTAGTAGCGCACACCTGATTGACCAGCACATCGAAAATGACTTACAAACTTTTCAGTGAAATTCAGCAGCAAACCATGAATCAGAAATTGGAAGATGTAGCTTGTGCTTTGGCAGCAAATGGTTCTTGGTCGGCATTTGCAAATATTCGTTCATCCTTTGTTGGCGCACACAAGCATGACCTCCCATTAACAACTGAACAAATATGAAGCAACTCAATTCTTTGCAGCAACTTAAACAATTTGATGATGCTCGTCCAGGTGTTCCGGGTGAGCATTTGTTTGCGCTAGGCGTGGGTCTGGGAGCATGGTGGCTCACGCGCCGACATCCCTCTTTCATCGTGCGGTCTGCCGGAATTGGCGTGGCAACTGCAATGATTGGTCGCGCTGCAAGCGGACGGGATGGCATTTCCCGGATTCTCCGCCTTCTGCCTGTTAAGCGGACATTAGCTGACGAAAAGTAAATCTTCCAGACTGAAAAAAGTCAGTAAAAACAAGGGCAAGCAGCTACTTTTTAAATAGCACCCAAAAATTTAATTCTGCACTTTGGGACGCTGTCTTTTGGCAGGCGTGACAGATATTTCACTCGTTTTACCCGCCCTCTGAACGCTCAATGGCGCAGCTACACCAGGCTTAAGCCCTGCCACCGCGCCCAGCAGTTCAGTGACATTGCCCACCGCTTTGCCATTGACGGCTGTGATCACATCGCCTGGTTTGATGCCTGCTTGCCCGGCGGGGCCGTTTTGTAATACGCCGGTGATGATGACGCCTTCTCTGGTTTTGACATTGAAGGTTTCCATCAGTTCGGCGTTTAGCTCTTGCGGTTCTACGCCGATCCAGCCGCGTGTGACCTGACCGTCTTTCACAATGCTTTCCAGCACCTGTTTGGCGGTTGATACTGGAATCGCAAAGCCAATACCCATCGAGCCGCCCGAGCGCGAGTAAATTGCGGTGTTAATGCCCATCAGCGCGCCCGAGGCGTCCACCAGCGCACCGCCTGAGTTACCCGGATTAATCGCTGCGTCGGTCTGGATGAAGTTTTCAAACGTGTTGATGCCAAGCTTGTTGCGGCCCAGCGCGCTCACAATGCCTCCAGTGACCGTTTGACCCACGCCAAACGGGTTGCCAATGGCCAGCACCGGCTCGCCAATTTGCAGCGTATCCGAGTTACCCAGCACAATCACAGGCAGCTTGTCGAGCTCGATTTTTAAAATCGCCAGGTCGGTTTCAGGGTCTGTGCCAATGACTTTCGCTTTGGCTTTGCGCCCATCAAGCAAAATAACTTCAATCTCGTCGGCGCCTTCAATCACGTGGTTGTTGGTAAGAATGTAGCCTGCGGGACTGATGATGACGCCGCTGCCCAGGCCAGCTTGCGGTTCTTCACGGCCTTGGTCACCGTAGAAAAACTTGAACCAAGGGTCACCCGCGTGTGGGTTTTTGGCAGCTGCTTTGCTGGTGTTGATGCTGACGACCGCTGCCGAGGCCAGCTTTGCCGCGGCGCTAAAACCGACGCCTGCACTGCGTTGACCGCTGCTGGCTGGCGCTTCAATGACCGATATCGAGTTCAAGGACGGCTGACGGTTCAGCCACTGCGGTTTGAGCGTGGCCACCACAAAAAACGCCGCCACCAGCACCGTGACGGTTTGGGAAAACAAAAGCCAGAATTTGCGCATGGTGTGCCGGGTTGGGTGAGCTGAATAAAGTAATAAATTTGGATATGGGGCGAATTCAATTGAATCCAAGACCATTGCATTTTGTCTCATGGCGTTCAAACTACCAAAAAGCGATAATCAAAAGCCACACACTGGTCACGTTTCAAGGAGACCCGAATGAAAGCCCAAAGCGTCCTCGCCACCATTGGCAACACCCCACACATTCGGGTCAATCGCCTGTTTGGTGCGGCCTGCCAAACGCACCAGATCTACATCAAGTCCGAGCGCAGCAACCCCGGCGGTTCGATCAAAGACCGCATCGCCCTGGCGATGGTGGAGGCGGCTGAAAAGTCCGGTGTATTGAAGCCTGGCGCAACGATTATTGAACCCACATCGGGCAATACGGGCGTGGGCCTGGCCGTGGTGGCTGCAGTGAAGGGCTACAAACTGGTGCTGGTGATGCCTGACAGCATGAGCATTGAGCGCCGCCGCCTGATGCTGGCCTACGGCGCGAGTTTTGATTTGACCCCGCGTGAAAAAGGCATGAACGGCGCGATTGCCCGAGCCAAAGAACTGGTGGCACAAACGCCGGGCGCGTGGATGCCGCAGCAGTTTGAAAACCCGGCCAACATCGACATTCATGTGCGCACCACGGCTGAAGAAATACTGGCCGACTTCCCGAACGGTGTGGACTACTTGATCACTGGCGTGGGCACAGGCGGGCATTTGACAGGCGTGGCGCAGGTGCTGAAGGCGAAGTTTCCCAACACCAAGGTATTTGCGGTGGAACCCGCTGCCTCGCCCGTCATCAGCGGCGGCAAACCGTCACCACACCCGATTCAAGGCATTGGCGCGGGTTTCATTCCGGCCAATTTGCATGTCGATTTGCTCGACGGCGTGATTCAGGTGGAAGGCGACGCGGCCAAAGACTTTGCCCGTCGCAGCGCGACTGAAGAAGGCCTGCTGGTCGGTATTTCATCAGGCGCGACGCTGGCGGCGATTGCGCAAAAGTTGCCGGAGATTCCAGCGGGCAGCACGGTGCTGGGCTTTAACTACGACACCGGGGAGCGCTATTTGTCTGTTGAAGGTTTCCTTCCTTGAATCGGGTTGAGTTATTGACGGCGTTTGACGCGCTGCTAGAACCCGAGCGTTTCAAAGACTACGGCCCTAACGGCTTGCAGGTTGAAGGCAAAGCCGAAGTGCGCAAAATCGTCTCGGGCGTCACCGCCAGCCTGGCGTTGATTGAAGCGGCGGTGGTTGCCAAAGCCGATGCGATTTTTGTTCACCACGGCCTGTTCTGGCGCGGCCAGAGCGGCGTGGTGACGGGATGGATGAAGCAACGCCTGGCGCTGCTACTCAAACACGACATCAACCTGTACGCCTACCACCTGCCGCTGGACGCGCACCCCGAGCTGGGAAACAACGCGCAGTTGGGCTTGCAACTCGGTTTGACGGCTGCTTTTCGCTTTGGTGATCAAAATCTAGGTTTTTTGGGCGCTAAAACCGATGGCGGCAGCTTCAAAGACGGTTTTGAGCTGTCAGAACACGTCAAAAAGGTATTAAATAGGCCTTTGACCCAAGAGATACGGGTGCAAGCAGCTATTAAAAAAATAGCATGGTGTACGGGTGGTGCGCAGGGTTATTTTGAAGCGGCGATTGCTGCCGGGGCTGATGCCTTTATCACCGGGGAGATGTCTGAGCCCCAAGCCCACTACGCACGCGAGATGAATGTCAGCTTTATTGCCTGCGGTCACCATGCATCAGAGCGTTACGGCGCACCTGCAGTGGCCGCGCATGTGGCAGCCCAGCATGGGCTGGCGCATGAGTTCATTGATATTGACAACCCCGCTTAGGCAAGTCTGGCCGGGCGAGACTCGTCCAAGGTATGAAAGTTACTGCTGACGAGATCGCTGTTGCCTGTGTGCTTGCGCGACTTGGGTGCTTTGGCGGCTTTCATGGCGCGCCAACTTCGGTTTAAATCGGCGTTTTCTACGGGTATTGCCAGGCCGGTGGCCTGCTCCAGCATCGCTGCGCGTGAGCGCATCCCGCGGGCGGCCACGGCAACTCTTTGCACCTCGTGCAGCAACTGGTCTACGTCTTCAGCGCGCGCTGACAAATGCACCACGCCCACTGCAATATCGGCGGTGATCTTCATGCGCTCACCTGCCAGTGAAGTGACCTCTAGCGGCTGGCGGAGGCTGCTGGCCACGCGCAGGCCCAGCGTGCGTATCCAGCGTGGCGACTGCATGGTTTCTATCAGCACCACAAAGCAGCGGTCGTAATAGCGGCCCGCCGGGTTCACCACGCCCGTATGGCGCTGCATGCGCCTGGCCAACTGGATGTAAATGTCGTTCATGCCAAACTGGCCGACCTGTTTGAGCAGGCGCTCGGGCTCAAACAGCACCACCGCCATCAGCGCGCCATCGCGGCGGGTGCGCTGGCGACGTTCTTGTGCAGCGATGATTTTGCGGATCAGCGCCACGCTGCTGCACAGCCGGGTGATCGGGTCGCGCTGGGACAAATCGTCGCCCGATATTTGCTGTGCATGGTGGTTGCGCAGCCAGAGCATGCGTGCCGTGATGACCATGCTCAGGAGGCCCACAAACGCCACGCCAGCCTGCATCAACAAAGGCAAGCGTGTGCTGCCGAGCGCCATGGTGTACAGGCCAATTTGCGTGGGCAGGGCCAAAGCGCAGCCCAAAGCCAACCCCCAGGCCAGCTTGTCGCCTGACTGTGCAGCGCGCATGCAAATCAGCAGGGCGACAGACACATTGACCATGGTCAGCCCGGCGGATGCCATCAATGCCCAGTCTGACTTGAGGAAAAGACACCCGACGCCGCCGACCAGGCTCACCAAGGTCACGACATGCAGCATATTTTTGCCAAAACGATCGCGTTTGTGCGCCGACAGCCACTGGCTGATCCACCAGCTTCCCATCACGGCGCAGACCGGGCCAATCAGGATTTGCGCGGTGCGCACGGGCGCTGCGGGAACTGACCAAAGCGCAGAAGCGGCCGCGCCAAACAAACCACTCAGAAGTGCCAAGAATAAAAAGCTACCCGTCAGGTAAGCCAGCGTCTGAAGCGATGCCCGTGTGCGGCTGTAAGCGCAGTCGGCCAGTGCCAGCAGTACCACCAAAGCCGCGGCGCCCACACTGGCGCTCCATAAGATCAATTCAGGTGTTGACATCAATGCAGGCGCGACGGGTAGCATGTTGTTCAATTGGGTTTGCGTCAAAATGGTGCGCTGAACCCTTGTAGCATTGAAGTGTGACAAATGTCTTAGCACTTACCCCCTATTTTTACCTCTGATGAAAGCCGAAATGACCACCCAAGCGCTGCTGATCACCATGGGCGATGCGGCGGGCATTGGACCAGAGATCATCGCCAAGGCTTATCAAACCCACCCGGCCGATCTAGCTGGCTGCGTGGTGGTTGGCGACGTGGCCACCATGCGCCGCGCCGCCGCGTTAGTCAAGCCGTCTTTGGCTTTGCCGGTGGCGTCGCTTGAGTCGCTGTCGGCGTTTAAGGCGATACCCAACTGCATTCAAGTGCTACAAAAATGTGAGCTTTTTGCGCCCGTATCTATTGGCCTGGTGAGTAATTTTGCTGGTCAGGCAGCAGCTGATTGCATTGTTTGGGCGGCTCAGGCGGTGCTAAACGGGCAAGCGGCCGGCATGGTGACGGCTCCTGTGCATAAAAAAGCTCTGAGCGCCGCAGGCGGCTGGGTCGCGCAGTTCCCTGGGCATACCGAAATGCTGCAATTTGAAGCCGCCAAATTCTTGGGCAAGCCTGTGCAAGAACTGCCTGTGCGCATGATGCTGGCCAACGACGAGCTAAAAACCGTGCTGGTCAGCATTCATGTGTCGCTGCGGCAAGCGATTGAAGCGGTGACGTTCGACGGCGTTTTGCAAACCCTGCGCATTACCCATATTGCTTTGAGCAAAAGCTTGGGCCGCGTGCCCCACATCGGTGTTGCAGGCCTGAATCCGCATGCGGGCGAGGGCGGTTTGTTTGGCCATGAGGAGCAAACCATCATCTCGCCCGCCATCGCTGCGGCCCAGGCGGAGGGCATGCATGTGAGTGGCCCCTTCGCGCCAGACACTGTGTTCATGCGGGCTCGCAGTAAGTTAGGCCAGCCCGGTGAGTTTGACGTGGTGGTGGCGATGTACCACGACCAGGGTCTGATTCCGGTCAAATACATGGGTGTGGAACAGGGCGTGAACGTGACGCTGGGCCTGCCGCTGGTACGTACCAGCCCGGATCACGGCACGGCGTTTAACATTGCGGGCACGGGGCGAGCCGACGAGGCCAGTTTGGTCGCTGCAATTCGGATGGCGCGCAAGCTGGTGGGCTGAGTTGTCATTGCGGGCTTGACCCGCAATCCATGAACCTGCTTTTGCTCTGCCCCCAGAGCGCTCTGGATCCCAGGTCGAGCCTGGGATGGCAGATATAAAACTACTTCTTTAAGCTATCGCGGATCTCACGCAACAGCACCACATCTTCAGGCGTCGCGGCTGGCGCGGCGGCTGGCGCTTCATTTTTCATTTTGTTGATCTGCTTGACCATCAGGAAAATGATGAACGCCAAAATCGCAAAATTTACCGCCACGGTGATGAAATTGCCATAAGCCAGCACTGGAACACCAGCTTTTTTCAGGGCGTCTAAGGTGGTGCCTGTGCCTGCTGGCACGTTGCCCAGCACGATGAACAGGTTTGAAAAGTCCATTTTGCCGAAGATGGCACCAACGATTGGCATGATCAAATCGCCCACGATGGAATCAACGATCTTGCCAAATGCGGCGCCAATGATCACGCCAACCGCTAGGTCAATCACGTTGCCTTTGACCGCAAATTCTTTGAATTCCTTCATCATGCCCATAAGATTCTCCTGCCGTTTTGAAGCTTTGCTGACGACGCCTATTTGCAGCCATCAGGGCCGGATTATGCGGGTTTAGGGCGAGCCGCTTGAAATCCGCATGGCCGCTCCGCTACAATTCCGGGTTATCTCCATAAACCATTTTTTATAGCCTATTTCAAGCTCGACTTGAAGGACTCTCATGACCCAAGCAAGTGTGAACGCAGCAGCGCCCGTCGCGGCAATGGACAAAGACAAAAGAAACTGGATGATAGGCACTGCTGTTGTTGGCGGTGCAGGCGTTGCCGCCGTTGCCGTGCCTTTTGTGAGCACCTTTACCCCTTCAGAGCGCGCAAAAGCCGCTGGCGCATCGGTCGAGGTGGATATTTCAGGCATCAAGGCGGGTGAAAAAATCACTGTCGAATGGCGCGGCAAACCAGTGTGGATTTTAAAACGCACACCTGAGCAACTCGCCGCCCTGCCGAAGCTTGACAGCCAACTGGCCGACCCCTTGTCAAAACGCAAACCCGATGAGCTGACTCCGGTTTACGCCCGCAACGAAAATCGTTCCATCAAGCCAGAAACGTTGGTTGTGGTGGGCATTTGTTCTCATTTGGGCTGCTCACCGTCCGACAAATTGGTCGCTGGCGCTCAGCCTTCACTGCCTGACGACTGGGCTGGCGGTTTTTTGTGCGCTTGCCACGGTTCAACGTTTGACGTTGCAGGTCGTGTCTACAAAAACAAGCCCGCGCCCGACAACCTCGAAATCCCTCCGCATATGTACCTTTCAGACACACGGCTGCTGATTGGTGAAGATAAAAAGGCCTGAAAACGACAAGACCCTTGCGTTTTCAAAAGACCCTGCCGACCGTGCTTGAAGTCCTTGCTGATTTTTGTCAAACCTTGAAGCCTTGCAAAAACCCCAGACCTGATTCACGCAATCGTCAAAAACCATTCTGACCCCAGGACACCTTATGGCTGCCGAATACAAAGAAATCTCTCCCGACGCACCGATGGGTGCCAAAGCCCTGAACTGGCTGGATAACCGCTTTCCAGCAAGCAAGCTTTACAACGAGCATTTGGGTGAATATTACGCACCCAAAAATTTCAACATCTGGTACGTGTTTGGCGCGCTGGCGATGCTGGTTCTGGTGATTCAAATCGTCACCGGCATCTTTTTAACCATGCATTACAAGCCCGATGCTGCACTGGCGTTCGCGTCTGTCGAGTACATCATGCGCGACGTGCCCTGGGGCTGGCTGGTGCGCTACATGCACTCCACTGGCGCTTCGGCTTTCTTTGTGGTGGTGTATTTGCACATGTTCCGGGGTTTGATTTACGGCAGTTACCGCAAACCGCGTGAATTGATCTGGGTCTTTGGCTGCGCGATTTTCTTGTGTCTGATGGCCGAGGCTTTCATGGGTTACCTGCTGCCATGGGGCCAGATGAGCTACTGGGGCGCTCAGGTGATTGTGAATCTGTTTGCCGCCATACCTTTCATTGGCCCTGATTTGGCGCTGCTGATTCGTGGTGACTACGTGGTCGGTGACGCAACGCTGAATCGCTTTTTTGCCTTCCACGTGATTGCCGTGCCGCTGGTGCTGCTGGGCCTGGTTGCCGCGCACATCATTGCGCTGCATGAAGTCGGCTCCAACAACCCGGACGGCGTTGAAATCAAAGCCCCGAACGCACCCAAAGACGCTAACGGCCATCCGGTCGACGGCATTCCGTTTCACCCGTATTACACTGTGCACGACATTTTCGCTGTCAGCGTGTTCTTGATGGTTTTCACGGCGGTTATCTTTTTGGCCCCCGAGTTTGGCGGCTACTTCTTGGAGTACAACAATTTCATCCCGGCTGACCCACTGAAGACGCCTGCGCATATTGCCCCGGTTTGGTACTTCACGCCGTACTATTCGATGCTGCGCGCGATTACCAGTGAGTTCATGTACGTGCTGATGGCCTGTGCCCTTGCGGGTGCGGCGGTGCTGATCCTCAAGGTCAAAATGTCAGGCTTGTTCAAGGTCGTGATTGCCGTCGGCGCTCTGGTGGCTGTGGCCGCCATGTGGGCGATTGATGCCAAGTTCTGGGGCGTGGTCGTCATGGGCGGCTCAGTCATGATTTTGTTTGGCCTGCCATGGCTGGACTACAGCGAGGTCAAATCGATTCGCTACCGTCCGAGCTGGAACAAGTACCTGTACGGTATTTTTGTTCTCAATTTCCTGATTTTGGGCTACCTCGGCGTGCAGCCACCGTCCGTCCTTGGCGAGCGTGTCTCGCAAGTGGGCACCTTGTTTTATTTTGGTTTCTTCCTTTTGATGCCGTGGTGGAGCAGGTTGGGTACTTTCGGCAAAGTGCCTGACCGCATTACTTTTGCAGCACACTGAAATCAGGACGACCCAACATGAAAAAATTGCTTATTGGTTTGGTGGCTGCTCTAGGTTTGGTGGCTGGTGTGCAGGCGGCTGGCGGCGGTATTGCCTGGGACAAAGCGCCGAACAAAACCAACGACATGGCGGCCCTGCAAAACGGCGCCAAGATTTTCGTCAACAACTGCCTGAACTGCCATTCGGCGGCTTATATGCGGTTTAACCGCCTTAAAGACATCGGCTTGACGGAGCAGCAGATCAAAGACAACCTGCTGTTCACGACTGACAAGATCGGCGAGACGATGAAAGTCTCGATGGATCCGAAGAACGCGAAAAACTGGTTCGGCGGTGTGCCGCCTGATTTGACGCTGATCGCACGTTCACGCGCGGACATTGGCAAAGGTTCTGGCCCGGATTATTTGTACACCTACCTTCGCACTTATTACCGCGACGAGACCAAAGCCAGCGGCTGGAACAACGTAGCTTTCCCCAACGTCAGCATGCCTCACGTTTTGTGGGAACTGCAAGGCGAGCGCAAGCCGGTTTACGCTGAAGCTATGAGCCACGGCCAGAAGGTGTCGGTTTTCAAAGGTTGGGAGCAAGTCACGCCCGGCACGATGACGCCGCTACAGTTTGACACCGCCATGGGCGACCTGGTGTCTTTCCTGCAATGGATGGGCGAGCCTGCGCAAAACAACCGCGTGCAAATCGGCGTTTGGGTTTTGCTGTTTCTGTTGCTGCTGACCTTCTTTGCGTGGCGTTTGAACGCTGCGTTCTGGAAAGACGTCAAGTAAGTCTTTTTTCGCTGAGACCCAAGGTCTCGGCATCTTCTGGAGTGGGCGCTTGTCATGTGTCCACTCCTTTGCATTTAGGAGTTCCGAATCATGATGGTCCTTTATTCAGGCACAACCTGCCCGTACTCACACCGCTGCCGTTTTGTGCTGTTTGAAAAAGGCATGGACTTTGAAATCCGGGATGTGGATTTGTA
>ENA-OFCX01001351-OFCX01001351.1-metagenomes-genome-assembly--contig:-NODE-1351-length-10144-cov-3.728714_pt1 | contig 10144 bp, 11 predicted proteins | sample MGYA00153384_OFCX01 | MGnify analysis MGYA00153384
CGCTGCTTGGCCGCTTCACATTTGGCGGTATTGGGTCGCCCTTGGCGTTGCGTTGGCGGCGCTGCCTGTGCCTTGTCCAGCTCACGCTCTGCGCGCTGCCACTCCCGGGTTTCTTTGTCTTCCTGGCGATAGTTCTTCTGGTGTGAGCTTGCGGGCAGCATGCCGCTTGCGGCGTTGCCTGTGGTGCTGGGGTACATATTGACCGCAGGCTCGACTTCTACGGCCTGACTACCCGTACAGGGTGCACTGCTGTAGCTATTGCCACAGCGGTATGCCTGCGCCTGGCTGGCAAGTGGGTACAGGGACAAAGCAAGCCACCAAGCAAGCCACAAAACCGTGCTTTGCCAAGTCAGAGGTGTAGGGCGGGTGTGCATGGCTGCATGTTAAGCACGGTGCTCTTTGCATTCAAGCGCGCCCATCCAGAAGCAGGCATCCAGCAATCAACGCTAGAGGCCCCCCCAAAAAAATTCAAAAAATCAGGGCTTGTCTTTGGGCTTGATAGATTGCTGCAAACGCTGGGTGACTGATGTGGTGGAGTCACGCACTTGCGCGGCGGCCTGACTCAGGCTCTGGGTCGTAGCGTGCACTGCCGACTGTGTGGCTGAACCCACAGAGCGGCCAGCCTGCATGACGCTGTCTGCAGCTGCCTGTGCGGTGTGCACCACGCTGGATTTGATACGCCCATAAACGGCCTGCGTGATTTGTGTGCCGCAGTCCTTGACGATGCTGCCCAGCATCTGTGCGGCGCGGCGGGTGGCTCCTTGTTTGACAGCCTGGCGCTCTGGCGCTTGCTGAGGGGCGCAGTAAGCATCGGCAATCAAGCCTACGCGCAATGTCAAAAACGCATTGGCAGCACCGCTGGCCAGACTGTTGGTGAGCAAGTTGCCCATGCCACCCAGCCCGGGAATGCTGCCCACGGCCGCAGGTGTAGCCGATTGCACGATGGGCGCGGTCAGCTCTGCAAAATCGACGTCGTCCAGACTGCTGGCAATCAGCACGCAAGCGCCGACGTTGCTGTACAGATAGCTCATTTGTTGAAGGGATGGGCGCAGACCGTAGATGCGAGCAATGCGCCATACCAGCTGAATCTGGCTGACCAGGACGACCAAGCCATCGAGCTTTCCGTTTTGCAGCAAAGCGGTGCTGGCCAGCACACTGGCAGCTGTGCGGCGGGTTTCGACTTCCGCCGCATCACGCAAGCGGGCAAGGGCGTGCATGACTTCTTCATCGCTGTTCAGCGGCTGGCCCGCCAGATGGCTGCTGCGTGCCAGATGTGCCCGCAGGCGCTGTTGGTACTCTGTGATGGCGGCCTGATCGCCTTCTGCGGGAAAGCGCAGAGCGGCGGGCAGACGCAGCAGCCACAGCGTAGGCACCAGCACGGTAGCGGTCAGCAGGCCGAGCAGACTCCAGAAGACGGGCTGACCCGCGCCGGCATGCAAGCGGTCTGCGGCATCGGCCAGCTGGCTGACCATGGCCACGGCAAACACAGCACTCCACACCACAAAACCGGTAGCGCAGATCCAGAGCAGGCGTGAAGTGAAGCGTGTCATGGTGTCAGTTCTCTCAATCAAAACGGCATCCAGTGTGCCTGAGTGCCGTTGGCGCTGCTGACTCCGCCTTCGATACGTCGCTGTTTCATCGGGTCGTATCGCTGGTGCTATCTGGCGCTTCATTCACGCCTTATCTTCATTGAAAACCTGTACTGGGCTGGGTGCAGCTAGCGGCTCTTCGCGCGTGGTGCGGCCGGTGTGAAAAATTCAGGCGCTGTGCAGCAAACCCTGCTTTTCGATGAAAGCAATCACCGTATCCAGCCCTTCCAGTGTTTTGAGGTTGGTCATCACAAACGGCTTCATGCCTTTGGGCGTATTGCGCATGCGCTCGGTATCGCTGCGCATGATGTCCAGATTGGCGCCCACATGGGGAGCCAGATCGGTTTTGTTGATGACAAACAGATCACTTTTAGTGATGCCGGGGCCGCCCTTGCGCGGAATTTTTTCACCCGCTGCCACGTCGATGACGTAAATCGTCAGGTCTGACAGTTCGGGGCTGAAGGTGGCGGCCAGGTTGTCGCCGCCTGATTCGATAAAGATGATGTCTGCATCCGGGAACTGGCCCAGCATGCGGTTGATCGCTTCGAGGTTGATAGAGGCGTCTTCACGAATGGCCGTGTGCGGGCAGCCCCCGGTTTCAACGCCCATGATGCGCTCGGCGGGCAGCGCACCGCTGATGGTCAGCAGGCGCTGGTCTTCCTTGGTGTAGATGTCGTTGGTGATGGCGATCAGGTCCCACTTGTCGCGCATGGCCTTGCACAGCATTTCAAGAATGGTGGTTTTTCCGGAGCCAACGGGCCCACCAATACCGACGCGCAGAGGTGGCAGCTTCTTGGTACGCAGGGGAATGTGGTGCAGTGCAGAAGTCATGGCGGTTCAGGTCATCAGAAATGGGGGAAATAAAAAATCAGGCCGGGTGGTGGTCTGGGTGATGGGGGCGTGACAGCGTCTGGGCAGGCATGGCGTAGCTTTTTTAGCTGCGAAACAGCCGGGAGTACTGGTGCTCGTGCCGCGCAGAGAGGATGGCCAGCATGGGTGAGAAAGCCTGGCGCTGCCCATCAGGCAACGCCAAGGCGTGCTCGACAGCGGCAGGAATGTCTGCGGTCAGCCGCGCCAGAATGCGCTGGCCAGCGTTTTGCCCCAGGGGCACAGATTTGATGGCTGCCTGCACCATGTTCTCGGCCCAGCCAAAGGTGTAGGCCAGCAGTGCATTGCGTGCTGTTGCACCCGTCAGCGTGGCGGCCAGCGCAAATGCCATGGGGTAGCTGGCATCCTGGGCAGCCAGCCAGCTCGTTTGCTGCATGGCTGCAGCGTCATCGGCATAGCGGTTCTTGAGCCATTCGATCAGAGAGCGCCCCATTTGCTCTGTCTGCAATCGCAGCTCACTGCTTTCGCGTGTGGTCAGCACCCAGGCATTGAGTGCTGCAAGGCGCGATGTGTCATGGCTGGCCCACGCGGGCATGGCTTGCGCAATGGCCGCCATATCTGCGCGCGACTGGCTCAGGTGCAATTGCGCTACCAGCCAGCTGCAAGCTTCTGATTCCGTGGCTACCAGTGCTGCATTGACTGCAGATTCAAGAGCTTCAGAGTAGGAAAAACCACCAATGGGCAGTGCTGGCGAGGCCAGCCACATCAACTGCAAAAAGCAATCCGGGGTGAGGGGCGGTGCAGGTGTGTTCATGCACTTATTCCCCGCGCAGCGTGAGGAGTTTCAAACCCACAATACCCATGAGGATCAAACCAAAGCAGGCCATGCGTGCAACGCTGCGGTTTTCTCCCAGAGCCAGCATGCCGTAAACGGCCGTGCCAACGGCACCGATGCCTACCCATACGGCATAGGCCGTACCTACGGGAATGGTGCGCGTGGCCAGCGAGAGCAAATACATGCTGGCCGCAATGAAGGCCCCGCAAAACAGGCTGGGCCACAGCCGGGTGAAACCTTCAGTGCGTGGCATGGCGGCTGCGTAAAAGATTTCGCACAGACCGGCTGCAATCAAAAAGACCCAGCTCATCCGCAACCGCCTTTGCTGTGCACATGCGTGCCATGGGCATGGCATGCCTGCTCGTGCGGGTGGTCACAGGTGCTGTGATCGTGGGAATGTGCATGCCCGTGATCGTGATCGTGGTGATGATCTTGTGCGTGGCTGTGCCCATGTCCATGGTGGCTGTGGCCATCATGGGTCACATGGCCGCCGTAGGCACCGCCTTCAGGCTCAAAAGGCATATCAGCCTGTACCACGGTCATGTGCATGCTGCGCAGCATGTCGGCCAGCACATGGTCGGGCTCAATCTTCAGGTGATCGGGCTGCAGCTCAATCGGCACATGGCGGTTGCCCAAGTGGTAGGCGGCGCGCACCAGATCAAAAGGGCTGCCGTGCACAGCGCAGGCCGTGATGTGCAGCACTTTCTGCGGCGCTGCAATCACACGCACCATGGAGCCATCCTCGGCCACCAGCACATCACCACCGCGCACCGCCTGGCCACGGGGCAGGAAAACAGCCAGCTCACGGCCCTGGCTGTCCGTGGCTGCAAAGCGTGATTTCTGGCGGACATCCCAGTCGAGTTCCACGGTGGCTGCACGTTTGAGCAGTACGCTGGCCAGGCCATGGCCCTGGGCAAGGAGTTTGTTTGCGGTCAACATTGGTTTCTGACTTTTCAAAGAAGTGCGACAAGCTGGCGTGCTTTATGCATTCGACAGCACTTTGTTTCAATCGATAGCATGACAAACATGTCAACCCCTACTGCGCTTTCTCTTCAGAAAAAATCCGACTGGCAGCCTTGTGGCGTGGACCATGTGGCCGTGTACGGCACGCTGCGCGCCGGTGGTGTCAATGAAATAGCACGCCTGCGCCCCGGCATCATCAGCACAGGCCGTACCACCTTGACGGGTACGCTGCATGATCTGGGCTGGTACCCGGGTCTGATTTTTCAAGGCACACAGCAGGTGCTGGCCGAGGTGTATCCGCTGGATCACGCGCTGGAGCAAGTGCTGGACGGGTACGAAGGCATCTGGCCGCAAAACACGGGCGAATACACCAAACGTATCGTCACGCTGCCCGTGGCATTGACCAGTGGCAGCACGAAGATGATGGCGTTGCTGGTCTATGAAGCCTTGCCCGCCACGGTGCAGCAGGCACCGGTGATTGCAGCCAGCGACTGGCTGGCCTGGTACCAGAGCAAAGGTGTGCCACCGGGGTCTGCAGCAACCTGAAGACCGGCTGGGTGCGGCCCTGGCATGTGAGCGTGGAAGGTTAAATAACACGGCTCATAAAGCAGCTGTGGGGGTCTGGGTGGTAGCTGCCAAAAGGCGCGCAGGGCACAAAGCCATTGCGGGCATACAGGCGGCGTGCAGGCACAAAGAAGTCCTGGCTTCCCGTCTCCAGACTGATTCGCTGTGCGCCACTTAGCTGTGCCTGCGTCAGAACAAAATCCAGCAATTGCTGCGCGGCACCGGTGCCGCGGTGCTTGGCGTCGATACGCATGGTCTTGAGTTCAAGGTGTGCGCTGTCAATGGTCTTGAGTGCGCAGCTACCCACCAGCGCATCGTGCACCCATGCCGTCCAAAAGCGTATGCCAGGCAGGCGCAATTGCGCTGTATCCAGCGCATGCACGCTTTCTGGCGGCGATACGCGGTGCATATCTTCCAGGTGCGCACGCAAAAAGGCCACGACGCGAGGGTCGTGCGCTGCATCCAGTTCAAATCGAAAAGCGGTCATGGCATGCCTCAAAACAAGAAGTAGCGCTGCGCCATGGGCAGGCTGGTGGCAGGCTCGCACGTCAGCAGCTGTCCGTCAGCGCGCACAGCGTAGGTTTGCGCGTCCACCTCCATGCGGGGGGCCAGATCGTTGTGGATCATGTGCTGCTTTTGTACGCCGCGTATGCCTTTGACGGCAGACAGCGTCTTGAGCAGGCCAAACCGCTCTGCAATACCTGCGGCCAGACCAGCTTGTGACACAAAGGTCAGCGAGGTTCTGGTCAACGCACCGCCAAAACTGCCGAACATGGGGCGGTAATGCACAGGCTGTGGTGTGGGGATGGAGGCATTGGGGTCGCCCATGGCGGCCATGGCAATGAAGCCGCCCTTCATGATGACGGCAGGCTTGACGCCAAAGAACGCGGGCTTCCAGATCACGATGTCGGCCCACTTGCCCACCTCAATGCTGCCCACCTCGTGGCTGATACCGTGGGCAATGGCCGGGTTGATGGTGTATTTGGCGATGTAGCGCTTGACGCGGAAGTTGTCATTGCGTGCGCCGTCACCGCTCAATGCACCGCGCTGCTGCTTCATTTTGTGCGCGGTCTGCCAGGTGCGCAAAATCACTTCACCCACGCGGCCCATGGCCTGACTGTCAGAGCTGAACATGCTGATGGCACCGATGTCGTGCAGGATGTCTTCGGCTGCAATGGTTTCCTTGCGGATACGGCTTTCGGCAAAGGCCAGATCTTCGGCAATGCCAGCGTCCAGATGGTGGCAGACCATGAGCATGTCCACATGCTCGTCCAGCGTGTTGATGGTGTAGGGGCGTGTGGGGTTGGTGGATGAGGGCAGTACGTTGGCCTCGCCCACCACTTTCAGAATGTCGGGCGCATGGCCGCCGCCTGCGCCTTCGGTGTGAAAGGTGTGAATGGTGCGGCCCTTGAAGGCGGCCACCGTGTCTTCCACAAAACCGCTTTCATTGAGTGTGTCGGTGTGGATGGCCACCTGAGTGTCGGTCTCTTCGGCCACCGTCAGGCAGTTGTCGATGGCCGCTGGCGTGCTGCCCCAGTCTTCGTGCAGTTTCAGGCCTATGGCCCCCGCGCTGATTTGCTCGTGCAGGCCTTGCGGCAGGCTGGCATTGCCCTTGCCCAGAAAGCCCAGATTCATGGGGAAGGCATCGGCCGCCTGCAGCATGCGCTCCATGTTCCACGGACCGGGCGTGCAGGTGGTGGCAAAGGTGCCGGTGGCGGGGCCGGTGCCACCGCCAATCATGGTGGTCACGCCACTGGTCAGAGCCTCTTCAATCTGTTGCGGCGCAATGAAATGGATGTGGGTGTCGATGCCGCCTGCGGTGACGATGCTGCCCTCGCAGGAGATGATTTCTGTGCCCGGGCCAATGATGACGTCCACCCCCGGCTGGGTGTCCGGATTGCCGGCCTTGCCGATGGCAGCAATGCGCCCGCCTTTCAATCCAATGTCGGCCTTGACGATGCCCCAGTGGTCGACGATGAGGGCATTGGTGAGCACGGTGTCCATGGCCCCTTGGGCGCGTGAAAACTGGCTTTGCGCCATGCCGTCACGGATGGTTTTGCCGCCACCAAATTTCACTTCCTCACCATAGCCACCGGCGGCCAGTGTGAAGTCTTTTTCAACCTCAACGATCAGCTCGGTATCGGCCAGCCGCACGCGGTCGCCCACGGTGGGGCCAAAGGTTTCGGCGTAGGCGCGCTTGTCCATCGTGGCCATATCAAAGTGCTCCTTGAATCAGGCCTCGAAAGCCGTAAATCTGGCGGTCACCGGCCACATCGACCAGCTCTACCGTGCGCTGCTGGCCTGGCTCAAAGCGCACAGCCATGCCACTGGCAATGTTCAGACGTTTGCCGTGCGCAGCCTGCCGGTCAAACTCCAGCCCGGCATTGGTCTCTGCAAAGTGGTAGTGAGAGCCGACCTGAATGGGCCGGTCGCTGGCATTTTTGATCAGCAGCGTCGTAACCGGGCGGCCGGGGTTGAGGACATGTGCGCCTGCATCCACCAAAATTTCACCGGGAATCATGCTTTTATCCTTGGCGCAATGCCGCGCAGTGCATGGCACGGCTTATCAATAACTGGCGCTGCATCAGCGCGGAGATGGCCCACACCACCACCGTCGCCTGCCTTGCGGCAGCGCTGTACGGCGGGGCAGTGTGGCGTTTCATTTAAGCCAGGCGGGTCAGCATGAAGGCCCCCAGTGCTGCAGTCAGCCCGCCAGCCAGCTTGGCAATCACCTGGTGGCGCTGCATGACTGCGTGGCCCAGCACGATGCCCGAGAGGTGCAGCAAGGCAGAGCCAGCGGCCATGCCAGCAATGGCACCCAGTGCAGCCAGCGCACTGTCTTGGGCCAGCTCGTAGCCGTGGGCGGCACCGTGAAAGAAGGCAAATACACCGGCCAGTGCGGCCGCTGCGCCCCAGGCCATTTTCTTTTGCACCATCACCAGCAGGCCCAGCACCAGCACGGCGGCACCGTAACTGCCGATGCGCGAATCCTTCATGATCTCCAGCGCCTTGTCGCGCGGGGCGGCGCCGAGCAGCGCATCGAAGGTGTCTGCCAGCCCGTCTTCATGGAAGGCCGCGGTCAGCCACAGCGTCGTGGCCACGGCCAACGTGGCGGCCACCGCCGGCGGCCAGACGAGCTGCGCGCACCACGCCATCACGGCACCCGCCGCGCCGACCAGCATGCCGACCAGCGGAAAGTACCGAACCGCGCGATTCAGCCACGCCGGCTCGTGACCCACCCAGCCCGGCACGGGCAACCGGGTCAGGAATTGCCATGCGACGAAGAACAGCCGCAGCTCGTGCACCAGTGCGGCCACGGCGCGCGGCATCAGTCCGGGCGCCGGCTGACACCGGCCGACTCGAAGCTGGCCATGTCTGAAAGCACGCGGCAGGCCGACTCGAGCAGCGGCCAGACCAATGCGGCACCGGATCCTTCGCCCAGACGCAGGTCCAGGTCGAGCAGCGGCTGGGCGTTCAGGTGCTGCAGCCAGCGGCTGTGCCCAGCCTCGCTGGAGCGGTGCGCGTAGACGCACCGCTGCAGCAGCAGCGGCGTCATGGCCGCGGCCACCGCGACCGCCGCCGTGGTGATGAAGCCGTCGACCACGATCACCCGGCCTTCGGCTGCAGCCTGCTGCAGCGCGCCCACCATGGCGGCGATCTCCAGTCCGCCGAGCGCTGCCAACAGCTGCAGCGGCGTGGCGGCCTCGGCATTGGCGTCCAGCGCACGCTGCAGCACGACGCGCTTGTGCGCCAGGCCGGCATCGTCCAGCCCGGTGCCACGGCCGATGCACAAGCCGGGCGATTCGCCAGTCAGCCGCGCCATCAGCAGCGCGGCGGCCGAACTGTTGCCGATGCCCATCTCGCCGAGCAGCAACGCATTGCCGGGCAATGTGCTGACGAGCCGGCGGCCCTGCATGATGGCGGCCTGGCATTGGGCCTGGCTCATCGCCGGGCCGGCGCTGGAGTCCGCCGAGCCGTGTTCGGCCCCGGCGACCTTCAGGCACACCAGCCGCGGATGCGGCTCGAACTCGGCGGCCACGCCGCAATCGGCCACCGTGACGTCGATGCCGTGCTGACGCGCCAGCACCGACACGGCGGCGCCGCCGGCCAGAAAGTTCAGCACCATCTGCCGCGTGACCGCGGCCGGAAAGGCCGAAACACCTTGCGCCGCGATGCCGTGATCGGCGGCGAAGACCACGAGTTGCGGCGCCCGCAGTTGCGGCAATGCGCGGCCCTGGATCAGCGCGATTTGCAGCGCCAGCGCCTCCAGCCGCCCCAAGGCGCCACGCGGCTTGGTCTTGGCATCGAGCGCGGCCTGCACTTGTTCGCGCAGCGAGACATCGCCGAAAGCATGCAGCGGCAGGGTCGGTTCAAAGGTTTCGGTCATGGTGGTTTCGACGGGCAGGACGTCTGCCGGGGGGTCAGTGCATGTCGAGTGCCAGGGCCACGCGCGGCCGGCCGGCGGCATCGGTATCGATCCGGATCGCACCGGCAAACACGCCCACCAGGGCTGCCTGCACGGCCGGGTCAGAGGGTGGGCCGTCGGCGCGCAACCGACCCTGCTCGAGCACCAGCAGACGGTCGGCCTGCAGCGCGATCGGCAGGTCGTGCAGCACGGTCAGCACGGCGCGCGCTTGTGCGGTGTCGCCTGCCAGGCGGCGGAACAGCCGGGCCAGCGCCACCTGGTGCGGCGCGTCCAGGTGCGTGGTGGGCTCGTCCAGCAGCAGCAGCGGAGCCTCGGTGGCCAGCACACGCGCCAGCAGCACGCGCTGGCGTTCGCCGCCCGACAGTTCATGCAGCCGGCGGCACTGCCAGCCGGTGCATTCGGTGAACGCCATCGCCCGTTCGACGGCCGCGTGGTCGGCCGCGCCCGGCGTGCCCAACAGGCCCAGGTGCGCGATGCGGCCGAGTTCCACCGTCTCACGCACCGTCAGCTCGCCGGTCACATCGCCTTGCTGCGACAACCAGGCGAGCCGCCGCGCGCGTTCGACCGGCGGTGCCCGGTGCACATCCTGCCCCTGCAGCATCACCCGGCCCGAGACCAAGGGCTGCAGGCCGGCCAGCGCGCGCAGCAGGGTCGACTTGCCGGCGCCGTTGGGGCCGACCAGCGCGGTCCAGCCGGCGCCGATCTGCAGCGTCACGCCGTCCAGCACGTGGCGCCCGCCCAGCAGAACGCGCACGCCCTCGGCCTGCACCAGCGTGGTCGCCGCTACCGCTCCGCGCTGACGTGCGGTCGTGCCGGTCGCGCCAGTCGTGCCGCTCGCGCCAGTCGCGCCAGTCGTGCCGGTCGGGCCGGTCTCGGCAGACTCGGCAGACTCGGCAGACTCGGCAGTCTCGGCAGTCTCGGCAGTCTCGGCAGTCTCGG
>ENA-OFCX01001352-OFCX01001352.1-metagenomes-genome-assembly--contig:-NODE-1352-length-10140-cov-2.484680_pt1 | contig 10140 bp, 7 predicted proteins | sample MGYA00153384_OFCX01 | MGnify analysis MGYA00153384
AGCACGCTTTCTGCACCCAGCATCAGCGCATCAGCAAAAGATGGTGCCATGGTCAGGATGTGATCGGCGTAAAAGCGCGTCGTCATGATTTTGGCTTTGAGGTAATCGCCATCGCCCTCACCGGCTTTGATTTGTGCTGCGGCGGCGAGTGCGGCACGTGCCATCATCCAGCCGCCAGTAACGGTACCCATGAGTTTCAAGTAATGTACCGCCCCTGCGAATACGGCCGCAGGGTTGTTCGGGAACATCGTGGCGATCCACTCGGTCGCGCGCTTGGCGCTGGCAATGCCGGCTGACAACTGCGTTGCAATCGATTTCAAATTCACATCGTTCATCGCCAGAAGCATCGGAGGCAATTTTTCCATTTCGGCTATCAGCGCCAATGCCGTCTGTCCACCTTCGCGACCGACTTTGCGCCCGACCAGATCGTTGGCCTGGATGCCGGTGGTGCCTTCGTAAATCGCCGAGATGCGCGCATCTCGGTAATACTGCGCCGCACCGGTTTCTTCAATAAAACCCATGCCGCCGTGCACCTGAATGCCGAGTGAAGTGACTTCGATACCGATCTCGGTGCTCCAGCCCTTGACGATAGGAATGAGCAACTCGACGAGCGCCTGATTCATGCGCTTCAATTTTTCATTGGTCGAACGCTCGGCGATATCGAGGCATGCCGATGTGTAATAGGTCAACGCGCGCGTGGCTTCGGCATACGCGCGCATTGTCAACAACATGCGCTTGACATCGGGGTGATAAATGATCGGTACTGATTTTGGCGATGGCCCTAGCGATGCAGGCACCGCCGTGACCGGCCTGCCCTGCACGCGTTCGCGCGCCCATACCAGTGCGTGCTGATAGGCGCGCTCGGAAATCGAGACGCCTTCCAATCCCACGCCGAGCCTGGCCGCATTCATCATCACGAACATGTATTCGATACCGCGATTGGGCTCGCCCACCACGTACCCGGTTGCACCACCGGCATCGCCGTACACCATCACGCAAGTGGGACTGCCGTGGATGCCCATCTTGTGTTCGATCGATACGCACTTCACGTCGTTGCGCGCACCCAGCGAGCCGTCGTCATTGACCATAAATTTCGGCACCACAAATAGCGAGATGCCTTTCACACCATCCGGCGCGCCTGCGATGCGAGCCAGCACCAGATGAATAATATTTTCGGTGTAATCATGTTCGCCGTAAGTGATGAAAATTTTCTGCCCGGAAATTTTGTAGCTGCCGTCGGCCTGCGGGACTGCTTTGGAACGAAGCAACGCCAAATCTGAGCCCGCCTGCGGCTCGGTCAGATTCATCGTGCCAGTCCATTTGCCTGCGGCCATGTTGGGGATGAATTTGGCTTTGACTTCTGCCGACGCGTGTTCGTCGAGTGCGGCAATCGCACCCAGCGTCAACAACGGGCAAAGCTTGAATGCCATATTGGAGCTGCCCAACATTTCCGACACCGGTGTGGCAACGATATGCGGCAAGCCCTGTCCGCCAAATGCCAGCGGCGCTTCGAGCTGGCTCCAGCCGCCTTCGACGTATTTCCAGTAGGCTTCTTTAAAACCTTTCGGCGTGGTGACAACATTGTTAGCGATGGAGGCACCTTCCATGTCACCGCTGCGATTGATCGGTGCCAGCACTTCCTTGGAGAATTTCCCGGCTTCTTCAAAAATCGCGCTGACCAGATCCGGCGTCACATCTTCGCAACCGGGCAGCTTGGCAATTTCTTCCAAGCCAATCACGTGCTGAAGCAGGAAGTTCATGTCTTTGAGCGGTGCGTTGTATTCGGACATACTGTTCTCCATTTGCCCCTTCCTTTTCGGAAGGGAATTTTTTACAACGCGGCGGTTAACTGGGGCACGATTGTGAAGAGATCACCGACCAATCCGTAATCCGCCACCTGAAAGATTGGCGCTTCCGGGTCCTTATTGATCGCGACGATCACTTTGCTGTCTTTCATGCCGGCCAGGTGTTGGATCGCGCCGGATATGCCGACGGCAATGTAGAGCTCTGGTGCGACGATTTTGCCGGTCTGGCCGACTTGATAATCGTTAGGCACAAATCCAGCGTCGACTGCCGCGCGGGAAGCACCAAGGGCGGCGCCAAGTTTGTCCGCCAATGGCTCAAGTATTTGACGATATTTCTCGCCGTCGCCCATGCCGCGCCCACCAGAGACGATGCGTTTGGCCGCGACCAGTTCAGGACGATCAGATTTAGAGAGCTCTTGTTTGAGCACTTTGGATTGCCCCGCATCGGCGCCGGTGGCGATATTTTCGATTGTCGCGGACCCGCCAGTTGCCGACACAGCGTCGAACCCAGTCGCGCGCACGGTGATGATTTTGACACCGTCAGCAGACTGCACGGTTGCAAACGCATTACCGGCATAAATGGGACGCACGAATGTATCGGGGGATTCAACGCTGATGATTTCTGAAATCTGCGCAACATCCAGCAATGCCGCCACCCTCGGCATCACGTTCTTGCCGTACGCTGATGCCGACGTGAGGACGTGAGAATAGTCTTTTGCAAGCCCAACGAGCAGCGTTGCGAGATTTTCTGGCGAGCCACCTGCAAAGTGCGCCGCGTCTGCTACCAGCACTTTAGCGACGCCGGCCACTTGCGCCGCTACTTTCGCGGCATTGCCACAAGCGCTGCCCGCGACCAGTATGTGAATATCACCGCCAATTTTCTGCGCGGCTGCAACCGCATTTGTGACGCCCGGTTTTAGTTGTTGGGTATCGTGTTCCGCAAGTACGAGAATAGCCATAATCAAATCACCTTCGCTTCGTTCTTCAGCTTGTCGACAAGTGCCGCCACATCCGCGACCATCACGCCGCCCTTGCGTTTGGGTGGTTCAACGACTTTCAACGTTTTCAATCGCGGCGTAACATCCACACCGAGCACTTCCGGCGTCATCACATCCATCGGTTTTTTTTTCGCCTTCATGATGTTCGGCAGCGTCGCATAGCGTGGCGTATTCAAACGCAGGTCAGTGGTGATAATCGCAGGCAGCTTGATCTCGATGGTTTCCATGCCGCCGTCGATTTCGCGCATCACTTCAACCACGCCCGCGTTTACCGTCACTTTGGAGGCGAAAGTCGCCTGCGGCCAATTCATTAACGCGGCCAGCATCTGGCCGGTTTGATTGGAGTCGTCATCAATGGCCTGTTTACCTAAAATGACCAGCTGTGGTGTCTCTTTTTCACAGATCGCTTTGAGCAATTTGGCCACCGCCAATGGCTGAATGTCTGCACTGGTTTCAATGAGAATGGCACGGTCGGCACCCATGGCAAGCGCGGTGCGCAGCGTTTCCTGGCATTGGGTCACGCCAATTGAAACGGCGATGATTTCGGTGGCAACACCCGCCTCTTTGAGCTTGATGGCTTCTTCCACCGAGATTTCGTCGAAGGGATTCATGGACATTTTTATATTGGCCAATTCCACACCGCTCTGGTCCGCTTTGACGCGAACCTTGACGTTGTAATCGACCACACGTTTGACTGGCACGAGGATTTTCATATGCGCTGAGAGTAGGGAAAATAAAATTAAAACGACCGTTTGAATTATAGACGAGAAGCGTCAGAATTCAGCACAAACCCTTTGGATTTCGTGCGGTCGAAATAGAAGGAACTCGGTCGACGTGCTACTTGGTGAACTTCTTGCCCAGACGATGCTCGATTTCGCCGACGATTCCGCGGCGGAACAGCAGCACGCAGACGACAAACGTGACGCCCATGATGATCGTCACCCACGACCCAAAACCGGAAAGGTAGTTCTGGATGGCGATGATCGCGGTGGCGCCCACTACTGGACCCAAAATGGTTCCCATCCCACCAAGCAGGGTCATGAGCACGACCTCGCCCGACATTTGCCAACTGACGTCGGTCAGTGTTGCCAGCCCAAGCGACAACGACTTGGTCGCCCCGGCCAATCCCGCTAATGCGGCTGAGAGCACGAATGCCACCAACTTGTACTTATCGACATCGTAGCCAAGAGATATGGCGCGCGGTTCGTTTTCGCGAATTGACTTCAGCACTTGACCAAACGGAGAGTGGATGACGCGGTGAATGAGCCAGAACGCACCAATAAAAATTGCCAGCACGAAGTAATACATGACCGTGTCGTTCTTGAGATCAATTAGCCCCAGGAAGCGGCCTCGGGGAATACTTTGAATACCGTCTTCTGCATACGTGAATGGCGCTTGGACGCAAAGAAAATAAATCATCTGCGACAGCGCCAGTGTCACCATCGCGAAATAGATTCCTTGTCGCCGAACCGCCAGCCAGCCTACTAGCAGCCCCATCAATGCCGCAGAAGCTGTGCCGAACAGGATCGCAATTTCGGGTGACCATCCCCAGACTTTTGCGGAGTGGCCGCAGGCGTACGCGGCAAAGCCGAAGAACATTGCGTGCCCGAATGACAATAGCCCGGTGAAACCAATCAGCAGATTAAACGCACATGCAAACAGCGCGAAGCACAGGCACTTCATGAGGAAGAGCGGGTAGCCAATAAAGGGTGCGGCGCACGCAGCAAGAAACAACACCAGATACAGGATGGCAGTCTTGTTTTTCATCACTTCTCCCGGCCAAATAAACCAGCGGGACGAATCAGCAATACGATTGCCATGATGATGAATACCACTGTCGAAGATGCTTCCGGATAAAAGACTTTTGTCAGCCCCTCGATCAAGCCGAGTGCCAGCCCGGTAATAATCGAACCCAGAATAGAACCCATACCGCCAATCACGACCACGGCAAAAACGACGATGATGATTCCCGACCCCATGGTCGGGTTAACCAGATAAACCGGGGCAGCCATCACACCGGCCAATCCGGCGAGTCCAACACCGAATGCATACGTCAGGGTCACCATCAGCGGCACATTGATACCGAATGACTGCACCAGCTTTGGATTCTCGGTACCTGCACGCAGATACCCGCCGAGTTTGGTCTTTTCGATGACGTACCAGGTTGCCAGGCAGACGACGACCGACAGCACCACCACCCAGGCACGATACTTGGGCAGATACATGAACCCCAGGTCGAGCGGTCCATCGAAGATATCCGGGAGGTCGTATGGCTGGCCGGATGAGCCAAAGTTGTGGCGGAAGATGCCTTCAATGATGAGCGCCAGGCCGAACGTCAGCAGCAGGCCGTATAAATGGTCCAACTGGTAGAGCCAGCGCAACATGGTTTTTTCGATAATGACGCCGATGATGGCGACGCCAATTGGTGCCAAAATCAACGCGAACCAGTAGTTGACGCCGAAGAAATTAAGCAGCATCCACGAGAAAAATGCACCCATCATGTAGAGGGCGCCGTGGGCAAAATTGACGACATTGAGCATGCCGAAGATAACCGCCAGGCCAAGCGACAGCAGCGCATAAAAGCAGCCGTTGACCAACCCGATCGTGAGTTGGCCCATCAAGGCCTGAATGGGAATGCCGAATATTTCGGTCATGAATTATTATTGGGCCGGCCACGTCACATGACCTGGCCGGCCCGATCAAGTTAAAGTCGGACGATCAGCTTTTCTTGAATTGCGGACACTGCGATTTCTCAAGCGACTGGAAAGCATCTTCGCCCTTTACGGTGCCTTTGAGCGTGTAGTAATCCCAGGGACCCTTGGACTCGGCCGGTGTCTTGACGAGGAACAAATGCATGTCGTGCACCATCCGACCGTCCGGACGCAATACGCCGTTTTTTGCGAACACGTCGTTGATCGGTGTGTCCTGCATCTTCTTCATGACAACTGCCGTATCGTCCGACCCGACAGCTTGCACTGCCTTGAGGTAATGGGCAGTCGAAGAATAAACACCAACTTGATTCATATTGGGTTTCTTGCCGTTATTGCGCGCCTCGAAACGTTTTGCAAACGCGCGATTCTCGTCGTTCATGTCCCAGTACCAAGCCTCGGTAAGATAAAGCCCCTGCGCGGTTTTCAGGCCAAGCGCATGCACGTCCGTGACCATCATCAGCAACGCCGCCAGATTCTGGTTCTTGGTGATACCGAATTCCGCCGCCGCCTTGATGCTGTTCACGGTGTCGCCACCGGCATTGGCCATACCGACGACCTTGGCTTTGGACGCTTGCGCCTGCAACAGGAACGAAGAGAAATCGGTCGCATTCAACGGATGCCGAACCGCACCGAGCACCTTGCCACCGTTAGCTTTGACAACGTCGCCCGTATCTTTTTCCAGTGAATGGCCAAAGGCGTAGTCGGCTGTGAGGAAAAACCAGCTATCGCCACCTGTCTTCATCACTGCTTTGCCGACCACATTGGCCTGCGAGTAGGTGTCGTACACCCAGTGGATGGCGGTACCAGGTTGGCAGGAGTCGTTGGTCAGACGCGACGACGCCGCACCGGTGACGATGGTAATTTTGTTTTTCTCTTTACCGAGCGCTGTTACCGCTAATGCCACACCAGAATTTAAGTTCTCAACGGTCATATCGACTTTATCGCGATCAAACCATTGTTGCGTGAGGTTCTTGGCAACGTCAGGCTTATTCTGATGATCCGCACTGACCACCTCGATGGTCTTACCAAACATCTTGCCACCGAAGTCTTCGACCGCCATCTTTGCGGCCAGAACAGCACCTGGGCCACCGAAGTCGGCATATAGACCGGACATGTCGGTCAAAACACCGATCTTGAGCACGTCATCCGACAATTTTCCCTGTTGGGCAGTGGCAACCGACATCCCTGTCGCCAACGCCGCTGCAACCGCAGCCGTTATCAATTTCTGTTTCATGCTTGCTCTCTCCTGTAATTAATTCGAATTTTGCACTTCACTACAACGCATACGTCTCAAACCCCGAGAAACTCATTCAGCATATCCGCTTTCGAAGCCAGCTCATGCTTTTCAACCACCGCGGCTATCTTGCCGTGTTCCATCACATAATGCCGGTCGGCCAAGGGTGCAGCAAACCGGAAATTCTGCTCGACCATGATGATCGTCATGCCCTTTGCTTTGAGTTCGCGAATCACCCGGCCCAGCGTCTGCACAATTACCGGCGCCAGTCCTTCGGTGATCTCGTCGAGCAACAAAATTTTGGCACCCATTCGAAGAATGCGTGCCATCGCCAGCATTTGTTGCTCGCCACCGGATAATCGCGTACCTTGACTGTTGCGCCGCTCTTTGAGGTTGGGGAACATCGCGTAAATCTCGTCCACCGTCATACCGCCTTCACCAATCTTTGGCGGCAACAACAAATTTTCCTCGCAACTCAAGGTTGAAAATATCCCCCGTTCTTCCGGGCAATAACCCAAACCCAGACGCGCAATCTTGTGCGTGGGCAACTGTATAGCCTCAACGCCATCCACTTTTACCGATCCGGTGCGTTTCCCCGTCAGACCGAGAATGGCTTTGAGGGTGGTAGTGCGCCCGGCACCATTGCGCCCAAGCAGTGTGATGAGTTCGCCGCGCTTAATCTCAAAATTGACGCCGTGCAGAATATGCGATTCGCCGTACCATGCTTGCAAATTGACAACGCTGAGTAGCGCGGTACTCAAGCCGCCTCCGGCTCTGCAGTGCCGACGTAGGCTTCGAGCACCTTCGGATCTTTCGAGACGACTTCATACGGGCCTTCGGCGAGAACAGAGCCACGCGCCAAGACGGTAATAGTGTCGGAAAGATTGCTGACGACACTCATGTTGTGTTCGACCATCAACACGGTGCGATTCACCGCAACTTTGCGAATGAGCTCAACCACCCGGCCCACGTCCTCATGCCCCATGCCCTGCGTCGGTTCATCGAGCAGCATTAATTCTGGATCGAGTGCGAGTGTGGTCGCAATTTCAAGCGCGCGCTTCCTGCCATAGGGCAGTTCCACCGTCTGCGTATCGGCAAACGAGGCAAGATCGACGGAATCCAGCAACTCCAGCGCGCGTTCATTCAGAGTATGCAAACTGGTTTCGGACTTCCAGAAATGAAAGCTGGTGCCGAGTTTGCGTTGCAACCCGATACGGACATTTTCGAGCACCGTCAGATGCGGGAACACGGCCGAAATCTGGAACGAGCGCACCATGCCGCGTCGCGCCACTTGCGCGGGTTTTTCAGAAGTAATGTCCTGACCGTTGTAAATAATGGTGCCCGCAGTAACTGGCAGGAACTTGGTGAGTAAATTAAATACCGTTGTCTTGCCGGCGCCATTGGGACCGATCAAGGCATGAATAGATCCGCGCTTCACCTTGAGTGAGACGCGGTCAACGGCCGTAAATCCTTTGAATTCCTTGGTGAGTTCGCGAGTTTCGAGGATGACGTCTGAAGGCATTTTTTCGGCGAAGGTCAATGTGCAAGGGCGTAATTCATTACTTGGTGAATTCTAGCATTGAATACGGAAGCCTCGATTTAACGTAGAACGCCCCGCGATGGGGCGTTCGGATAACGCGAACTCGGATTTTTATTTTATACGCCTAATTGCCAAACCTTGCCAGTAAGCAATGAAAGAAAACCAAACGTGACGCGCGCCTCTCGATCACACTGCATTGCCCGACGTCACCCAAACTGTGCGCATGCCGCCGCGTAGAGAATGTCGAATTGGCTGCACCCTGTGGCTATTTCCAAATTAAAAATCCAGTACTGGCGCGGCTCGTGGCGGCATTTGCCTTTGAACGTCTCGCCAGGGTTAGTGTTTGTATTTCGCTTTGGCGGGCAGCTTGGCTTCGCCCCGCCTCATCCACAACTTGTCAAAAAGAAACGGCTCTGCGCCTGACTGAACCATCTGCACCCCGTGCCCGAAAGCTGTATCCGGTCAGGGCTTGTGGCCGAACTGCTGTTGAGGATGAATTCACCAAACCGCACACCCTGCCCCAGCGGCGTGAAGATTATGTTAATCGTGCAGGTGGCCAGCGGGGCCAGGCTGCTGCCGCAGTTGTTGGTCTGGATAAAGTCGCCCGTGACGACAATGCTCGTCACACTCATCGCTTGCCCGCCGATGTTGGTGAGGGTGATGATCTGGTTGGGGGTGGCCCCACCAAAAATGACGTTGCCGTAGCCCACCGCCGTGGCCGAGAAGTTGACGATCGCGCGCGGGGCCAGGATGCCATTGCCGGTCAGGCTAATGCTGTTGACGGTGGCCGCGTTCTGGGCGTTGCTCGTGAGATTGATTTGTGCGGTCTTGGCACCGGTGGTGGTGGGGGTGAAGCTTACGGTGAGGTTGCAGGTGCCGGAAGCGGCGATGCTGGTGCAGCCACTTTGGCCGCTCAAGGTGAAGTTGGTCGCATTGGTGCCGGTAAGGGTGATGGCGCTGATAGTGAGGGTGGCCGTGCCAGTGTTGCTGATCGTGACGGTGCGGCTGCTGCTGGCGCTGTTGATGATCTGGTCGCCAAAGCTGACCGGACTGCTCAGGCTGATGACCGGGACCGGGATCGGGGTACCGGTGCCAGTGAGGGTGACGGTATGTGGACTACCGGCGGCGTTGTCGGTGATGCTGACGAGGCCACTAACGGTGCCAATACTGGTGGCGCTGAATACCACGCCTAGCTGGCAGCTGCTGCCGGGGGCAAGCGAGCTGGCGCAGTCGGGTGGGGTGGCGGTGGGGCTTACTGTCGTTCGGCTGAACGGGGTCGCCACCGCAATGCTGCTGAGGATGAGGTTGGCAAAGCCGGTGTTGGTGATGGTGATGAATTGGCTGGCGCTGGTGGTGTTGAGGGTTTGTGCGCCAAAGGTGAGTGCAGCCGGTGCGATGGCGATGCCGGGAACGGCGCTGGCCGAGCCGATGCCGCTGAGCGCGATGGTGCGTGGCGAGCCTGGCGCGTTGCTGACGACGCTGATGCTGCCATTAAGGGCGGCGACGGTGAGCGGAGTAAAGGTGATGTTGATAGCGCAAGTGCCGCCTGCGGTGATCGGCGGCGTTGCAATCGGGCAGGTGCTGGTGAACCCAAAGTCACCACTGCTCGTTATGCTGCTGATGGTGAGGTTGGCCGTGCCGCTGTTGGTGAGTGTGACGACCGTCGCGGGGCTGGTGGTGTTGACCGTGCGGCTGCCAAAGTTCACCGTCGACGGCGCGAGGGTGACTGCGGGCGATGCCACTGCCGTCACGGTGAGTATTGCGCTACTGCCGACAGCGTTGGTACCCGTTGACGCACTCAAGCCACCAGCTGGGAAGGTAAATGTGTATCCGCCGGTAGTGGCGCTGCTTA
>ENA-OFCX01001353-OFCX01001353.1-metagenomes-genome-assembly--contig:-NODE-1353-length-10138-cov-3.069027_pt1 | contig 10138 bp, 4 predicted proteins | sample MGYA00153384_OFCX01 | MGnify analysis MGYA00153384
CCCTTGATGATATTAATTCCGGTTGCACTTAGACATGATAGTAACCGAGGACACTGCATTGCCGTGTACCTACCCCGATGAATTGTAGTCCAAAGGCACTACCATGTCCGAATTTCGGTAATATTAATAATTCCGATGCTACCGCATTTGAGATGACAGATCGTTCTAGAGTGTTTAATTTGATACTTGATGCTACGGAAGTCGATCGGCTAAACACTATTATTCAGAAATACAGGGACTTGCATGAGTCGATCGGGCACTGCGACAATGAATACCAGCGGTGAGTGAGTTGCGAAAATCAATATGACGAGGCAGACAGACACAAAAGGTATATCATAACCTTAAATCGGATCATTTCTTCCCAGATATGTTCTACTGTTCTAATCCCAAGTGCTCTCATCCTTTCAATCCCGACAAGTCTAAATTTTGTCAAAGTTGCGGCCAGCCCGACCTCACGCCTCTCTTCAGAAACCGCTACCGCGTGATTCGACTGTTAGGCGAAGGGGGATTTGGCAGAACTTACGAAGCGGTAGATACCGATCGCATGGACGATCCCTGCGTCATCAAGCAGTTTATGCCCCAATTTCAAGGAACCTCAGCACTTGAAAAAGCCACAGAATTGTTCCAGCAAGAAGCCAAACGACTTTACGAACTCGGCGAACATCCTCAAATTCCTCGATTAATTGCTTATTTTGAACAAGACAAGCGGCTTTATTTAGTACAAGAATTGATTGAAGGGCAAAATTTACTGGCTGAATTAAATCAGCAAGGCGTTTTTACCGAAGAAAAAATTTGGCAGTTGCTGGCAGATATCTTGCCGATTCTGAAATTTGTGCACGATCGCCATGTCATTCACCGAGACATCAAACTAGAGAATATCATCCGCCGCCGCACATCGATGCACTTATCTCCAGCAAATAGTGGAAATTTACGCAATTCAGCTTTCCGAAGGGGAGGAAGACGCGAGTTAGTTTTGATCGATTTCGGCGTTTCCAAACAAGTGACCGGTTCGCTAATGACTAAAGTCGGCACGACGGTAGGAACGCCCGGATATTCGCCGATGGAACAAATGCGCGGCCAAGTTTTCCCCGGAAGCGATTTGTACAGTTTAGGAATAACTTGCATTCGGTTGCTAACTAAATGTTTGCCAAAAGTTGACGGATCAGATGACCTTTACGACCCGATAAACGGTGGCTGGATTTGGAGAGAAAGGTTGCCAGCCGATACAAAAATTAGCAGCGAATTAGCAATAATTTTAGATAAGTTAATTCAAGATTATCTCAAAAATAGATATCAATCTGCTGATGAAGTAATCAAAGCTTTAAATCTCTATTCTTTACCTCCCCAACCCCATTTTGTCAAGGAGGGACAACTCGCCTTAAATTCTGCTCGGACACAGGGAAGTCTACCTCCCCTAAATGCTTATCTGACGGAGGAGGGACAAATTGCTATCAATAGTTCGCCCAATCAAAGCAGGCAAATCAACAGCAATATATCTGTCAATTCGACTGAAAAATCTAACGCCAATTCGCCTTTGAACCAGAGTTCGCAAAGGATTGTTGCTGTAAAAAGCACTTTTGAATTCAAGGTGGTAACAGTAGACAATGGCGGGCAGCAAACTACTCTTAATAGCGGCAAAGCGCGTTTTTTTGAAGAACATCTTGGCAGCGGTACAGTCATGGAAATGGTATCTGTTTCTGGCGGTACTTTCCTGATGGGTTCCCCAAAAGATCGGGGGGATGGCGACGAAAAACCGCAGCACCCAGTAACTTTACCATCTTTCTATATTGGCAAATTTCCAGTCACTCAGGCACAGTGGACAGCAGTTGCAGCGCTACCGGAAGTTAAAATATTCCTCAATTTCGATGCTTCCCGTTTTAAAGGTACAAATCGACCGATAGAAAATGTATCTTGGTACGAAGCGGTGGAGTTTTGCGCTAGACTTTCTCGCAAAACTGGTAAGAAGTATCGCTTGCCTAGCGAGGCCCAATGGGAATATGCTTGCCGGGGGGAAACCGTGACGCCGTTTCACTTTGGAGAAACGATTACCAGTGAGTTAGCAAATTACAACGGCAATTCTAATTACGCTGATGTACCGAAGGGAGTTTATCGCTTTCAAACGACAGATGTTGGCAACTTTAAACCTAATGCTTTCGGATTGTACGACTTCCACGGAAATGTTTGGGAATGGTGCGCGGATTCTTGGCACAATAATTACAATGGTGCGCCTGCTGATGGCAGCGTTTGGGACTCTGGCGGCGACTCTTCGCTGAGGTTGTTGCGGGGTGGTTCTTGGAACGATCATCCTCCGAATTGTCGCAGTGCGTGTCGGCTTCGATATCAGCCGGATTGTAAGGCTAGTATTGTGGGTTTTCGAGTTGCTATTTCTGTTGTTTGATATTGTGTCCGGTTGCATCAAAATGATATCAAATCCCGTAGCATCGGAATTAATATTACTCACAATCAGGAAATGGCAGTGCCGTTTCCCTACCCGATTAATTGTAGGAAAACGGCAATGCCGTGTCCCTACTTCATAAACCTGGGATACGCTGTATCAAGGAAAAATGTTGCCTCAACTAGCCTTCTTCTGAGGAGCCACCATCCGTTCTACACTCATAGCAGCCACGCTCAATGTCACCACAGCCATGCCGAGAATTGTCACAGGCTGCAATTTCTCATTGATAATTAGAAACCCAAAAAGTCCGGTCATTGCCGGCCCCAAAGTGCCAATTACTGACGCTAAGGCTGCCCCCGCGAACCGGATGGCAAAATTATTCAAAAGATAGCTAAATAGCGTCAATATCCCTAAAACAACGCCTCCCACAATCAAACCAGGCCAAACATCTTGGTCGATTTGAGGAGCCAAGTTTTCCGACAGGGGCACCCACAAACTCAGGGCGGAAAATACAAAAATCGCGGCGAAATTAACTAGACTAAAAGGAATTGGGTGCAGCTTGCCTGCGGCCATTTGCGTCAGCAATACATAACCTGCAAACATAATGCCAGCACCTAGTGCCGCCGCGACTCCCACCTCGACATTGCCACTACCCGGAGCTTGCGCCGCAAAACTTGGCAACCCAGCTAAAATCAGACCTATGGTAATCCCGAACATCGCCAAAAAGCCGATCGTGCTGGGGCGAGCACCAAACAAGATCCAAGAACCTAGTACGGTGACGATCGGGTAAATAAAGAAAATCGTAATCGCAATCCCCGCCGGAATATTGCCGATCGCCAAATAAATCAAAATCTGAGACAAAAACAGAAAAAATGCGCTTCCTAAAACCTTACTCCACAAAGCTCGATCGCCCGACTGGAACAACCGCCTAATATCTTTCCACACAGAAGGATACAGAAAAGTTGCCAAAATCGGCATCAAAGCCATCACCACGATCAGCCGCATCAACAAAATCAACAAAGAATTTCCAAAACCAGGAGTCACAACTCCGGGAACTTCAAACAAGCCAAAAATCACCCGAGGATTTCTGCTTTTAATCAAAATTCTCAAACAAACATTAAACAGCGACAATACCACCGCCGAAGACAAAGCCAGCACCAAACCAGCCTGCACTTGAGAACCTGCTTTCGCCGGTGCTGTCGGCGGCACGACTTGCTGCGGCTGGGCTCCAGCTATTGGCGGCAGAACTTGCGGGCGGACAGAATTAACAGAATTAGTTGATTCCTCGGGGTAGGAATCTTGAGCATCGAAAGGATTCTCAAGATATGCTTCTTCTTCTGCGAGTTCTTCCCTGATGCGGTTTACGAGATTTTGTAACAGTTCCTCGCCTTGCCGCTCTAGGGTTTGCATATTGTTGAGGCGTAGGGAAAGCTCGCTTTCGTAGCTGCTCAAATCTTGTTCCAGCATCTGGAAACTGCGATCGATCCTTTCATCCAGAGCCGCCAGCAACTCCGAGGCCCGTTCGTCGTAGTTGCTCGGCGGCATCGGGATCGGGAATTCGCCGCTGGGAATCGGGCTGCTCAGAGAATGTCCCGAGTTAGCGCTGAGTTCGTTGAACCGCTGTACCAACAAATCTTGCAAATTGTGAGCCAAAACTTGAGCCAACTGCTTTAGCCACAATTGCTGCTGCTGAATGTATCGTCCAGATAGAGAATCCATTTGCTGAGACTGCAATTTGCGATATTGATCCCGGAGGTCTTCAATATCGTCAATCAGGTGATTTTTTTCACTTTGCAGCCGAGTAATGTCCTGATTTAACTGACCTTTGACATTTTGATGCAAAGCGTCCAATTCCTGAATTACTGAGTGCAGAACTTCTTCTGCTGATTGTGCATCTTCTGAATCGTCTTTTGACGAGTATACGTTCCGCTGCGCCATTGGCCTATAACCTCTAATTTAAACTGCACTTGAAAGTGTTCTTAAGTATTTTGGCTGCATCAGGTCGCAAGTTCTAGTGAGTTGATCTAAAAGATTGCGGACACTGTTTAATCAATAGTAGTCGCTTGCGTTGGAGATGTAAAAAATTTGCGTGAAGCGAAACTATCCCGAGCGTGAATCACCCCAAGAACACTTTGTGCAACTAGAAATCATACTACAGCTTGACCTCTCCACGGATTGCTCCCGTTAATTCTCGCATCTAACTTACCCGATCGCACCCGAATCACCAGCCCATATATCCCCTTCCGCGACTAAATTTGATTGTGGGGCCCGCACTGCTGGCCCCTAAAGGGATAACTCGATCCCGCAGCCAGAAACCCGCTTTCTTTTGCCCGCGTCTCTGGCGCACCCAGATTTATGATGTTAAAGGTTCCGATCTGAAAGCTCGCAAAAGTTTTAAAAGGCGATCGCACCGTCATAAAGCAACCCCGCGCCATCAAAAAATTAACACATCCCATCCGCCAAGAGCAACAGATATGACATCCGAAATTTATGACAATTCCTTTACAAGCGATCGACAAAGCCTGAATATTTCCTCCGAAGCCGAAGTGTTTGTCTTTCCCGCATCATTTGCCCAGCAGCGCTTGTGGTTTCTCGACCAATTCGCACCAGAAAACCCTTTCTATAACGTAGTAACAGCACTGCGCTTAACTGGTTCCCTCAACTTACCAGCATTAGAGCAAACATTCAACGAAATAGTGCAGCGCCACGAAACTTTGCGAACCACTTTTGCAGCGGTATCAGGCCAACCAGTGCAGATCATCTCTCCCGCTTTCAAGAGCAATTTAAAACTATTAGAACTGCAACATTTGCCGCCAGAACAACGGCAAATAGAAGCAAAAAAAATCACCGCCGCCGAATCTCTTCGCCCTTTCAATTTATCCACCGGGCCGCTGATGCGAGTCACCATCCTGCGGCTGACCGAGACCGAGCATATTCTCTTGCTAAATATGCACCACATAGCCTCCGATGATTGGTCGATCGGCGTGCTAATTCGAGAACTAGAAGCTATCTATACAGCTTTGATAAATCAACAGCCATCTCCCCTACCAGAATTATCACTTCAATATGCCGACTTTGCCGAATGGCAGCGCGAATGGCTGCAAGGTGAAGTATTAGAAACTCAGCTAGCTTATTGGCGGCAGCAATTGCACGGGATTTCTGTATTAAATTTGCCGACAGATCGCCCTGCACCACCTATGCAAAATTATCGAGGAAAAACTCAATATTTAGAACTGCCTAAAAAGCTTAAAAACGCACTTTTAGCGCTTTCGCAGCGAGAAGGAGCGACTTTATTTATGACAGTGCTCGCTGCATTTCAAACTTTGCTTTACCGCTACTCGCAACAAGCAGATATTGTTGTCGGTTCGCCGATCGCCAATCGCAACCGCAGTGAAATCGAAGCATTAATCGGTTTTTTTGTCAATACTTTAGTGCTGCGAACAGACTGCTCGGGAAACCCGACGTTTCGAGATTTTTTGGGCCGGGTGCGGGAAGTAACCCTGGGAGCTTACGCTCACCAAGATTTGCCTTTTGAGAAGCTAGTCGAGGAATTGCACCCAGAGCGATCGTTGAATCGCCACCCGCTGTTTCAGGTGGTATTCGGGCTGCAAAATGGGCCGGTGGACGAGCTAGAATTGCCAGAATTAAAGTTGAGTTCTTTTCATTTGGAGACGCAAACAACGCGCTTTGATTTAGAGCTGCATTTGTGGGAAGCTGCGGATAAGTTTAGGAGCAGATACGGCGAACAATGGGAAGATTCGGAAGGGCTCCGAGGCGTAGCTGTGTACAATACGGATTTATTTGATGAAGTGACGATCGCCCGAATGCTGAGGCATTTTAAAACGCTGCTGGAAAGCATTGTTGCTAATCCAGAACAAAGAATTGCTAACTTACCTTTATTGAGCGAGGATGAAGTGCATCAATTATTCAAAGAATGGAACGATACTCGGACAGATTATCCTCAAAATAAGTGCATTCATCAGTTATTTGAGGAGCGAGCCCGGAAGCATCTGGAGGATGTCGCCCTAACTTTCGACAGCCAGCACCTGACTTACAGAGAACTCAACAGCAAAGCCAACCAACTGGCGCGCTACTTACAAAAACTGGGCGTGAGGGCGGAGGTTTTAGTGGGGCTTTGTGCAGAGCGCTCGATCGACCTAATTGTGGGGATGTTGGCTATACTGAAGGCGGGAGGAGCCTACCTACCGTTAGATCCAAGCTATCCGCGCGATCGGCTAAACTTGATGCTGGAAGATGCTCAAGTTAAAGTCTTGCTAATTCAGGATAAATTGATTGAGAATTTCCAAGATTTCTCAAACTCGGTGATTAACTTCGATCGCGACTGGGAACACATAGCCAAAGAAAGCACCGAAAATCCCGCCAACACCGCAACAGCAGACAACCTAGCTTACGTTATTTACACATCTGGATCAACCGGAAAACCCAAGGGAGTTGCTGTCACCCATAAAGCAGTGAATCGGCTGGTACTCAACACCAACTATATAAAAATAGAACCTACCGATAAAATTGCCCAAGCATCAAACGCTTCATTCGATGCAGCCACATTCGAGATTTGGGGAGCCTTGCTTAACGGCGCTCAACTCGTGGGAATTAGCACCAATATTACCCTTTCGCCTCACGATTTAGCCTTAGAACTGCGCCAACAAGGCATCACCGTTTTGTTTTTAACAACTGCCTTATTTCAACAAATTGCTAGAGTTTTACCGCAAGCTTTTAATTCGCTGCGCTGCTTGCTGTTTGGCGGAGAAGCGGTCGATATGAGATGGGTTAAAAAAGTTCTAAAACAGGCGCAAACCACTAAATTAATTCACGTTTACGGGCCTACAGAAAATACCACATTTTCGGCTTATTATTGCGTGCAAGACGTACCCGAAACCGCAACATCTATCCCCATCGGCCGCCCGATCGCCAACACGCAAATTTATCTCCTCGATGCGGATTTGCAGCCGGTGGCGATCGGTGTTATGGGTCAATTGTACGTCGGCGGTGACGGACTCGCGAAAGGCTACCTCAACCGCCCAGATTTAACTGCTGCTGCATTCATTCCCAATCCTTTTAGTAATAAATCTGGTTCGTGCCTTTATAAAACAGGTGATTTAGGTCGCTATCTAGCTGACGGTAACATCGAGTTTTTAGGTCGCGTTGACGACCAAGTAAAAATTCGCGGCTACCGCATCGAATTGGGAGAAATTGAAGCGGCTTTGTGCCAGCATCCACAAGTGCGCGAAGCAATAGTAATTGTGAGGGAAGACATACCAGGCGATAAACATTTGGTAGCTTATGTTATTCCCGATCGCATTAATGAAAAATCAGAAATTAACAATCTAAAATCTAGCGATTTGCGCCAATTTTTGAAAGAAAAGTTACCCGGATATATGGTTCCTGCAACTTATGCAGTGTTGGAGTCCCTACCGCTGACGCCCAACGGCAAAGTCGATCGCCGGGTATTACCTAAGATAGATACAGACAGCGAGGATCTAACAGAAAATTATGTAGCTCCTCGGACTGACATCGAAGAGATCCTCGGAAAAATTTGGGCTAAAGTTTTGGGAAAACAGCAGGTTAGTATCTACGATAATTTCTTTGAACTAGGCGGGCATTCCCTGCTAGCAACGCAGTTAATTTCTCGCATCCGAGACGCTTTGCAAGTCGAGTTACCAGTCAGGAATTTGTTTGAGGCTCCGACTGTGGCGAGTCTAGCAAAATACATTGAAACAGTGCGCTGGGTAGCTAAAAATCAAACAACTACCAACACGATCGCAGATACTAGAGAAGAGGTGGAATTTTGAAGACAGTTGAGTTTTTATCTTACCTTCGCAGTCTAGATATTAATATTTTTGTTGAGGGCGAAATCCTGCGCTGCAACGCTCCCGAAGGAATTATTACACCAGAACTGCGCGCCGAAATTTCTCATAAAAAAGCCGAAATAGTTTCATTTTTAAAAGCAGCTAATCGTACTTCTAGTTTCACTCCTGCACCGATTGTTCCTATGGAGCGGGACGGAAATCTACCGCTTTCGTTTGCACAGCAGCGCTTGTGGTTTCTCGACCAATTAGTCCCGAACAATCCTTTTTATAATGTTCCCGCAGCATTGCGTTTGACAGGTTCGCTCAATTTGACGGTGCTGCAACAAACCTTCAATGAAATTGTGCGCCGCCACGAAGCTTTACGCACGAATTTAGCAGTAGTTTCGGGGCAACCTGTTCAGAGAATAGCTGCGGCTTTCCACCTTCCGATTAATGTATTAGACTTGCGAAACTTGCCACAGGAATCTCGACAAACTGAAGCAAACCGGCTCACCGCCCAGGAAGCTCAACGCTCTTTCAATTTGTCCAATGACTTGTTGCTGCGAGTCACATTATTGCAGTTAGATGATGCCGAATATTTACTAATGCTGAATATGCACCACATTGTCTCCGATGGTTGGTCGATCGGAGTGCTAATTCAGGAATTAGGCGCACTTTACACGGCCTTTGCTAGCGAAAAACCTTCGCCTTTACCGCCATTGTCGATCCAGTATGCTGATTTTGCAAAATGGCAGCGCGAATGGCTGCAAGGGGAAGTTTTAGAAACGCAGCTTGCTTACTGGCGACAGCAGTTAAACGGCATTTCTATGCTAAATTTGCCTGCGGATCGGCCCAGGCCAGCAATTCAAAGTTACCGAGGCAAAAGGCAATTTTTGCAACTGCCAAAACAACTGAGCGAGGCTTTAGAAACGTTGAGCCAGCGCGAAGGAGTGACGCTGTTTATGACAATGCTGGCAGCTTTTCAAACGTTGCTTTACCATTACGCGCAGCAAGAAGATATTGTCGTAGGTTCGCCGATCGCCAATCGCAACCGCAGTGAAATAGAAGCATTAATCGGGTTTTTTGTCAACAGTTTAGTGCTGCGTACAGATTTGTCGGGAAATCCAACTTTTCGGGAACTTTTAAACCGAGTCAAAGAGGTAGCATTAGGAGCTTACGCTCACCAAGATTTGCCGTTTGAGAAGTTAGTAGAAGAACTGCACCCCGATCGCGCCCTGAACCAAAATCCCTTATTTCAGGTGGCGTTTGCGCTGCAAAACGCGCCGGGGAATCGGTTAGAATTGCCAGAATTAACCCTCAGCCCGCAGCAGTTAGATGTGGGTACAGCGCGGTTTGATTTGGAGTTTCATTTGTGGGAGCGATCGCCCAACAGCTCGGGAAGCAACCAATCGCCCAGCAATAAGCTGTGGGTTGATAGCTCCGAAGGTATCAGCGGCATGGTTATTTACAGCGCCGATTTATTTGATGAAGCTACGATTACCCGAATGTTATGCCATTTTCAAACGCTGTTAGAAAGTATTGTGGCAAATCCCGAAGAGCGAATCGCCAACTTGCAATATTTGAGCGCCAAAGAGCGCGATCATTTGTTAGTTGAATGCAACAATACTCAGGCAGATTATCCGCAAGAATTGTGCGTCCATCAGCTATTTGAAATGCAGGCCGATCGGACACCGGATGCGGTGGCGCTGGTATTTGGAGATGAGCGAGTCACCTATCGAGAGCTCAATATCCGCAGCAACCAACTAGCACGTTATCTGCAAAAAATCGGGGTTGGGGCGGAAGTTTTAGTCGGGCTTTGCTGCGGGCGATCGCTCGATCTGATTGTGGGGATGTTGGGTATCATGAAAGCGGGAGGAGTTTAGGAATGAAAAATAAATAAAGTAACTAATGGAAGAATCGTTTATGTCTAATTAAG
>ENA-OFCX01001354-OFCX01001354.1-metagenomes-genome-assembly--contig:-NODE-1354-length-10137-cov-2.936421_pt1 | contig 10137 bp, 8 predicted proteins | sample MGYA00153384_OFCX01 | MGnify analysis MGYA00153384
CCCACAAACACCAGCATGGAAAGGATGTCCAGCTTGAGATAGGCAAAGCAAACCCCCAGTGTTGTGGCCAGCACCATCGTCAAACGACCCAGCCAAACCATAACGTGGGGATTCGGTTTACCGCGCGCCAGGTTTTTTCCATAGATATCCGTCATGGCAATGGAGGCCAGGGCAGCCAGATCAGAGTCAGCAGTTGACGACAACGAGCCAATGACCAGGATGAAGAACAGACAGATCAGTGCCGGTGGCAAATAGGTAGCAGCCATCTGAGGCACCAGATTATTCAGATCGCCATTCAATGGCACCACCCCAGCCAGCAGCGCTAAAAAGCCCAGCATGCCAAGGCCGATGACGATAGCGCCATAGCCCACCGAGGCAGTCAGAAAAGTCGGCTTGATCAAATCCTCGCGCACCGCAAACAAGCGCTGCGCAATGGTCTGATTGCCAATGGCATAGGCCAGCACGGCCACAAAGTACGGGGCACCTTGTTCGAGAATGGCTTTTTCAGAAAAAAAGCTCGCCTGCTCTACATCCAGACGGTGCCAGCCCTGCACAAACAGATCCGGGCCTCCCAGCGCGAAGAACATGAACGGAATGATGATCACCGCAGCCAAAATCATGGCTACCAGTTGGGCGAAATCGGTCAGCACCGATGCTCTGAAACCCGACCACAGCGTATAGGACAACACACCCACAGCGACAATCAGCACCCCTTGCAGGAAGCTCAATGGCGACAACATGGAGACCAATGCGCCAGCTGCTGTGAAATTAACCATCAGGCTGATGACGCTGCCCAATACATTGGACAGCGCCAGAATCATCTGACTGCATCGCCCATGCCGGGCATGCATGATTTCTGCCAGCGTATGGGCATGCGGGGCGATCTGACGAAAACGTTTGCCAAAAGGGTAGACGAACAAAATCATCAGCGCGCCCCAGAACCCGTAATGCACAGCACCGGACAGCCCGTATTGATAGCCAGAGGTGGCTGCGGCGTAAATGGAGGCCGCCCAGACCCAGGTGGCGGTCATGCTGGAGGCAGACATGCCAAAGCCGATGGAACCGTTGGATGTCATGTAGCCGTCGGCGCTCTCCTCCTTCTGGCCAATGCGCATGGTCATCCAGAAAGACAAGCCGTAGAAGGCAAATAACAAAAGTAAAACGGTTGTCAGCGATAGCTGCTGCATGGGTGCTCCACAGAAAGCGGTTGTGCTCTGTGGTGACAGACAAATGCGCGCAGCCCTGCACACCACGTGTCAGAGCGACTGCGGTGCAGATCAAGGGTTTTGCGAATATGTTCAGCTGCGCCCAAATGGGCGCTACCGCAGACAAAACCGCCAAATTAAAAAAAAGACCGGAAGCGGCTTGCGAGAGCAGCCTTTCCGGGATTTGCAGCCTTGTGGGCCTGTTGAAAATGACTGCTTGAAAACAGCCATTGCAGGGAATGACAGGGGTAACCCATGTTGCGCGACACGATATGTGCCTCAGCGTGCTTGCAGCGTGTGCAAGCCGAAGTGCGGATGAACGCATTCCCTAGATAGCCTCGAAGGATACTCTGCTGAGTACTTTTAGTCAAGGCGTGCAAGCCATAGCCACTATCTTTTATGCAGCGCGCAAGTACCAGTGGATTGTCGGGTCGCAGCGCCAGCGCCCTCCGCTTTCGGCCCACTAGAGCGACAATGCCTTACTTTTTATTTTTGCCTAGCTGCACCTTCATGTCCTTTTCCGCTCTGGGCCTTGCCCCATCGCTCGCCCATGCGGCCCAGGCCCAGGGCCTGATTGCCCCTACGGCCATTCAGTCCCAAGCCATTCCTGCGATTTTGAATGGCCAGGACCTGCGTGCCTGCGCACCCACAGGTTCGGGCAAGACAGCAGCGTATGTGCTGCCCCTGCTGCAAGCATGGATGCTGAGCGACGCTGGTCAGCGCCAAGGCAGCCGCAATACGCAGGCGTTGTTGCTGGTACCTACACGCGAGCTGGCCAGCCAAGTGGCTGAGCTGATCTACCACCTGGGCGAAGCCATGGGCCGCCGCCCCAAGGTGGCGGTACTCACTGGTGGCGTGTCCATCAACCCGCAGCTCATGGCATTGCGCGGTGGTGTGGACGTGGTGATTGCTACGCCCGGTCGCTTGCTGGACGTGGTGGCCCACAGCCAGCTCAAGCTCAGCACCATCCAGACCTTGGTGATGGATGAGGCCGACCGCCTGATGGACTTGGGTTTTGCCGAAGAGCTGGAACAAATTTTGGCCCTGCTGCCCGCCAAGGGCCAGCGCCAGACCTTGCTGCTTTCAGCCACTTTTGGCCCCAGCGTACAAAACCTGGTGGGCCAGTTGCTGCGCGAAGGCCACCACAGCGTCGAGATTGAATCGACCCACCAGCAAGACGCCACCATTGCCCAGCGTGCCATCCATATCGATGCAGCACGCCGCAGTGCATTGCTGCGTGAACTGGTCGAGCAGCACCCCGGCCAGCGTGTACTGGTGTTTGTGGCCAGCCGCTACAGCGCTGAACATGTCGCCAACAAGCTGTACGCAAAGAAGATTTTTGCCACCGCTTTTCACGGCGAGTTGAGCCAGGGCGCACGCGACAAAGTGCTCAGTGAATTCAAAGCCGGTCAATGGCAGGTGCTGGTGACCACCGATCTGGCATCGCGCGGCATTCACATTGAAGCGCTGCCCGTGGTGATCAACTACGACCTGCCACGCTCGCCCGACGACTACACCCACCGCATTGGCCGCACTGGCCGCGCTGGCCTGAGCGGGACGGCTATCAGCTTTGTATCGCCCGATGCACTGGCGCACTGGCAACTGATTGCCAAGCGCAATGCGCTGGAGATCGAGCTGGAGACTTTGCCCAAATACCCCGTCACCGAAGCCGCGCCACAGCGCCAGCCACATGAAGACGGCAACAACGGCGGCATCAAAGGCAAGCGCATGAGTAAAAAAGACAAGCTGCGTGCTGCGGCGGCCAGCGGACAAAAATCCAGCGACTGAGCGCACAGCACCCTCATCGCCCTCAAAAAGCCACGCCTCAGAGCGTGGCTTTTTAACGCACGGGGGGCCAGGCGGGCATCGCTTGAAAGCTCAGCGCCCTGCGTCCGTGCTTGCCTCAGCATCAGCACTGACCTCTACATCCTCTTGCGTAGCCTCGTGCAGCGCTTCGGGCTCCAGCTCTTCGGCAGAACGGTTCAGATGCACAAACATGCCCCAGCCAAACAGCATGGCCCCCACACCCACCATCAGCGCTGCGGAATAGATAAGGTTGCCGGGCGACTCCTGCCCTTTGAACGTGGCTATCAGTGCCTCAATCGCCAGCGCCACCACCACCACTACCAGAAAGCGCGACAGGAAACGCCGCACCCGCGTAGGCCCGGCAATGCTGGCGTCGCGCACCACCTCTTCTTCCACCACCGTCTGGCTGATCTGCAGCGCCACTACCGCAGCGGCCAGCACGCCCATGGCCTCCACCATGTGCAGCGTGGAATCCCCATCAAATCCCTGTATCAGCGCGCCCCAGCCCTTGCTAATCGCAATCCACAGCAAGGCCAGTGACACCAGGGCAAACAGCAGTGCCATCAGTGCATGCACGGCAGTGAACAAAAAGTGAACAGCTTTCATGGCATGTATGGCTCAAAAATGCAGATGCGCCATCTTTTCACCACCTCAGCGCCCACCGCGTAGGACGACATACAGTCAGGCATTTCAGCTGTCTTTCAGGGACTTGCAGCGGGCTGATGCATACAGCCCCTACACTGCTTGGCAACGTCTTTGCATACAGACTTGTCATTTAAAAATAAGAGCTGCCTTCGCTTTACTGCATTGATTTTCAAATATAAATCTATCTGAAAATCAATATACATAAGCGATAACAGCTCTTTTATTAGGAGTAGCTAATTTCATGTCCACCCCGTTTGAACTCCTGACTGCACACGCCTGCTACGGCGGAGCACAACGCTTTTACAAGCATGATTCACGCGAAATCGGCTTGCCCATGAAGTTCTCGGTCTACCTGCCACCCAAGGCTGTCCTGGGCGAAAAAGTGCCGGCACTGCTATATCTGGCCGGCTTGACATGCACCGAAGAAACCTTCATGGCCAAGGCGGGCGCACAGCGCCTGGCGGCTGAACTGGGGCTTGCGCTGATCACCTGCGACACCAGCCCGCGCGATGCCAACGTGCCCGGCCAGGCCGATGCCTGGGACTTTGGCGTGGGCGCGGGCTTTTACCTGAACGCTCAACAAGCCCCGTGGGAGCAAAACTGGCGCATGGAAAGCTACATCATCGATGAGCTGCTGCCCATGCTGGGCCGCTACCTGCCCATTGACATGCAACGGCTGGGTATTTTTGGCCACAGCATGGGCGGCCACGGCGCACTCACGCTGGCACTGCGTCATCCCGGCATATTCAAAAGCGTCTCGGCCTTTGCCCCCATTGCCAACCCCAGCAGCTGCGCATGGGGCCAAAAGGCATTCACCGGCTATCTGGGGAGCAACGAGGCAGTATGGGCGCAACACGACGCCACACGCCTGATGGAATCGCAGGGCAAAGCCCCCTACCCCGCAGGCATACTGATTGACCAAGGCATGGCCGACAAATTTCTGCACGAAAAGCAATTGCTGCCCGAAGCCTTTGAAGCGGCCTGCGCCAAAGTCGGCCAGCCCCTGGTGCTGCGCCAGCAAGCGGGCTATGACCACGGCTACTACTTCATTCAAACCTTCATGGATGACCATCTGCGCCACCACGCGCAGCAACTGGGTCAGTAAGCGCAGCACACATGCACTGCCTGCTATGGGTTGTGGGCTATGGGTGTTACCCAGCACCGGGCAGGCATGACATGCAACACTGACACACAACCATCAAGGCGCAGGCGCCAGAGGCACCTTCAAGGCCAAGCCCGTCTGCGCTTTAACTTCTGCGCTTTGATCCAGGCAGCACTCTGATGTACTGAGCCGGTGGCCGCCCTGAATCTTGGAGATATACAAGGCCTGATCAGCCCGGCGCATGATGTCTTGCATGCTGGTATCTGAGGCAGTGAAGTGCGCCAGCCCGATACTCAACGCGGGCGTCTTTCCGCCTGCGGCATAGCTTGCCAGCGCCTGGTACCCCCGTATCAGCAACTGCTGTGCAAAAGCTTGAATCTCAGCCATGCTGCGCTCTGGGCACAGAACGGCAAACTCATCACCGCCTAAGCGACAGACCAGATAGTCATCCTCAGCGAGCTGCTGCACCGCCTGCGCCAAATCTCTCAGCGCCTGATCGCCCACGGGGTGGCCCTGCCCATCATTGATGGTTTTAAAGTGGTCCACATCAAAGCACAGCAGGTAAGCGGGCTGCGCATGGCGTATAAAACCTGCATAGGCGGCATCCAGGGCCTGCATGAAGCGCCTGCGATTGTGCAAACCCGTCAGCTCGTCGCTCAAGGCATGCAACTGCAATTGCTGCTGCAGCTCTTTGCTGGCCGTGATGTTGCTGGCCACCCATAAAACGGCTTTCTCACCGTCATACAGCTGCTCCAGCGCACTGATGCGGCCTTCAAACCATATAGGCTCTGCGGGGCCTTCTGACGGCAAGCCCAGCACATCGTGTGCACTCAGTTCGTACTCCACCACCAGCATTTTCTGGCAGGTGAGCGCGCTTTGGATTTGCTGCTCAAACCATGCCGCTTTAGCCGGCGCAAGCACGTCTGCAATGCGATGCCCCACCAGGCAGCTGCCGTCGTGGTAGTAGCGCTTGTCTTTTCCACCCAGCACCGCCACGTAGCGCCCAGACTCGGTCAAGATGAAAGTGGGGTCCGGCAAACTATCGCAAATAGCTTGGTATTGAGAAGCGGTGAACAAGTTGCCGTCCTGCGTACAAATCGCAAAAGCAAGAGGCACGGATTCTCGCAAATTCATTGACTTACATAGCAAGAAACCAAGCGATAACTAATGGCATTGCCCCCTGTGCACCCCCGCACATTGCCTTGCAACAAAGCCTTTTTGAAAAACGCCCTTTAGCGCTGGTTTGCTGCGGACATACATAGCGTTAGCGCTGCGTTTTGCGCAGCGTGTAGAGATACAGCTGCTCCACCTTCTCGCGTGCCCACGGCGTTTTGCGCAAAAAACGCAGGCTTGATGACATGCTGGGGTCGGCATTAAAGCAGCGCACAGGGATGCGCTCGCCCAGCTCTGCCCAGCCGTAGTAATCCACCAGGTCGGTCAGCATGCGCTCGAGCGTCAGGCCATGTAACGGGTTGCGCGGTTGTTCTTTGGAGTCCATGGGCCTATTTTCCTTGCACACACACCGTGCGTGTTTTTGGATGAATGAATCAACAAAAAGGCCTCGACATAGGTCGAGGCCTTTGGCTTTCTAACAAACTAAAAATTATTCACGCCAGTGTTCAGCCACCCACGTTGCAGGCTTGATGAAACGAAAACGGCGATTACGCCGGCCGGCCAGCGCATCTGGCGGATTGCATTCACCATGAAAAATCACGATGCGCGCGTTGTCAGGCACAAAAGGAGGCTTCCAGAAATTCGTCGGCCAGCTTGGAATACAGTGGTATTTGAAGCTGGGGCACCACTCCTCAGGCCAGTATTTGAGCTTGCCTTGCTTGTGTATGGCATCCGACAAATACGCCTGCTCATTGCGAAACTCTTTGCGAATTTCATCAAAGTGGCGTCGAAAGTACTCCAGCACATCCGGGTGCGCGCCCAGCTCAAAGCGGTACACGGAAGAGTTACCCGTGACGCGCCATGGTCGCTTGTGATCGTGAATGATGAGGAATTCACCCGGATAGGTGAAAAAATCATCCAGCGACCCTGTAATCACCACGTCCACATCCAGAAACAGCGCAGTACCCTTCAGACCATGCAGGTCTTTGGAGAAGGTCGTCAGCTTGGTCCAGCCTCGCTCAGGAATGCCCGGCGGCAGGTCCAGCGAAGGAATTGGCAGACACTGCACCTCTGAACGTATCCCTTCAGCGTTGTCGGTCAGGCAGACAAAGCGAAAATCACCACTGAGATGGCGGCGCACCATGGCGTACAACCGGTTAACGTATTCCGGTCCGTACTTGGTACCCCATTTCATGCAAAGGATGTGGCGCTCAGATATTGTGGAAGTTGTGGTGGTCATGCTGAAGTGAAGTCTGGATACTTAGTGGCCTTTTTTTGCCGACTTAGGGCCACTCTTCTTGGCACGCTTGACCAAGCCGCCTTGGGTCAGACGCTGGTTACCCAGCACACGGATTTGCTTGACCTCAGGCTTGCTGCCGGCTCGGCCGAACTTAAGCAGCTTGATGTCACGCGGACCGGCCATGCGGTCATCGTCAAAAGCCTTTTCCTTTTCAGGGATTGGGCGCCACAGCACCAGCAGCTTGCCGATGTGCTGGATGGGGGCGGCGTTGAGCTCGTCGCACAGTTGCAGGTAAACCTGCTCACGGGCAGCACGATCGTCACCGAACACACGCACCTTGATCAGGCCGTGCGCGTTCAGTGCGCCGTCAATTTCCTTCTGGACGGCGGGTGTAAGGCCGTCACCACCAATCATGACCACGGGGTCCAAGTGGTGGGCGTTGGCGCGGTGTTCCCGGCGCTCAGCGGGAGTTAAATCAATTTGGGGCATGCCCGTATTATCGAGGCAGGAAGAAATTTGCGATGAATATCAAATCGAAAAGCAAGAAGCTCAACAAGAATTGGCTCAATGCCCACTTGAATGACCCTTATGTGCAAGCTGCACAAAAGGACGGTTATCGCGCTCGTGCTGCCTACAAGCTCAAGGAGATTGACGAGACATTCAAGCTCATTCGCCCCGGCCACGTTGTGGTGGATCTGGGCTCCACGCCTGGTGCCTGGAGCCAGTATGTCCGCAGACGCCTGTCGCCCACAGGTGCCGCCGTTGGAGCCCTTAACGGCACCATCATCGCCCTGGATTTACTGCCCATGGAGCCCATCGAGGGTGTGCACTTCATCCAGGGAGACTTCCGGGAAGAGTCCGTACTGGCACAGTTGCAAGAAGTCGTGCAGGATCGCCCTGTGGATTTGGTGGTATCTGACATGGCACCCAACCTGTCTGGCAACAGCACCACCGATGGGGCCCGCGTAGAACTGTTGATTGAACTGGCGGTGGATTTTGCGATCAACCACCTCAAGCCTGAAGGTGCTTTGGTTGCCAAAGTATTTCATGGCCCCGGTTATGACGATTTGATCAAGCTTTTCCGTGCGCATTTCAAGCAAGTCAAGCCCCTTAAACCCAAGTCATCGCGAGACAAATCCTCGGAGACCTTCTTGATTGGCATTGGCCTCAAATAGGCCGGCACACAAGGCTGCAAGGCTCTTTTTTCCTGAAAACCCTTGTACTCCATCGCCTTGACAGGAATAAGGCTTCGGCACAGTCGCTTGAAAGACCTAAAATGAACCTCATATGGGGACATAGCGTTCCCATGTGAATGTATTTCTCCTCTTTTCCTCTGGAGCCCCGCTTGAACAATCAGTGGTTTTCAAAAATCGCCGTCTGGCTGGTCATCGCCATGGTGCTGTTTACGGTATTTAAGCAATTTGATACCCGTGGAAGTGCTAGCGCTGGCCAAGTCGGCTATTCGGAATTCCTGGCCGAGGTGCGCAACAACCGCATCAAGAGTGCGACCATTCAGGAAGGCCAAGGCGGCACTGAAATCGTTGCGCTAACCACCGACGATCGCCGTATCCGTACAACCGCAACCTATTTGGACCGTGGTCTGGTCGGTGACTTGATCGCCAACGACGTCAAATTTGATGTCAAGCCACGCGAAGAAGGCTCGCTGCTGATGAGCTTGCTGATCAGCTGGGGCCCCATGCTGCTGCTGGTGGGCGTGTGGGTGTACTTCATGCGCCAGATGCAAGGCGGCGGCAAGGGCGGCGCATTCAGCTTCGGCAAAAGCAAAGCCCGCATGCTCGATGAAAACAACAACACCGTCACTTTTGCCGATGTTGCCGGTTGCGATGAAGCCAAGGAAGAAGTCAAGGAAGTCGTCGACTTTCTGAAAGACCCCAACAAGTTCCAGAAACTGGGCGGCCGCATTCCACGTGGCTTGCTGCTGGTTGGCCCTCCTGGCACAGGTAAAACATTGCTGGCCAAATCGATCGCTGGTGAGGCCAAAGTGCCTTTCTTCTCGATCTCTGGCTCTGACTTCGTCGAAATGTTTGTGGGTGTTGGTGCAGCACGTGTGCGCGACATGTTCGAGAACGCCAAGAAAAACGCTCCTTGCATCATCTTCATTGATGAAATTGATGCTGTGGGCCGCCAGCGTGGTGCGGGCATGGGCGGCGGCAATGATGAACGCGAGCAGACACTCAACCAGATGCTGGTGGAGATGGACGGTTTTGAGACCAACCTCGGCGTGATCGTCGTGGCAGCCACCAACCGCCCTGATATTTTGGATGCCGCTTTGCTGCGCCCCGGTCGTTTCGACCGTCAGGTCTACGTCACGCTGCCCGATATCCGGGGCCGCGAGCAAATTCTGAACGTGCACATGCGCAAGATTCCCGCCGGTCAGGACGTCAATCCGTCAGTGATCGCACGCGGCACACCAGGCATGTCCGGCGCTGATTTGGCCAACCTGTGCAACGAAGCCGCCTTGATGGCAGCCCGCCGCAACGCGCGCACCGTTGAAATGCAGGACTTCGAAAAGGCCAAGGACAAGATCATCATGGGCCCCGAGCGCAAGAGCATGGTCATGCCCGAGGAAGAGCGCCGCAATACGGCCTACCACGAAGCAGGCCACGCATTGATTGGCCGCTTGCTGCCCAAGTGCGACCCTGTGCACAAAGTCACGATCATCCCGCGTGGCCGTGCACTGGGCGTCACCATGAGCCTGCCTGAGAAAGACCGTTACTCCTACGACAAGGAGTTCATGCTGAACCAAATTGCCATGCTGTTTGGTGGCCGTATTGCTGAAGAAGTGTTCATGAAGCAAATGACCACTGGTGCCAGCAACGACTTTGAGCGTGCCACCACCCTGGCACGCGACATGGTGATGCGTTACGGCATGACTGACGCCCTGGGCCCGATGGTGTATGCCGAAAACGAAGGTGAAGTGTTCCTGGGACGCAGCGTGACCAAGACCACCAACATGAGCGAAGCCACCATGCAGAAGGTCGACGCTGAGGTTCGCCGCATCATCG
>ENA-OFCX01001355-OFCX01001355.1-metagenomes-genome-assembly--contig:-NODE-1355-length-10132-cov-3.224174_pt1 | contig 10132 bp, 7 predicted proteins | sample MGYA00153384_OFCX01 | MGnify analysis MGYA00153384
CTGTCGCTGCTGTCGCTGCTGGTGCTGCTGTAGCTGCTGTAGCTGCGATGCTTTCTGGTGGCGGGCATGGGCGGCTCCAAAACGTGTAACCAGGTTACCAATTCTGCATGCTGGCCGACACGCCATCGACAGGCTTGTCGGCACGCTTGTCGACACGAAATCGCCGTTCCACTTCACCAACAGCGGCGGCGCGGACGCTGGCGATAATCCGGCGCATGACGACCCCCACCATCATCGCCACGCGCGAAAGCCGCCTTGCCTTGTGGCAGGCCGAACATGTGCGCGACGCGCTGGTCAGCCGCTTTGGCTTGCAGGTTGAGCTGCTGGGCATGACCACCCGCGGCGACCAGATCCTGGACCGCGCCCTGTCCAAGGTGGGCGGCAAGGGTCTGTTCGTGAAGGAACTTGAAACCGCGCTGGAAGAAGGCCGCGCCAACCTGGCCGTGCATTCGCTGAAAGACGTGCCGATGGACCTGCCGGCCGGGTTCGTGCTGGCCGCCATCTGGGAGCGTGAGGACCCGCGCGATGCCTTTGTCTCCAACCGCTTTGCTGATGTCGACGCACTGCCGCCGGGTGCGGTGGTGGGGACGTCCAGCCTGCGCCGCGTGGTGCAGTTGATGGCCTGCCGGCCCGACCTGCAGATCGAACCACTGCGCGGCAACCTCGACACCCGCCTGCGCAAGCTGGACGAAGGCGGTTTCGACGCCATCGTGCTGGCCGCCGCAGGCCTGAAGCGGCTGGGGCTGAAAGAGCGCATCCGCAGCGTGTTCGAGCCCGAGGTCATGATCCCCGCGGCGGGGCAGGGCGCGCTCGGCATCGAGGTGCGCGAAGACGCCACCGACCTGCGCGCGCTGCTGGCGCAAACCATCCATCACCCCACCTTCCTGGCTGCGCACGCTGAACGCGCGGTATCACGCGCACTGGGCGGCAGTTGCAGCATGCCGCTGGCGGCCCATGCGGTGTGGCAGGGCGGCACCCTGCACCTGCGCGCGGCCTTGGGCGACTCGGAGGACGTGCGCCGGCCCCTGCTGCATACGGCGGTGTGGGGTGTGCCGGTGGACGAAGCCTCGGCGCGCATGCTGGGCGAACAGGCCGCGGCCCAGTTGCGTGCAGCCGGCGCCGGCGCTTACCTGCCGCCGGCCTGAGTGCGCCGCGGGCCGACCGCCGTGGCGCTGCGCTTGATCGTCACCCGGCCCGCCGCCCAAGCGGCCGACGCCGTGCGGCAACTGGCCAAACTCGGTTTGCATGTTGCGGCCTTGCCCTTGATCGGCATCGATCCCGTGCCTGACCGGGCCGCGCTGCAGGCCGCCTGGCTGGCATTGCCTCGCTGCAAACTGGTGGTGTTTGTCAGTGGCAACGCCGTCAAGCATTTTTTTGCCGCGGCCAGTGCCACTGATGCTGTCGCTGGGGTCGGGGTTCGGGTGGTCGGGCCCGCTTGGCCGGCGCATGTGCTGGCGGGCTCCACCGGGCCGGGCACCTCGGCGGCACTGCGCGTGGCAGGCGTGCCGGACGCCCAGATCGTCGAGCCGGCAACTGGACCCGCGCAGTTCGACTCCGAAGCCTTGTGGGCGGCCTTGCAGGCGCTTGACGGCGGCAACGAATGGACCGGGCAGCAGGTACTGGTGGTGCGTGGCGAGGGCGGGCGCGACTGGCTGTCGGACGTGCTGCGCCAGCGTGGCGCACAGGTTGACTTTCTGGCTGCCTACCGGCGCATTGCGCCACGGCTGGACGCCGCTGGCCAAGCGCTGCTGGACGCCGCGCAGGCCGACCCGGCGCAGCACCTGTGGTTGTTCAGCAGCAGCGAAGCCGTGGCCTGGTTGCGCACGCTGGCACCGGCAGCAGACTGGTCGCGCGGCCGCGCGCTGGCATCGCATCCCCGCATCGTGCAAGCCGCGTGCGAACTGGGCTTTGGCCGAGTGCATTTGAGCGCGTTGACGCCGCAGGCGGTGGCTCAGGCCGTGCTGCCGCCGACAACCGGACCGGCTGCGCAAGTGCCTAACTAGGGCCGCACCAGAGCCGCACCAGGGCAGCGTTAGTGCCGCGTTAGTGCCGCGTTAATGCCGCCCATAGAATCGGCTCGAGAGTGACTGACACACCCACACCCCCTTCGGCCGCCCCGGCCAACAATCTGGCTGATTCGCCAACACCGGCCGAATCAATCGGCGTTTCAGGGCGTTGGGTGGCCACCGGTGCAGCCTTGCTGGCAGCACTGGCTGCCGCAGCGATGATGCTGGCCTGGAACACGCAGCAGCGCGTCAAGTCGTTGGAAACTGAACTCGTCAAGCGCCAGCAGGACAGCGGCAGCCAGGCCACCGAAGCGCGCACGCTGGCGCGCCAGGCCGAGGCCGTGGCACGCGAATCCGCCGCCAAGATGGCGCTGCTCGAAGCGCGCGTGGCCGAGTCCTCGATACAGCGTTCGCAGTTTGAGGACCTGATCCAATCGCTGGCACGTTCACGCGACGAAAACGTGTTGGCCGACATTGACGCGGCCATCCGCGTGGCGCTTCAGCAAGCCGCCATCACCGGCAGCGCAGAGCCATTGGCCGTGGCCCTGAAGCAAGCCGAGGAACGCCTGGCGCGCTACAACCAACCGCGCCTGGAACGGGTGCGCCGCGCCGTGATGCAAGACCTGGAACGCACACGGGCTGCCGGCGTCATCGACATCTCGGTGCTGACCATGCGGCTAGACGACGTCATTCGTCAGATCGACGAGCTGCCCTTGTTGTCGGCACTCGAAAGAAATGCCGCGGCGCGCCCGCCAGCGCCGGCCGCCCCGGGTGCCAGCGCAGCACTTCGGACGCAAGCGCCCAGCATTTGGGAATCTTCCTGGTCGCAGTGGCTGGGTGAGCGCTGGCAAGGTTACGGCGCGGCCTTGTGGCAGGAGGTCAAAGGTCTCGTGCGGGTCACCCGCATCGACCATCCCGACGCCATGCTGATGGCGCCAGAGCAGGCTTATTTTTTGCGTGAAAACGTCAAGCTGCGACTGCTCAACGCGCGACTGGCCCTGCTGTCGCGGCAGTTCGATACGGCGCAGTCCGACCTGCGCGACTCGCAGGCCGCGCTGGACCGCTACTTCGACCGCAGTTCGCGCCGCGTCGTGACGGCCACCGACATGATTCGCCAGGTGACCGCCCAGGCGCGGTTGGTGTTGGTGCCGCGCCCCGACGCGACGCTGGCCGCGATAGCCACCGCAACTGCCGGGCGTTAGGGGCGGCTGGCGTGCGCGGTGTCATCTGGCTGGTATTGCTCTTTGTGGTCGCGGTGGTGGCTGCCACCACGCTGGGCACCAATGACGGTCTGGTCACGCTCTATTGGGGCGGCTGGCGCACCGACTTGTCGCTGAACCTGTTCGTCATTCTGGTGTTGGGCAGCTGCGTGGTGGTCACCTTCGCGGTGCAGGCGCTGAACTCGCTGGTCAGCCTGCCGCGCCGCGCCGAAGAGTGGCGTGCGCTGCGCAAAGAACGCGCCGCACAGGCGGCGATGCGCGAGGCGCTGGCCGAGTCCTACGCGGCGCGCTACGGCCGCGCACGCAAGGCAGCACAAAAGGCCCTGGCCATACAAGCTGATGCGCCAGCGCTGAGCGCCGACACCGAGTTCCGGCTGTTGGGCCAATTGCTGGTGGCTGGCAGTTTGCACAAGCTGCAAGACCGCAGTCGCCGCGACGAAATCCTGCAACAGGCTTTGAAGACGGCCCGCCACGGCGGCAACGCGCGTTTGGCCGACGAGGCCGTGCGCATGCTGGCAGCCGAGTGGGCCCTGGACGACCGCGATGCGCCGCGCGCGCTGGCCCTGCTGGCCGAATTGCCGCCCGGTGCCGCGCGCCGGACGCATGCCCTGCGCTTGAAGCTGCAAGCCTGCCGCATGTCGCAGCAGCCGCTGGAGGGGCTGCACACCGCCCGCTTGCTGGCCAACCACCAGGCGTTTTCGCCCGTGGTGGCGCAGACGCTGTTGCGTTCGCTGGCCTGCGAAACGCTGGAAACCACCCACGATCTGCAACAACTGCGGCGCCTCTGGGGGCAATTCGATTCCGCCGACCGGCGCGACACGCACGTGGCCGCTCGGGCAGCCCTGCACGCCGTGCAACTTGGCGCGCATGAAGAAGCGCGCGCCTGGCTGCGCCCGTTCTGGGACCGTTTGTCCGAACTTACCCGCGAAGACCGTGAACAGGTGGCACTGGCCTTCATCGCCGCCGTGCCCGGTATGGCCAGCGACTGGTTGCCGCGCCTTGAAGCTGCGCTCAACGCCTTCGGCCAAGAGCCCGCCATCGCTGCCGCCGTCGGCAGTGCGTACGCCGAACGGCAACTGTGGGGCAAGTCACGGCGCCTGCTTGAACAGGCTGCCTCGGCGCCCGCATTGCCAGCCCGCACTCGCCGCACGGCCTGGCGGCAGCTGGCAGCGCTGGCCAGGCAAGAGTCTGATGAAAACCGCGCCAACACCTGCGAGCGATCGGCCGCCGAGATCGACTGACGCGCCATGCCTGGCCGGGCCCCTGCGGTGCTACCATTCAAGGCTGCGCGGCTGTAGCTCAGTTGGATAGAGTACTTGGCTACGAACCAAGGGGTCGTGGGTTCGATTCCTGCCAGCCGCACCAGTAAAGACAAGGGTCAGTAGGTCAGCGCCTACTGACCTTTTTGTTTTTCAGGATGGGCAAGCGGTCGTGATTGCGCGCCGTCATCGGTGCAACGTGGCCTTGGTATGCGCATGGACAGCCACGGCGTCCTCGTCGATCCGCCCAGCGCAACGCTGCTTGAACGTCACCAAATCGGTCACTGTGTTCCGTCGAACAGACGCAACGCCGCACGCTGGGCTAAAACGCTCTCGTGGCGAGATGATCCTTCTGCGCCGGCCATTTATTCACCTTCATCACCACCAACCAAGGACTCGTCATGAAAGTGCAGGCCTACGTGAGCTTTGGCGGCCGCTGCGAAGAAGCGCTGCAGTTCTACGAGAAGTGCATGGGGGCCGAAGTCACCGGCCTGATGCGCTGGAAGGACAGCCCCGACGCGGACATGAAGCCGCCCCCGGGTTATGAAGAAAAAATCATGAATGCGGCTTTTCGCATTGGCGACACCGAGTTGATGGCCGACGACGGCATGGGCGAACGACACGCCGAGTTCAAGGGAATGACGCTCGCAATCGAGGTGGCCGACGACGCCGAAGCCAAGCGCGTTTTCACGGCACTCGGTGAAGGGGGGAGCGTCACGATGCCATTGACGAAGACGTTCTGGACCTCTTCATTCGGCATGCTTGCCGACAAGTTCGGAGTGCCGTGGATGGTGAACGTGGCAGCGCCGAAATCATGATCGCGTGGCCACCATATGCACAACCCAATTCCCTAATGGGCGGCAGCACTGCTGACCCAGGGCAGAACCCGCGCGGCGCCCCGGATTTGATGCCGTTGTGGACGATTTTCGACGACACCCCCGAGGGGCGTGGTGGGGACTGGTATCCAGAACTTGAATATGGCAAAAAGGCGGCGGCATACTGCGGCTGAGTTCTGCCCGCCTGCGGGCATTCCACGCCCGGCGTGGCACATATCGAATCCGTGACATGAACTTTCTCGAATTCTCTGCGGTGATGGTGCGGCAAGCCGGGATGAAGACCATCCGCATGACGAGCGGGGCGCCGTTGTCAAGAATGGCAATGCGCCTGTGACCGACTCACTGAGTGCCGGGCACGCCCAAGCGCCCGACAACACCGCGACCGACAACTCTTCCGCCGCCGCCAGCGCAGGTGCAAAGGTGTCATTGCAGCAAGCATCGCGTTGGTCGATGAGGCAGTGGTGGAGCATGATCAAGGCGACCATGGCAGCCTGGCTCGACGACTATGCACCCAGCATGGGCGCCGCACTGGCGTACTACACCGTCTTCTCGCTTGCGCCCCTGCTGGTGATCGTGATTTCCGTGGCCGGCCTGATCTTTGGCGCCGACGCCGCTCGAGGGCAGATATTTGCCCAGATCAATGGCTTGATGGGCGCCGAGGCGGCCAAGGGGATCCAAGACCTCCTCAGCAGCGTCAGCAAACCCAGTACCGGCATATTGGGTACCGCTCTCGGCGTGGTGTTTTTATTGATTGGTGCCACGTCTGTTTTCGGCGAGTTGCAAGACGCGCTCGACCGCATCTGGCGAGCCCCGGCGCGCGCAAAAGCGGGCGGGTTGATGACGCTCGTCCGCACAAGGCTGTTGTCATTCGGAATGATTCTGGGAATCGCGTTCCTGCTGATGGTTTCTCTGGTCGCCGGAGCGGGCATCGCCGCGCTCGGGAAATGGTGGGGCGGCTGGTTTGAGAGCTGGGAGGTGCTTGCACAGATCATCAACACCGCTGTAGGCTTTTTATTGACGATGGCAGTCTTTGGACTGATCTACAAACTGATGCCGCGCGTCAAGGTCAGCTGGGGGGATGTGTGGGTCGGAGCCGCTGTGACGGCCTTGTTGTTCACGGTTGGGCGTTTCATGATCAGCCAGTACATCGGCAAGACGGGCGTGGCAAGCGGCTTCGGTGCGGCGGGTTCAGTGGCCGTGATCTTCGTCTGGGTCTATTACTCGGCACAGATTTTCCTGGTCGGCGCAGAGTTCACATGGGTTTACGCGCAGCGCTTTGGGTCGCGCCGGGATCATGCTGAGCCCACAGCCGAAGTTGCACAGACCACACCGCCTGTTCCCGAGCGCAATGTTGCGGGTGCGCCCGTTCCTGCTGTCGTTGGGCTGCATGTCGAAGGTGGGCTTGCGCCAGAGCCCACGTCGGCACTGGCGCCTGGTGCTGAAAACGAACTCCGGCCTTCGCGACAGCGGCAATCAGCAGTACTGGTACCCGTCATAGCCGGCGCAGCCATCGGAGCAGCAATCGTGCTGGCATGGCCTTACAGTCATCGGCGATGCAATCGAGCCCGAAGACAACCCTGTGCAGCGCCGGGGTCGCCGTTATCGGCGGTGGCCCCGCTGGGCTGATGGCCGCTGAGGCGCTGACGGAACGCGGTGTGACCGTCGATTTGTTCGACGCCATGCCGTCGGTGGGGCGCAAATTCTTGCTGGCCGGCAAGGGCGGTTTGAACCTGACCCATGGTGAGGCGCTGGACCGGTTCATCTCGCGATACGGGACGCAGGCCGGTGTGTTGTCATCCCGCCTGCGCGAGTTTGGCCCCGAGCAATTGCGCCATTGGTCTGCGGCGCTTGGCGTGAAGACGTTCGTCGGCAGCTCCGGCCGCGTGTTCCCCACCGACCTGAAAGCCGCGCCGCTGCTGCGCGCCTGGCTGCAACGGCTGCGCAACAGCGGTGTGCGTTTCCACATGCGCCACCGCTGGCTGGGCTGGTCTGACAACGGCGCACTGGCGTTCGACACGCCGCAAGGCGCGATAGCGCATCACCCTGAGGCCACCGTGCTGGCGGTGGGCGGTGCCAGCTGGCCGCAATTGGGGTCTGACGGGCGTTGGTGGCCCTGGCTGAAAGCGCGTGGCGCCAGCTTGGCGCCGCTGGCGCCCAGCAATTGCGGGTTTGACGTGGCCTGGAGCCCGCATTTCAGCCAGCGCCATGCCGGTGAGCCGCTGAAGTCGGTAGCCATTGAATTTGAAGGCTGGCGCCAGCGTGGCGAATGCGTGGTCACCGCCGGCGGCGTCGAAGGCAGCCTGATTTACGCGGCGTCAGCCGTGCTGCGCGATCGCATCGCGGCGGATGGCCAGGCCACCTTCATGCTCGACCTGCTGCCCGCGCGCAGTGTTGAATGGGTGGCGGCCGAGTTGGCTCACCCACGCGGGCCGCGTTCGTTGTCCACCCACCTCAAAACACGCCTGAACCTGTCGGGTGTGAAGGCTGGGTTGCTGTGGGAGCTGGTGCCCAAATCCGTGCAAGCCGACCCGGCGCGACTGGCGCGGATGGTCAAGGCGCTGCCCATCACGCTGCGCGCACCCCGGCCTATCGCTGAAGCCATCAGTACCGCCGGCGGCGTGTGTTTCGACGGCCTGGACGACACGCTGATGCTGCGCGGGTTGCCCGGTGTCTTCTGCGCCGGCGAGATGCTGGACTGGGAAGCCCCCACCGGTGGCTACCTGCTGACCGCCTGCTTCGCTACTGGCCGACAGGCCGGGCAGGGCGCAGCTGCCTGGGTGGCCGCTAACTGACTCCGCCTGCTGCGACACCCGGCCCGGCGAGAGCCGTCGCGCCGCGCCGTGGTGATGCTGACCTCGGCGTTCAGGCGGCCACTAAACTTGAAGGCTTCATGGGTTTGGGCGCACGCCCCAGAGATTCCTTGGACAAGTTGATACCGCAGATTGCTGCCGAAATCGGCGCTCGCCCGGCGCAGGTGCAGGTGGCCGTTGAGTTGCTGGACAGCGGCGCCACCGTGCCCTTCATCGCGCGCTACCGCAAAGAAGCCACCGGGGGTCTGGACGACATCCAGCTGCGAGAACTGGAGACGCGCCTGGGCTACTTGCGCGAGCTGGCCGAACGCCGCGAGGCCGTGCTGAGGGCGATCGACGAACAAGGCAAATTGGCGCCCGAGTTGCGCGCCGCCATCCAGGCCGCGCCAACCAAGCAAGACCTTGAAGACCTGTACCTGCCGTTCAAGGTGAAGCGGCGTACCAAGGGCGCCATTGCGCGCGAAGCCGGGCTTGAACCGCTGGCCGACAAGCTGTTCGGCAGCCCTTCACTCGACCCGCTGGTTGAGGCCGCACTCTTCATCAACGCCGGGGCCGGTTTCGCCGACGCAGCGGCCGTGCTGGACGGCGTGCGCGACCTGCTGTCTGAACGCTGGGCCGAAGACGCCGCGCTGGTCGGCAAGCTGCGCGAATGGCTTTGGGAACGCGGATTGCTGCAAAGCAAGCTGGCGAGCGGCAAAGATGGCCTGCACCCCGACGCGGCCAAGTTCCGCGACTACTTCGACTATGCCGAGCCGATTCGTAACGTGCCGTCGCACCGCGCGCTGGCAGTTTTCCGCGGCCGCACGCTGGAATGGTTGGACGCCAAGCTGGTGCTTGATGACGTGGTGGTGCCCGGGCAACCCACTGGCCCGGCAGGGATCCCTTCGGTGTCCATTGCCGAGGGCCGCATCGCCCAGCACCTGGGTTGGCGGCATGCGTCGCGCGCCGGCGATGCGCTGCTGCGCAAGACGATTGCCTGGACATGGAAGGTCAAGCTCAGCCTGAGCCTGGAGCGCGACTTGTTCAGCCGTTTGCGCGAAACCGCCGAGACGGTGGCCACCAAGGTGTTTGCCGACAACCTGCGCGACCTGCTGTTGGCCGCACCCGCCGGCAAGCGCGTGGTGATGGGGCTGGACCCCGGCATCCGCACGGGCGTGAAGGTGGCGGTGGTCAGCGAGACCGGGCGCGTGCTGGCCACCGACACCGTGTTCCCACACGAACCAAGGCGCGACTGGGAAGGCGCGTTGCACAGCCTGGCGCAGCTGGTGGCCACGCACGGCGTGAATCTCTTCGCCATCGGCAACGGCACGGCCAGCCGCGAGACAGACCAGCTGGCTGGTGAACTGATCAAGCGCATCCAGACCGTCGCGTCCGGCACCGCTTTGGAGAAAGCTGTCGTTAGCGAAGCCGGTGCCTCGGTCTATTCAGCCAGCGAATTCGCCAGCAAGGAACTGCCGGATCTGGATGTCAGCCTGCGCGGTGCCGTCAGCATCGCGCGGCGGCTGCAAGACCCGCTGGCCGAGCTGGTGAAGATCGACCCGAAGAGCATCGGCGTGGGCCAGTACCAGCACGACGTCAACCAGGGCGGCCTGGCGCGCTCGCTCGACGCAGCGGTCGAAGACTGTGTCAACGGCGTCGGTGTGGACCTGAACACCGCCTCGCAGGCGCTGCTGGCGCGGGTGTCGGGCCTGACGCCGGCGGTGGCGTCGAGCATCGTTAGATGGCGGGACGCTCATGGTGCCTTTCGCAACCGCCAGCAGTTGCTGGACGTGACGGGCCTGGGCCCGCGCACCTTCGAGCAGGCAGCGGGCTTCCTGCGCATCCGCGATGGCGACAACCCGCTGGACCTGACGGGCGTCCACCCCGAGACCTACCCCGTGGTGCAGAAGATGCTGGCCGCTATTGGCCGCCCGGTGGCCGAGCTGATGGGCCGCGCCGAGGTGCTGCGCACACTGGCCCCGTCCAGCTTCGCCGACGAACATTTCGGCGCCATCACCGTCA
>ENA-OFCX01001356-OFCX01001356.1-metagenomes-genome-assembly--contig:-NODE-1356-length-10132-cov-2.282326_pt1 | contig 10132 bp, 8 predicted proteins | sample MGYA00153384_OFCX01 | MGnify analysis MGYA00153384
CCAACCGACCTATGGTTTCAATTAACGAGTTGGGGTTTTACCAGCGCACCAAAAGTGTTCTGGCTGGACGGACTGACGTGTAGTAACTTGAGCAAACGTTGTACTCGCAAGAAAACCCAGCGCAGTCAGTAAAATTAAAAAAGCCCGACATATTTATGTGTCGGGCTTTTTGCCACCTGATTTGCTGGTTTGAGGTGAACAAACAATTAAATGATGTTTAAATTGTGTCGTCTACCGGCAGGCTGGCATCGCCTAAGAGGATCGGCTCACTGGTGTCATTGGTATCGGTGTCGATAAGCTGATTCATGAAAGCGATCAGTCCATCGACGGTTGCCAGCGCGGATGCAGGAATATCGGACGTCGCTGGCGCTGCTGCGCCAGGAGCGCCACCTGCGCCGCCGCTACCGCAGGCCGCAACAGCCGCTGTCATAACCAGTGCGATCAAAGGTGTGTATAAGTTAAATTTGAACATGGTAAATCCTTAAACTAAGGGAATGAGGTGCCCGCAGCGGGAATCGGGTTAAAGTTTCCACTGATAGGCGTGGTCAGGTAGGGGAAAGTCGCGTTGTAGTTGGCGGAGGTTTTTCTCACCCCATCGGTAAATGCAGAACCACCAGCCGGCGCATCGGCAGGCTGGCAACCTACTTTAAGCGTGTCGGTTGCGCCAGTAAGTACGCATAGCGCGCCCATGGCGACCCGAAGCGATACATCCACCACATCATCGCCAGGCCTGCGTCCATTCGGAAAGCCGGCGTTGTCACCCCCTGCCACTCCGAGTGGGTTTTGTGCACCGCTGGCCACTGGCGCAATGGAGGTATTCAGCCGCAGCATCTCGGAAGCCACAATATTTTTCGGCTGATTCACGCCTTCAATGCCTTTCAGGAAAACCGTAACCAGGTCAGTTCTTGGAAAGTTTGTGGGTGCAACTGCAGCTGGAAACAGTGACTGGATCAAAGTTGGTAACACAGGATTCGTCACATAGTCAATAAACCGACCATCGTCCTTGGGTTTTGAAGCGTTGAACTTGTCTTTGTCGGCCAGTCCAATGATGACTTCATTGACCAGGGGCATACCGACGCGGGACACCTGAGTCCAGGCTCCGCCCTCTTTGCTCGCCTGCCCCAGGCCGGTGGCAGGTGAGCCGTTGACCAGTCGGGCCTGACGCACACTGGCGGTTGTGTAGCCACCAATCACGGGATCGCTCGCAGTTGTCAGGCAGCTGATGGGCATTTCCATGGAAATTGTGCTGATATTCTTGGCTTCCAGATCATTGTTATTGCCACCTGCTTCAGGGCCAAGCGGGTTCATGTTGAACAGGTCAAAAATCTTGCCAACGGCAATGTAAAACGGCTCTTTGCGTTGACCGACAAAAACCTTTGCTGGCGTGGTGCATCCTGGCACATTCACGTTGTAAATGTGCTGCGCTGCATAGGTTGCGTAACCACCCGGGCCGCCAAAAACCTTGTCGCCAATGTTGTCCACCGGCTTGTCAAAGGTCGCACCGCCTCCGGCAACGTTGGTCAGGGCGCCTGCATTGGGGCCGCCACGTGATCCGCCGCGCCGATCGCCTCGAACCAGATCAACGGTAAACGTTTCACGCACATTAAGTGCGGCTGGGTTGATGCCGCTTAGGGTTCCGCTGTTGATAAGGGGAATCTTCACTGCTTTTCCGCCAACCGGAAGCGTCGCATCCTTGGACGTATTTTTAAACTTGAACTGAAAAGTCATGTCTTCCACACCATTGCCGTCGTTGTCAATATGAATTTCATACAACGCATTGGGGTCAAACATGTAGAAATTGGGTCCGCCTTGCGGATCCTGGAAAGGCTGGTAGTTGGCCAGGAGCGTGACAAAGTTCTGTCGGCCCGGCTCATAGCTTCTAAACATATAAAAATCTGTACCGTCCACTTTGGGTGAACTGGTGATGTACGGTGCCTCCCGATGGCTTGATGCAAACGAAGGTGCCGCTGTGCAGAGCATGGCGATGATGCCCAATTGGACAATAGAGGGTTTCATGAGATTTCCTTAAAGATGTTGATGGGAAAAGGCCTAGACCTAATGGCCACCTAGATACTTGACCTGCCGCAATAGCGGATTTATAGGACGAAATATCTTCATCATGTAGTCATAAATCATGGGCTTTATGAAGCATGTCAAGTTCTCTGTCCGCAGTAATCACGCTTAAATTACATGCTGCAGGAATAACCTTTGCTGACAAATTTCTGCTGACTGGATTGCCCGTCAAGCGTTGCTGCTAATCACGCCTCGTCAACAAGCGTTGTTATGCTGACATGTTTTGCGTATCACTTCACCCACTGATTTAATTGAATGATTGGCAGCAAAACAGCAAGCACGATGAGCATTACCACCAGACCCATCGCAACAATCAGCAGGGGTTCCAGAATCGTTGCCATGGCCATGGCACGTCGTTGTACTTCAGTTGAAAGTTGTGCCGCAACGCGCTGAAGCATGATGGGTAATTGGCCAGTCTGCTCGCCCAGGCGCGCGAACATGCTGACCAGTCCGGGAAAACGTTTTTTTTGCGCCAGTGCTGCTGCCAATGGCGCGCCTTCGCGTACCAGCAGCAACGCATCCAGTGCATCGGCACGCATGGCCCGGTTGGACAAGGTCTCTGCGGCTGCCTGTAAAGCTTTAAGAATGGGAACGCCCGCGTCTGCCAGCATCGCAAGCGTGCCGGTAAAACGCGCTGCGTTGTAATCGCGGACAACACGACCAATTATTGGAAGCTTTAGTGTGGCGGTGTCAAACTGCTCACGAAATCGCTCACCCTTTAAGGCCAGACGTAGTCCAAAAGCCATGATGGCCAGCAACGCTGCAATTGCCCAGCCGTAATTGCGCACGAATGCGCTGATGGACAGCATGGCAACAGTCAGAAAGGGCAGCGCCCGCTTGGTGCCCAGAAAAACGTTAGCAACTTGAGGCACGACATAACCTACCAGAAACATCACGATCACGAAGGCTACCAGTGTCACGATAGCCGGATACAGCGCTGCGCCAACTAGTTTTGATTTAAGGGTCTGACGCTCTTCCAGATCATCGGCCAGGCTTTCAAGAACCTTGCCCAGGTGACCTGTTTGTTCACCAGCGCCAACAACAGCAATATAAATATCGGAGAACTCGAGGGGGTGGTGTGAAAGTGCACGGGCAAAGCTGGAGCCACTGTTAACCTCTGCGCGCAGTGCAGCCATCAAATGGCGCTGCTTTTCATCTTCAGCCTCATCGGTCAGCGCCGTCAGCGCGCGCTCCAATGGCAGCCCGTAAGACACCAGCCCGGCAATCTGACGTGTCCAGATGGCCAGACGGGTTGCACTCAGGATGCGCCCGCCAAAGAGCGGCGCATACAGCAAAGACTGCGCAGGACCTGTTTGCCTGCCGCCCACCGCAGTGACTGTCATGGGTACCAGCGACTGTGCGCGCAGCAGACCACGCGCAGCCTTGACAGTATCTGCCTCGATAACACCCCGGCGAAACTTGCCGTCGCTTTGCATGGCTTCAAAAGAATAGGCAGGCATCTTCTCTTTCTGATGGTAGAAGTGCGCGCTGCCGTCAGTCGCGCGTCACGCGAATCAACTCTTCGCGCGAGGTAATGCCCGCTGCAACCAGACGTTCACCATCCTCGCGCATCAGCGTCATGCCAGCCTGCAATGAAGCGATACGGATGTCGGCTTCTGACGCACGGTTGTGAATCTGGGCTTTGACAGCTTCATCTGTTACCAACAACTCGAACACACCAGTACGGCCCGAGTAACCGGTTTGTCCACAGTGCGCGCAGCCAGCTGACAGGGCAGAGCCTACTGATGGGCTGTTGCAGTAAGTGCAGCGTTTGCGCACAAGCCGTTGCGCAAGCACGCCCAGCAGCGACGAACTCAGCAGAAATGGCTCCACGCCAATGTCCGTCAGGCGTGTCACGGCGCTGGCGGCGTCGTTGGTGTGCAGGGTGGCCAGCACAAGGTGACCGGTGAGCGAGGCCTGGATGGCAATCTGCGCGGTTTCAAAATCGCGAATTTCACCAATCATGATGATGTCGGGGTCTTGCCGCAAGATGGCGCGCAGGGCTTTTGCAAACGTCAGCTCGATTTTGGTATTGACCTGGGTCTGGCCAATGCCGGGCAATTCGTACTCAATCGGATCTTCTACAGTCATGATGTTGCTGGCGCTGGCATCTAGCCGCTGCAAGGCTGAATACAGCGTGGTGGTTTTGCCTGAACCGGTAGGGCCAGTTACCAAAATGATGCCGTGTGGCTGCGCAATAAGGTGCTCAAAGCGGCGCAATACCTCGCCCTGCATGCCGACTGACTCGAGGCTCAGCCTGCTTTCGCTTTTGTCCAGCAGACGCAATACTGCACGTTCTCCGTGCGCACTTGGCAGGGTACTGACGCGCACATCCACTGCACGCGTGCCAATTCGCAGTGAGATGCGCCCATCCTGCGGCAGGCGCTTTTCCGAAATGTCGAGGTCGGCCATGATCTTCAGGCGTGAGATCAGCGCCGCATGCAGCGCGCGGTTTGGCTGTACAACTTCGCGCAGTGTGCCGTCGACCCGAAAGCGCACGCTGGAATGGCGTTCGTAAGGTTCAATGTGAATATCGCTTGCGCCATCCCGTGCAGCCTGCGTCAAAAGCGCATTGAGCATGCGGATGATCGGCGCGTCGTCGGACGTTTCCAGCAGGTCTTCCACTGCTGGCAGTTCCTGCATGATGCGCCACAGGTCGACATCGGACTCTACCTCGCTGACGACCGCAGCGGCACTGGATTCTCCGGCGGCATAGGCAGCGCTGATGCGCTGAACCAGCGTACCGGCTTCTGCACATTCAAGCTGGAGAGCAGGGCTGTGCGTGGCGTACTTGCGCATCACCTCTCCCATCGCACCCAGGTCAGGACTGGCGTTGTGCCAAAGAGTCAAACCGTTACCGTTGTCTTCCAGCAGCAGGGCGTTGCTGCGGGCGAAGGCGTAAGGGAGGGGATAGCGCATGAAGGTTTATCCGCCAGGGACTTGTGGCTGCGGCGGCAGAGGCCGCACTGCGGGTGGCTGGTTAGCGGGTGGCAGGCTGCCAGTCGCGGGCGCCGAGCCGGGAAGCCACACTTCAGGCAGGACAGGAGCTTCATTGATCGGCACAACAGTGCTGGAGCGCGGCTGGGCCAACTGCTGGGATGCGCGCATCTGGTCATAGCGGTCCAGCGACAGGCTTTCTGTAGACGACGCATCGCGCACAATAACCGGCCTCAAAAATACCATCAGGTTGGTTTTTTTGCGCGTACGAGCTTCACTCTTGAACAGGTTGCCAAAGAACGGAACGTCACCCAGAACCGGGACTTTTTCCTGATTTCCAGAATATTCATCCTGCAACAGACCACCCAGTACGACGATGGCACCGTCTTCTACCAGCACGTTCGATTCGATTGACCGTTTGTTGGTAATCAGTCCCGTACTGGAGTTGACCGATGAAGCCTGCACACTGCTGACCTCCTGGAAAATCTGCATCTTTACCGTGCCGTCTTCACTGATCTGGGGTTTGACCCGAAGAGTCAGTCCCACATCTTTTCTTTCGATAGTCTGAAACGGATTGACGGCGCCGTTGTTGCTGCCAGTATTGGTAAAAGAGCCAGTCACAAAAGGCACATTCTGGCCAATCACGATGCGTGCTTCTTCGTTGTCAAGCGTCAGAAGGTTGGGTGTGGCCAGAATATTGCCGTCGCCGTTGGCCTCTAGAAAACGGGCCAGAAAGCCCAGTACATTCACGCCACTTTGCCTCGCTACGCCAAAGTTGACCCCGGTCGAGGGCGTAAATTTACCGGTAGCGGCCTGCGTGGCCAGGGTGATGAGATTGGTGCCGCCGATGTTGAAATTGGTGCCAAGAAAGCCAATGGTTTTGTTAACGCCCTTGCCCAGCAGGCTTTGAAACTGAATACCAAACTCTGCGGCTTTGTCGCTGTTGACTTCGGCGATCAGGCTCTCGACAAACACCTGGGCGCGTCGGGCATCCAGCTTGTCAATAACGGCGCGCAGTTGCCGGTATTGCGGCTCCGGCGCAGTGATGATCAGGGAGTTGGTAGAAGGATCTGCCTGAATCTGGCCGCCTGTTGAAGGCTGGGCGCTCACCAGACTGGCTGTGAGGTTGCTGTTGCTGGCCGACCCGCTGCTGATGCCGGCCGGCGGCGGAATGCTGGCAGTACTGGCAAGATTGGCGCTGACAGGACTGGAAGCAGTTGCGGCCAGAGCTGCGCGCAGCGTGACTGCCAGCTTGCTGGCATCCGCATTTTTAAGATAGACCACATAGATATTGCCGCTGGCCGAATCCTTGCCGCTGCTGTTGAATGCCGCCTGATCCAGTTTGTCTACCAGTGTCCGGACCAGTGCAATGCGGGCAGGATTTGCGGCACGCAGGATCAGTGAGTTGCTACGCGGCTCGGCAAGCAACATGGTCTTGAAAGAATTGTCGACCTGTCCAGGTGTAGCGGCTCCTGTACCTCCCGATTCCATGAGCCGGTTGACGATGGGGGCGAGATCAGTTGCGATGGCGTGTTGCAGCCGAATGATCTCCACACCAGTTGCATTGGCAATGTCGAGCGCCGCAATGATGGTACCGATACGCCGCAGGTTGTCGGCGTAGTCGGTAATGATCAGCGAGTTATTACCGGGGTTGACATTGATGGTGTTGTTGGGACTGATCAGGGGTCTTAATACAGGAACCAGGTTATTGGCCGTTTCATGGTTCAGGCGAAAAATCTGCGTCTGGATCTGACCCGTTCCTAAGGGCGGCGATCCAGCCGACACGGCACCACCTTGCAACTTGGCATCCGCCTCAGGAACCACAAGAAACAAGCCGGAAGACTCGACCAGCGCAAAACCCTGAGTCCGCAACTGCGCCGAAAACAGACGCAATGCTTGCGTGGGTGTAGCCGGCACGGCGGTCACTAGGGTCATAACGCCTTTGACGCGTGGGTCTACCACCACATTGCGACCACTGATAACCGCCATCGTGCGGGCGACCGCTTCAATTTCGGCGTTGATGAAGTTAAGCGTGACAGGGGCGCTGGAACGTGACGCAACGGTTGGCGGTGGCGGAAATGTCCGGCCATTTTGCGCGCTGGATGCCCCGGCGCTGCCCAGCAGCAAAACGAGCACAGCCAGAGAAATGACCGAGACTTCAGGCCTTAACCTGGCATCTGGAAATGTGGGCAGGCGGGCAGGGTGGGAAAGTAGGTTCATGCTTTTAGCCCAAAGTGATGATGGAATTCGGGCCATTGCGACGCCCAATGATGTTCAACAGATTTGCCAAAGCAGCTTCGTATCCGGGCGCTGCGCTGGCGATGCCCTCAAAACTCAGCCGCGAGCCAACCCAGCGACCGTTGCCGCTTAACTTTAAGCGGCCTTCAAGTGTGACCAGGCTGACTTTAATGGTGTTACCGCCAAGGAATAACAGCTGGTAACTGCCCATGGGTTTAAGCGTGGTGAGGCTGGAGGTCAAGGCGACAGCCGTCAAATCTGCTCGCCCTGAAACAGTCGACTGCTGATTGAACAATTCAATCGACAGGCCTTGCGTTACCAGTTTCAGCCTGCCTTCTGCCTGAAGCGTATTCCAGGGCGCGCCAAGTCCGGCCAGCAGGGAGGCGGGCCATTCGGATGCACTGTCGCCGATCTCTACACTGACACCGCCCCAGCGCGGTTGTGCGCGCGCTTGTAAAGGCTGCTGAGTGCAGCACCCGGCGTTCAGCTCGAATCCCAGCGCAAAACCATTTGGGCGCAATTTCCAGTTCACTCGACCCGGTAGCGCAGCGCGGTCCCGGCTTCCTGATCCACCCGTCAGCACGAGTTTGCCCGAACCCGTCCAGACAGTACCAACAGTTTCGACCAACTGGATATGCCCTGATGTGGCCTGATTTAGCGCAGCGGCCAGCCAACCAGCAGGCGCAAGTAATACCATCGCCAGCAGCAATCCCAGCAGGCTGCCGACCAGCGCCCAGCGCCAGGGAACCGCTTCGGTAGAGGAGCGGGAAAAATGTCGAGGGCGCGGCATGATGGGACGCATGGTCTGGTTAAACAACAGGGTTGGCATGACTACTGAGGCGGAAGGCGCATGACGATGGTTCCAGTCCAGACCGCCTGCCCTGCCGGGTTGGTGTTGCTACGTATCAGACGTGCCTCGCTTGGAATTGCACGCGCATTCAAACGTGCCTGTGGTAACCATTGGGCCAGTGCGGTGGCCGGAGTATTGCGCAGGGTCACCGTTGCGCTGTCGCCAAGCACATTCAGCTGTGCTGAAGCGCCCAGTTGTTGTTTAACGCTGGTGTCCAGGGCTCGCAGCGCATCGTCGCGACTGATTTTGGGAAGCGCCTGTAACGCCACAGCCTGAGTCCGCAGAACCTCCATTTTTTGCGATTGCACTTCAAGCTTGCGTTGCTCGGCTGGCCCCTGAGTCAAGGTGCGAAGGGGTGGTGCGACCAGCAGCCACCACACCAAAGTCAGACTCACCAGCACCCCGGCAACGCGCATCGCGCGCTGCTCACGCGGATTGGCTGCAGTCCAGCGTTCCCGCAGCGGGGACAAAGCGGTGGGCAATTTCATCGTGGTTCGCCCGCCTGAACGATTTGTTGAATAAAAAATGTATCTCCGTCCTGACGAGCAGCGTAGCCCAGGCGCTTGAGTTGCTCAGACAGCCGCGACGCTTCGGGTGCGCCCAGCTGAAGGCCCTTCAACCGCACTTCGCCTGCCATGAACTCAATGGCACTCAGCGACAGATCAGCACCCGTGACTGACCCCAATGCCGCCAGAAGAGGCTCCAGATCGCGACCGGTTGCTGTACCTGAAGCCTGGCGAAGTACCGCGAGCTCGCGCTCCATCTGCAGCGGGGCATCGACCACCAGCCTGACTTGCGGGAAGGTCTGTGTCAGCGTAGTGGCGAGCGCCTTACGCTGTGCTTGCAGGGTGTTTTGAACCTGCCAGGACCAGATGTTCAGACCTGCAAGATGGATCACCAGCAGCATTGCAATGCCCCATCGTGCGGGTCGTCCGGCCGGTGCTTGCAGCAGCTCGCGGATAAACTTTGTCAGACGCTTGAGAATTCGCAATCGGCCGGAGGAAGCCAGCTCGAACTGCGCCAGGTCCCAAGGAGACCGGGCCGACTCCAGCCAGCGCTGGGGGCGGATGATCAAGTCGACTTTGCGCTGCAAAAGCCGTTCAGCCAATTCAGCAACTTCAGGCTCGCAAAAGATCGGTATTTCTTCATCGTCCGGGATACTCGGTATCAGCGCCAGTGTTGCATGCGTGAGCGGCAAGCGCATCACACCTGTTGCCTGCCCACCCGTCATGATTAATTGCTGCAGCCCCGCATCACTGGTGACATGCAAGCGCAAATCCCCGATTTCAGGCGCGAATTCCGGCACCACACGTGAAACCCTGCGCTCTGCCATCTCAAGGGCTTGCAGATGCCCGCGGAGCCAGGATTTATCGCAGGCCGCAACCCACACCGGTTCGCCGTCAGCACTGGGAACTGGTTCAAGTGCAAGATGCAATTGCGTCGCTTCATCAAGCAGGCGATCTTCCAGCAGGCCTTCCAGTACAGGGCGCAGTCTGGCTGAACCGGCACCGATGCCTTTGGGCAATTTGACACGGTGCCACGATAGCAGCGCCACGGGTACGACCGCGACCACCTCGCCTCCGCGCGCTGTAGCTGGCAGCAATGCAGGAGCTACGCATGCATGATCACTGAGGGTATGACCGCCCATCGTCAGCGCGTAGTCGTAGACCAGTGTATCGGCTGCTGCATTGGGAGGCAAATAGACAATTAGTGTGTTCATGAGACGCTTGCCTGACTGTCAGGAACCACGATGCGGTGACGCCATAAAGTACGCACCGCCAATCCGTCGCGTTGCACCAAAGAGCGTTCCTGCAATGTGGTCTGGTCCAGGCGCAAACTTCCGCGGACTTCAAAGAACCGGGACGAAATGGTATGCAGGTTTTCACTGAACACAACAGGGCTCCCTGCGCTGATCCGTGCGGCATCACTGAGTGCCCGAAAGTGGCCGCGTTGCCGCGCAGTCACCAGCTTTTGTGCATCGGCCATCTCCATGCCAGGTGTGGCGGCGTGCAGCACTTCAAGGCCTGCCGTATT
>ENA-OFCX01001357-OFCX01001357.1-metagenomes-genome-assembly--contig:-NODE-1357-length-10124-cov-4.547026_pt1 | contig 10124 bp, 6 predicted proteins | sample MGYA00153384_OFCX01 | MGnify analysis MGYA00153384
AGCCAGCGTCGAGCGTGGCCATGCAGATGTCGAAGTGGCTGTCGTTGGGTGTCATGATGGCCACCACGTCGGCACCGTCCGGCCGCGCGGCTTCGGCCGCGATCAGGCGCATGGCGTCGGCATGCACACGGTTGGGCGCGATGCCGATCTCCAGGCCCGCCGCCACGGCACGCGCCGGGTCGCTCGACAGCGCAGCGGCCACCAGTTCATAGCGGTCGTCGAGCCGCGCGGCCTGCCGGTGCATCGCGCCGATGAACGAGCCGGGGCCGCCGCCGATCACCGCCAGTCGCAGGCGCCGGCCGAGCATCGAGATCACGGGGTTGAGGGACATGGTGGTGCGCCTACTTGTTCTTGTTGTAGACGTCGACGCAGACCGCGGCGAGCAGCACCAGGCCCTTGATGACCTGCTGATAGTCGATGCCGATGCCCATGATCGACATGCCGTTGTTCATCACGCCCATGATGAAGGCGCCGATCACGGCACCCAGCACCTTGCCGACGCCACCCGACGCCGAGGCGCCGCCGATGAAGCAGGCGGCGATCACGTCGAGCTCGAAGCCGAGGCCGGCCTTCGGCGTGGCGGTGTTCAGGCGCGCGGCGAAGATCAGCCCGGCCAGCGCCGCCAGCACGCCCATGTTGATGAAGGTGTAGAACGTGACGCGCTCGGTCTTGATGCCCGACAGCCGCGCCGCCTTCTCGTTGCCGCCCAGCGCGTAGACGCGCCGGCCGATGGTGGTGCGCGTGGTGATGAAGTCGTACAGCAGCATCAGCACCAGCATCACGATCAGCACGTTCGGCAGGCCCTTGTAGGAAGACAGCAGGTAGCTGAACGCCCCGATCAACGCCGCGAACACGAGGTTCTTCAGCATGAAAAACACGGCCGGCTCGCTGTCCATGCCGTGCTTGATGCGATGCGCCCGGCCGCGCACCTTGACCACCAGCAGCGCGCAGGCCAGCACCAGGCCGAGGATCAGCGAGGTGACGCGCAGCGTCTCGCCTTTGAATGGGTCGGGAATGAAGCCGGTGCTGAGCAGCTGGAACTCTTCGGGGAACGGCCCGACCGACTGCCCCTGCAGCACCGCCAGCGCCAGGCCCTTGAAGACCAGCATGCCGGCCAGCGTGACGATGAACGACGGGATCTTGTAGAACGCGACCCAGTAACCCTGCGCCGCGCCGATCAGCCCGCCGACCGCCAGGCAGATGATCGCCGCCGGTATGAAATGCAGCTTGTATTCGACCATCAGCACCGCGGCGATGGCGCCGACAAAACCGCACACCGAGCCCACCGACAGATCGATGTGGCCGGCCACGATCACCAGCAGCATGCCCAGCGCCATGATGATGATGTAGCTGTTCTGCAGGATCAGGTTGGTCAGGTTGAGCGGCTGAAACAGCGTGCCGTTGGTCATCACCTGAAAGAACACCATGATCGCGACCAGCGAGATCAACATGCCGTAGTCGCGCAGGTTGCTCTTCCACAGGCCCGAGCGGCGGCCGGCGTTTTTCCGGGCCTGGTCCGGGTCGGTCGGCGTCGCGCTCAAAGGGGCGGTGGCGGTGTCGGCCATGTCAATGGTTTCCTGAAGTCACGATGGCACGCATGATCTTTTCCTGGCTGGCCTCGGCGGCCGTGAACTCGGCGATGAAGGCACCTTCGTGCAGCACGCAGATGCGGTCGCACATGCCCAGCAATTCGGGCATCTCGGAGGAGATCATCAGCACGCATTTGCCCTCGGCGGCCAGCTTGGCGATGATGGTGTAGATCTCGTATTTGGCGCCGACGTCGATGCCGCGCGTGGGCTCGTCGAGGATCAGCACTTCGGGGTCCGAGAACAGCCACTTGCTCAGCACCACCTTCTGCTGGTTGCCGCCCGACAGGTTGACCACCCGCTGGAACACGTCGGCGCAGCGCACGTTGAGCTTGCGGCGGTAGTCTTCGGCGACCCGGTACTCTTGCCCGGCGTCGATCACGCTGCGGCGCGACACGGCGCCGAGGTTGGCCAGCGTGGTGTTCCAGCTGATGGTTTCTTCCAACACCAAGCCGTAACCCTTGCGGTCTTCCGTCACATAGGCGATGCGCTGGGCGATCGCCTTCTCAATGGTGCTGACGTCGACCTCGCGGCCCTTCATCAGCACCTGTCCGCGGATGCCCTGGCCGTACGAGCGGCCGAAGATGCTCATTGCCAGCTCGGTGCGGCCGGCGCCCATCAGGCCGGCAATGCCGACGATCTCACCGCGCCGCACGCTCAGGTTCACGTCTTTGATGACGCGGCGGTCGGCGTGCAGCGCGTGCTGCACGTTCCAGTGGCGCACCTCGAACACGACATCGCCGATGTTCGGCGTGCGCCGCGGGTAGCGGTCGGCCATTTCGCGGCCGACCATGCTCTTGATGATGCGGTCTTCGCTGATCGTCTCGGCGTGGCAGTCGACGGTCTCGACCGACGCACCGTCGCGCAGGATCGTGATCGCGTCGGCCACCTTCGAGATCTCGTTGAGCTTGTGCGAAATCAGGATGCAAGCAATGCCTTGGCGCTTCAGCCCCAGCAACAGTTCGAGCAGCGCGTCGCTGTCGGTCTCGTTCAGGCTGGCGGTCGGCTCGTCGAGGATGAGCAGCTTGACCTGCTTCGACAGCGCCTTGGCGATCTCGATCAGCTGCTGCTTGCCCACGCCCAGGTCGGTGATCAGCGCGTCGGGCGATTCGTTCAAGCCGACCTTCTTCAGCAGCGCCTGCGTCTTGGCATACGACAGCGCCCAGTCGATCACGCCGCCGCGCGCCTGCTCGTTGCCGAGGAAGATGTTTTCGGTGATCGACAGCAGCGGCACCAGCGCCAACTCTTGGTGAATGATGATGATGCCGAGGTGTTCGCTGTCGGGAATGCCGGAGAAGCGGCACTGCTGGCCCTGGAAGCGGATCTCGCCCTCGTAGCTGCCGTGCGGGTAGACGCCGCTCAGCACCTTCATCAAGGTCGACTTGCCAGCGCCGTTTTCACCGACGATCGCGTGGATCTGCCCGGCCTGCACCGTCAGGTTGACGTCGTCGAGTGCTTTCACGCCGTGAAACGCCTTCGTCATCCCCCGCATTTCGAGTATCGGCGCGTCGCTCACTGGAGTACCTTCGTGCTGCGCACTCCGGTATTCGCCTTTCGGGCGGCCGTGCAGGCTCATGTCACCTCGTTGCTGATCGTGGTCAGAAATGGACACAGGCCCGGCGCGCGTGCGGCCAGGCCTGTGGGGTTCAACCAATGAAGCGACCTACTTCAGCTGGTCTTCGGTGTAGTAGCCGCTGCCCACCAGCACCTGCTTGTAGTTCGACAGGTCGACGCTGACCGGCTTGAGCAGGTATGACGGAACGACCTTGACCTTGTTGTTGTAGGTCTTGGTGTCGTTGATCTCGACCTTCTTGCCGCTGAGCATCGAGTCCACCATCGCGGCGGTGACCTTGGCCAGTTCACGCGTGTCCTTGAAGATCGTAGACGCCTGTTCCTTGCGGATCATCGACTTGACGGTCGGGATTTCGGCGTCCTGCCCGGTCACGATCGGGTAGGGCTGGCTGGCGCTGCCGTAGCCGACGCCCTTCAGCGAAGACAGGATGCCGATGCTCAGGCCGTCGTAGGGCGACAGCACCGCGTCGACGCGGGCCTTGCCGTAGTAGGCGCTCAGCAGGTTGTCCATGCGGGCCTGCGCCACGGCGCCGTCCCAGCGCAGGGTCGAGACCTTGTTCATGCCGGTCTGCTTGCTCTGCACCACCAGCTTGCCCTTGTCGATGTACGGCTGCAGCACCGACATCGCGCCGTCGTAGAAGAAGAAGGCGTTGTTGTCGTCGGCCGAGCCGCCGAACAGTTCGACGTTGAACGGGCCCTTGCCGTCCTTCAGGCCGAGCGCCTTTTCGATGTACTGCGCCTGCAGCACGCCGACCTGGAAGTTGTCGAACGTGGCGTAGTAATCGACGTTCTTGCTGCCGACGATCAGGCGGTCGTAGGCGATGACCTTGATGCCTTTGTCGGCGGCCTTTTGCAGTGCGTTCGACAGCGTGGTGCCGTCGATGGCGGCAATCACCAGGACCTTGACACCCTTGGTGATCATGTTCTCGACCTGCGCGAGCTGGTTCGGGATGTCGTCGTCGGCGTATTGCAGGTCGGCCTTGTAGCCCTTGTCGGCCAGGCTCTTGACCATGCTGTTGCCGTCGGCGATCCAGCGTGCCGAGGTCTTGGTCGGCATCGACACGCCGACCGTGCCCTTGTCCTGCGCCATCGCCTGCGGCAGCAACGCCACCATGCCCAGCGTCACGGCGGCGAGCATTGTTTTGAATGTCTTCATCGGGTCTCCTGTTTTCAGTTTTCGAATGCGTGTTTGTGCGGTTGCGATGCTATGCAGTTGCGAGATACGCCACCAATAAATATTGACGCACGATCCATATAGGATTCGACATCCCTACAAACCCGCCCATGCCCGAATCCAACCACTGGTTTATCCGCGGTCGTCTCAAGACGCGCCAGTTGCTGCTGCTGGTCACGCTCGACGACGAAGGCAACATCCACCGTGCGGCGCAGTTGCTCAACATGACGCAGCCGGCCGCCTCGAAGCTGCTCAAAGACCTCGAGGACGCGCTCGACGTGCCGCTGTTCGACCGGCTGCCGCGCGGCATGCGGCCCACCTGGTACGGCGAGACGATGATTCGCCACGCCCGCGTCGCGCTGGCCAGCCTGAACCAGGCGCACGACGAGATGCAGGCGCTCAAGTCGGGCCGCCAGGGGCAGGTCAACCTGGGCGCGATCACCTCGCCCGGGCTGATGCTGTTGCCGCCGGCCGTGGCGCTGGTGAAAGCTGAACACCCGAGCCTGCGCGTGTCGCTGCAGATCGAGACCAGCGATGTGCTGATGGACCGGCTGGGCCACGGCAAGCTCGACATCGTGGTCGCGCGGCTGTTCGCGCAGCACGACAAGCGCGAGTTGCGCTACGAGGTGATCAGCGAAGAAACCGTGTGCGCTATCACGCGGCCCGGCCATCCGCTGTTGCGAGCTCCGGCGCTCGGCCTGGCCGATTTGAGCGGCGCCGGCTGGATCGTGCCGCCGGCCGGTAGCGTGCTGCGGCACCGTTTCGAACTCGCATTCCAGGAGCAGGGCGTGCCGGTGCCGGTTGACCTGACCGAGACGTCGGCGCTGTTGTTCGTCACCAAGATGCTGCAGCAAAGCGACATGGTGGCGGTGGTCTCGATCGACGTGGCGCGTTACTACGCGGCGCACGGCATCGTGGCGATGTTGCCGATCCAGTTGCCGTGGCGCATGGACGCTTTCGGCATCGTCACGCGCACCGACCGGCTGCTGTCGCCTGCCGCGCAACTGATGCTGCGGGCATTGAAGACCGCGGCTTTGGCGGTCTACGGGCACAGCGTCGACACGGTGGTGGCAGAGCCCGCCACGATCGATGGGTCAGTCATTGCAAAAACAGCATGACGGCAGGTGCAAACTCTATTCGGCAGTCATCGCGTCCGTTGTTAGCATCCGTCCCGCACCGACTGGGTGCCTGATTTTTTCGGAGCACTCAAGCCCATGGACACCAAGAAAAAGCCGCCGACGATGCGCAGCCAAGCCTGGTTCGGTCGCACCGACCGCGACGGTTTCGTGCACCGCAGCTGGATGAAGAACCAGGGCTATCCGCATGACCTGTTCGACGGTCGTCCGGTCATCGGCATCTGCAACACCTGGAGCGAGCTGACGCCTTGCAACGGACACTTCCGCGAGCTGGCCGAGTTCGTCAAGCGCGGCGTCTACGAAGCGGGCGGTTTTCCGCTCGAGTTCCCGGTGATGTCGCTCGGCGAGACGCTGCTGCGGCCGACTGCGATGCTGTTTCGCAATCTCGCCAGCATGGATGTCGAGGAATCGATCCGCGGCAACCCGATCGACGGCGTGGTGCTGTTGATGGGCTGCGACAAGACGACGCCCTCGCTGATGATGGGTGCTGCCAGTTGCGACCTGCCGACGATCGGGCTGTCGGGTGGGCCGATGCTGAACGGCAAATTCCGCGGCAAGGACATCGGCTCGGGCACCGGCGTCTGGCAGATGTCGGAAATGGTGCGCGCTGGCGAAATGAGTCAGGAAGACTTCACCGCCGCCGAGTCGTGCATGCACCGCTCGAAGGGCCACTGCATGACGATGGGCACGGCCTCGACGATGGCCAGCATGGTCGAGGCGCTGGGCATCTCGCTGCCCGAGAACGCGGCGATCCCGGCAGCCGACACGCGGCGCAACCGGCTGGCACAAATGAGCGGACGGCGCATCGTCGAGATGGTCAAGGAAGACCTGCGCATGTCGGCCATCCTGACCCGCGAGGCCTTCGAAAATGCGATCAAGACCTTGGCGGCGATCGGCGGTTCGACCAACGCCGTGATCCACCTGCTGGCCATCGCCGGCCGCATCGGTGTGAAGCTCGAACTCGACGACTTCGACCGGCTTGGCTCCGACCTGCCGTGCCTGCTCGACCTGCAGCCGTCGGGCAAGTACCTGATGGAGGATTTCTATTACGCAGGCGGCCTGCCGGCCGTGCTGCGTGAAATCGCACCGCACCTGCATGGCGCGGCGATGACCGCCAACGGCAAGACGATCGGCGAAAACATCGCCAACGCGCCCTGCCACAACCGCGAGGTCATCCGCACGCCGGAATCTCCATTCATGGAAGCCGCCGGCATCGCGGTGATTCGCGGCAACCTGGCACCCGACGGCGCCGTGATCAAGCCGTCGGCGGCCACCGCGAGCCTGCTGCAGCACCGCGGACGGGCGGTGGTGTTCGAGACGATCGAGGACTTCCACGCCCGCATCGACGACGACGCGCTCGACATCGACGAAACCTGCGTGATGGTGCTGAAGAACTGTGGCCCGAAGGGCTACCCGGGCATGGCCGAAGTCGGCAACATGCCGCTGCCACCGAAGGTGCTGAAGAAGGGCATCACCGACATGGTCCGCATTTCCGACGCCCGCATGAGCGGCACCGCCTACGGCACCGTGGTGCTGCACACCTCGCCCGAGGCGGCGGCCGGCGGCCCGCTGGCGCTGGTGCGCGACGGCGACATGATCGAGCTCGACGTGGCGGGGCGTCGCTTGCACCTGGAGGTGTCGGACGAAGAGCTGGCACTGCGCCGCGCCGCATGGCAGAGCCCTGTGTCGCCGCAGCGCGGCTGGCAAAAGATCTACGTCGAGCATGTGCAGCAGGCCCACCTGGGCGCCGACCTCGACTTCCTGGTCGGTGCCAGCGGTGCCGGGGTGCCGCGCGATTCGCACTGAATGCAAGCTCGGTAAAGCGGTGAGCGAAGCGCGGCCGGGCCGTCCGACGGCGCACGACGGCGTTCGCAGACATCGTGGGCGGGCGCTTCGACAACCGCTCGATGAGTGCGAGGCAGAACGGCGTTTCACCGAGTCCGAGTGCCAGGCGCGTTCGAGCCGGCGAGGCACTGCTTCCCAGGGCCCCCGGATCGGCCCGGTAGACGCGTCGATTCAGCCCTGGAAGATGCGCCTGCCGAAGCCGTCGTCGAACCGCTCGCTCTGGCGTTGTTTTCGAGTGCTCGCCGCTACAGCCGCAACGCCGCTGCGTAGCCGGTGAGTTCGAGGTAGCCGAGCCCGACGCGCCGGCCGGCGTCGTCGAGCAGCTCGCTCAAGCCCTCCCAGTAGATCGCGCCGGTGCTGTTGCGGCTGTCGAGTTCCTGGTCGTCCAGCAGTGCGCGCACCCGGTGGCGCCCGGCGGGCGTCTCGACCTGCCACTCGACCGGATAGACGGCGCGAGAGGCCGGGCTGGTCCAGCGCCTCAGCGGCGTGAAGCGAACCTCGTCGGCAGCGAAGTTGCGCACCGCCGTCGACCCCGCCGCCCGCAGGCTGCCGCCTGCGTGCAGGGTGCTGCCATCGGCGCGGCGCAGGCGAAAGACGGTCAGCGCGCCACCGTCGGCCAGGTTGATGCCGATCCAGTCCCAGCCGACTGCCTGCGCGTCGAGCAGCGAGTCGCTCCACTCGTGGTCCAGCCAGGCGCGGCCCTGCACGGTCTGGGCACGGCCGTCGACCGTCAGCGTGCCGGCCAGCGACAGCTGCGGCTGGCTGTAGTAGTGGCTGGCCTGCCCGGGCGACGGGCCTTTTTGTGAAAAGCCGGCCACGCCTTGCAACAGCACCGGCTGGGTGCTTTGCAGATTGAAATCGAAAATGAAGCCGGCCGTGTCGCTGGCCACCTGCGCCCGGTAGCGGCTTTGCTCTGGCATACCGCCGCGGTTGAGCCGCCAGCCGAGCAGTTGTGCATCGGTGTCGCCCCGCGTGGCGCCGGCCCGGCCCAGCCCGCTGCGGGCGATGCGCTGATCGTGGCGCAGCCGGCGCGCCGACAGGTCGGTCAGCGCTGCGTGCGCAAAGATCAGCTGGCCGGCAGCGAACGCACTCGGGTGGGCGGCGTCGACGGCGGTTTTCGAGCGGAAAAATGTGATCTGGAAGCCATGCGTGGGCGCGCTGTCGAGCGCCGATGCCGCGGGCCGAATCGCTCCGGTCAGATACCACCATTCGATGCGCGCCTCGGGATGCGCGCCGAAATCGCGGGGAAAGTTCAGCTGGCGACCGGGCGACACGGAGGGCGCGGCATCGCGCGATCCGGCGACGCCGTTGGCATCGCTCAAGCCGGTGACAGGCACGGCTTCGCCGGAGCGAGCCGCCGTCCCAGGCTGGGCCGTATTGCCACTGAGAACGCCTTCGGTTCTGACCACATCGGGCCCCGAGCCGATCGCCGCCAGAGTCGCCAACCATCGCATCAGCGCGCGTCGCTGCATCTGCCAACCCGTATGAATCTATCGACGACAGTAAGCGCACAAGTTGTTGACTTCAATTGGAGTTCGACAACCAACGTTCTGCTCGCATTTTTTGCTCAGGTTGAATGGACCCTGCGGATATCGCGCACCGCGCGCGATCCGCCAAAACAGTTTCGCTCACTTGAGCAGCTTGCGCGCGGTGAGCATTATTTTGCCTTTCGCTTTCGCGTTGACCGCGCAGGAAGGCCCTGGACACAGCTTATGGGAGCCCAGCAAGCTGGCACCATACGAAATGTTGTTGGTTAAAAAAATTCCACCTAACTCGGCACAGGGCGCATGAACAAGAAGACCCTGTCCGAGAGCGACATCTGCGACAGATACATCCGACCGGCCATGGAAGCAGCCGGCTGGGACGGCATGTCGCAGGTATACCGCGAATACCCGCTGCGGGCCGGGCGGGTTGTCGTTCGCGGTCGCCGCGCCAAGCGCGATGCCTCGACGGTCTTGCGCGCGGACTACGCGCTGTTCTTCAAGCCCAACATTCCGCTGGCCGTGGTCGAGGCCAAGGACAACAACCAAGCGATGGGCGCCGGCATGGCCCAGGCCATCAACTACGCCCGGCTGCTCGATGTGCCCTTCAGTTTCACCAGCAACGGCGACGGCTTCGTTTTCCGTGACGCCACGCTGGGCGACGGGGTGCTGGAGCGCAACCTGACGCTCGAAGAATTCCCGTCGCCGGCCGATCTGTGGGCACGCTTGTGCGCCTGGAAAGGTTGGACACCCGAGGTTCGCAGGGTCACCGAGTCCGACTACGCGCCGTCCAGAACCCCGCGCTACTACCAGCTCAACGCCATCAATCGCACGGTCGAGGCCATCGCGCTCAGTCAGAACCGGGTGCTGCTGGTCATGGCCACCGGCACCGGCAAGACCTACACCGCGTTCCAGATCATCTGGCGCCTGTGGAAGAGCAAGGCCAAGAAACGCATCCTGTTCCTAGCCGACCGGAACATCCTCATCGACCAGACCATGGTCAACGATTTCCGGCCGTTCAAAGGCGCGATGGCCAAGCTGAGCCCGCACGCCAAGGGGGTCGAGGTGATCGACGCACTGGGCCACACCGTCATCGAAGACGTCGACCTTGCCATCAACCGCGCCACCAAGCAGGTCAACAAGAGCTACGAGATCTACCTGTCGCTGTACCAGGCCGTCAGCGGCACGGAAGAAGCGCGCAACATCTACAAGCAGTTCTCGCCCGATTTCTTCGACCTGATCGTCATCGACGAGTGCCACCGCGGCAGCGCCGCCGAGGACTCGGCCTGGCGCGACATCCTCAGCTACTTCGGCGCGGCCGCGCAGATCG
>ENA-OFCX01001358-OFCX01001358.1-metagenomes-genome-assembly--contig:-NODE-1358-length-10121-cov-3.418240_pt1 | contig 10121 bp, 7 predicted proteins | sample MGYA00153384_OFCX01 | MGnify analysis MGYA00153384
AGATAGGCGCTGGCGCTGGCTTCCGCGTCAATCAAGATTTGCACGGTACGTGCGGCCTGGATGTGTGCGTCGGTCAACGCGACGCCCCGCGCCAGTGTCGCGTGCGAATGCTGGAAGCTGGCCTCGTTCACCACCGCCGCCACCAAAGCCATCGCCACCACCAGCAGCAAGGCCCGGGGTCGACGCGCCAGCCACTCCACTACGCGCTGCATCATCTGCCGCCGCCGCCCCGCCGTGGCCGCCGATCGGATGGCTGGATCCTCGAACCAGGCTGTGACGGTCGTGTCATCGGCATGGCAGGGATTTATGGCAGTTCTCAGAGGCATTAGCGCACTGTAAAAGTGCGCTGACGATGCCGCTGCGTGAAAAGTCAATGTGAATTGACACAGCTGCTGCCCGCACGGTCTGATGTCCGTTCAAGGCCAGCGCTGGGCCGTATGACGGGCTGCGTTGAAGGCACACTGGTGCGGCTGGTTCTACAGCGCTGACAATCCGACTTTTCCGAACGGCACCCACACCCTGAACACGCGATGCCCGTAACACCCTGCCTTGACTGCCCGCTTCGCGCGTTGCCGCTCTTTTTGGCGCATAGCGCCGAAGAGTTGGCGCTGGTGCAGCAGATCAAGCGCAGTGAACTGGTGCTGCAGGCCGGCGACACGCTGATCCATGAAGGCGAGTCAGACACCCGCCTCTACACGCTGCTGGTGGGCTGGGGCTACCGATTCAAGACGCTCAGCGACGGCCGCCGGCAGATCCTGAACTTTTTGCTCGCGGGTGACTTCATTGGCGTGCAACAAAAGATGAGTGACGCCGCCATCCACGGCGTGGTGATGCTCACCGACTCGCGCTTGTGCGTGTTCGACCGCAATGCGCTGTGGGAGCTGCACCGCCGGCAGCCGTCGATGGGATTCAACATCACTTGGCTGACGGCGCATGAAGAGTCGCTGGTTGACGACAACTTGTTGTCCATCGGCCGCCGCAGCGCCGAGGAGCGGGTGGCCACCCTGCTGATCCTGCTCTACAAGCGCGCCGCCGCGGTCCACAACGTGGCTGACGCCGGCACTGCGGGCGCGCTTGCTGCACCGCGCGCCTCCGGCAATACCCGCAAAACCGGTAGCACAGGCATCGTCCTAACCACAGAAACCACCGGCAGCAGCGGCAACAGCGGCACCACCAGCACCACCGACGCCAGCAACGCGGCCGGGCTGCCGGGGGTGCCCTTTCCATTGACTCAGCAACACCTCGCCGATGCCCTGGGCCTGAGCCTGGCGCATACCAACAAGACTTTGCGCAAGCTGCAAAAGCGCGGCCTGTACCGCATCGACGACGGCCGCCTGCGGCTGCTGGACCCCAAGGCACTGGCGCGGCTGGCAGACCTGTACGGCGACGGTCGGCCGCCGCCACGGCCCTTGATCTGACCAGCCACCGGCTGCCGCAGGTTGCCCTCGCTGAGGATGAAGCCTTCACTGAGCAGGAAGCCGCTGCCCGATGCCAGCCAGCGCGACAGCGTGTGGGTCGGTGTAAACGGCCCGGTCGGTGTCGACGAACTGCTGCGCGACGCCGACCTGGCGATGTACGACGCCCAGGCCGCCGGGCGCGGCAAGGTCGTGGTCTCCGATGCCACCATGCACGAACGCATGGCCGACCGGCTGCTGCTGGAGGCCGACCTGCGCCGGGCCATCGGTGAGGGCAAGCTGACCGCCGCGTTCCAGCCGATCTACGACCTCGAGCCGATGCGCCTGGCGGGCTTTGAAGCGCTGGCGCTCCGGGAGCACCCGACGCGCGGGCCCACAAACCCGGCCGTGTTCATCGAGCTGGCCGAGGATTGCGGCCACATTGAGGAAGTGACGCGCTGGATGATCGACCACGCGCTGTCGCACCTGGGCCACTGGCACCGCGAGTGCGCCGACGCGGCGCGGCTGACGATCAACGTCAACATCTCCGGCCGCGACCTTGGCCAGCCCGCGCTGGTGCAGCACGTGGCCGATGCACTGGCACGCCATGGTGTGCCGGCGTGCTGCCTGACGCTGGAGATCACCGGGTCAACATTGATGAACCGGTTCGACGCATCACTGACCACCCTGCACGCGCTGCGCGGCCTGGGCGTGCGCTTTTCGATCGGCGACTTCGGCACCTGCCATCGGTGCCCATCAGCCGTGTTTTGAGACGATTCCTGCAGCCAGTTCCGGTAGGCAATCAGGGCTGCTGACGCACGAGCCCGCCGGAGCGGGCCAGGGCCGGCCCCAACTGCTGCGCCACGAAGCGCCACACCCGTCGCGAAGCGTCGGGGCCGTTGGCATCGGCATAGCGTTGCCGCGCCGGGCCGCCGCTCCAGGCGTGACCCAGGCCTTCAATCTCGACCAGCGTGACCAGCGTGCGCGCGCCCCGTTTGAAGTCGGTGACGCAGGCCGCGTAACGATTGCCCCGCTGTTCGCGCCGGGCAGGCTGGGCGACCGCTTCGCACGCCTGGGCCCAACGCAGCGCTGTGTCGCGGCCGTTTGACGGTGCCACGACGCTGTCGCGGCTGCCATGCAACACCAGCAGCGGTGGCCAAACCGGCCCGCTTTGGGCGACCGACGCCGCGGTTGACGCACTTGCCAACGCTGCGGCTGCTATTGGCGGCAACTGCACCGACCGGCCCTTACCCCGCATGGCACGCAAGGCGCCCGCGGCGGAATGCGCCGCACCGGGCGGCACCCCCGAATGCATCGCCACCGCACAAAAGCGCGCTGGGTGCGCCACTGCCAGCAACGCAGCCAGACTGGCGCCTGCGGACAAACCTGCAAGCGCCACGGCCGAAGTGTTCAACGGGTGCAGGGCGCACACGTGATCGATCGCCTGCAGGATGGAGTCGGCTTCGGCTTGCGCGCGGCCGGAATCCAGGTCGAACCAGTGCCAGCAGCCCAGTGGGTTCGACAGCCGATCCTGCTCCGGGTACAGCACCGCAAAATGCTCGCGCTCGGCCACGCGGTTCATGCGCGTGACCGCGGCGAACGATGCCGCGTCCTGGTCGCACCCGTGCAGCATCACGAGCAAAGGCAAGAGAGCGCCTTCCCGGGTGCCTTCGCGCGCGCCGGGCGGCAGGTAGAGCCGGTAGCGCCGAATGCCACGGACGCCGAGCACGCTGCCGGCCACAAACCGGCCGCCACCGCGCAATGCGCTCTCAACCGCCGATTGCTTCACGCGCTCTTGCACCAGCTGTTTCACGCGTTGCTTCGCGACTTGAAGCACCTTTTTCCGCGCTGCACGCGCAGTTTTTTGCGCGACCCGCGTGAAGCTGCGCATCAGCCAGCGGCCGACGAGCTTGGACGGCGCCTTCAAAGCTGGGCGCCGATCAACGACGCGGCGTACTCGATCAGCCGCTCCGTGCGCGGCCGCTGCAGCCACTCTGCATGGGTAATGCGACGCGCCTTGGCGAGGTCGGCTTCGAACACTGCGGTCTGTTCCTTCGCGAAGGCCGCGTCGAGCACATTCAACGTGGCCTCGTCGTTCAGCCTGAACGAGCGGTTGTCGAAGTTGGTCGATCCGACCGAAACCAGCAACCCGTCGACGATCATGACCTTGCAGTGGTACATCGTCGGCTGGTACTCCGCGATGACGGCGCCAGCGGCCAACAGGTTGCCCCATAGCGCGCGGGAAGCCTTGCGCACGGTCTCGCTGTCAATGTGCTCGCCGGGCACAACGATGCGCAGCCGTACGCCGCGCTTCATCGCCGCCACCAATGCCTCGGACGTCATCTTGTCGGGCACGAAGTACGCGGCGGAAAGGTCGATCGTCCGCGACGCGGCGGTGATCGACATCAGGTACATCAGTGCCATGCTCTCGGACCCGCCGCTGGGCGAACTGCTGAACATCTGCGCGGCCGATGCCCCCGCCGGCTGTGGCGGCTGCGCCGCAAAGTAGGCCGGCCCCAGCAGCACGTCGCCGGTGACCCTGATCCAGTTGTCGAGAAACGCCGACTGCATCTGGGCCACCACCGGCCCCTCGACCTGGTAATGGCTGTCGCGCCAGTGCTCAGAGCTCTGCGCATTGCCGGTCCACTGCGGCGCAATGCCGACGCCACCGGTGAAGGCCACCCGGCCGTCGACCAGGAGCAGCTTGCGGTGCGTGCGGTTGTTCAAGCGGCCCAGGTTTGACCAGTGCGGCGGGTGGAACTTCTCGATCCTGACGCCGGCTAGCTTCATCGTGCGCAGGTAGTCGTCGTCGATCTTGGTGCTGCCCACCCAGTCCAGCAGCACATGCACCTTCACGCCGGCCCTGGACCGTTCAGACAGGGTGTCGGCGAACTCCTTGCCGATGTCGCCCGACCAATAGATATAGGTCTCGAAGTTGATGGACACCTGCGCACTGCGAATCGCCCCCAGCATCGCGGGGAAGATGCGGTCGCCGTTCTGCAGGTCCTGCACCTTGTTGCCCGAGGTAAAGGCCGGGCCGAGCAGCACGCCCAATTCATAGGCAAATCGCGGGTCGTCGAGCGTGTACAGGCGCTCGATGCGACGCTCGATATTTTTCTCGCCTATGGTGAAGTTCATGACCAACAGCACGGCCGTGAACGTGACCACCACCGTGCCGAAAATGACCCACAGCCATTGCTTCCTCGCCTCACGCCAGGGTTTTATTCGCATGCGGCGAGTTTGGCAGCCCATCGCGCCGTCAGCTGCGGTCGCGTTCCACGATGCGCTGTAGGTGTTGTCCGACGAGCGCGCCGGGCGTTGTCATGCCGGCAATTGCGCCGTACGGGAATGGTCCGTCAACCAGGCGGCGCCTAGTCTCTTGCGCACATTGTTCGACCGGACAGTGACCTCAACCTCAAGTACCTGCATCGGAGAAAAACTCATGAACTTCATCATTTGGTTGGTCGTCGGCGGCATCATCGGTTGGCTTGCCAGCTTGCTCATGAAGACCGACGGACAGCAGGGAATCATCCTCAACGTCGTCGTCGGCATCGTCGGCGCCATGCTCGGTGGTTGGCTGATCTCGCCCCTGGTTGGCGTGGGCACCATCAACCAGAACAGCTTCAGCATGCCCGCACTGGCCGTCTCGCTTGTCGGCGCCGTGATCCTGCTGGCCATCGTGAACCTGTTCAGGCGCGGTTCAGCGCGCTGATCGCCTGCTGATCACTGAACGCTGTTTCACCACTCCGTTCATTCCAGCCCCAGAAACGTTCGATCAAGCTCGACATCGACGCGCCAAACGCCAGCGGCCTCCAGCATGGTGCCGGCGCAAGTCGTGACCCGATCACTGGTGCCGACCGGATCTCATCCGGTCGGCACCGGCTTGGGCGCCGCGCTCGGCGGCGTGATCGCTGGCGCGGTGGCGGACTTGGCATTGATTCCGGGCCGGCCTGTTCATTCGTTACTGGGCGGCCGATTGTTCCAGGCTGCCAGCGTCTCGCGCCGCGCTGCCGCCGACTGCAGGAATTGCTCGCGCTCGGCGAGGTCCGGCATTGACGCCGCTTGTGCCATGAACCCCCTGTGAGCGGCGGCCAGAGCGTTGGCTGAACGCGGGTCTTGCTGCAGCACCAGCACGCGGCTGCAGTTGAAGGCAGCCTCGGCTTCATCGATCTGCCAGCCGCCGCGGCCAGCGACGGCGGCGAGCACGGCTTCAACACCCGCCAGCGCGCCAACGCTGTCGCCGGCCTGCTGCAACACGCGCGCGACGCCGGCTTCACAGGCCAGCGCTTCTGCAGGCTCTGCATGTGCCGCCAGCCCGGTTTGCGCCAGGCGCCCATGCTCCACGGCCTGCTGCCACAGGCCCAGCAGGGCGCAGGCCTGGAAGGCGGCGCTGTGGCCGGTGGCCTGGATGTATCGGTCGCCGTCCATCTGGGCCATGCGGATGCCCTCGCGGGCGTGTTCCAGCGCGGCCTGCGGTTCGCCCAATTCGGCCAGCACGCCGGCCAGGTTGCAGCGCCCCTGCGCACCGATCAGCTGGTGCCCGATGGCGTCCGACAGCACCAACAGCTGCAACAGCTGGTCGCGGGCGGCGGCCAGCTGACCGCAATGCTGGGCCACCATCGACAGGTTCAGCATGGCGATGGCCGCGCCGTAGCGGCTGCCGATGCGCTGATAGGCGGCCAAAGCCTGCTCAGCGCTGGCCGTGGCCTGCGGCAGGCAGCGTTCGGCCAGATAGCCCACGCTCAGGTTGTTGAGTACCGAGGCTTCGGTGTAGGCGTCGCCGGTGGCGCGTGCATGCGTCAATGCAGCCTGGGCGTGCGCACGGGCTTCTTCGTGGCGCCCCTGGCGGCCCAGCGCCATGATCAAGGTGTTGTGGGTCTTGGCAGCCTCCATCGGGGCCAGTGCTTCGGCTGCGGCCAAACGCTGCGTGCCCAGCAGGTGGGCTTGTTCGTAGTCGCCATTCATGCACAGGCGGTGCATGCGGTTCTGCGCGGCAATCAGCCGCAGCACGTCGTCGTCTTGTGTTTCGGCGAAGGCCTCCAGGGCTGCAATGGCTCTTTCATGTTCGTTCGCGTCGCCCCGGCGCGCGCCGACGCTGGCGCGCACGCGCAGCAGGGCGAAACGGCGCTGCGGGTGGCTGCCGCTGTCGAGCGCCAGCGCGCGATCGGCGTGCGCCAACGCCGCGCTGTCGGCGTGTCGGGCGCCCGCTTCTTGCGCGGCCACTGCCCAGTGTTCAGCAGCACGGTCCGGTACACCGGCGCGTTCGAAGTGTTCTGCGATGAGGCCCGCGAACTCGGCACCGCGCCCGATGCTGCGCGCTTCCAGCCACAGCGCGGCACGGTGGTGCTGCTCGCGTTTGTCACGCTTGAGCACGGTGCCATAGGTGACCTCGTGCAGCAGGTGGTGGCGAAAAGCAAATTCCCGGGTGTCGCCAAAAGCGCTTTGGGCGTGCGGCAGCGCCAGCGCACGCTGGCACAGCGTCAGCAACTCGCTGGGTGCGCGCGCGTCCAGCGCGGCCAGCGCGTCGTCCCAGAACACGGCGCCGACCACGCTGGCCTGCTGCAGCGCACGCCGCTGCGGCGCCAGCAGGGCGTCCAGCCGGGCCTGCAACACACCCACCAGCGTGGGCGGCACCTGCACTTGCCGCAAGCCTTCGGCCGCCAGCTGCCAGGGCGTGGCGGCAGTGACCAGCACGCCCTGGTCGACCAGCATCTGCAGCAGCGCTTCCATGTAGAAAGGGTTGCCTTCGGTGCGCTCGATCAACAGCTGCTGCAGCGCTGGCGAGTCCGGGTGTCGCCCCAGCGGCTGCAAGAGCGAACCCGCCAGCACCTGGCGGTCGTCCGATGCGAGCGGCTGCAAGACCACGCGTTGATGGGCGGGCCACGCCTGGCCCCAGGCGGGCCGCCGCTCCCACAGTTCGGGCCGTGCGGCGCACAACAGCAACAGCGGCAGGTCGCGGCCGGCGCTGGCCAGGTGTTCGACGGCATCGAGCGAACCGTCATCGGCCCAGTGCAGGTCGTCCAGCATCACCACCAGCACGGCCGGGGGCAACAACGGCGCGCACGACAGGCGCAGGTACTCGACCCAGGCGTGAAAGGCACGCGCACGCAGTTGCTTGCCGTCTTGCAGGATGCCCGCGATAAAGGGGCTGGCGCGGTAGTCCATGCCGATCAACTGGCCCAGCAACGCGGTTTGTTCCTGGGCGCGGTCGCCGAACAGCGTGGCCAGACCCGCGGCCAGCTTGGCCTGCGCCGACGCCAAAGGGTCGCTGTCCTGCACGTCGAAGCGCCGGAACAGCAGGTCGCGGATGACACCGTAAGGCTGGTGCAACCCTTGCGGATGGGCACTGGCGCGCAACAAAGTCGCTGCGCAATGGGGGTCGAGGCTGCGGCCGGGATCGGGGCGCGGGCCTGGGCCTGGGCCAGTGCTGGGATTCGGGCTGACCAGCGCCGCTTCAAATTCGGCCATCAGCCGGGTCTTGCCCAGGCCGGCTTCGCCGATGAGCGTGATGGCTTGCTGCAAACCGCCGGCCTGCACCTGGGCCAGCGCGGCACGCATCTGCACCAGCTCAGCGTTGCGCCCGACAAGCGCTGCAGTGACACCGTCCAGGCCGCGCCGCACGGTTTGCGCGCTGCGCGGGCGTTCACGCTCGACGCGGTAGGTGAGCATCGGCGCGTCGATGCCCTTGATCTGCAGCGACTGGCCTTTCTGTACGTCAAAGCGGCCCTGCACCAGCCGGTAGGTGTCCAGGCTGACGAGCAAGGCACCCGGCGCAGCACACTGCTCCATGCGCGCGGCGATGTTGACCGCGCTGCCGCGAATGGTGCCTTCGGCGCCCACACCGCCGCCCAGCAGCACGCCACCCGAGTGGATGCCCACCCGCAGGTCGAAGCCGCCGTGGCCGTGCAAGGCCTGCACCTCCTGCCCCACGCGCCGGCCGGCATCCAGCAGCGCCAGGCCACAGCGCACGGCGCGCTCGGCGTCGTCCTCCCGCACCTCGCCGGCACCGAAGCCGGCCAGCAGGTTGTCGCCCGCGTACTGCAGCACGCGCCCGCCATGGGCCTGCACGACGGCGGCAAAGCGCGCCAGCGCGCCGTCCATCACGGTGTGGATCTCTTCCGGGTCGAGGAGCTGGCTCAGCGAGGTCGAACCCACCACGTCCAGAAACAGGATGCTGACCAGCCGCAACGCCTGCGCCGGCCCGGCCTCAGCCGCTGGGGCAGAAACCGGCGCGGACAGCCCGGCTCGCAGGGCCAGCCACTGCGTCTGCAGGCCGGCCAGTGCCGCGTCCACCACCGCGTCGCCCAACACACCGCGCTGCGACTCCAGCGCCGCCATGGCGGTAACAAGCACCTGCAGCGGCTGCGATGGCTGAGCTGAATCGACTGGCAAGCCGGTCATGCGTTCTAACTGTTCGAGGTGGCGTCGGTTCGCCCCGAGGGGCAGTCGCTCGGGCTCATTGACCCATCCGATGCTTGCGGATTCGACTGTCGGATTGTGGAGGACAGCAGGTCGCGCAGACCTGATTAGCCAAGCGCTGGTGGGCGGCCGCCACGTTGGGCGGGCATCGACCGCTTGGTGGTCAGCGCCCGCCCATCGCCGCACTCAATGGCGAAAAATGCGCTCACAAGACCGGCTTCATCCGGGCGCCGACCGGGGCACCGGGCTTCATGCTGGGGACTTTTGGAAGCGCCCCACCATGCACCTGATCGGCATCCCACTTCGCAAACCGAGCCACAACGAGGTGGCCGCTTCCACGGCAATGGCCGTGGGCCTGTGGCTGGCGGGCATTGGCGTGATGCAGGTCGCCCAGCTTGCGCCCGGCCGTGCCGATGCCGGCGCGCTGCTGCTGGTTTGCCTGTGGGGCTGCCTGTCGGTGCGGCTGGGCATTCGCATCGACCGCGGCGGCCGCCACCTGCTGGCAAGCCTGGTCGTCAGCGCACTGCTGCTCGGCGTCTACCAGATGCTGCGCCATTTGCTGGCCTGAACTTGAAGATTTCACGGCCGAGACGCTGAAACGGTCCGAGCCGCACAGTCCGGTCGCTGGAATGAATTGACGCTTGACTGCCGTGCTGGCCGACTGAGCGCTGCTGCGCTGCCGCGCCGCTGCACCGCTCCGCTAAGGCCGGCAGCGCGGGCTCAGTTTGCTGGCTGGCCGACGCGCGCCAGCTTGATGCCGGCATCGCCGCAGACCGCAACGGCGTTGCCGCCGCCGCAGTCCGCAAGCGTGTTGCGCGACGACCCCAGCGTGCCCTCCGCCGCGAAGGTTTTCGATGGCCGCATCATCGGACTCGAGGAATCGGCGCCGACGATTTGATCGACGGTGCGCCGCGCTGCTTTCAGGCCCTGCCTCACCAGCGCGGCGGCAGGCTCTTCAGCAGCACGATGCGCCCGCGCGATACCTCGATGTAGCCGCCCCGCGCCAGGTCCTGCAGCAGGCGGTTGACCATGGCGCGTGAAGCGCCCAGCCGCTCGGCGATGCGCGCCTGGCTCATCGGCCCCGGCACCACACGCAGCCCGTGCTCTTCGACCGCCAGCGCGTCGAACAGACCCACCAGCCGCCCGTACACATCCACCGACGCAAGGCGGCCCACGGTGCCGGTGAGCGTGCGCACGCGCTGCACCAGCCGATGGATCATGTGCAGCGCCAGGTCGGGCCGCGCAGTCAGCACTTGCTCGACCTCGGCCCGCGGCACCCGCGTCAGTTGGGCTCGCACGGTGACCTCC
>ENA-OFCX01001362-OFCX01001362.1-metagenomes-genome-assembly--contig:-NODE-1362-length-10105-cov-2.363184_pt1 | contig 10105 bp, 4 predicted proteins | sample MGYA00153384_OFCX01 | MGnify analysis MGYA00153384
CCAGCATCGAGGCCCACCTGGCGCACTGGGCGGCGCTGATGCACCTGTTGCAGGTCGCGTTGATGGCGCTGGCCGTGCTGGGCGCGGCGGCGCTGCTGTACGCCGGCCACCGCTTCGTCCTGGAACCGGTGCGGCTGCTGAAGCAGGCGATCCACCGCATCCAGGGCGGCGACCTGGGCGCACGCGTGGCGCGCACGACGAACGACGAATTCGGCACCCTCGCCGCTGGCTTCAACGACATGGCGGGCCAGCTGCAGTCGATGTACCGCAGCCTGGAAAGCCGGGTCCAGGAAAAGACCGCGCAGCTCGAAGAAAAACACGAAAGGCTGGCCAACCTGTACGAGGTCACGACCCACGTCCACAAAGCCAGTACGCTGGATCAGCTGGCCAGTGGCTTCACCAAGAGCATGGCCCGCATCGCACGTGCCGACGGCGTGGCGCTGCGCTGGTCGGACGAGTCGAACAAGAGCTACTTGATGCTGGCATCGCACGGCCTGCCGCAGGCCATGTTGGACGCTGAACACTGCCTGGTGGCGGGCGACTGCCATTGCGGTTCACCGCAGGCCATACCCGGCGCCCGCGTGATCCCGATCCGCACCATGCAGCCGAAGCGCAAGGACCACTGCGCACGCGCCGGCTTCCAGACCGCAGTGTCGGTGCCGATCCGCCTGCACGAACGGCTGATGGGCGAGGTGGACCTGTTCTTCCACGCCCAGGTCGAACTGTCCGACGACGAACGTGCACTGTTTGAAGCGCTGACGCTGCAACTGGCCGGCGCGATGGACAACCTGCGCCTGAACGCGCTGGGCCTGGAAGCTGCGGTGGCGCAGGAACGCGGCTTCCTGGCGCGCGAGTTGCATGACTCCATTGCACAGTCACTCGCGTTCCTGAAGATTCAGGTTCAGCTGATGCGCGAAGCGCTGGCCAAGGCCGACGTGCAGCAGGTGCAGCATGTGCTGGAAGAGATCGACGTCGGCGTGCGCGAAAGTTACGGCGATGTGCGCGAACTGCTGATGCACTTTCGCACGCGCGCCAACGCCGAAGACATTGAACCGGCGCTCAGGACCACGCTGCGCAAGTTTGAACAGCAGACGGGTCTGAAGGCCACTTTGCGGATGGAAGGCCAAGCCTTGCCGCTGCCGCCGGACACGCAGATCCAGGTGCTGCACATCGTGCAGGAAGCGCTGTCGAATGTGCGCAAACACGCGCGCGCCGGGCAGGTGTGGCTGGACGTGCGCAAACAGCCGCACTGGCGGCTGGAGGTGCGCGACGACGGCCTGGGTTTTGCCGGCCCCGGTGTGGGCACGAACGTCCATGCAGGCAGCCGGATCGACGAAACGCACCTGGGCCTGCGCATCATGAGCGAGCGCGCAGAACACCTGGGCGCGCAGTTTGAAGTGCTGTCCGCGCCGGGCCGCGGCACGTCGGTGGTGCTGACCCTGGTGGCGGCGCAGCAGCCGGCGCCAGCCGAGGGGCAGACCACCGGTGAACGGCCGATGAGCGACCGATGAGCGACCGATGAACATGACGCCCGCCAAGATCCGCATCCTCATCGTCGACGACCACACCCTCTTCCGCCGCGGCCTGACAGCGCTGCTGCAGCGCGACGCGCAGTTTGAAGTCGTCGGCGACGCCGGCGACGCCGGTGAAGCGCAACGCCGCGCGCAAGACTTGCAGCCCGACGTCATCCTGCTCGACAACCACCTGCCCGGTGTCAACGGTGTCGACGCCCTACCCGCGCTGCACGCGGTGGCGCCGGGGGTGAAGGTGCTGATGTTGACGGTCAGCGAAGACGAAAACGACCTCGCCGCTGCGCTGCGCGGCGGCGCTTGCGGCTACCTGTTGAAGACGATCGAAGGCGATGCGCTGTCACAGGCCATTCGCCGCGCCATGCGCGGCGACAGCGTGGTGGCCGAGCAGATGACCGGCAAGCTGGTGGCGGCTTACCGCGGTGCTTCTGCGCCGCCACCGGCTGCAGCGCCGGCGCCGGCGCCGGCGCCATCGCGACTGGACGTGATGTCGAGGCGCGAACTCGACATCCTGCGCGGCCTTGCGCGGGGCCAGGGCAACAAGGAAATTGCCCGCACGCTGGGGATTGCAGAAACCACCGTCAAGATCCACGTCCAGCACGTGCTGCGCAAACTGGACGTTAGCTCGCGGGTTCACGCCGCCGTCATCGCCAGCGAACACGGTTTGTCCCGACAGGCTTGATCCAGCGCAAGCGGCACTGAATCAGGCGCCGCGTTAGTTCTTCCGGACAGCGCTGCAGCCACCGCGCTAGTCCTTCTGCCGCGCCGGGCGCGTCCTCTTGGCGGATGCCGCGGTGAAGCTGGAATTCCTAAAGTCTGCCCATGCACAACGGGTGGACCGCAGGATGATCAGCAGCAGCAGCAACACCAAGAACAGCCAGGCCGTGGCGGTGCTGATCGTCAGCACCCTGGCGTTCACGGTCTGCTTCATGGTGTGGATGATGTTCGGCGTGATCGGCATCCCGATCAAGAAGGCGCTCAACTTGAACGCCACCGAATTCGGCCTGCTCACCGCCACGCCGGTGCTCACCGGTTCACTGATCCGCGTGCCGCTGGGCATCTGGACCGACAAGTACGGGGGCCGCATCGTCATGACGATTTTGATGGCCGTGACCGTGCCGGCCATATGGCTGATGAGCTATGCCACGGCGTACTGGCACTTCCTCGTGATCGGCCTCTTCGTCGGCCTGGCGGGTGGATCGTTTTCAGTCGGCACGCCGTACGTCGCGCGCTGGTTTCCGAAGAATCGGCAGGGCTTTGCGATGGGCGTGTACGGCGCCGGCAACTCGGGCGCCGCGGTCAACAAGTTCGTCGCGCCGGCACTGCTGGTGGCGTTTGGCTGGACCATGGTGCCGATGGTCTACGCCGCCATCATGCTCGGCACGGTGCTGCTGTTCTGGATGTTCAGCGCCACCGACCCCACGCACCAGGTGCCTTCGAACACCCGCTTCACCGACCAGTTGAAGATGCTGAGGGAACCCAAGGTGCTGAAGTACTGCCAGTACTACAGCATCGTCTTCGGCGGCTACGTGGCGCTGAGCTTGTGGATGGTGCAGTACTACATCGGCGAATTCGGCCTCGACATCCGCAGCGCCGCGCTGCTGGCGGCGTGCTTTTCTTTGCCCGGCGGCGTGCTGCGCGCGGTGGGCGGCTGGCTCAGCGACAAGTACGGCGCGCACAGCGTGACCTGGTGGGTGATGTGGGTCAGCTGGATCTGCCTCTTTATGTTGTCGTACCCGCAGACCGACTTCACCGTGCTCACCGTCAACGGCCCGCGCACCTTCCACATCGGTCTGAACATCTATGCCTTCACCGGCCTGATGTTCCTGTTGGGCATTGCGTTCGCCTTCGGCAAGGCCAGCGTCTTCAAGTACATCAGCGACGACTACCCGCAGAACATCGGCACCGTCAGCGGCATCGTCGGTCTGGCCGGCGGTCTGGGCGGCTTCGTGCTGCCGATTCTGTTTGGCGTGCTGATGGACCTGACCGGCATCCGCTCAAGTGCCTTCATGTTGATGTACGGCGTGGTCTGGGTGTCGCTGATCTGGATGTACTGGACAGAGGTGCGCCGCACCGAAGTGCTCGGCCGCAACGCCGCTGCGTTCAGCCTGCAGGGCTGAGCCGCACGCCACCCATCAAGGACCACCATGAACACACCCGTGAAAAGCGGCGCCGACATCGCCGACTGGCGGCCCGAAGACGAAACGTTTTGGGAAAGCACCGGCAAACGAGTGGCCTACCGCAATCTGTGGCTGTCGGTGCCCGCGCTGCTGTGCGGCTTTGCGGTGTGGGGCATGTGGGGAATCATCACCGTGCAGATGCTCAACCTGGGCTTTCCATTCACCCAGGCCGAACTCTTCACGCTGACGGCCATCGCCGGCATCTCGGGGGCCACGATGCGCATCCCGGCGTCGTTCCTGATCCGCCTGGCTGGTGGCCGCAACACCATCTTCCTGACGACGGCGATGTTGCTGGCGCCTGCGCTGGGCACCGGCATCGTGTTGCAGCACAAGGACTGGCCACTGTGGGCATTCCAGCTGATGGCGCTGTGGTCGGGCGTGGGCGGCGGCAACTTCGCGTCTTCGATGTCCAACATCAGCACCTTCTTCCCGAAGCGGCTGCAGGGCACGGCGCTGGGTCTGAACGCGGGCCTGGGGAACTTTGGCGTGACGACGATGCAGATCGTGATACCGCTCGTCATGACCGTCAGCCTGTTTGGCTCTTTCGGCGGCGAGCCGATGACGCTCTTGAAGGACAGCGGCTGGATCTTCGGCCGAATAGCCGCCGGCACGCCGACGTGGATCCAGAACGCCGGCTTTGCCTGGCTGCTGTCGCTGGTGCCGCTGGCCGCCCTGTGCTGGTTCGGCATGAACAACTTGAAGGCGGTTTCGGCCGACACCGGCAGCCCGCCGGTGGCCTTCGCCAAAGTTATCTACCTGTACACGCTGGCCTTCGTGCCCGCGATCTTCATGCTCTGGCTGTACCTGCCCAAGCCCACGGGCCTGGGGCTGATCAGCATGTGGGTGGCGATCCCGCTGGACATCGTGGCCGCCTTGCTGGTCATGCGGTTGGCGGCCTTTGGCGCGATGAAGGACAACGTCGCCAAGCAGTTCCTGATCTTTCGCAACAAGCACACCTGGTCGATGACGGCGCTGTACATCGTCACCTTCGGCTCCTTCATCGGCTTTTCAATGGCGCTGCCGCTGGCCATCACGGTGATCTTCGGCTACCAGCACGTGCCCGACGCCGCCGGTGTCATGGGTCATGGCCTGAAGAACCCCAACGCGCCGTCTGCGCTGACGTACGCCTGGATGGGCCCATTCATCGGTGCCGCCGTGCGCCCGCTGGGTGGCTGGGTGTCGGACAAAGTGGGCGGCTCGATCGTCACGCAGTGGATCTCTGCGGCGATGGTGGTGGCGTCAGCGGCGGTGGGTTACGTGATGCAGCAGGCCTACCAGTCGGCCACGCCCGAGCAGTACTTCCTGCCCTTCATGCTGCTCTTCATCGTGCTCTTCACGGCCAGCGGCATCGGCAACGGCAGCACCTTTCGCACCATCGGCGTCATCTTCGACCGGCAGCAGGCCGGCCCCGTGCTGGGCTGGACGTCGGCGGTGGCGGCCTACGGCGCCTTCATCGCGCCGGTGGTCATCGGCGCGCAGATCAAGGCCGCCACGCCGCAGTTCGCGATGTACGGTTTTGCAGCCTTCTACGCTGCTTGCCTGCTGCTGAACTGGTGGTTCTACCTGCGCGCTGGAGCAGAAATAAAAAACCCGTGATCACGTGACAGTCAAATAACACGCTACATATTCAATAGCCTATTGCCCGCAATTTAATTGGCCTACAGCTCGATACAACCGAATTTATAACCGAGGCGTCCTATGAGTCACTTTCTAGATCGTTTGAGCTACTTTTCCAACCCCCGGGAACCCTTTTCAGGGGATCATGGTGTCACCACGGGTGAAGACCGCACCTGGGAAGATGCTTACCGCAACCGATGGGCCCACGACAAAGTGGTGCGCTCTACCCATGGCGTGAATTGCACGGGGAGCTGCTCATGGAAGGTGTATGTCAAAGGCGGCATCGTCACCTGGGAAACCCAGCAAACCGACTACCCGCGCACACGCTGGGACATGCCCAATCACGAGCCGCGTGGTTGCTCAAGGGGCGCCAGTTACAGCTGGTATTTGTACAGCGCCAACCGCGTCAAGTACCCGCTGGTGCGCGGTCGGCTGCTCAAAAGCTGGCGTGAGGCCCGCTTGACTCACGCGCCCGTCGAGGCCTGGGCCTCAATTGTGGAGTCTGACGCCAAGCGGCGTGACTACCAAAACGTTCGCGGCCTGGGCGGCTTTGTACGCTCTGGCTGGGACGAGGTCAACGAAATGGTCGCGGCTGCCAATGTTTACACCATCAAAAAGCACGGCGCTGACCGCATCATCGGGTTTTCGCCGATTCCGGCCATGTCAATGGTGTCTTATGCGGCGGGTAGCCGGTATCTGAGCCTGATTGGCGGCGTCAGCATGAGCTTTTACGACTGGTACTGCGACCTGCCACCAGCCAGCCCGCAGGTCTGGGGCGAGCAGACAGACGTGCCAGAGTCGGCGGACTGGTACAACTCTACCTTCATCATGGCTTGGGGTTCGAACGTGCCCCAGACCCGCACGCCCGATGCCCACTTCTTCACCGAGGTACGCTACAAAGGTGCCAAAACTGTAGCCGTAACACCCGACTATTCTGAAGTAGCCAAACTCTCTGACTTGTGGCTACACCCCAAGCAGGGGACTGATGCTGCAGTTGCCATGGCCATGGGCCACGTCATTCTGAAAGAGTTTTACTTTCCTGACGGTGACAAACAGCGCAGCAGCTACTTTGATGACTATGCACGCCGCTACACCGATTTGCCTATGCTGGTGATGCTCAAAGACCACACTACCGCCAGCGGTGAAAAGATCAAAGTGCCCGACCGCTACGTAAGGGCATCAGATTTCAACGGGAAATTGGGTCAGGCCAACAATCCCGAATGGAAAACCGTTGCCCTTAATGAACATGGAAAAGCCGTGCTGCCCAACGGTGCCATTGGTTTCCGCTGGGGGCCAGACGGCCGTGCCGATGCCAACCAGTGGAACCTGGAAGCTAAAGAAGCGCGCCACGGCAACACCGTCAAGTTGCGCCTGTCAATGCTGGAAGCCGCAGATGGCGACAAAGAAGTCGTCAAGGTTGGTTTTCCTTATTTTGGCGGCATAGCGTCAGAGCACTTTCCCAACAACCCCGGCGCTGACGTTTTGGTCCGCGCAGTGCCGGCACATACCCTGTCATTAGGCAAAGAAGGCGACAAGCGCGAAGCGCTGGTCTGTACGGTATTTGATTTGCTGGCCGCAAATTACGGCGTGGCGCGCGGCTTGCCTGACGAGAACTGCGCCAAAAACTTTGACGACAACGTGCCCTACACGCCAGCCTGGCAAGAACAGATCACAGGTGTACCCCGCGACCAGATCATCACTGTGGCGCGCCAATTTGCAGACAACGCCGACAAAACACGCGGCAAGTCGATGGTCATCATTGGCGCGGCCATGAACCACTGGTACCACGCCGACATGAACTACCGTGGTGTGATCAACATGCTGATGCTGTGTGGCTGCATTGGCCAAAGTGGTGGCGGTTGGGCGCATTACGTGGGCCAGGAAAAGCTGCGTCCCCAAACCGGCTGGGTGCCATTGGCCTTTGCTACAGACTGGGTACGTCCACCGCGGCAAATGAACAGCACCAGCTTTTTCTATGCGCACACCGACCAGTGGCGCTACGAAAAGCTGGGCATGGAAGAAGTCATCTCCCCACTGGCAGATAAAAAAATGTATGCCGGCAGCATGATTGACTACAACGTGCGTGCCGAACGCATGGGCTGGTTGCCGTCAGCCCCGCAACTGCAAACCAACCCGATGCAGGTGGTCAAAGACGCCAAGGCCGCTGGCATGGACGCCAGGGACTACACCGTCAAAGGTCTTAAAGACGGCACGCTGAAGCTCAGCTGCACCGACCCCGACCACCCGGACAACTGGCCGCGCAACATGTTTGTCTGGCGCTCCAATATTTTGGGCTCCAGTGGCAAAGGGCACGAATATTTTTTAAAGCACCTGCTGGGCACCAGCAACGGCGTACAGGGAAAAGATTTGGGCAAAGACCAGGCCAAACCTACAGAAGTTGTCTGGCACGACAAAGCCCCTGAAGGCAAACTGGATCTCGTGGTCACGCTTGATTTCCGCATGAGCACCACCTGTTTGTATTCCGACATCGTGTTGCCTACAGCCACCTGGTACGAAAAGAACGACTTGAACACCAGCGACATGCACCCGTTCATTCACCCGCTCTCGACCGCCGTGGACCCTGCGTGGCAAGCCCGAAGCGATTGGGACATATACAAAGGGTTCGCCAATAAATTCAGCGAAATTTGTGTTGGTCACCTGGGTGTGGAGCAAGAAATGGTGCTCACACCCATCATGCACGACACCCCCGGCGAGCTGGCCCAGCCGTTTGATGTCAAAGACTGGAAAAAGGGCGAAGTTGACCTGATTCCAGGAAAAACCGGCCCGCAAATGATGGTGGTGGAACGCGACTACCCCAACACCATCAAGCGCTTTACCGCTTTGGGGCCGCTGCTGAACAAGCTGGGCAACGGCGGCAAGGGCATCGGTTGGGACACCAAAATCGAGGTCAAGCAGTTGGGTGAACTCAACGGTTTCGTGCGCGATGAAGGGGTCTCGCAGGGTATGCCAAAGATCGAAACCGACATCGACGCCTGCGAAGTGATTCTGCAATTGGCACCCGAGACCAATGGCCATGTGGCAGTCAAGGCTTGGCAGGCGCTGGGCAAACAAACTGGCCTCGACCACACGCACCTTGCGATACATCGGGAAGACGAAAAAATACGGTTCCGGGATATCCAAGCACAGCCTCGAAAAATTATTAGCTCACCCACGTGGAGCGGTATCGAAAGCGAAACCGTCTCGTACAACGCGGGCTATACGAATGTGCATGAAATGATTCCGTGGCGCACGCTGACCGGACGCCAGCAGTTTTATATGGATCACCCGTGGATGATTGCGTTTGGCGAAGGCCTGACCAGTTACCGTCCACCGGTCGATTTAAAAACCACGGCGGGTATTCAAAACATCAAACCCAATGGCAACAAGGAAATCGCGCTGAACTTCATCACGCCGCACCAGAAGTGGGGCATTCATTCCACCTACAGCGACAACCTGATGATGCTGACCCTGAGCCGGGGCGGGCCCATCATTTGGCTCAGTGAAGACGATGCCGCCAGCGCCGGGATTGTTGACAATGACTGGGTAGAGTTGTTCAACATCAACGGCGCAATTGCAGCCCGCACCGTGGTCAGCCAGCGGGTCAAACCCGGCATGGTGATGATGTATCACGCTCAGGAAAAAATTGTCAATACGCCGGGCTCTGAAATTACCGGTGCCCGGGGTGGCATACACAATTCGGTGACCCGCATCGTGCTCAAGCCCACCCACATGATTGGCGGCTACGCACAATTCAGCTACGGCTTTAACTACTACGGAACCATTGGCACCAATCGCGATGAGTTTGTGGTGGTGCGCAAGATGAACAAGATTGACTGGCTTGACACGCCACTGTCTGATGAGAAGGCTGCAGCGGTCCAAGCACAGGGAGAAGTAGCATGAAGATACGCGCACAAATAGGTATGGTTTTGAATCTGGACAAGTGCATTGGCTGCCACACCTGTTCCGTGACCTGCAAGAACGTCTGGACCAGCCGTCCCGGCATGGAATACGCCTGGTTTAACAACGTGGAGACCAAGCCCGGCATTGGCTATCCTAAAGAGTGGGAAAACCAGGACAAGTGGAACGGCGGATGGGTGCGCAAAGCCAATGGCAGCATTGAACCGCGCCAAGGCGCGAAGTGGAAGCTGTTAATGCGCATCTTCGCCAATCCGAACATGCCTGAGATTGACGACTACTACGAGCCCTTTACCTTTGACTACGACCACCTGCAGTCGGCGCCAGAGCTGAAAGCCACCCCTACCGCGCGAGCCCGCAGCCTGATTACCGGCAAGCGCATGGAAAAAATCGAGTGGGGTCCCAACTGGGAAGAGCTCTTGGGCGGCGAGTTCTCCAAACGAAGCAAAGACAAAAACTTTGACGACGTTCAGAAAGAGATGTACGGCGAGTTTGAAAACACCTTCATGATGTATTTACCCCGCCTGTGCGAGCACTGCCTGAACCCGGCGTGCGTGGCGAGCTGCCCCAGCGGCTCGATCTACAAGCGCGAAGAAGACGGCATTGTGTTGATTGACCAGGATAAGTGCCGGGGTTGGCGGATGTGCGTCAGCGGCTGCCCTTACAAAAAAATTTATTACAACTGGAAAAGTGGCAAAGCCGAAAAATGTACCTTCTGCTACCCCCGTATTGAAGCGGGCCAGCCCACCGTGTGCTCAGAAACCTGCGTGGGGCGCATTCGCTACCTGGGCGTGCTGCTGTATGACGCAGATCGCATTCAAGAAGCCGCAAGCGTTGAGCACGATCGCGACTTGTACCAGGCTC
>ENA-OFCX01001365-OFCX01001365.1-metagenomes-genome-assembly--contig:-NODE-1365-length-10097-cov-5.490739_pt1 | contig 10097 bp, 9 predicted proteins | sample MGYA00153384_OFCX01 | MGnify analysis MGYA00153384
AACCGCTGACCTCTTGCATGCCATGCAAGCGCTCTCCCAGCTGAGCTATACCCCCAACGTATCGATCTAAAACAAGCTCATGAGTATAAACAAGAATTTAAGCGATCTGCAGCCGAGCCATCACCTTCTCGCGAGGGAATAGTTCCAGTACGGCATCGATCGATGGGGTCTGGGCTCGACCGCACACCGCCACCCGCAAGGCAGGCGCCAGTTGCCCCATCTTCAGCGCATGTCGCGACAGGCTTTCCTTCAAAGCGGCTGCGATCGAAGCCTTGTTCCATTCGATGACGGCGAAGCTGTCGCGCAAAGATTGCAGTGCAGCCCGGACTGCGCCGGTCATGAGCGCATCCAGTTCCGTGGCGTCGAGCGAGACGTCGATGAAGTACATACCCAACCAATCCGCAAGCTCAACGATCGTGGCGCAGCGATCCTTGAACAGCGCACACTGCCGTCGCAAATTTTCGCCAGCCTCGAAGCCCTGCATGCCCTTGCGCTGCAATTCGATCGCGACCAAGCGGGCCAACTCGGTCTCGTCCATGTGCTTCAGCACGTTTCCATTCACCCACGCAAGCTTGACCGGATCCCATTGGGCCGGGCTTTTGGACAGGTGCTTGCCATCGAACCACTGCACCATCTGAGCGCGATCGAACAATTCTTCGTCACCGTGACTCCAACCGAGCCGCGCCAGGTAATTCACCATCGCCTCCGGGAGGTAACCCGCGTCGGCATATTGCGTCACGCTGACGGCGCCGTGACGCTTGGACAGCTTGTCGCCGTCCGGTCCGAGGATCATCGGCAGGTGGCCATATTCCGGCAACGGCGCGCCAAGGGCCTGCAGGATGTTGATTTGCCGCGGCGTGTTGTTGACGTGGTCGTCGCCGCGGATCACGTGGCTGATCTGCATGTCCCAGTCGTCCACCACGACGCAGAAGTTGTAGGTTGGCGTGCCGATCGCGTGACCCGCGTCGGCCGGTCGCGCGATGATGAGGTCGTCAAGCTCGCGGTTGGCGATCGAGATCGTGCCTTTCACCATGTCGTGCCAGCTCACCACGCCGTCGACCGGATTCCTGAAACGGATTACCGGCACGACGCCGATCGGAACGGCAGGCAGCAACTTGCCAAGCTCGGGACGCCAGCGCCCGTCGTAGCGAGGCTTCTCACCCTTGGCGCGCTGCACCTCGCGCATTGCGTCGAGTTCTGCCGGACTGCAATAACAATGGTACGCACTGCTCTGCTCGAGCATCTGCGCGATCACTTCGCGATACCGGTCGAGGCGCTGCATCTGGAAATACGGTCCCTCGTCCCAGTCGAGTTGCAGCCATGTCATCGCTTCGAGGATCTGGTCGACCGCTTCCTGAGTTGAACGCGCCACGTCGGTGTCTTCGATTCGCAGGACGAACTGCCCACCGTGGTGGCGCGCATACGCCCATGAATACAGGGCCGTGCGGGCCGTTCCCAGGTGCAGGAAACCGGTGGGGGACGGGGCGATGCGGGTGCGAACAGGTCGGTTCATGGTCACAGTGTGGACAGGCCGCGCAGCAAATCGTCCTGGATGTCGCGCACGTCGTCCAGGCCGACGGCCACCCGAAGCATGCCCTGGGTGATGCCCGCGGCCAGGCGTTGCACTTCGCTGAGCCGTCCGTGCGAGGTGCTGGCCGGATGGGTGATGGTGGTCTTGGTGTCGCCGAGGTTGGCAGTGATGGAACACACGCGCGTCTGGTCGACCACGTGAAATGCGTTTTTTCGCGCCTGCTCCGGCCCGTGCTCGGCCTGGCCCTTGACGGTGAACGACACCACGGCACCTCCGCAGTTCGATTGTTGTTCCATCGCAAGCCGGTGTTGCGGATGCGACTCGAGGCCGGGATAGAAGACGCGCTCCACGTGCGGCTGCGACTCGAGCCAGCCTGCCAGCGTCAGCGCGCGCGCGCTCTGCGCCTCCATGCGGATCGACAAGGTTTCCAGCCCCTTCAGCACCACCCAGGCGTTGAACGGCGACAGCGCCATGCCGGCACTGCGCATCACCGGGACGAACTTCTCGTTGATCAGCTGCTCGCTCGCGCAAAGCGCCCCGGCAATCACGCGGCCCTGGCCGTCCAGGTACTTGGTGCCCGAGTGAATGATCAGGTCGGCGCCGTATTCGACGGGCCTTTGCAATGCCGGCGAACAAAAGCAGTTGTCGACCGCCAGCCAGGCGCCGGCTTGGCGGGCGATGCCGGCAAGGGCCCTGATGTCGCACACGTCGGTGAGCGGGTTGGTCGGCGACTCAGCGAACAGCAGCCGTGTGTTGGGCCGCACCGCGTCTCGCCACGCCGACAGATCGGTCTGCGACACGAAACTGGTCTCGACTCCGAACTTGGCGAACTCGCGACCGAACAGCATGATGGTGGCGCCGAACACGCTTTGCGAACAAATGACATGGTCGCCGGCCTTCAGCAAGCCCATGCCCAGCAGCAGGATCGCACTCATGCCGCTGGCCGTGGCGATGCACGCCTCGGTGCCTTCCAGGGCCGCCAGGCGGCGCTCGAACATCGTCACGGTCGGGTTGGTGAAGCGCGAATAGATGAAGGCTTCTTCCTCGTTGGCAAAACGCAGGGCGGCAGTGGCCGCGTCGGGTTGCACGAAGCTGCTGGTCAGAAACAGCGCTTCCGAGTTTTCACCCCAGGCGCTGGGCGGCAGCCCTTCGCGCACGGCCAGCGTGTCGCGCCGCAGACCAGCCGGCAGGTCGACGCGCGGAATCTTCTTGCTCATGTTCAGCCTTGCTCCAACGCGCTTTGCAGCGCCAGCCGCGACCGATCGTCGCTGCCTTCCTCGTCGTCGCCCTGCGATCTGCGCTGCAGCGCCATCGCGTCGAAATCGGCCGCCGTCACGTCGCCTGTGATGTAGACGCCGTCGAAGCAGGAGGCCTCGAAGCCCCTGATCAACGGGTTGAGCGCACCGACCACGCGCTTCATCGCATCGACGTCCTGATAAATCAAGGCATCGGCGCCGATGAACTGGCGTATTTCCTCGATGGTGCGGTTGTGCGCGATCAGTTCACCCGTGGTCGGCATATCGATGCCGTACACATTGGGAAACCGCACCGGCGGTGCCGCCGACGCCATGTAGACGCGGCGGGCCCCGGCGTCGCGCGCCATCTGCACGATCTCCTTGGACGTGGTGCCGCGCACGATCGAGTCGTCGACCAGCAACACGTTGCGCCCCTTGAATTCGACACCGATCGCGTTGAGCTTCTGTCGCACCGACTTCTTGCGCACGCCTTGCCCCGGCATGATGAAGGTGCGCCCGACATAGCGGTTCTTCACGAAACCTTCACGGTAAGGCTTGCCGATCTTTTGCGCCAGCTGCATGGCCGACGGGCGGCTCGATTCGGGAATCGGTATCACCACATCGATGTCGCTCGGCGGCATGGTGGAGATCAGCCGTTGCGCCAGCGTCTCGCCCATGTTCAGGCGTGCTTGGTAGACCGAGATGCCGTCCATGATCGAATCGGGCCGGGCCAGATAGACGAACTCGAACATGCACGGATTCAGGCTCGGACGTTCGGCGCATTGCTGCGCATGCAGGCAGCCCGCGAGGTCGACGAAGATCGCTTCTCCCGGCGCCACGTCGCGCGTCACCTTGTGACCGGTGCCTTCGATGGCGACCGATTCGCTGGCCACCATCACGGCGCCGCCACCGGTTGACGACGTTTCGCCGAAGCACAGCGGGCGGATGCCGTACGGGTCGCGAAACGCCAGCAGTCCGTGGCCGGCGATCAGCGCCACCACCGCGTACGAACCCTTCAGCCGCTTGTGCACGGCCGCCACCGCCTTGAACACTTCCTGTGGCGTCAGCGGCAGGTCGCGCGCCGCGTTGCCCAGTTCGTGCGCCAGCACGTTGATCAGAACTTCGGTGTCGCTTTGCGTGTTGATGTGCCGACGGTCGATGTCGAACAATTCCTTTTTCAGCGCCGGCGCATTGGTCAGGTTGCCGTTGTGCACCAGCACGATGCCGAACGGTGCGTTGACGTAGAAAGGCTGCGCCTCTTCCTCGCTGTAGGCATTGCCGGCGGTCGGATAACGCACCTGCCCCAGGCCCACGTTGCCTGGCAGGCTGCGCATGTTGCGGGTGCGAAACACGTCGCGCACCATGCCACGCGCCTTGTGCATGAAGCACTTGGTGCCCTGCATCGTCACGATGCCGGCAGCGTCCTGCCCACGATGCTGCAGCAGCAGCAAAGCGTCGTAGATCAACTGGTTGACCGGGCCCCTGGATATCACTCCGACGATGCCGCACATGTCTACAACCCCGATTCGATGTGTTGCGCGGCCTAGGCCGGCAAGTGTTGAGAAATCTCGTCCGGCAGCATTGGCTTCAGGCCGCGCAGCACCGGGATCAGCCACTCGACCGCCTGAGACTGTTGCCACGCGTCCGAACGCCATGCCGGCGTGTAACTGGTGACTGTCACGAACGCGAGCAGAACGAACACGCCGCGCGCCAGACCGAAACCCCCACCGAGCACCCGATCGATCACGCTCAGCGGCGTGGCGCGAATCAAGTGCCGCAACAGTCGCGCAACAAGGCTCCAGACAATCAGCGCAATTACGAAAGCGATACCGAAGGCGGCCGCATGGTTGAGCCCGGAGCCTGCCTCGCCAACCGGCAGGTGGGGGCGCAGCATTGGCGCGAGCCATTGCGCCGCAAAGTACGCGGCGACCCAGGCCAGCACCGACAGCATTTCGAACACCAGCCCGCGCACGAGTCCGACGATGATGGAAGTCACCAGGACGGCGGCAAAAGCTGCATCGATCCAACCGATCCCGTCGACCATTGCCGCGTCACAGCGTCAACACGACCGCGGCAAGCCCGGCCGATTTTGCACGGGCCTGCGCGCGGTCTGCCTCGTCACGCGTGGCAAAAGGTCCGACACGGACCCGGATGCGACTGCCCGACGGCGTCAGCGCCACCTGCGTGTACGTTTTCAGGCCGAGCTTTTCGACCCGCTGGCGGGTGTCGTTGGCGGCTGCCGACTCGGCGAAGGCGCCGACCTGCACGACGAAGCGACCGGCCGCCGGTTTCGACGCCTGCACACCGTCGAGCAGAGCCAGCGCCCGCGCGGCCTCGGCCGTCGATGCCGGCTTATTGTTCGCCGGCGCCCTGGCCACAGCCACCGAGGCAAAGCTGTCAGCGGCAGCGGTCGGTCTGGCATTGACCACCTGCGCCGGGGTGGCGCTGCCGCCGTCCGAAGCGACCCCGAGCGTGGGTGTCGGTGCCGTGGATGCGGCCTGCGATGGCACCGTCAGGTCGCGCACGGGCTCCGTCCGTGTATCTGTGATGATGGGCGTGCCGGCAGGTGTGCCGGTGGTGGAAGATGCTGGAGGCGTGCTGCTTGTCGGGCGGACGACGGCTGGCTGCACCGACGCCGAGTCGTTGCGGGCGAGCTCGATGACGATGTCCACCGGGATCGGCCTGGGTTTGGTCTCGAACACGAGCGGAAAACCGACGATGCCGATCGCCACCAACACCACCGCGCCGATCAGCCGTCGGCGCGCTCGCGTGCGAATCTCCTCGACCAACGCTGCCGGGTCCCGAGAAAGCACCTGTGCCTGCGCCGCCTCTCGATTTCGTTTCAACGTAGACAGCCAGGCCATGCGGTGCGTATTCCGGTAATGCCCCTGTTCGAGACAGCATGGAAGGTTGCCGCTGGCCGGCAAAACCACGAGGAGTCGGGCTGATATGTCGTCAGCCGGCGTGTTTGCCGGTGCGTCGTGGCAGGCCCTCTTTCAAGACACCCCCCACCGTCAAAAAGGATCCGAACACCACGATTCTATCAGCGGGGTCGGCCACGGCCAGGGCGGCTTCCAGGGCAATACGGGGGTTGGCGTGCCTCGACATCGATACCGGACCCGGCCCCTTGAGATGCAGTGACGAGCACAGATCGGCCAGCTCGGCCGCGTTGGCCGCGCGGGCGCTGGGCAGATCACAGAAATGCCAATGGTCGACCACTGCGGACATGCGCGTCAGCATGCCGGCCAGGTCCTTGTCACGCATCGCTCCAAACACCGCCTGGGTGCGCGGGTGGAAGCCCATGTGATCGAGGTTTTGCAGCAGCGCTGCCACGGCGTGCGGGTTGTGCGCGACATCCAGCACCAACGTCGGCTGGCCGGCGATCACCTGGAAGCGCCCGGGAAGGTCGACCGTTGCCAGCCCGCTGCGCACCGCCTGCGCGGTGATTGGCAAGACATCGCGCAGCGCTTCGAAGGCGGCCAGCGCGCCAGACGCATTCAACAACTGATTGGCACCGCGCAGCGCCGGGTAAGCCAGCGCGTTGAAACGCTTGACCCTGCCGGTCCAGTTCCACTGTTGCCGGTCACCCGAATAATTGAAATCCTGACCGAAGCACGACAACTCGGCACCAATCCGGCGCGCATGTTCAATCAGACTGTTCGGCGGCACGGGGTCGCAGACGATCGCCGGCTTTCCCGCACGCAGAATGCCGGCTTTCTCGAAACCGATCGACTCGCGGTCGGGTCCCAGGAACTCGGTGTGGTCGATATCGATGCTGGTGATGACCGCGCAGTCGGTGTCGATCACGTTGACGGCGTCAAGCCGGCCACCCAGCCCGACTTCCAGGATCACCAGATCGAGCGGCGCCAGCGACAGCTTGCGCATGATCGCCAGCGTGGTGAACTCGAAATAGGTCAGGCTGAGGTCACCACGCGCCGATTCGACCGCCTCGAAATGCGGCAGCAGTTCAGCCGCTGCGACGCTTTCGCCACCGATGCGACAGCGTTCCTCGAAATGCACAAGGTGCGGCTTCGAATACAAACCGACCCGGTAGCCGGCTTGCAGCGCGATCGCCTCGAGCATCGCGCAGGTCGAGCCCTTGCCATTGGTGCCGGCCACCGTGATGACGGGCGCATTGAATGTCAGCCCGAGGCGCTGCTTGACGTGCAGCACGCGGTCCAGCGACATGTCGATCTCCACCGGATGCAGGCGCTCGCAGCGGGCGAGCCATTCGCCGAGCGTGGTCGGCATCTGCATGGGCATAGGCATGGGCATGGGCGTGGGCGTGGTCGGCAGTGCTACCCAGCGTCGAAAGCAAGGACAGGTGTTTTCAATGGGCTCTGCTCAGGCAGGGCGGGTTGCGCCTCAACGCACAACGCACCGGCCGCAAGCCGCAAGCCGCAAGCCGTCAGGCGACGGCGTCTGCGCTCAGGCGCTGGAGCATGGCGATCGAACTCGCCACCTGCGCACGCAATTCGCGGCGGTCCAGGATCATGTCGATGGCGCCGGTTTGCAGCAGGAATTCGGAACGCTGGAAGCCTTCGGGCAGTTTCTCGCGCACCGTGTTTTCGATCACCCGCGGACCGGCGAAACCGATCAGCGCCTTCGGCTCGGCAATCACCACGTCGCCCATGAAGGCGAAACTGGCGGACACGCCGCCCATCGTCGGATCTGTCAGCACGCTGATGTACGGCAGTCTGGCCTTGGCGAGGTGTGTCAGCGCCGCATTGGTCTTTGCCATTTGCAGCAGGCTGAGCAGCCCTTCCTGCATGCGCGCTCCGCCAGTGGCCGTGAAGCTGACGAACGGGATTTTCTGTTCAATGGCGCTCTCGACGCCGCGCACGAAACGCTCGCCCACCACCGAGCCCATCGAGCCGCCCATGAACCCGAATTCGAAGCACGCAGCGACGATCGGGATGCTGCAGACCGCGCCGCCCATCACCACCAGCGCGTCGGTCTCGCCGGTGTTTTCCAGGGCGTCCTTCAGACGTTCCGAGTATTTCTTGCTGTCTTTGAATTTCAGGGCGTCGACCGGCAGCACCTCCTGTCCGAGCTCGAAACGCCCCTCGGGGTCGAGGAAGGCGTCCAGCCGGGCACGCGCGCCGATGCGGTGATGGTGGCTGCACTTCGGGCAGACGTTGATGTTGTGCTGCAGGTCGGCTTTATAAAGCACCGTCTCGCAGGCCGGGCACTTGACCCACAGACCTTCGGGCACCGGGCGGCGCTCGCTGGGGTCGGTCTGCTGCATCTTCGGCGGCAACAACTTGTCAAACCAGCTCATGTCGGCTCCTTGGGATGGTCGAGCGCGGAACGCATCGTCGCGATGAACGCGCCGGCCGCAGCAGCCACATTGTCGCGCGACTGCGGCGCCAGCAATTGCACGAGTGCCGAGCCGATCACCACGCCGTCGCACACCGCGGCCACCGCGCGGGCCGTGGCGGCATCGCGGATACCGAAGCCCACACCCACTGGCACGTGCACATGCAACCTGATTCGCGGAATCATGGCGGCCACGGCCGCCACGTCGAGGTTGCCGGCGCCGGTCACGCCCTTGAGTGACACGTAGTAAACATAGCCGGTGGCGATGCGACCTACATTTTTCATGCGCGCTTCGGTCGACGTCGGCGCCAGCAGGAAAATCGGGTCGATCTGGCGCGAACGCAGCAACCTCGCGAACGCCTCGCACTCCTCGGGCGGGTAGTCCACCACCAGCACGCCGTCGACGCCCGCCGCGGCAGCGTCCGTCACGAAGCGATCAACACCGTAGCGTTCGATCGGATTCGCGTAGCCCATCAGCACCACCGGTGTGCCTTGATTGCCGACGCGGAAGTCGCGCACGTTTGCCAGCACCTGGGGCATGCCGATGCCGCGCGCCAGGGCCCGCTCCCCGGCCTTCTGAATCACCGGGCCATCGGCCATCGGGTCGGAAAACGGCACGCCGAGCTCGATCACGTCGGCGCCCGCCGCCGCCAGCGCCAACATGATGTCGACCGTTGCATCGGCGTAGGGATCACCGCAAGTGATGTACGGAATCAGCGCCTGTCTGCCCTGCGCCTTGAGGGCTTCGAACACCCCTTTAATGCGACTCATGGGTGCACCTTGATCGACAGCGGCGCGCCCTTGACGCTCTGGCCGCGGCACGACGGCCGGCAATAGAACTCCGCGCCGGAGAGGTCGGCCACGGTGCCGATGTCCTTGTCGCCGCGGCCGGACAGGTTGACCAGCAGGTGCTGGTCGGGGCGCATGGTCGGTGCCATCTTCATGGCGTGCGCGAGCGCATGGGCCGATTCCAGCGCAGCGATGATGCCTTCGGTGCGGCAGAGCCGGTGAAATGCCGCCAGTGCCTCGTCGTCGGTGATGCCCACGTACTCGGCCCGCCCGATGTCCTTCAGGTACGCATGTTCGGGGCCGACGCCGGGGTAGTCGAGGCCGGCCGAGATCGAATGGGTTTCGGTGATCTGGCCGTTGGCGTCCTGCAGCAGGTAAGTGCGGTTGCCGTGCAGCACGCCCGGTGTGCCGGCGCTCAACGAAGCGGCGTGGCGGCCGGAGCCCAGGCCCATGCCCGCAGCTTCGACACCGATCAACCGCGTGCCGGCATGGTCGATGTAGGGGTAGAACATGCCCATCGCGTTGCTGCCACCACCCACGCAGGCGATCACGGCGTCGGGTTGGCGGCCGATCATCTGCGGCATCTGCACCAGACATTCATCGCCGATCACGCGCTGGAAATCGCGCACCATCATCGGATACGGGTGCGGGCCAGCCACGGTGCCGATGATGTAGAAGGTGTTTTCAACGTTGGCCACCCAGTCGCGCAGCGCTTCGTTACAGGCATCTTTCAGCGTGGAAGAGCCGCTGACATCCAGCGTTGTACCGGCGAGGTTGGCGTCGACGAAGGCGCCGGTCTGCAGCGTGGTGGTGTTGCTGGCGGTGAGCGTCTGCCCCACGCCGTCCAGGTGGCCGGCCAGCACCAGGTTGGCCACGGTGTCGGCGCCGGTCAGCCGCAGCGTGGCCGGGCCGAGCACGGTGACGGTGGCGGCGTCGGCCAGGCGGTCGGCCGCAGTCAGGCTCAAGGTGCCGCTGTTGACCACCACGTCGCCCGCAGCGCTGCCGCCCAGGCTGCTGCTGCCGTTGACGGTGAGCGTGCCGCTGCCGAGGTTCGCGCCCACCAGTGTGGCCGCGCCGGCGCTGAAGGGCCTGGTGTGCACGCGCTCGGGGTCGCACCCCTACAACCTCAGCTTGATCGGCTCGCAACTCGAACACCTGGGCCCGCAGCGCACCGAGGCCTGGCTCAAGGGCGTGGTCGACAACCTGGCGCGTGCACCCAAAGG
>ENA-OFCX01001366-OFCX01001366.1-metagenomes-genome-assembly--contig:-NODE-1366-length-10096-cov-3.097002_pt1 | contig 10096 bp, 9 predicted proteins | sample MGYA00153384_OFCX01 | MGnify analysis MGYA00153384
TGCGCAAGGAAGTCAATGCATCAGTGCATGCTGACTTGCTGGGCCGCTTGAAGACTGAACTTTGATTTTTAAAGTAAGAGTACAAACATGGCCGAATTAGCCACCATTGCACGTCCTTACGCTGAAGCGCTGTTCAAGGCATCAACTGCTGACTTAAGCGGCGCTGCTGTCTGGCTCGACGAGTTGGCTGCCATTGCGTCAAACCCGCAGTTGCAGCAGTACGCGGGTAACCCCAGCGTCACATCAAAGCAAACATTTGATGTGGTTTGTGGTGTTGTCAAAACGAAGTTGCCTGTAGCCGCTGAAAACTTTCTGCGTGCTGTGATTGACAACGGACGTTTGGGTGCTTTGCTAGAAATCGCCAGCCAGTTTCGCGCTTTGAAAAATGCAAAGAGCGGCTCGTCCGATGCGGTTGTTTACAGCGCATTTGCGCTGGATGCTTCGGCTTTGGCTGACTTGTCGGCAACACTTGAAAAGCGCTTTGGCAAAAAACTCAATCTGAGTGTTGAGCTACAGCCCGAATTGATAGGCGGCGTACGTGTCGTAGTGGGTGACGAGGTGCTGGACACTTCGGTCAAGGCCCGTTTAGAGCAAATGAAAGCAGCGCTGATTTCTTGATGCTGCATTTTGCAGCAACCAGGTTCCAGCCCATTAACAACGAAAGAAGGAAAGAGTCATGCAACTCAATCCCGCAGAAATTTCCGAACTGATCAAGAGCCGCATTGAGGGCTTGACAGCATCCAGTGACATTCGCAATCAGGGCACTGTCGTGTCTGTAGCGGACGGTATTGTGCGCATTCACGGCCTGTCGGACGTGATGCAGGGCGAGATGCTTGAGTTCCCAGCCACAGCTGATGGCACGCCCACTTATGGTTTGGCGCTGAACCTGGAGCGTGACTCGGTCGGCTCCGTGATTTTGGGTGAATATGAGCATATTGCTGAAGGTGATATCGTTAAATGCACAGGCCGGATCCTTGAAGTGCCAGTCGGCCCTGAGTTGCTGGGCCGCGTGGTCAATGCACTGGGTCAGCCTATCGACGGCAAAGGCCCGATTAACGCAAAACTGACCGACGTGATTGAAAAAGTCGCGCCGGGCGTGATTGCCCGTAAATCAGTTGATCAGCCCTTGCAAACAGGTTTGAAATCAATTGACTCGATGGTCCCGGTGGGTCGTGGTCAGCGCGAATTGATCATTGGTGACCGTCAAACCGGAAAAACCGCTGTCGCGATTGACGCCATCATCAACCAAAAGGGTACCGGCGTTTATTGCGTGTATGTCGCCATTGGTCAAAAGGCCTCGTCGATTAAAAACGTGGTTCGCTCGCTCGAGCAGGCGGGTGCGATGGAATACACCATTGTTGTCGCCGCTTCAGCGTCCGAGTCAGCCGCCATGCAATATGTGAGCGCCTACTCTGGCTGCACCATGGGCGAGTACTTCCGTGATCGTGGTGAAGATGCGCTGATTGTGTATGACGACTTGTCAAAACAGGCCGTGGCTTATCGCCAGGTTTCCCTGCTGCTGCGCCGTCCACCAGGCCGCGAAGCCTACCCAGGCGACGTGTTTTATCTTCACAGCCGTCTTCTGGAGCGCGCCGCGCGCGTGAACGAAAAATACGTTGAAGATTTCACCAAGGGCGCCGTGAAGGGCAAGACCGGTTCTTTGACCGCTCTGCCCATCATTGAAACGCAGGCTGGTGACGTATCGGCCTTCGTGCCGACCAACGTGATTTCAATTACCGACGGCCAGATTTTCCTGGAAACATCGCTGTTCAACGCTGGTATTCGCCCCGCAATTAATGCCGGTATTTCTGTTTCTCGCGTTGGTGGTGCAGCGCAAACGAAGCTGATCAAGAACTTGTCAGGCGGCATTCGTACTGACTTGGCTCAGTACCGCGAATTGGCTGCGTTTGCGCAGTTTGCATCTGATCTGGACGAAGCCACCCGCAAGCAGCTGGACCGCGGTGCCCGCGTTACTGAACTGCTCAAACAGGCTCAGTATTCGCCTTTAACCATCTCCAACATGGCCGCAACGCTGTTTGCAGTGAACAAGGGTTTTATGGACGATGTGGACGTGAAAAAGGTGCTGGCTTTTGAGTTGGGTTTGCACGCTTATCTCAAAGACAAGCACGCCGCGCTGATAGCGAAGCTGGAAGCTGCCAAGGCAATGGACAAAGATGCGGAAGCTGAAATGACCACTGCTGTGACTGCGTTCAAAAAATCTTTCGCTTAGATTTACCTGAAACCAAAGCGTTCTAGAAACTATTAGGAACAGAAATGGCAGCAGGTAAAGAGATACGCGGCAAGATCAAGTCGGTTGAAAACACCAAAAAGATCACCAAGGCCATGGAAATGGTGGCCGCTTCCAAAATGCGCAAGGCGCAGGAACGGATGCGTGCCGCTCGTCCTTACAGCGACAAAATTCGCAATATCACAGCGAATCTTTCCAAAGCAAATCCTGAATACACCCACGCGTTCATGCAGGCCAATGAAGCGAAGGCTACCGGGTTTATCGTGGTCACGACCGACAAGGGCTTGTGCGGCGGATTAAATACCAACGTGTTGCGTGCGGTCACAGCCAAACTCAAGGAATTACAGGCTGCAGGTCATGACACGCAAGCCGTCGCTATTGGTAATAAAGGCTTGGGATTTTTGAACCGTGTCGGCGTGAAGGTGGTGGCACACGCCACACAGCTTGGTGACAAGCCGCACCTGGACAAGCTGATTGGTCCGGTGAAGGTTTTGCTGGATGCGTATGCTGAAGGAAAAGTTAAAACTGTTTACTTGTGCTACACGAGGTTCATCAACACCATGCGTCAGGAGTCAGTCGTCGAGCAATTGCTGCCATTGACGGCTGACCGGTTGCAGGCCGATAAAGACCAGCACGGCTGGGACTATATTTACGAGCCCGATGCACAAACAGTGATCGATGATTTGCTGGTGCGTTACGTTGAGGCGCTGGTATTCCAGGCGGTGGCTGAAAACATGGCGTCGGAGCAATCGGCGCGCATGGTGGCCATGAAGTCGGCAACCGATAACGCTGGCAGCGTGATTGGCGAGCTCAAACTGATTTATAACAAAACGCGGCAGGCTGCGATCACGAAAGAACTTTCGGAAATCGTTGCCGGTGCCGCAGCGGTGTAGCGCCTTTAAAAGCTGCTGCCCCAGACAATTTCAAGATTAAAGAAACCAACAGGATTTCATCATGGCGAATGCTAATGTTCAGGCTCTAGGCAAAATTGTTCAGTGTATCGGCGCAGTGGTTGACGTGGAATTTGCACGCAACGAGATGCCCAAGATTTACGACGCCCTCAAAATGGAAGGCTCAGCCCTGACACTTGAAGTTCAGCAGCAGCTGGGCGACGGCATTGTGCGTACGATTGCCTTGGGCAGCTCTGATGGCATGCGCCGCGGCAACGTGGTGTACAACACGGGCGCTCCCATCATGGTTCCTGTTGGCAAAGCCACACTCGGCCGCATCATGGACGTGCTGGGTGCTCCGATTGACGAGCGTGGACCGGTTGACCAGTCCCTGACCGCGGCTATCCACCGCAAAGCCCCTGCCTATGATGAATTGAGCCCATCGCAAGAATTGCTGGAAACCGGTATCAAGGTGATTGACTTGGTTTGCCCATTTGCAAAAGGCGGCAAGGTCGGTTTGTTCGGTGGCGCTGGGGTCGGCAAGACCGTGAACATGATGGAGTTGATCAACAACATCGCCAAGGCGCACTCGGGTCTGTCGGTGTTTGCCGGTGTGGGTGAACGCACCCGCGAAGGCAACGACTTTTATCATGAGATGGCCGACTCCAAAGTGGTGGATCTGGAAAACCTGCCCAACTCCAAAGTGGCCATGGTTTACGGCCAGATGAACGAGCCACCAGGCAACCGTTTGCGCGTGGCGTTGTCTGGTTTGACCATGGCTGAACGTTTCCGCGACGAAGGCCGCGATATCCTGTTCTTCGTTGACAATATTTATCGCTATACGTTGGCCGGTACTGAAGTGTCAGCACTCTTGGGCCGTATGCCTTCAGCAGTGGGTTACCAGCCGACACTGGCTGAAGAGATGGGCGTGCTGCAAGAGCGCATCACTTCCACAAAAACTGGCTCCATCACCTCCATTCAGGCCGTATACGTTCCGGCTGATGACTTGACCGATCCTTCGCCTGCAACGACGTTTGCCCACTTGGATGCAACAGTGGTGTTGTCGCGCGATATCGCCTCACTCGGTATTTACCCGGCTGTGGATCCGCTGGACTCCACCTCTCGTCAGGTGGACCCGAACGTGATCGGTGAAGAGCACTATGCCGTTACCCGTGGTGTGCAGGCAACCCTGCAGCGTTACAAGGAGCTGCGCGACATCATCGCCATTCTGGGTATGGATGAACTCTCCCCTGAAGACAAGCTCGCCGTGTCGCGTGCGCGTAAAATTCAGCGTTTCCTGTCGCAGCCGTTCCACGTCGCAGAAGTGTTTACCGGTTCGCCGGGCAAATATGTTTCGCTCAAGGAAACCATCCGCGGCTTCAAAATGATTGTCGACGGTGAGTGCGATACGCTTCCAGAACAGGCTTTTTACATGGTCGGCGGCATCGATGAGGCGTTCGAAAAAGCCAAGACAATGCAGTAATCGGCAAGACGAAAATGGCCCATACACTTCAAGTAAATATTGTTTCCGCCGAACACGCAATTTTTTCGGGCGAGGCAGAAATGGTGATCGCCCCGGGTGAATCGGGCGAGCTCGGCATCTTGCCGCAGCATGCGCCACTGCTCACACGCATCAAGCCTGGCACCGTTAAGATCAAGCTGGTTGGCAAGGACGAAGAGGAAGTGATTTACGTTTCAGGCGGAATTTTAGAAGTTCAGCCCAAAGCGTTAACCATCCTTGCCGACACCTCAGTTCGCGCGCATGACCTCGACGAAGCCAAAGTCATGGCCGCCAAACAAGCGGCGGAGGAAGCGCTTGCTAACCGCGCAAGCGGCCAGGACAGGGCACTTGTCGTTGCGGAACTCGCGCAGTTGGCGGCGCAACTACAGTCCATACAAAAATTACGCAAAAGATAATAAGTTAGGATATAATCATGCTACCGTAACGGTTTAGAGGCGCAACACAATACAGGCAGCGGATTACTCCCCGCTGCCTTTTTTTTCGCCCATCTCTTTTGACTACGCGGTTTGATGCTGCGTCGGCAAGCTTTGCGGTTGTCCTACGCCTACATCATCTCTTAGCTATTGGGTGTGGCGGTGAATGCCGACTCATCCACATCTGAAGCCGTTGTCGGATAATGCGATCATGAACGAGCCGATAAAAACGAAAAATTCCGCTGATGTTTCGGTGGTCATTTTGGCCGCAGGCCAAGGCACGCGCATGCGTTCGGCGAAGCCTAAGGTCTTGCAACTCCTCGCGGGAAAATCCATGTTGGCGCACGTTATCCAAGCCGCGCGTGACATTCATCCACAAAAAATTTGTGTTGTTTACGGCCACGGCGGCGACCAGGTGCAAGCAACCTTTGCAGACAATGACCTCGTTTGGGCGAAACAGGAACCGCAATTGGGGACGGGGCACGCTGTCTTGCAGGCAATGCCGCACCTGCCCGCGAATGGCGTCACGTTAATTCTGTATGGAGACGTGCCACTAATTCGCGCCGCGACCCTTGCCCGTCTCACTAAAGCAGCGCAGGACGGAAAACTCGCCTGGCTGACGATGCACGTAGGCAATCCGCAAGGATTGGGACGCATCATCCGGGATGCTAATGGAAAAATCCAGTCGATCGTTGAAGAAAAAGACGCCAGCGCTATCGAAAAAACCATCACCGAAATCAATACCGGATTTCTTGCCTGCCCCACCGCGTTGCTTGCTAAGTGGTTGCCTACTTTGGGAAATACCAACGCCCAATGCGAATATTATCTGACCGATATCTTGGCGCTGGCTGTCAAGAAGGGAGTCAATGTGGAAACGCATTCGCCCGCCAACGAATATGAGGTCACTGGCATCAACAGTAAAGACCAGCTGGCAGCTTTGGAGCGCGTGCACCAACTCAATATCGCGACGCACCTTATGCAAGGCGGCGTCACATTATCCGATCCCGCAAGACTCGACGTCCGTGGCGAACTTATCTGTGGCGACGGCATGCGCAACGACGTCACCATCGACGTGAATTGCATCTTCGAAGGCAAGGTCACACTGGCACCAAATGTAAAAATCGGCGCGAATTGCATCCTGCGCAACTGCACCATTGGCCCGGGAACCGAGATCCTGCCCTTCTCGTTTATCGACGACGCCAACATCGGCGAAAATAACCGCATCGGCCCCTATGCCCGCATCCGCCCTGGCTCAAAGTTGGGTGATGATGTCCACATTGGCAATTTCGTCGAAGTGAAGGCGAGCGAATTTGGACACGGCTCCAAAGCCAATCACCTCACTTATGTAGGCGATACAACAGTGGGCAAAAACGTAAACATCGGCGCAGGCACTATCACCTGCAACTACGACGGTGCCAACAAACACCGAACGGTCATCGAGGATAACGTACACATTGGCTCCGATGTACAACTTATCGCACCGGTGACAATAGGCGCGGGTGCAGATATTGCTGCGGGCACGACAGTTTGGAGAGATGTAACGCCAGGCGGCCTGACGCTGAACGAGAAAACCCAGGTGCACAAAGCAGACTGGAAACGCCCGTTGAAGAAAAAGTAGCGAATCGGCCCGTCAGATCTATTTCACAATTTAGGCGCAAGCTTCATAAATAAATATTGCTTGGCACAGAGGCAATCCGGCTAACAGTCGCAACAATTGCCTAGCCACGATGTCTCCAACCTTACAAGCAATCGATCTACGTTCATGCAAACTAAACGCTGTAACAGTTCCGGAGAATTCCCATGTGCGGCATCGTCGGTGCAATATCCAATCGCAACATCGTCCCCATACTTACCGAGGGGCTGAAACGCCTCGAATATCGCGGCTATGATTCCGCTGGCATCGCCGTTCTCAGCGCCGACAACCACAGCATCAATCGCGTACGCCGCATCGGGCGTGTCGCCGAAATGGAAGCAGGGATTCAAGCCGAAAATCTCACCGGCATTCTTGGCATAGGCCACACCCGGTGGGCCACACACGGTGGCGTCACCGAGCCGAACGCGCATCCACATATTTCGCACAACGAAATCGCCGTCGTACACAACGGCATCATCGAAAATCACGAAGCCCAGCAGGCGCGCCTGAAGCAGCTCGGCTACCACTTCGAATCGCAAACCGATACCGAAGTCATCGCACACTTGATTCATCATTACTTCAAGACCACCCGCAATCTATTCGCCGCCACGCAGCGCGCCGTGCGGGATTTGCACGGTGCCTATGCGATTGGGGTGGTCGCTGTTGGCGCGCCGGATGTGATGATTTGTGCACGTGTAGGTTGTCCGTTGCTGATTGGTGTGGGTGACGCCGACAAACACGAAAACTTTATTGCGTCTGATGTTTCAGCCATTCTCCCCGTCACCCGCCGCGTGATGTATCTGGAAGAAGGCGACGTCGCCGAACTGACCCGTGAGGGTATCACCGTCGTTGATCATGCGGGCAATAACGCCGAGCGCGGCGTCTTCACGTCCGACCTGTCGGCCGAAGAATCGGAATTAGGCCCGTACCGCCATTTCATGCAAAAAGAAATCCACGAACAGCCGCGGGCGATTTCAGACACCCTCGAAGCAACGTTGTCCGTTGGTATAAAGAGTGCGCTATTTGGTGAGCGCGCGGAAGACATTTTTAAACAAAGCGAAGCCGTTCTTGTTCTTGCCTCAGGCACCAGTCATTACGCCAGCATGGTTGGCAAGCAATGGATTGAAACCATCGCAGGCATTCCCTGCAATGTCGAGCTGGGCCATGAATACCGCTATCGTGATTCGATCCCTAATCCAGCGCAGCTCATCGTCACCATTTCCCAATCCGGCGAAACGCTCGATACGATGGAAGCATTAAAGCGCGCGAAACAGCTTGGCCACACCAACACATTGTCAATCTGCAATGTGCGTGAAAGCGCCATTCCGCGGGCGTCTTCGCTGGTTTTTTACACCCGCGCTGGCAAGGAAATCGGTGTCGCCTCCACCAAAGCCTTCACCACACAATTGATCGCGCTCTTTATTCTCGCGCTCACCCTCGCCAAAGCACGCGGTCGCCTCACTTCCGAGCAGGAAGCCGATTACCTTGAGCAACTGCGCTACGTGCCCGGCAGCGTGCAACACGCGCTGAATCTCGAGCCGCAAATTCAGGCGTGGGCAGAAAAATTTTCGGAAAAAAATCACGCACTGTTTCTCGGTCGCGGTCTTCATTACCCCATCGCACTCGAAGGCGCATTGAAGCTAAAAGAGATTTCCTATATCCACGCCGAAGCCTATCCCGCTGGAGAATTGAAACATGGCCCGCTGGCGCTGGTGGATTCAGAAATGCCGGTGGTGGTGATCGCCCCCAACGATGCCATCCTTGAAAAAGTGAAATCGAACATGCAGGAAGTGCGCGCACGCGGCGGCGAACTATTCGTCTTCACCGATCTCGACAGCCACTTCACCGAAAGCGAGGGCGTACATATTATTCGCACGCCGCGCCACGCAGGCCTGCTATCACCGATAGTGCATGCCATCCCCGTACAGTTGCTCGCGTACCATGCGGCGCTGATGAGAGGGACGGATGTGGATAAGCCAAGGAATTTGGCCAAAAGCGTGACGGTTGAATAGCCGAAACCCGATATTCAAGGTGATTGCTGACGCTGCAGAATAAAGTCATGAACAAACCCCTGGTAAGCGCGGGGCTCCGATCCAAATACTGCGAAAAAATCCAACCTAAAGCCCAAGCAAACACGCGGGCTCTTTAATCCAACCAATAAAGCCCCGCTTAAGTGGTGAACTCGTCCCTTGCGTGTTTCTGGTCTAGTTGGTAGACTAGACTATCATGCGACCTTTTATGGTGAGTAATCATGCGCGAATATGGAATTTACGAGGCGAAAACAAAACTGCCCGATCTCATCAAACAAGTTCAGCAGGGCGAGCGGATCACCATCACAAACCGGGGCCAACCTGTGGCGGACTTGGTGCCAAGCGCCAGCCGCGCGGCACAAAAGACCCACGAAGCAATCGTAGCAATCAAGGCGATGCGTACTGCTAAGATTGATCAAGCGCAATTCTCCGAGATGCGGCTGCGAGGACGCCGCTGATGGCGGGCAGTTTTGTTCTGGACGCATCCGTCACAATTCGCTGGGCCTTGGAAGATGGGTCATTAGCTGATCGAACTTATGCCGACCGGGTTCTCGATTCGTTCGATGCTGCATTCGCGACAGTCCCCGCGCTCTGGTACACGGAAACCATTCACGTATTGCGCTGCGCGGAGGATGGCGGGTCGATCGGCGAGTCTGCCTTGACGGGTTTCATTTATCAATTGGGAAAGTTACCCATCGAGAGCGACATGGCAGCTCCCTCCGGGGTGCAATTGGCAGTTGCCTCCGTATCGAGAGAATTTCGGCTGTCTGGCTATGATGCCCAGTATCTTGAATTGGCGCGTAGGCTCAGCCTACCAATAGCAACCTTGGACAAGGATCTGCGCAAAGCCGCCAAGAAAGCTGGCGTGGCGATTTATCTCGTTTAGGAAGGGAGGACTGCCGTGCGGGGAAAACTGGCCTGATTTGAACCAGAGGCGCCTTCGATTTAGTTCACGACTTTATTCTGCAGCGCCAATTGCCAACAACACCGACATTGCGCAAGCAGTGAGGTCGCTCGTTGAAGCTGTAGAAAAACTCCTTTTGCGCGCAAAGCAGTCCCCACGCACGTCGCATTATGTGCGTCGGTCGTGAATTTGTTCTGTTGTGTTTTATCGCCGCGTTGATCGAGCCGATTCGCGCCTAATCGATGGCCTTACGCGTTCATGTTTCTGCTTTTTGTTTCCTCTTTTTGCATCGCATAACCATGATTGGCGAGCTTCTCGATGTTGTGGACCATCGCATATAGCTTCCACTGCGCATCCACTTTCTTCTGTCCACGCAGCGTAAATCGATCCAGCCGTTTGTTGTGACGGATGTTGCCAAATACCGGCTCAACAGTGGCGAAGCGTTGGCCATATAGA
>ENA-OFCX01001367-OFCX01001367.1-metagenomes-genome-assembly--contig:-NODE-1367-length-10095-cov-5.185060_pt1 | contig 10095 bp, 6 predicted proteins | sample MGYA00153384_OFCX01 | MGnify analysis MGYA00153384
TGCTGGTCGGCACCTCGGTGGTCTCGGCGCAGGTGCTGACAAGTACCAACTATCGAATGCCGTCCACCGCCATGAATAACGGCGTCGGTGACATGGCCTCCGTCAATTTCAAGCTCTCGTCCTCAGTGGGCGACACCACCTTCACCGCGCGGCAAACCAGCACTGGTTTTGTGTTGAGCCCTGGCTTTTGGCACAGCGTGATCGGCGTCACGCAGGGCTGCGTGATTGACATCGACGGCAATCAAACCATCTCGGCCACCACCGACGGCCTGATGCTGCTGCGCGCCATGCTGGGACTCACCGACACGGCGGTCACTCAAGGCGCAACGGTGCCCGGCGCGCCGCGCACGACATGGGCGCAAATCGCCCCCTATGTGCATCTCGCCGCGCTCAACCTCGACGGCAGCGGCAACACCAGTGCTGCCACCGATGGCGTGCTGTTGCTGCGCGCCATGTTCGGCCTCACCGGCACTGCGGTGACTAACGGTATTACCCTCGCGTCCGGCAGAACTTGGACCGACATTCGCACCTACCTCAACACCCAGTGCGGCGCTAGTTTCTTGCCGTAATCGCAAAACACTCGCCACAGCGCGCTTTCCCCGCGAAGCATATAAACGGGCCGTACCGCAAGATGCGCTCGAAGCCCTCAAAATGCCACACAGTAAAAATCCCGGAGCAGTAATGACGTCACGCTTTTTATCGGCGCTCGCGGCCCTCGCCCTGTTCTGTGCCGGCATCACTCACGCGCAAGTTCCGCGCACCATCAACTACCAGGGCTACCTCACCAGCCCGAGTGGTACCGCCACCAGTGCCAGCCTGCCGATGGTTTTCAAAATCTACAGTGTGGTCTCGGGCGGTGCCGCCCTGCATACCGAGCCGCAAACCATAGCGGTGACGAACGGCATATTTAATGTGCTGCTAGGCTCCGGCGTCTCGCTGACGTTGCCGTTCGACACGCAGTATTACCTTGGCGTCACCGTTGGCGCGGACGGTGAGATGGTGCCGCGTCAGCCGCTGGCGGCGAGCCCGTATTCGCTTCGAGCGGCAAGCGCGGAGGCTCTGGCCGCGAGCGCCGTCGTGCCGGGATCGCAGATCGCCACCGCGACGGTAACAGCAGCCAAGCTTGCGAGCAGCGGTTGTAACGGTGGCCAGGTGCTGCAATACAACGGCAGCGCGTGGGCTTGCGCCACGCCTGCGGCATCGTCGGGTGGCACCGTCACCAGCATCACCGCAGGCAGCGGGCTGACCGGTGGCACCATCACCGGAAGCGGCACGATTGCGCTGGCATCGGGCCTCACGCTCGCGGGCACGACCACCGGCACCTTCAGCGGGCCAATAACCGGTAACGTGACCGGCAGCGCCAGCAACTTCTCCGGTGCGCTGGCCGGGGATGTCACAGGCACCCAAGGGGCCACCTCCATCTCCGCCACCACAGTGACCAGCAAGGCGCTGACCGGCTTTGTCTCGGGCGCTGGCACCGTCAGCGCGAGCGACACCATCCGCTCCTCGATCAACAAGCTCGACGGCAACGTCGCACTCAAGGCACCGCTCGCATCGCCCAGATTTACCGGCGCTGTGGGCATCGGCACGAACGGTTCGGGTTCGCCGTTGACGGTGGCCGGGTTGATCGAGTCCACGGGCGTCGGCAGCGGCGGGATTAAATTTCCCGACGGCACGGTTCAAACCACGGCAAGCATCAATCCCGTGGTTGAGTTTGCGTCATTTTTTGGCATGACCGCCGGGCCGGGCAACACCGGAATCAACGATTACCCCGCCACCATTCAGATTTCAGCGCCGGGGCCGAGTGTTGCATCGGGTTCAGCCCTTAATTTTCCACGGGCCTCCGCCCCGGCGGTGGGTGGAATAGTGATCAACAACCCCGGCCCCACTCAGGCTAACAATAGCGAATTCATACTTCCATCGGTTGGCACGTATCGTGTCACTTGGCACATCAGCGTGGATGAGCCAGCGCAACTGAGCCTTTGGATAAATACCGGCCCCGCGCCGGCGGGCGGGCTGTTTAGTGAGTTGGGCGCAGCGTCCGGTGCGCCGGCCAATGTCGGGCGGAGCATCGGCTCATCCCAGCTAGTAGGCGATGTGATTTTTCGAAATACCGTAGCCAACTCTGCGATCCAGATCCGCAATTACGCTTCGCAGAGCGCAGTCAGCGTCACACCACAGCCCGGCGGAACCCGGGCCCAGGCCGTAAGTTTGATCATTCAGCGGTTGCAGTAATTCTTCGAACGAGCCGGTAAGCGACCTCAGCATGGGACATCGCAAGTCGCTATGCCAAATAATGGGGTCAGACACGATAAATTAGACTAGCCGGGTAAGGCGGGCACGCTGTGCCCACCGAGCGTTCGCTCACGAACCAAAATCATCAAGCAACGGGACGGTGGGCAGCGGCTACCCAGCCTACATAAAATAGCCCGCGCAGGTTGGAACGCTTGCGGTTCCGACTTGTGACGCAGCCGTTGGCACCGCCTTGATTTCCAGCGATGCGACCGCTTTCGCGAGCGACTTCACCATCGCGGATCGCGGCTCGCCTTTATTCCTGAGCCCGTCGAAGGGTGCTCCCACAAAACCGCTACAACTTTATGCTGCAATCGCCGTTTCATATGGGCTACAACTCGATTTATGCCTAGCGTCGACAAATAACAAAATGTCGTCCTGGCCCTTATTGAAAAAGAGCTAAAGCCAAAAAGCTGCCCGGTTGCGTGTCCTCACGGGGTCACTCGTAGCCTCGATGCAGCAAAGCGGAATCGAGGGATATACGGGCCATGACGCGGCCCGAGTCAACGCCCACAACGGGTTCTGCAATAGCACTCCGCCGCACCGCCGCGACCGCCGCGTAGCTCGCTATCCGGCGCGTTTCGCTGTAACGTGACCGAGCGAATAAACAGCAAGAAAAATCCGGAGAAATCATGAACTCACGCATCCTGTCGGTTCTCGCAATCGCGGCCGTTCTTTGCTGCGGCATCGCCGAAGCGCAAATACCCCGCAAGCTCAACTATCAGGGCTTTCTCACCAGCCCGAGCGGCGCGCCGATCAACGCGTCCGTCCAGATGGTATTCACGATCTATCCCGCAGCGACCGGGCCGGCGTCGGTGCACACCGAGACGCAAACAGTCGCCGTGAGCAACGGTATCTTCAACGTAGTGCTGGGCACCAACGCCACGTTATCGGCAGCGTTTGACACCTCGTATTGGCTCGGCGTTGCTGTCGGCGCAGACCCCGAGATGGCGCCCCGTCAACCGCTCGCGGCGAGCCCGTACGCGGTTCGTTCTGCGTCCGCCGAATCTTTGGCAGCGACTGCCACCGTGTCCGGCTCACAGATCACGGGGGCCATCAGTACGGCAACACTGCCGACCGCAAATCTGACCGGAACCCTTGCTACCGCGCAGTTTGCCAATGCCTCTGTCACCGCAGCCAAGCTCGCCAGCAACAGTTGCATCAGCGGGCAGGTGCTGCAATACAACGGCAGCACCTGGGTCTGCGCCACTCCGTCCGGATCGTCCAGCGGCACCGTCACCAGCATCACGGCAGGCACTGGCCTGACCGGTGGCACCATCACCACGACAGGCACCATTGGCCTCGGCACCGTGCCTGTAGCCAACGGCGGTACCGGCTCGACAACGCAGAACTTTGTTGATCTCTCAACCAACCAGAACGCCATCGGCGGCAACAAGACGTTCACCGTCACCCAAGCGGTTTCCACGGCCTTCACCGTCGAAGCGCGACACAACAACACAGGCTTCAATAACCTCTTCATCGGAGGCTCTGCGGGGGCAGCAAACACAACGGCCAACTTCAACACCGCCGTCGGTACCAGCGCGCTCAGCACCAACACGGCAGGAGCCCAGAACACTGCCATCGGCAATGCAGCGCTCTCCTCGAACGTGACTGGCAACAGCAACACGGCAGCGGGTGACGGCGCGCTCCAGCTCAACAAGGGCAATCAGAACACGGCCTTCGGCTAAAACGCGCTCCTCTTCAATACGACCGGCGGCAGCAATATCGCGCTGGGCTCGGGGGCCGGAGTAAACCTCACGACTGGCAGCGGCAATATCGCCATCGGCAATGCGGGGGTAGCGGGCGAAAGCAACATCATTCGTATCGGCACCAGCCAGACTGACACCTACCTTACCGGCGTTGTCCGCGGCAATGGTTCGGGGTTGGTGAACGTACCGGCGACACTTGCGGATGGATCGATCACCAGTGCCAAGCTGGCGTCGAACTTAACGCTAGCGGGCACCACAACGGGTACGTTCAGCGGGCCGCTCACCGGCAACGTCACCGGTAGCGCCGGCAGCTTTACCGGCGCGTTGATCGGTGATGTCACAGGGACGCAAGGTGCCACAGTAATCAACCAGGTGGGCGGGGTCACTGCCACCAACGTGGCTACCGGGGCGAACCTGGCCAATGCGGCGACCAGCACCAACACCGCCAACACGATTGTCCGGCGCGACGGCAGCGGCAACTTCAGCGGCAGCGCCGCCGGATTCACAGGTGCGCTGGCGGGCAACGTCACCGGCACACAGTCAGCCACATTGATTGCCCAAGTCGGTGGCGTGACCGCCGTCAACGTGGCCACGGGCGCAAATGCCGCCAATGCGGCGACCAATGCGAATGTCGCCAACGCGATCATTCGGCGCAACGCAAGCGGGAACTTTACCGCTGGGCTCATCGAGTCCGCCAGTGGCGGCATCAAGTTCCCCGACGGCACTATCCAGACCACAGCGGCGACCGTCGCGGCGTGCTCGCTCGTTGGCAATCGGTACATCGACTGCGGGGACGGGACGGTGACCGACCGGTCGACGGGACTGATGTGGGAGAAGAAGACAGCGTGCGGCGCGGCTAACCTGACCGATCCGCACTGCGTCTTTAATACCTACGCATGGAGAACTACGTCTCCTTACTCGTCACCGACCGGGACGCTGTACACCGACTTCCTGGTGAAGCTCAATTCGCATGGGGACGGGACCACAGTCGCTGTCGGCGCAGAATCGCTGGCGCTAACGACGTGTTTTGCCGGTCACTGCGATTGGCGGATTCCGGATATCTACGAGCTCCGGAGCATTCTTCTCGCGCCTTATTTTTGTGGCGTCAGCCCATGTATCAGCGCCGCATTCGGGCCGACCGTGCCGTACGAGTACTGGTCATCCAGCTCAGTGGCAGGTTATGTGAACGGCGTATGGACCGCCAGATTCAACGATGGCCTGATTCAGAATATTGGCAAAAACAGCGGCTTCGTTGCGCGTGCCGTTCGTGGCGGTCGGTAAGAAACCATCTAGTAGCGTGGACGTTTCAGCATTAAGTTGTCAGCTGTTCGGCGCGAAGAAAGAGGCTCAAGGTCGATCAAGCAAGGGCACGACGTCTCTGACCGTCGCTAACGCAACGCCGCTGAATTCACGAACGCTAAGAAACGGTTTGTCTCCGGTCACGATAACGGTGGCGTTTGCCGCGAGTGCGGTGGAGAACACGGCATCATCGTCCGGATCTGGGCCGACGCGGTAAGACAGCGGCTCATTTCGGCACTCTGGAGGCGAAACTCGTCCGCCGAGAAGTCGTCGCTCATTGCGCCGCGCGAACCGCGTTGATTTCGGCGCTGATTTGCTCAGCCGTCATAGTCGGCACGCTGTCGTTTGCACTCATTTCGTTGATCGCTGCAAACAGCTCATCGACCCGGCGCACCTTCACTGCGTCAGCGAGGAGTCGTGATAACGCATCCGACGACAGCAAGCCCGCCTCCTGTGCCGCGAGCGCAAGATCGTCGGGAAGGGTGAATTGCAGTGAGGTCATGATGTTTCCGGCGGAGGGCGCGTCTGACAAGTGATTTTCCATCGTCGCATAGCCAAAGCCACGTCGAAATGGGTGTACGCTCGCGTTGCTGAAAAAAAGCAGCATCAAGCCGGGGTAATCATGAAGTCACGCCTACTTTCAACTCTCGCAATCGCGGCCGTTCTGTGCTGCGGCATCGCCGAAGCACAGATTCCCCGCAAACTTAACTATCAGGGCTATCTCACCACGCCGAGCGGAGCGGCGATCAACACGCCGCAAACACTCATCGTGCGCCTGTATGACGCAGCCAGCGGCGGCAACCTGCTATTCACGGAAACGCACAACCCGGTGACCGTGAGTAACGGCATTTTCAACATCCTGCTTGGCAGCGTCGATACCAACCTCAACCCGTTGAACCTGCTCTTCGACAAGCAGTATTACCTCGGCTTCACCGTCGGTGCCGACCTCGAAATGTCACCACGACAAGCGCTCGCTTCGAGCCCGTATGCAATCACTGCACAAAACATTGCGCCCGGCGGCAATATCGTGCTGACCAATCCGTCCACCGCGACTGCAGGCAACATCATGAAAGGTAGCAGCCGGTTCATCCACGGCGTGGGTACCAGCAACACCTTCATCGGCGCTGATTCCGGCAACTTCACGATCACCGGCAGCTCAAACACGGCCGTCGGTGCCAACGCACTGGGCAACGTCACCAGCGGCAGCTCCAACATTGCCATCGGTATCGGCGCCGGGAGCGCGCTCACGGCGGGTAACGCGAACATCGACATCGGCAACGCGGGTGTGGCGGGTGAAAGCAACATCATCCGCATTGGCACCAGTCAGACCGATACCTTCCTCACCGGCGTTGTCCACGGCAATGGGTCGGGGTTGACGAACGTACCCGTGAACATCGCCAATGGATCGATCACCAGCGCGATGACCGGCACCGGCGCCGCGCAGTTTGTCCGAACTATTCAGGTTCCAAACAATTTCGTCCCGCCCGGATCGGCTTTTACGATCAACACACAAGTCTTCAACAGCGTTCCTACGTCAATTGTCGCGTCGGCTGGTGCCGGTGGCACGGTGTTCACGCTTGGGGCGGCGGGCACCTACATGCTCGACTATGAAATGAGTCTGAGCTCCGTAGGCTCAATCGGGGTCTATATCGGGCCGAATGCCGGGGCGCTCGTTCTGGACACAAATTCGGTGGCTGGTTCCTCGACCGCGACTACCTGGATTCACGGAAGGACCCTGGTGGCAACGGGCGCGTCACCTGTCGTCGTTGCCATCAGTCCTGTTGTCGGTGTCGCCTCAGTTACGACCGCCGGAAATGCTTCTGGCGTCTACATGATCCGCCTCACGGTGCAGAAGATTTAATCGTCCGCCTCAAAACCGGGTGGGCACCCGGATTTCCACGCTTGCGTGCGGTGATCAACACGATGGGCTTGGCCGCCAAGCTTGACCGCACACGGCCCCGCAAAACTTTGCATCTGCGTCGGTTAACGGTGTACGCTTTCGTTAACGCAGGCTGAAAATATCAATCGGGGGAATCATGAAATCACGTATCTTGTCGATGCTCGCAATCGTCGCTGTTTTTTGCTGCGGCTTCGCAGACGCGCAAGTCCCGCGCAAGCTCAACTATCAGGGCTTTCTCACCAGCCCGAGCGGCGCGCCGGTCAACAGCGTCGGCATGCAAATGGTGTTCAACATCTACAACGTGCAAACGCTCGGTTCACCGCTGCACACCGAGACGAAAACAGTCCCCGTGAGCAACGGCGTCTTCAACGTAGTGCTCGGCACCAGCACCGCGCTCACGCTGCCATTCGATGCCCAGTATTACCTCGGCGTCACCCCCGGCGCTGACCCTGAAATGTCACCAAGACAACCCCTCGCCGCGAGCCCGTATGCCATTCGCTCGGCGAGCGCAGAAACGGCCACCAAACTGGCCACGGCCCGTACCATCAACGGCGTGGCCTTCGACGGGACGGCCAACATCACGGTGCCAGCGACGAACGGGCCCATGTTCGCGATGTTCTTTGGCTTGACATCCGGAACAGGCAATGGAGGGCCAACAGACTACGCCGCAACCGTTCCTGTTTCCGGCCGGGTTCCTTTCCCGCGAAATGGTCCGGTCGCAGGTGGAATCGTTCGTCTTGACGCCAGCAGTTTTCTTTTGCCAGCCGTTGGCATCTATGAGATTACTTTCAGGGTTCACACCACGGAGCCTGGTCAATTGCAACTTGAACTCAATGGTTTTGCTTTAGCTTCGACCGTTGCCGCCAATTTGAATCCGACGAGCGGAGGACACCCTATCAGCGGCAATTTCTTCATAACCACAACTTCCATCAATTCGACGTTGGCTGTCGTGAACCCGGCTGGTAATGCGACGGCGCTGACCATCACACCTGCCAATGGAGCGACTGTCAGCGCAAATACTCAAAGCCTGACGATAAAGAGGATCGATTAACGGCCAGGTCTGAACGCTTGCGGTTCCGACTGGTGACTCCGCCGCAGGGCACCCTGTTTATCGCAGGCGATGTCGCCACTATTTCGTTTCGGCTGCAGGCAATTGTGTGAGCGTCCTTCGGCGGGCTCAGGACTAAAAGTGAGCCGCGAGCAGCCCCCGCATCTGCCCTCTCGGGTCGCGGCACAGCCGCTCCGACAAAAACACACACAGCTTTTTCCGCTAATCCTTATCGCATAGGGGCATCCGGTAATTTTCGCTCGATGTTGATAATAGGTAAAACTCGCACGAAGCCCGTATTAAACAAGCGCTGAGGTGAAAAAGCTGTCCTGTTGGGGACGCCTTCGCGTTCTCCACTCGTGACCTCAAAACAGCGAAGTGGAATCGCGGCCGGCCACCACCCGTGAGCGCTGTTCCGCGATAGCGCTCAGACGCATCGTGGCCGCCACGATTTAGCTCGCCATCCCGCGAAATCCGCTGTAACGTGACCGAGCGAACAAACAGCAAGAAAAACCCAGAGAATTCATGAAGTCACGCGTCTTGTCGATCTTCGCAATCGTCGCTGTCTTTTGCTGCGGCATCGCAGACGCGCAAGTCCCCCGCAAGCTCAACTATTAGGGCTTTCTAACCAGCCCGAGCGGGGTGCCGGTCAATGCGTCCGTGCAGATGGTGTTCACAATCTATCCGGCGGCGACCGAGCCGGCGTCGGTGCACACCGAAACGCAAACGGTCACCGTCAGCAACGGTATCTTCAACGTGGCCCTCGGTATCAACGCCGCGTTATCGGCCACATTTGACACGTCGTATTAGCTCGGTGTTGCGGTAGGCCTTGACCCCGAAATGCCCCCCCGAAAACCGCTCGCCGCGAGCCCTTACGCGATGCGTGCCGTCACCGCCGAATCGCTTGCCCCTGGCGGCAACATCGTGCTCACCGACCCGTCCACCGCGACGGCGGGCAACATCATGAAAGGTAGCAGCCGGTTCATCCACAACGCGGGCTTCGCCAACACCTTCGTCGGCGTAGATTCCGGCAACTTCACCGTCACCGGCAGCTCAAACACGATCACCGGTGCCAACGCGCAGGGCAACGTCACCAGCGGCCAGTCCAACACCGCCAGCGGCGTCTTCGCGCTTAACGGCAACACCAGCGGCAGCGACAACATCGCCCTCGGCATTGGCGCTGGCGGCTCGCTCACTACAGGCGACTTCAATATCGACATCGGCAACGCGGGCGTGGCGGGTGAGGTCGCCACCACTCGCCTCGATACCAGCCAGACCCGCGCTTTCGTGGCTGGCATTCGCGGCGTCACACCCGCAGTCAATGACGCACTGCCCGTCGTGATCGACAGCAATGGCCAGCTCGGCACCGTAGCAAGCGTCAGCAGCACGCTGGCCGCTGATGTCACCGGCCCGCAGTCGGCAACGGTCGTGGCACTGGTGGGCGGGGTCACCGCAGCCAACGTCGCAGCGGGAGCCAACCTTGCCAACGCCGCGACCGGCGGGAACGCTTTTAATGCGCTGGTCCGGCGTGACGCTAGCGGCAATTTTTCTGCAAACACGATCTCCACAACCGGGGGCCTCAACCTCTCTACGACCAACGGCGCGGGCACGCAGGGGGTGATCACCCAGGCCGGAAACCGTTTGCTGCATAGCTTCGGCGGCGCCAACTTCTTTGCCGGGAGCAATGGTGGCAACTTCAGCATGACCGGCGGCAACAACACGGGCGTCGGCAACACGGCCCTAGCCGCCAGCACATCGGGCGGATGGAACACCGCCACCGGCTCTCTGGCGCACGGTATATCGCGCCGCCATCGGTGTGCACGGCTAGGCGCAAAATGCAGCTCATG
>ENA-OFCX01001370-OFCX01001370.1-metagenomes-genome-assembly--contig:-NODE-1370-length-10062-cov-5.084041_pt1 | contig 10062 bp, 8 predicted proteins | sample MGYA00153384_OFCX01 | MGnify analysis MGYA00153384
CTGCTCGACGATCTCGCCGAGGTGGTCCTCGAGCGAACCAGCGTCTGGGTCGGGGTTGATGAAGACGAATCCCGCCCACGTGCCCACCTTGCACTCGGGCAACGTGAAGTCGTCGGGACGTTGGTCGACGTGGGGGAAGTCCCAGGCTGCGGGAACGTCGGCGAGGTTGCCGGCGAGGTCCCAGGCGAATCCGTGGAATGGGCACCGGATCTCCGAGCAGCGCCCGTCGTACTCCTTGAGCTGACGGCCGCGGTGGAGACACGCATTCGGGAACGATTTGATCGACCCATCGACCTGGCGCACGACGAGATACGACTTCTCGGCGATCTCGTACACGATGTAGTCACCAGACTCGGGGATGTGCTCCTCGCGGCAGGCGAACTGCCAGACCCGCGACCACAGCTGATCGACCTCTCGTCGGTGCCACTCGCGGCTGATGTACCGCTCGATCGGGATGTCGCCGCTGCCGAGGTAACGCGGCGATTCGAGGCGCAACACGTCGGGAACCGGGTGGGTATCGGCGTCGAGCAGGTCCTGGAACGTGGGCCCGGGTGAGCGCGCCCCGGTGTCGGCAGCAGGTTGGTCAGTTGCGGTCATGGCTCCATTATTGACCACGCGGTGACTTCTGTGCGTTACCGAAGTGTTGTCGACTGCGCCGCGACACCCAGGACCTCGTCGAGTTGCCCCAGCGCGAACGCATCGATGCGGTTTTGGCGTTGGCGCGGGCTCGCTTGCCGTCGGCTCAGCAGCCGTTGATCGACGTGTTCGGCCGCGAGTTCTTCCGCCGCCTGGATGGCGAGGACCTGCTGGCACGTGGCCCCGACGACCTGCTCGGGGCGCTGCTGTCGCACTGGCAGTTCGGAGCGCGACGCCAGCCCGGACAGTTGCTGGTGCGAATGCTCAATCCGGCCGTGGCCGACAACGGCTGGGCCTCGCGCCATTCCGTGATCGACATCGTCAACGACGACATGCCGTTCCTGGTCGACACGACCACGATGGAGATCAACCGGCAGGGCTTGACGCTGCACCTGATCGTGCATCCGATCTATGCCGTCGAGCGCGATGCGCAAGGGCGGCTGACGGCGCTGCGGCCGCGCGCCGACGCGCCCGGCGCGCGGCGTGAATCGTGGATGCACATCGAGGTCGACCGGCAGGTCGACCCGCAACAGCGCGCCGCGCTGGTGGCGGGCCTGGCGCGCGTGCTCACCGATGTGCGTGCCGCGGTGGAGGACTGGCCGGCAATGGTGGCCCGGTTGCGCGCCGTGATCGACGCGTTCGACCCGGCGCCTGCCGGGTTGCCGGCCGCGCAGGCGGCCGAAAGCCGGGCATTTCTGCAGTGGCTGGCCGACGACCACCTGACTTTGCTCGGGTACCGCTGCCACGACCTGGTCACGCACGAAGGCCACGCCGCGCTGCGGCTGGTGCCGGGCAGCGGCCTTGGTCTGCTGCGCGAAGGCGCCGAGGAGAAGTTGTCGGCCAGCTTTGCCGCGCTGCCGCCGGGCGCGCGCGAACTGGCGCGTGCGCCGTTGCCGATGCTGCTGGTGACCAAGGCGAACACGCGCTCCAGCGTGCACCGTCCCGGCTACACCGACTACATCGGCATCAAGCGCTACGACGCCACTGGCGTGGTGATCGGCGAACACCGCTTCATCGGACTGCTGACCTCGACCGCGTACAGCGCGCGCGTCACCGAAACGCCGCTGCTGCGCGGCCGGGTCGGGGCGATCGCCGAGCGTGCCGGCCTGCCGCCGGGCGGCCACCTGGCCAAGGCACTGCAGCACATCCTGGAGACTTATCCGCGCGACGACCTGTTCCAGATCTCCGACGATCAACTGCTCGACACCGCGATGGGCATCCTGGCGCTGGGCGAGCGGCAGCGGCTGCGGCTGTTCATCAACCGCGACCGCTTCGACCGCTTCATGTCGTGCCTGATCTACGTGCCGCGCGAGGCCTATTCGACCGACCTGCGGCTGAAGTTCCAGCGCATCCTGATGTCGGCGTTCGCCGGCAGCAGCGCCGACTTCGACGTTCAGCTGGGAAACGCGATCCTGGCGCGCATCCACATCACGGTGCGCACCACGCCCGAGCAGTTGCCGGCGTTCGATCGCAAGGGCATCGAGGCGCAACTCGCGCTGGCCGCGCGGCGCTGGGACGATGAGTTGCGCGACGCCTTGGTCGAGGCCGAAGGCGAAGCGCGCGGAATCGCGCTGTTCAAGGCCTGGGGCGCGGCGTTTCCGATCGCCTACCGCGAACGCGTCAGCGCCCGCGCCGCCGTGCCCGACGTGCTGAAGATCGCGTCGCTGTCGGACCCGGCGCCGCTGGCGATGATGCTGTACCGGCCGCTCGGCGCCGGCCCCGGCACGTTCGGCTTCAAGCTTTACCGGCTGGGCAGCGCGGTGGTGCTGTCCGACAGCCTGCCGATGCTCGAGCACATGGGCGCGCGCGTTCTCGGTGAGCACAATTACCGGATCGGCGTCGCGCCGCACGACGGCGCCGACGCCGGCGCCAGCCCGGACGATCCGGCCGCGGCGATCTCGCTGCACGATTTTGAGCTGCAGGCGCCGCTGGCCGACGAAATCGAGCCCGAGGTCCTGGCGCGCCTGTTCGAGGACAGCTTCGCGCGCGTCTTCCGGGGCGAGGCCGAAAGCGACGACTTCAACCGGCTGGTGCTGACGGCGGGCCTGGCGGCCGACGAGGTGGTGCTGCTGCGCGCCTATGCCAAGTACCTGAAGCAGATCGGCTTCGCACTGTCGCAGGCCAGCATCGAGGCCACGCTGGCGGCGCATCCGCGCATCGCACGCATGTTGGTGGCGCTGTTCAAGCTGCGTTTTCACCCGACTGAACACGACGAGCTGGGCGCCTCTGCGCAGGTCAACGGCATCGAGCGTGCGCTCGACAAGGTCGTCAACCTGCAGGACGACCGCGTGCTGCGCCAGCTGCTGGCTTTGATCGAGGCCACGCTGCGCACCAACCACTGGCGCACCGGCGTGGGCCACAGCGGCGCGCCCGGGACGCGCCGGTCGTTCCTGAGCTTCAAGCTGGACAGCCGCGCCGTGCCGGGCTTGCCCGAGCCGCGGCCGCTGTACGAGATCTGGGTCTATTCGCCGCGCTTTGAAGGCATCCACCTGCGCGGCGGCAAGGTCGCGCGCGGTGGCCTGCGCTGGTCGGACCGCCGCGAAGACTTCCGCACCGAGGTGCTCGGCCTGGTCAAGGCGCAGATGGTCAAGAACACCGTGATCGTGCCGGTGGGCAGCAAGGGCGGCTTCGTGCTCAAGCGCGCGCCGCAGGCCGGCCCGCTGGCGTCCGACCGCGAGGCCTACCTGGCCGAGGGCGTCGCCTGCTACCAGGACTACCTGCGCGCGCTGCTCGACCTGACCGACAACCTGGTGGCCGGCCGGGTGGTGCCGCCGCCGCTGGTGCACCGCTTCGACGACGACGACATCTACCTGGTGGTGGCGGCCGACAAGGGCACGGCGTCGTTCTCGGACCATGCCAACGCCATCAGCGCCGAATACGGCCACTGGCTGGGCGACGCATTCGCCTCGGGCGGCAGCGTCGGCTACGACCACAAGGCCATGGGCATCACGGCGCGCGGCGCCTGGGAATCGGTCAAGCGGCACTTTCGCGAGCTCGGCCTGGACACGCAGAGCACCGACTTCACCGTGGTGGGCGTGGGCGACATGTCGGGCGACGTGTTCGGCAACGGCATGCTGCTGTCGCGCCACATCCGCCTGCTCGCGGCGTTCGATCACCGCCACATCTTCATCGACCCGCAGCCCGATGCCGCCGCCTCGCACACGGAACGCCAGCGGCTGTTCGCGCTGCCGCGCTCGTCGTGGGCCGATTACGACGGCGCGTTGATCTCGGCCGGCGGCGGCGTCTGGTCGCGCGCCGAGAAGTCGATTCCGATCTCGCCGCAGGCGCGCCAGGCGCTCGGCATCGAGGCCGACAAGCTGAGCCCGGCCGAGCTGCTCGCCGCGATCCTGAAGGCGCCGGTCGACCTGCTTTACAACGGCGGCATCGGCACCTACGTGAAAGCCTCGGCCGAGAGCCATGCCGACGTCGGCGACCGCGCCAACGACGCGTTGCGGGTCGACGGCCGCGAGCTGCGCTGCCGTGTGCTCGCGGAGGGCGGCAACCTCGGCTGCACGCAGCGCGGGCGCATCGAAGCCGCGTTGCACGGCACCGCCGGCGCCGGCGTGCGGCTCAACACCGACGCCATCGACAACTCGGCCGGCGTTGACACCTCCGACCACGAAGTCAACATCAAGATCCTGCTGGGACTGTCGATCAGCGACGGCGAGATGACCGACAGGCAGCGCAACACGCTGCTGCCGCAGATGACCGACGAAGTGGCGGCCCTGGTGCTGCGCGACAACTATTTCCAGACCCAGGCGCTGTCGGTGGCGGCGCGCCAGGGCGTGGCGCTGCTCGACCAGCAGGGCCGCTTCATCCGCTTCCTGGAAAAGATCGGCCGCCTGAACCGCGCCATCGAACACCTGCCGGGCGACGACGAACTGGCCGAGCGCAAGGCGCACGGCATCGGCCTGACGCGGCCCGAACTGGCGGTGCTGCTGGCCTACGGCAAGATGTGGTTGTCGGACGAGCTGATGCAGTCCGACCTGCCCGAGGACCCGTGGATCGCGCAGGCGCTGCGGCGCTATTTCCCGGCGCCGCTGCGCGACAGGTTCGCCGGCTGCATTGCGCGCCATCCGCTGCGCCGCGAGATCATCGCGACGCACGTGCTCAACAGCATGCTGAACCGGGTCGGCGCGACCTTCGTGCACCGGCTGAGCGACGCCACCGGCGCCACGCCGGCGCAGGTGGTGCGCGCCTACCTGGCCACGCGCGAGGTGTACGGTTTCGTGGCACTGTGGCAGCAGATCGATGCGCTCGACAACCGGGTCGCCGACCAGGTGCAAAGCGAGTTGCTGATCGAGCTCGGCCGGCTCGGTTCGCACGCCACCACCTGGTTCCTGCGCTCGCGCCGGCTGTCCGAACCGATGGAGCAGCTGGTCGGCCGCTATGCCCCGGCGGTGCAGGTGCTGTGTTCGCAGGCGACGGCAGACGCGCCGGCCGGTTCGCGTGCCAGCGGTTGGCTGCAGGCGGGCGTTCCGGCGGGTCTGGTGGAGGCCGTAAACAGCGCCGAAGCGCTGTTCGCGGCGCTCGATGTCGCCGACATCGCCGAGGCCTGCGGTCGCCCGCTGGCGCTGGCCGCCGAGCTGCATGCCGGCCTGGGCGCTTGCCTGGGCCTGGTGCGCCTGCGCCAGCAGATCGACGCCTTGCCGGCCACCAGCTACTGGCAGACCCTTGCCAAGGTGGCATTGAGCGACGATGTGGCCGGCCTGCAGCGTTCGATCGCGCACGACGTGGTGGGCCGCGGCAGCGGTGACAGCGCCGCCGCGATGCTGGCCTCGTGGGAGCAGCTCAACCGCGGCGCGCTCGAGCGCGCGCGGCGCCTGCTGGCTGAGTTCGGCGACGCCAAGGCCGTCGATCTGGCGATGCTGTCGGTGGCGTTGCGGGAGTTGCGCAACCTGGCCTGAGCAGTGTTCGACGCCGTGCAGCACATCAAACCACGGCTTTGCCGCCCCGACGTCGTTGCGAATCCTCGCAATGCCACCCGGCATCGCTGTGGTTCGCGCTTGTCCAGGATTACAAATCCATCGGTTTTCTGAAGTGCTGCACAGCGTCGAACACTGCAATCGCGTGGAAGCGGTGGGCTGCGGTGCCGCGCAGCACCGGCACCGCGTCGCTTCGTGCCAGCGCAGCGCCGGCACGTCGTCGATCAGGCCAGCGCAGCGCCGGCACGTCGTCGATCAGGCCAGCGCAGCGCCAGCACTGCGCCGACCAGGCCGGCGCAGCGCTTTCAACCCGTCGCTCGACGCTGGCGCAGCGCCTGCACCGCGTCGCTTCACGCCGGGATGCGCAGCAACTGGCCCGGGTAGATGCGATCAGGACTGCTGAGCATCGGCGTGTTGGCCTCGAAGATCTTCGGGTACTCGCTGGCGTTGCCGTAGTATTTCTTGGCGATGGCCGACAGCGTGTCGCCGCCAACCACCGTGTGGTACTGCGAAGTGTCTTGTGAGGTGCCGGCGGTCCCGCGCACTGTCATCAAATCATTGACCTGCGCCACGCCATGCACGTTGCCGCAGCACAGCACGATCTTTTCCACCGTCGCCTGGTCTGCGGCCTCGCCACTGACGGTGGCCGTCATGGTGGCGCCGTTGAATTCGACCTGCAATCCGTCAGCGCTCAGGTGTTGCGTGGCGATGTAAGCCTCGATGGCCGTCGCTGCCTTCTGATTGGCCGCCGTGGCGGTGGCCTGCAGTGCCGCATTGTCGGGCGCCGCCTGCGCCTGCTGGGCGGCTGCTTCGGTGTCCTTGTGGCCAAACAGTTTCTGGCCGGCTTCTTTGAAAAAACTGATGAGACTCATGGTGTGTTCCTGTGCCGGGCACGGCCCGCGGGTTGATGGAAATGCCGGCGTCGCTGCTGCCGGTCGGTCTGCCGTCATGAGCGACGGCCGATGTCGTGTCACTCTACTTCGCGGCGGTGCGCCACGCATGGGTCGGCGTCAAGCCGTGGCGGTCCGGTACGGGTCGATGTCGTGCCGCGCGCCTTGCAGGTGGTGCAGCCCGTGGATCTTCGATCGCATCGCGCCGCTCGTTCAGTGCGGCAATGCGTCCGGTTGGATGGGCGATTGCCAGGCGCGGGCCGCGGCGGACAGGTCGCCGGCGGGCATCGCGCGGCCGAACAGATAGCCCTGGAAGTAGGCGCAGCCGCCCCGGACCAACCGGTCGTACTGGGTCCGCGTCTCGCCGCCCTCGGCCACCACGGTCACGCCCAGGTTGTGGCCGAGCGCCAGCACGGTGTGGGCAATGGCGGCATCGATGGGTTCGTCGAGCAGGTCCCGAACGAACGACCGGTCGATCTTGAGTGGTGCGAACGACAGCCGCTTCAGCAACGCCAGCGACGCACAGCCGGTGCCAATTCGTCCAGCGTAGATCGCAAGCCGCGTGTCTGCAAGGCCGGCATCACCCGCACCGCATGGTCGACGTGGTCGAGCAGCAGGCTTTCGGTCAGCTCCAGGCAGATGCGGCCGGCGTCGGCGCCGCTGCGGTCCAACGCGGCGAGCAAGCGGGGCACGAGGTCGACATCGCGCAATTGGCGCGCGCTGACGTTGACCGCCACCGTCAACTCCGCAATGGCGGGCTCGTGGCGCCATTCGCGCTGTTGCTCGCAGGCGCGCTCGAACACCCACAGGACCAGCGGCACGATGACGCCGGTCGGTTCGGCCACGCCGATGAATTCGTCGGGCAGCAGCAGGCCGCGGTGCGGATGTTGCCAACGCACCAGCGCCTCGACGCCCACCAGCCGGCCGAGCAATCCGACCTCGGGCTGGTAATGGACGACGAATTGGCCTAGCTGCAGCGCCAGGCGCAGCTTCGCTTCCAGCGTGGCGCGCTCGGCCAGCGTGCGCTGGATCGCGATGTCGAAGAAACGCAGCGTGTTGCGGCCGCCGGACTTGGCGTGGTGCATCGCCAGGTCGGCCTGGCTGAGCAGTTCGTCCACGCTGTGCTGGTGGCCGTTGAGCAACGTCACGCCGATGCTGGCGCTGCCGTGGCACGGGCCATCGGCCAGCAGGTACGGGCTGCCGAGCGCCGCCAGGATTGATTCGGCGGTGACCTGGGCCTGCGCGCCGGCCTCGTCGGCGGTCGCTCAATTCCGGGGCCTACATCACCACGAACTCGTCGCCGCTGGCGGTCTTCGCCAAGCAGCGCCGCCGCGGTCAGGTCGGCCTCGCAGATAAGGCCTTCGGTGCTGAGCGTGAGGTAGCCGACCGGCGCGAAATCGCAGAGGTTGCGGCAACGGTCGCGTGTGGCCTCGAGTTCCACCTGGGCCTGGCGCAGCTCCTCGTTCTGCAGCTCGTGCTCGACTTGGTGCATGCCCCGCTCGTGGCGCAGCGGGTCCAGCGATTCGGGGCGCTCGTCGGTGCTCATGCTGTCCTCCGGGCCGGCAGGCGCTCGACGTCGAGCGCCTGCCGCCACCGCTCGGGCTCGCCCGCTTTTCAGCCGGTGCGGCGCGCGTTCAGCCGCACCGAGCGCGTGCCGGCGTCAGCCGTGTCAGCGGTGTCCATGGCGTCAGCGGGCATCTCGAAGCCACCGAGGCCGTGGCCATTGCCAACACGGCCCCGGCTGACGCCGGGGTTCCGGACGGTCTGAAGCAAGGCTGGCTGACAAGCGCCGCTCCTGATGCGTCTCGGTGTCTGGTGCCTCGGCCGATCGAAACGGGGGGTGGGGCAATCGACGGACGAGCAGAACATGCGACGTCGTCGGCGCGACCGAACCGCGCGCGTTGCCGTGCGGAGGTTTTTCAGCGGCGCCAAAAGAGCCGGGGGCTGTCCCCCGTCACTGCGCGATCACAACCCGGCGGGCAGGGCTTGCGTGCGCTCAATCGGGTCGATGCGCTGCGCGACCACCATTCTTCATGCAGTGTGCAAGAGCATTCGACAGCGCAACGGCAAGGTGGGTGACAGTGCGAGGGGGCGGGGCGACAGGGCAGGCGACAGCGCAAGCGCAGCGCGGGCCGAGCGGCTCGCCAGGTGGGCGCGGGCTGGGCCGGATCGGTTGCGCAGGCCGCGGGTTCGACCAGCGCGCCATCGTGCCATCAGGCGCGCGCCGCAGCAATCCATCGTGGGTTGCTGCGATCCGCCGCGACCCGACGCGCCTCGTGAACCGCGCCGCCCATCGGTGCAGATCAGGCGCAAGACGCTTGGCGCCGCGTCGCGCGGTCTCGAGCCTGCGCCGTTCGATCCAGGCATGACACAACATGATGAACTTCGATCAATCGCTTGGGGTTCGGCACAGCATGGTCCGCGTCAGTTCCGGGGGGCTGCGCGCTGAATTGAGGCTGCCGCTGAAGCCGGTCGGGCTGGTGCTGGTGGCGCATGGCAACGGGCTGCCCGCCGCGCGGGCCCGAGCGGTCGCCGCGGTGTTGAACCAGTACCGGCTGGCGTCGGTGCTGGTCGATTTGCTGGATGAGGCCGAGGCGGTCGATCGCCGCAACGTGTTCAACATCCGCCTGCTGGCGGGCCGCATCGAGGACACGCTCGATTGGGCCGACAGCCACGCCGAACTGGGCTCCCTGCGGGTCGGGTTGTCCGGCGCCGGCACCGGCGCGGCGGCAGCGCTCTGGGCGGCGTCGGATCGGTCCGGCTCGGTGATGGCCGTGGTGTGCATCAACGGTCGCCCCGACCTGGCAAACCTGCGGCTGGATCACGTGCGATCGCCCACGCTGCTGATCGTCGGCGGTGACGACACGCAGGGCCTCGCGGTCAATCGTGCCGCGCTGCGTCGCCTGCCCTGCGGCAAGCGGCTCGAGGTGGTTCCAGGCGCCAACCATGTGTTCGATCCACCCGATGCGCTGGACGCCGCGGCGCAGCTGGCCGGTGCCTGGTTCGACAACCATCTCGCCAGCGTGCGGATGTCGTGAGCGTGGATCGTCACGGGCAGGGGTGTCATGGGCATTCCGGCGAGGCTGCACGCCGCGTGTTCCGCAATGTGGTCGCGGCGGCCGGTTGGGGCGCGACCAGCGTTCACACGCAACGAGGGCGCACCACGTGAAATTCAGGAACCAGACCGAAGCCGGCCGCTTGCTGGCGCAGCGGCTGCACACCGTGATTCTTGCGCAGTTGCCGGTGGTGCTGACGCTGCCGCGCGACGGCGTGCCGGTGGCGGCCGAGGTGGCGTGTGCGGTGCACGCGCCGCTGGACCCGCTGCCGGGAACCTGTCGGGCTTGAGCCACGCCGCCGGATAGCGCTGATCGCACTGCGTCGATTGACACTGTACGGGGCGGAGTCGGTCTTGTCGGGGTTCGATAACGCGTTGCGAGGCATCCAGAGCCCATGGCGCAAAGTCCATGTGGCCGCGGTGACGTGCATTCGCCCTGGCCTCTCACGCCGCACGCCGCACGCCGCACGCCGCACGCCGCACGCCGCACGCCGCACGCAGCACGCAGCACGCAGCACGCAGCACGCAGCATGTGCAGCCCCTTGACGTTCCCGGC
>ENA-OFCX01001371-OFCX01001371.1-metagenomes-genome-assembly--contig:-NODE-1371-length-10059-cov-5.073271_pt1 | contig 10059 bp, 9 predicted proteins | sample MGYA00153384_OFCX01 | MGnify analysis MGYA00153384
CGTCGTAATCTTCTACACCTGTCGTTTCTGTATCAATAATAGCAACAAGCCGGTGACCATCGGATGATGGTTTATGCAAGGGCTGAGTCTTGCGCATTGCCGAAGTCATAGTTTTAATAACGCCATCGCGCCCGTGGAATGTAAAGTTAATGAACTTAGACTCATTAACGAGACGTTCCGCCTCAAAAAGTGAGGATAGCGCAATGATTGCTCTTTGATGCTTCTCCTCGCGCGTACCAATAGCCCAATCACTTTCGACAAGCCGTTTTGTCGTTAAAACAAGCTCCCAAACTTTTTCACGAATCGCTAACTGTTCCGTCGTTAGCTCAGGCAAGGGCAAAGTTTTTGGCTCGCTTAATGCCTGGACAGTGCTTGGGACTTTTTCCTGTATTTCTTTTAATGGTTCCTGCAAGGCCAACGGCTCAGCCACTGACGGTACTTTTTTGAAAAATTTCGCAAGAGTGGAAAAAATGCCCATCGCAAGCCTTTTTGTTTAACGAGTCGATTTCAAATCATAGCCAGCTATCCTCCTTCAGTTAGTTCTACCGTTCAATTCAAGTCTAAGATTACATCGCAGCACATTAATATGTTAAGTGCGCCCTCATAGCATTAGTTATCACCATGTTCGCTTCCCAGTTTGACTAAGCCGCCCTATGCATTGATGTAGCGCGCCAGCGCGCAAAGGTACAACAGCAGCCGGTCGAGGTTATCGGCAGTGAGTTGCAGCGCGTCTAAATCGTTTTGGCTCAGCAGCGTGAGAAGTGGTGTGTCGGTCATACGGTCATCAGCGCCGCCGCCACCCACGCATCAGCCGCTTGACGCTGGTTTCGGGCTGGTGGTGGTGGTCGTTGGAAATATTCGCCGCTGTCAGGATCGTACAGAGCAGGGTCAAGGTCGTCGTCTTTTATCCTGACTGTCTCAAAGTCGCCGCCGTCAATGGGTTTAAAGGCGTAATTGTTTGCAGCTGGTTTTGGTTCTGGAAAGTGAGGTTCATTTTGAGTAGGCTGGGTGCAGCCGCTTTTGATCTAACGCAAGTTAGTCCGCGTCGGCATCGGTAGTCCTGTTGGGTAGGTCGGGTATGCGTATTTGCTGGGTATGGATCACTGCCGACGCAACTGGTTTAAGCATTCATCTTTTCAAACCGAGGCTGTTACGCGCGCGGCTTTTGCTCCGCGAGCGCCCTTCATTCTTGAAGTAGTGCATGTTCGATTTAAGGTGTAACCCGTTGCGTTGCGCCTGTAAACTCGCGTCATGAATACGCGTGAAAAGGTGGGCGCTCCGCTGCTTTCATCCAACCTCAGCAGGTCGGATTGGGTAGATATGCAGCTGATTCGTGTTTTTATGCGCGACGCGGTACTCGCGCCGTACATCACGTTGGTCGTTACAGTGGTGGTGAGCGTACTGCTGTTTTCGAACATACCTGCGCAGCAGATTTTTTCGTGGACACTTGCGCAGACTGCTGTTGTAGTGGCGGGGTTCTGGGTCATCCGTAAATATCGGCACGACTTTCGCGACGTCAGCGGCAAGCCACTTGCAGCCTTCATGCGGCGGTACGATTGGCTTTGGCCGCTGAGTGCATTCGTTTGGGGGAGTATGGTCTGGCTGTTTTTTTTAAGAGCCTCGACCTTTGACCAGTTTGTATGCATGTTGATTTTGGTTGGTGTGGCCAGTTTGTCAATTTCAAGTTATGGTGCCCGACTGAAATCATCACTGCTGTTTCTGGATATCCTGCACATTTCAGCCTTGGCGGGACTTGTGTTCAAGTTGTTAACGGCAACGCAACGCACACCACCGCTCAATGAAATAGCATGGCTGTCTTTGTTGGTGCTGATTTACTGGACACTGTTACGGATTGGCGCCACTCGATTTAACAACGTTCTGCGCAGCGGATTTGAAGTGCAATTTGACAATACGGTGCTGATTGCATCACTGACCGAAAAAAGTCGCGCCGCTTTGCAGGCAGTTGCCACCAAAGACCGGTTCATTGCCAGCGCGGCCCATGACCTGCGGCAGCCGGTCCATGCACTTAACCTTTATGCCGGCTGGCTGGCGGACGATCCGCATTTGGTTCAGCAGCTCACTCCAAAAATAGTCCGGTCTACCCAAGTGCTAGATGAGCTGTTTGATTCACTGTTCTATTTTTCCGGTTTAAATACGGATCCCCTGCGCGTGAAACTCGCACCAGTAGATTTGCCAGGGATGTTGCAAGACATGAAACAACAGTTTGAAGCAACGGCGATCGAGCGCGACCTTGATTTGCAGGTTCGTTGCGGGCCTGGCACGCTGCTGACCGATCCTGTGCTGATCAAGCGCCTGCTTGGCAACTTTCTGTCTAATGCGTTTAAACACACCGCCCAAGGCTCAGTGGTGCTGTCCGCCAGATGGTACAAAGACAGATGGAGAATTGAGGTAGCCGACACCGGTCCCGGGATAGCTGAAGAACACCAGAAAGCGATCTTCGAAGAGTTTTACCGAGCGCCGTCCGCAGGTACCGAAGAGGGCTTCGGATTGGGGCTGGCAATTGTTGTGCGGTTAAGCCGGGCACTGAACCACCGTGTTGGTTTGCGATCTGCGCCAGGTACTGGCAGCGTATTTTGGGTGGACATCAACGCGGCCAACCCCAGCAGATTGTGATGGCGCGTTACAGCAATCCGTTTGTGCGGGCGAGGTGACTGGCTTGCGAGCGGCTTTTGACGTTTAGCCTGCGAAACAGGCGCCACAGATGCACCTTTACCGTGTGCTCGCTGATTTCAAGCGACTCGGCAATGTCCCGATTGCTAAGGCCCTTGTCTAACAAGACCAAAAGTTGTTTTTGCCGCTTGGATAATTTTTCAATTGGCTGCGGCGGATCTTCGTCGGTGGTCTCGCTTAAAAATCCGCGCAGTTCGTTACCAATTTCGGAGGCGCCTGCTGATTTCTCGATGTACAGCACGGCTCCAGCTTCAATAGCCAAATCTTCGTAATCACGCGCGGGCGATGCGGACAGCACCACAATCGGCACGTCAGGATACAACTGCTTTAGCTCGCGAATACCGGAGACACCGTGCGTGTCGGGGAGCTTCAAATCCAGGCAAAACAAATCAGGAACGCCCTGGGCTTTTACAGTAGGACCAATTACGGCCATTCGATCCAACTCAGTGACGATTGAAGAAGGGCTCAATCGCCGAACCAACATGGCGATGGCTTCGCGCATAAGTGGGTGGTCATCAATAACAAAAATACGCATGATTCAACTCGGCAATATGGCAGATACAGGCCCTGCAGCATAACCTCTTAACGTCAAGTGGGGGTTAGCAGTTTTTAACCAATAGCGTGAATTTCTCACGCTGAACTGCTGCCAGAACCACTGTTAATGTGTCGCTTGTGCAAAGACTGACAGGGCCTGCAATGCGCGAAGACGTTGCGCGGGATTCATCGGTAGCAATTTGGCTTCAAGGTCAGCCAACGCGCGTTCCCCCCCGAGCTGCAGCTGTGTGATTACTGAACCAGCATCTTTTGGCGCTGAAAATCCTACGCTTTGTAGCAGTAACTCGCCGTCAACGTCGGTCAATTTAAAGTAAAACTGACCATCTGCTTCGCGGTATTGCTTAAAACTCGGTATTACCGACTTTGTCGGTTTTTGCTTACCTGCCAGTGAGCCCGATTCTGACAGTCTGCGCAGTCCAACAGCGCTTCGCAGTTGCCGCATCAGCGGAATGGCTACGTCTCTGGCTTTTTTTGCCCCGGCCTGTAAAGTGTTTTCAATGTGCGCAGGGTCGGCAATAAAGGCTTCGTAGCGATCACGCATTGGCGCAACGTCGCGGTCAATGCGTTCATACAACTGCTTTTTTGCGTCGCCCCAAGAGATTCCATCTGCGTACGCTTGCCTGAAAGCTGCGGTTTCTTCAGGGCTGGCAAACGCCTGGTAAATCTGAAAGACTGCGGAGCCTTCTGACTCTTTGGGCTCGCCCGGCAGTTTTGAGTCGGTAACGATGCCTGCCACCAGTTTTTTCAAGTCATTGCGAGATGAAAAAAGCGGGATGGTGTTGTCGTAGCTTTTGCTCATTTTTCGACCATCCAGGCCAGGCAGCGTCGCCACTGATTCTTCTACCAATGCCGCCGGGAGAACCAGTAATTCGCCGTACAAATGGTTAAAGCGCTGTGCCATGTCGCGTGCCATTTCTATATGCTGAATCTGGTCACGGCCTACGGGAACCTGATTCGCGCGGAACATCAAAATATCGGCAGCCATCAGCACCGGGTACATGAAGAGCCCAGCGGTCATGTCGTCGTCGGGGTCGGCACCTGCGCCAAGGTTTTTATCAACTTGTGATTTATAGGCATGGGCGCGATTGAGTATGCCCTTGCCTGTCACGCAGGTTAAAAGCCACATCAACTCTGGGATTTCTGGAATGTCTGATTGCCGGTAAAACGTGACACGTTCCGGGTCTAACCCGGCAGCGAGCCAGCTTGCAGCAATTTCTAGCGTTGACCGCTGCACGCGCTGTGGGTCATCACATTTGACCAGTGCGTGGTAGTCGGCCAAGAAATAAAAGCTCTGCGCATTGGCGCCCTGGCTGGCGGCAACGGATGGTCGAATCGAGCCAACGTAGTTGCCCAGGTGGGGTGTGCCTGATGTGGTGATGCCAGTTAAAAATCTCTGAACGCTGGAATGTGTAGGTGTAGTGGACTTGGACATGAAAGTTTTGTCAGCAATACAGTTATCGAAGAATCATCGCCAGCGGCGTGATGAGCACATTCAGTAGCCGATACGACAGCGCCATCATGGGCTCCATCCACAGCGGGCCAAACACCTTGAATACGATCAGCCCCAGCACAATAAAAAAGCCGAACGGCTCCACGCGCGCCAGATACTGCCCGTACTTCCAGGGCAGCACACCCACCGCAATCCGCCCACCATCGAGTGGTGGGAGAGGAAACAAATTGAGTACGGCCAACGCCAGGTTCACCACAATGCCAGCTTTGGCCATCTGCACAAAAAAGTCGTCAGTTATGTAAGTAGTGTCCAGCACCACAAACATCATCGCCCAAAAGAGCGCTTGAATAAAGTTGATGCCGGGCCCAGCCAACGCGACCCAGATCATGTCGCGCTTGGGGTTACGCAGGTTGCCAAAGCGCACCGGTACGGGCTTGGCGTAGCCCAAAATAAACGGCCCACCAGGAATCGCAAAGGTGGCCAGGTACATCATGGCGGGCATCAAAATTGTGCCGACCGGGTCAATGTGTTTAAGTGGGTTCAGCGTTACCCGCCCCAGCACCCACGCAGTGTCATCGCCGAAGTGGCGGGCTACGTAGCCATGTGCCGCTTCATGCAGCGTGATGGCAAAGAGTACGGGCAATGCATAAATGGCAATGGTCTGAATGATGTTTGCAATGTCCATTTTTGAATTGTCTCAGACAGCCGGGAATCGCCAGACCGAAGTGGCCCGGTTGAACTTGTCGGGCTAGGTTTTTAAAGTCCAAGCAGGGCTGGATTGCCCCTGCCCAGCCTTACCACGACGGCTTCGCCACCGTCACCCATGGCCGTCAGGTCAACGACTGTGGTGGGTTCCTGGAAACAAGCGCCAGCGTCGACAATCGCTGCAAGCTCATGGCCAAAGGCGCTTCGAATTTCATCTGCATCATTGAGTGGCTCAGTTGCCCCTGGCGCAATCAGTGTGGTGGACAACAGCGGAGCACCGTGCAGTTCCAGCAGGGCCTGCAGTGCCTTATGGTCCGGTACACGCAGCCCAATTGTTTTACGGGTGGCGTGGCTCACGCGGCGCGGGACTTCTTTGCTGGCGTCCAGAATGAAGGTGAACGGGCCGGGCGTGGCCGCCTTTAAAAGGCGAAATTGCTTGTTGTCAACCCGCGCATAGCTCGCCAGTTCGCTCAAGTCGCGGCACAAAAGCGTGAGGTGGTGCTTGTCGTCGACACCGCGAATGCGCCTGAGGGCGTCAGCTGCGGCTTTGTCGTCCAGGTGGCAGACCAGGGCGTAGCTTGAGTCGGTGGGCACTGCTGCAATGCCGCCGCGCTGAAGCAACGCAGCTGCCTGCTTGAGCAGGCGCGGTTGCGGGTTGTCAGGGTGGACTTCAAAGAGCTGGGGCATGGCAGACAGGTGGGGGTAGTTTACGTACAGCCGAGTGGAATGGTTGCTTTGCCATCGCGTACGGCAACCTGTGCGCCAGCTGCGATGGAACGCTTGCCTTCCTGAAAGCTCACTGCACGCGGTCTGCCAGCAGTTCCCACACTGGCGTCAAGCTACCGGGCAGGAAAGGCAAAGTTCCTAAATCGGTGCGGCTTTCTTCCGGGCTGTGAAAGTCGCTGCCGCGCGAGGCCGCCAAACCGAACTCGGTTGCTGTCTCGGCGTACTTCACGTATTCGGCGGCTGAGTGGCTACCGGTGACAACTTCCACCCCGCGCCCACCGTGTGCTTTGAATTCACCGAACAACGCATATTCTTCATTCGGTGTGAACCTGTAGCGAGCTGGGTGCGCAATGATGGCGACGCCATGCGCGCCCGTGATCCAGCCAACTGCGTCTTTTAATGATGCCCATCGGTGCGCAACGTAGCCTGGCTTGCCCTCAGTCAGGTATTTGCGAAAGACTTCGTTGGTTTCACTGCACACGCCGCTTTCAACCAAAAACCGGGCGAAATGCGTGCGTGAAATCAGCTCGGGGTTACCGACAAATTTCAATGCACCTTCGAAAGCGCCCCTGATGCCCACTTTGGCCAGGCCATCAGACATTTCCATGGCGCGGTCGGTACGGCCGCCGCGTGTGGCTCTCAGACCTGCTGCCAGTTCCTGGTTTTCTGGGTCGAACCCCAGCCCCACAATGTGTACCGTTTCGCCCGCAAAGGTTACTGAAATTTCAGTACCTGTCAGATACTTTATGCCAACGCTTTTGGCCGCCGCCGCTGCGCGCTTTTGGCCGCCGATTTCGTCGTGGTCCGTCAGCGCCCACAGCTCCACTCCGTTGGCTGCTGCACGCGCTGCCAGCAGCTCGGGCGTAAGCGTGCCGTCAGACACGACAGAGTGGCAGTGCAGGTCGGCATTGAGGATGGAGTAGGGTGCAGTTGACGGCGAAATTGTCACCATAGTATTTTAGGCTTTACGACATCACCCTGCGCCCAGCCTGCACAATTGCCTTTTTACATCGACCTGGAGCCCGCCATGATTGTTGTCCACCACTTGAATAATTCCCGCTCGCAGCGCGTGCTGTGGCTGCTTGAAGAACTGGGCCTTGCGTATGACATCAAGCGCTACCAGCGCGACGAAAAAACCATGTTGGCCCCGCCCGAATTGCGCAAGGTACATCCGCTGGGCAAATCCCCTGTGCTGACGGATGGCGATTTGACGCTGGCCGAGTCGGGCGCCATCATTGAATATTTGGTTGAACGCTACGGCGACGGCTGCTTTGCCCCGCCGCGCGAACTGCCCGCGTACCTGCGTTACCGCTACTGGCTGCATTATGCCGAGGGCTCGCTAATGCCGCCGTTGCTGCTTAAGCTGGTGTTTGACAAGATCGAAACCACGCCCATGCCGTTTTTTGTCAAGCCAATTGCCAACGCCATTTCAAGCAAAGCCAAAAGCAGTTTTATCATGCCGCAAATCAACACCCATCTGGACTATCTGGAGGCTGAGCTGGGAAAAAGCGCGTGGTTTGTGGGCGATGAATTGACAGCGGCTGACGTGCAAATGAGCTTTCCCATTGAGGCGGCAGCGGCACGTGGCGGCTTGGGCGCCAGTCGCCCGCGCTTGATGGATTATTTGCAGCGCATCCACGCCCGGCCTGCTTACCAGCGTGCGATCGAGCGCGGCGGTAAATATGAGCTGATGCGGTAATGATTTTGATTTGCTATTAAATTAATAGCTGCTTGCGCCCGTATAACAGGGACTAGAGGTCTAAATGATGCATAAACCAGATTTTTAATACGTGTGCAGCGTTATCCCCGGCTCAACTCTGGATCCATGCCCCCCCCAACTCCCAGAAAGTGCGCCGCAAATGCGTTCGCATGCACGTGTCCCGATTGATGTTTCGTCATCAGCGGATAAAACTTGGCAGTTAATTGGCAGGCGCTATTTTTCAGACAACGCAAGCTTTGCGCCAAGCCCAGCAAAGGCTGTGGCAAAACCAAAACGTAGCCAGTTTTGCACACGATCGGAATCTACAACCAGCCTGCGAAAGCCGTGCGCAACGAAACCGTAAGCAACAAACACCACAAACGTCATCAGCATAAAAACTGCGCTTAGTAATAGCAATTGAAAGAGTGGTTGGCTGGTGCCTGGCTCAACAAACTGGGGCAAAAACGCCAGGAAGAAGATGGTCAGCTTTGGATTCAGGATGTTGAGCAGAAAGGCCTTGACAACCAGGCCAGCAGCAGAAATTTTGGACATCGTTCCATCAACCGCGAATGCAGACTTGTCGCGCCACGTCGCATACGCCACGTAAAACAGGTAGGCGACACCAGCGTATTTGAGTACCTGAAAGGCCAGTGCACTGGCATGCAGGACCGCCGCCAGGCCAAGCACTGTGGCCAAAAGGTGCGGCACGATTCCGAGTGTGCAACCGAGCGCCGCGTAGATGCTGGCCCGGCGACCCTGAACAATGCCCGTTGATACGGTGAAAATGACGCCAGTACCGGGAATAAGTACGACTATGAGTGAAGTGATAAGGAATTCAAGGCTGATCATTGGGATTTAGTATTAAAAATTTTGCGGTAGTGACACCGGCTGTTTGAATCCTAACCTATGGTTTTTTAGTAAGGCCCGACTGACTAATGGCGCTGCAATTTAATTTGGTTGGTCAGGGTCTGAAGCCATGTTGATGCGTGCAGAATTTTTGGGCCAAGTAAATTGTCAGGCTGTATTTCTTTCCATCGAATCTATTTCGGGGTTCGACCACAATTTTTTGTCATGTGTTCGTTAGTTTCGGATTGATAGTGGGATAGCTCAACTGCGGTTCAAAATCACCGCGTCCTTCAGGCGTCAAATCGAGAATGTTCCAAAGAGAATCAAGTGCGTCATTGTGGCGATATTCCTGACCGGGCTCGGGCGGCACATACAGCATCTCGGAACCCCAGAAATGGCGAATCACCTTGCCGCGCCGGTGGAACACATTGAGCATCGGCATGTCCCACTCTTTGCCATTTTTAAACTTTTGCTGCTTAAGCACGGTGGCCGGTAGCGCTGTGGAATCACCGAAATAATCACGGTCGTAGGAGCTGCCATGCGTGGACAGCAAGGGCAAGGTGCGCCAATCACGCGCCCGAGCCAGCGCCAGAAGGCGCGGCAGCGGTGACTTGGCCACCACAGCCAGGTTAATGCGCTGGGTAATGTGCTGCACCATGCCTTCGAGGCCATCCAGAAAGTGAGTGCAGCCGGTGCACGGCAACTCAACGTCTGGCCCGTACATGAAGCTGTAGATGGCGAGCGTGTCCATGCCGGGCTTGAATAAATCCGATAGTTTCAACGGCCCATCGTTGCCATCAAACAAATAATCTTGCGCAACCGTGCCACCCGCAGGCAGCGCCCGGCGTAGCGCAGCAACGCTTTCAGTCTGTCGTCGCAGGGCCATTTCTTCGGTGAGAAGTTTATTGCGTGCCGCGCGATATTCGGCGCTTTCACCTGGCATCGCCAAATGGTGCAGAATTTTTTGACTCATAAATTTCTCTTGCCTGATTGGTCTAGTTTGATAAAGAAGTAGTCCCATCCCGAAGTAGCGGCACAAAGTCCACCGCTCGAGCGGCATGCGCTCCTCATGTCACCTTTCGCAGCTCAATGTCCATCCACAAGATCCACCGTTTCTTATCGATACGTTGCTCCCAGGTTCCGGCAAGAACAAGGTTGCCTTGATCAAATGCACCCCTGAAGCGGACTTTCTCCCCATCTATCAACCATGCACGACCCTTCAGGCGAGCGGTAAACCCTTCGCTCTTCCCTTGATCGTCGTACGAGCTCGTGACGTAGCAAGCCTTCGCTTCGTCGTAGCCGATTACTTCAATTGATTGTGAAACAGTGCCACCGATCAGCGCATCCACCTTGTGCAGCATGAAAAAACCGCCGGGTAGCCATTCAT
>ENA-OFCX01001373-OFCX01001373.1-metagenomes-genome-assembly--contig:-NODE-1373-length-10043-cov-2.839307_pt1 | contig 10043 bp, 9 predicted proteins | sample MGYA00153384_OFCX01 | MGnify analysis MGYA00153384
TGGCCACCGTCGGCTTTGATGATGTGTTTGTTGTCGACCAGCGCGCCTATGGCTTTTTCGTCAATGCTGTAGCCCAGCAAACTGCCGTTGTCTAAGTTGAGGGTGATTTTGTTGCCGGCTGCCAGCAGGGCTGTGCCGAGCGACGCGGTCATGATGCCTTCGTTGCGTACTTCAGGCGCGAGCATGGCCAGGTAGCCGCCTTGGGCTGCGGTCATGCTGCCCTGGTTGACAACTGATCCACGGTCTGAAGTTCTGGTAAACGTGTTGCTGCCATTCATGAAGTCGGTGGGGTTCATGCCCAGCGTGGATGCAACGATGCCGCCCACATTGACCTGGCTGCCCGCGCCAAAAAGAATGCCGTTCGGGTTCAGAATAAAGACCTGGCCATTGGCTGTGAGACTACCGAGGAATGAACTTGCGCTTGTGCCTGTGATGCGGTTTAGCGCGATGGCTTGGGCATTGGGCTGGACAAATGACAAAGCTTCGCCCGCCACTGTTTCCAGTCAAGCGCCAGGCGTTGGCTCGTCTGGTTGATGGTGGTGGTGTTGCCAACAGTGGTCACCGTGCCGGCGCCGCCTGTGCGGATCGCATCTGCCGCATTGGCGGCGTAGGTTGATGGTGACAGGATCGCCAGCACAGCCAGCAAAGCAGACGCTGCTCTGCCGCCTTTGCCGCGCCCTTTGGCGTTCTCGGCCACAGCCACCCAAATACCCAGTGCGACATTGAAGACCAGGCGGTAAATGCGGTTCATGCTGGCGTGTGATTTCATGCGGTGCTCCAGATCAGTAACTTGATGCTACGAACTGTCGCAGGCTGTTCGCGCTTTGTATGTCCCCAGTTTTGGGGACAAGCAGGTTTGCGTGGTCGCCGCCATTGACTACAAGTTATTCGTCTGACTTATGCTATGACAACCCATAAGTATGAAATATATAGACAAAAAAGAACCTTTGGATTATATTTAAAGCACTCAAAGCAATCTCATAAGTTCATATGAACAAACGCCTTCAGACACTTCGGTTGCGTCAGATAGACCAGTCGCTCCAGCAATGGCGCGAAGCCACGCTGTCACCAAAGCCTGCCGCCGGGTGGTGCCAGGCGATACGCGAAGCCTTGGGTATGTCTGCCACTGCGCTGGGGCGGCGCATGGGCATGACGGGCAATGGCGTACGCAAGCTGGAGTCAGCTGAGGCGCAGCAAGTCATCACGCTGGCCAGCCTGCGCAAGCTGGCCAATGCGCTGGACTGTGAGCTTGTCTACGCAATAGTGCCGCGCAAGCCGCTGGCCGAGCAGTTGCAAGACCGCGCGCTGAAGGTGGCCGGAGAGCAGCTGCGCTCGGTGTCGCATTCAATGGCGCTGGAGGACCAGGCCGTCAAGGGGCGGCAGCAGCTTGACCAGCGCGAACTGCTTGCCCAAGAGCTGCTTGATGGGCCGAGGCGCGCTTTATGGTGATGCACTTTACGTATGCCGCCGGTGCCACGCCCATTGACCCAAACGAGGCGGCTGGCTTGCTGCCCACTCACATCACAACGCAAGCGGAGCTGAACGCGTGGGAGGAAGCGAACATTGTGAGTGGTGAGGTGTGGGCATTCCGGCGCAAGACAGCCTTTCTGGACGAAAGTTTCATTCGATTACTTCATTTGAAAATGTTTGACCAGACTTGGCGATGGGCGGGCAAGTTCAGATCATCGAACAAAAACATTGGGGTTGACTCGCATCAAATTGCCGTGCGGTTGCGCGACCTGCTGGACAACACAAGCTACCAAATAGAGCACAAGGCATTTGGCGCTGACGAGCAGGCCATCAGGTTTCATCATCAGTTGGTCTGGATCCATCCCTTTCCCAACGGAAATGGCAGACACGCTCGCTTGATGGGGGATTTGCTTGTCACCCGGCTGGGTGGCAAGCGATTCAGTTGGGGGCAGTCGCCTTTGACTCTTGAGACAGACAACCGGGCCAGCTACCTGTCGGGGCTGAGGGCGGCTGATGCGGGGTCGTATGCTGACCTTATTGATTTTGCGCGGAGCTAAGACGCTCTTTATATTGGGTTTGCACATGCTTTAGGCTATTACACCAATAAAATCCGGCGCAAGCAGCTCCTGAAATCATAGTTAAACCTCGTCATCCCAGGTTTGACCCGGGATCCATGAACCCGCTCGCTTGCACGTATGGCCAGGATTCGGGGTCGTAGATTGCGAATCAAGTCTGCAATGACAATCAGGCTGCTTGACGGTCTAGTCAGCATTGCGCAACCCGCAATTCGTATATAAAAAATGGCTTGACAAGGTCGAAATATAAAAAATCTTGGTTTGAAATGCAAAAAGTGAGGCAATCGTGATCGGATACGAATACCGCAGATCTGAAATCGACATGCCTGTGACGCCGCCCTAATAGCCAGCGCAAATCAGGGCAAGCTGTCGGGTTAAAACCCGACCGACAAAGGACAGCAATATCCGTAGGTTGGGCTTTAGCCCGACTTGCCCGGCTTTCACGCTAATTGGAATCGCATACAACTGGCACATTAGCTTGTCCCCAGTTTTGGGGACAAGCTGGCAGACAAATTGGTAGCACAATCTGTAACACTATGCAGCCCAGACTCGCCCCTTCTGCGCACCTTGCCTTGATACGCGTGGCTCTGGTTGAGGACGATGTGCATTTTCAACATGCCATCTCGGCGGCTATCAAAGCATCACCTGATATTCGGCTGGCCAGCCTGTCAACTACCCGCGCCGCAGGCCTTCAGGCGCTGGGTCAACCGCCCGCTGATGTGTTGCTGGTTGATCTGGGCTTACCCGACGGCTCGGGCATCGATGTGATTCGCGCAGCGCACACCCAGTGGCCGACCTGCGCCGTGATGGTTTGCACCACTTTTGGCGACGAGTCGCATGTGATGAAGTCGATTGAGGCGGGTGCGTCGGGCTATTTACTCAAAGACGGTGAACCGGGCGACATGCTGGCTGAAATACGCAGCCTGCACGCAGGCGGCAGCCCCATCAGCCCGCTGATTGCACGGCAGATTTTGACGCGCTTTCGCGCTGTGCCAGTTGCTGTTGCCGAAGTTGCCCCAGAGCGTGAACACGCCATGCTGTCGGTACGTGAACAAGAAGTCTTGGAGCTCATCACCAAAGGCTTTACCGCCATTGAGATTGCCAAGCTGACACAAGTGTCGCAACACACGGTGCAAACCTATGTGCGCCGTATTTACAGCAAGCTAAACGTCACGTCCAGAGCTGAAGCGATTTATGAAGCCAGAAGCCAGGGGCTGCTTGAAAACTAAGGCGTCCCAAGTTGTGACACGGGGTTTTGCTGTTGCATTGTTGCTCTGTGTCAGTGCGTGCGGCGGCACAACTTTTAATGGCACCACAGGCGCGAATGCTGCGCCAGCTCATTTCACGCAAGCCAGGCTACTTACCATGCCAGGTAACAACTTTGCGCAACCACCCAGGCAAATACTGTCAGCAAACCTTCCCGCCGCTGGCTGGCGTGAAGTTGCCTTGCCGCATATTGAGCCGGGCAACGAACCCGCAAACCTGGCAGACAGCCAGCCCACGCGGGTCAACTGGTATCGGCTAGACACATCTACCAACAAACCTTTGTGCGAGCTGTGCTACCTGTACATCCCGCGCTGGAAAACAAACGGTCAGTTGGCGGTATATGCCAATGGCCAGCTGCTGCATCAGTCAGAAGGCAGCATCTTTCACAATGGGTACAACCAGCCCCTGATGCTGCGCCTGAATCCGGGAGCGCACACCTCCCTTCCTGCTGAGGTGCTGTTGCGCATCGAATATTTTCAAAACGAAACCAGTGCTTTATCTAGCGTCTGGGCCGGTGGTGCGCCGTCATTGATATGGCGCTATCAGTTGCGTTATTTTTTTCAAATCCTGCTTCCGCTGATGGGCGGCGCGGCATTTTTGGCAGTTGGCTTTCTTTCGCTGGCCATATGGTTTACCAAACGGCGAGAAACACTTTACCTGCTGTTTTTTTCAATTTCACTGATGGCTTTTGTACGCATGCTGCACTATCACGTCGGCGGGCATTACCTGTTGATCGGGGACGAGTGGTTTCAGTGGCTTACGGTCACATCGCTTTTGTGGCTGGTACTGCTGACGCACAAATTTCTCGAATATTTGCATCAACGTGAGCAGGTCTGGCTAACACCTTGCCTGGTCGCGATCGCTTTGCTTATCAATGCGGCCACACTACCGGGTATGACAGGGTACATCCCCAACTTGGCGAAAGCAACGCCGCTGCTGTATTTATTGTTGATACCCTTTGCAGTGCTGATTTTTACCGCTGCGCTACGCCACGCGCTTCGCAGCAGATCACGCGAAGCGTGGCTGATGGCAAGCTGGTTTTTACTGACATCAGCACTGAGTGGCTATGACTCCTTCCTGCAAAACAATTGGGTCAGCCCCGAAGGCATTTACATAAACCCAATCGGCATCATTGGACTTTTTGTGATGTTTGTCTACATCATGTATCGGCGCTACGTAGGCGCCATTGGTGAGGTTGAAGAGGTCAACACCAGTTTGGCCAAGCGCCTGCAAATGCGCGAGGCAGAGCTGGCCATCAGCTATGAGCGTCTACGCGAGGTAGAGCATCGCCAGACCATCAGCAACGAGCGCCAGCGCCTGACGCAAGACATGCACGACGGCCTTGGCTCGTCGCTGGTCACGGCGCTGCGAGTGGTAGAAAGTGGCCGCATGAACGATGCCGAACTGGGCGATGTGCTTAAGGGTTGTATTGACGACCTCAAACTGACGCTGGACTCGATGGAATCTGTGGAAGCAGATCTGTTGTTACTGCTGGCTACGCTGCGCTTCAGGCTAGGGCCGCGCCTGGCGGCAGCGGGTATCAACTTGACCTGGGACGTGACCGATGTGCCAAAACTCGAATGGCTGGACCCGCGCAATGCGCTGCATATTTTGCGGATACTGCAAGAGGCATTTGCCAATATTTTGAAGCACACCCGCGCTACCAATATCCGCGTCAGTACCTCAGTGAAAGCAATTGGCGAAACTGCGGGGGTAGAAGTCATGATTGAAGACAACGGCCTGGGCTTTGACACAGACCAGACGTTGGCCAACAGCATCGGGCACGGCCTGAACAACCAGCAGCGCCGCGCACAGTCGATCAGTGGCAATGTCAACTGGATTTCAGACTCATCAGGTACGCGTTTTATGCTCTGGTTGCCGCTGCTTCGCACGGCAGATATGAGTCCATCGGCATGAGAGTCGTGACACGCTTGTTCATGGTTTTGTTGATGACGCTACTCGCCTGCGGTGTGGCGGCTGCGCAGACTGCTCCTTATCCCGTCAATCACTACACCGCAGCGCAGTTTCTGGCGCTTGCTGGCCCTGCCGGGCCTCTTGAACAGACCGTTAACGCTAGCCAGCTTGAATTTGCTAGTGGCGGTGTATCCTGGCGTGAAGTACCTTTGCCTTACACCTTTGCCAGGGAGGTCATACCCAAAATCGGGCCACCCATAGTCACCACACGCTGGTTTCGGGTGCAGGTCTCTGGCATGAATCAGGCGGGCGACACGGCGCATTTTTACCTCAAACGCTGGCAAACTGCTGGGCAAATTGCGGTGTATGCCGATGGTCAGTTGATATATCGCTCAATCGGTAGCCCCGCCTGGAATCTGTTTCGGCATCCGGGCTTGCTGCTGCCTTTAAATCAGACCGCGCGAATTGCCGCACCTCAAGAAATTTTGATCCGGCTGGACAGCCGGCAGGGTGCAGGTGCTGCGCTGTCGTCTTTTTATGTGGGCAACACCCAGGCACTTGTGTCCATGTACACGGTGCGGGAATGGCTTGAATACCAGCTGCCCTTCATGAGCAGTGCGGCTTTTTTGGCGGTGGGTGTTTTTTTCCTGCTGGTCTGGCTGCGGCGGCGCACTGATCCACTGTACCTGCTGATGGCTGCTTTTTCAGTGTTGCTGGTACTGCGGCGCTGGCATTTTCATACCGAGTTACAACAACTGCCGATTTCTGATGCCTGGTTTGGCTGGATCACGCTGAACGCGCTGGCCTGGCAACTCATGGTGATTCATTTTTTCTTTTCGCGCCTGCATGGTCAGGCCTTACGCGGCTTGACCCGCTTGCTGGTCGGATTCACGCTGGCGTTTTCTGCGCTGACCTTACCCCTTGTTTTATCGCTTGGCCTGTCGATTCCTGCATTGCTGCAACTGCGCCCTGCCTTGCAGTTGCTGCAAATCGCTACCGTGTTTTTGGTAGTTGGCGTCGGGCTGTGGTTTTCAGTGCGCAAGCAGTCGCGCGACGGCGTTTTGCTGGGTAACGCGCACCTGCTGCTGATTGGCTTTGGCGTTTATGACTGGGCCAAGGCACAACAGCTGATCAATATGGAATGGTTTTACCTCACCCCCTATGGTGCAACTGTATTGCTGGCTGTGCTGTTGTTCATCATGCTCAGGCGCTACGTTGGCGCTATCAACGAGGTCGAGGTTAATAATGCTGGACTGGCCGAGCGCCTGGCAGCGCGTGAAACCGAGCTGACTAACAGCCACCAGCGTTTGCGCGCGGCGGAGCATCAGCAAACGCTGAACAACGAACGCAAGCGCCTGACGCAAGACATGCACGACGGGCTGGGCTCGTCCCTCGTCACGGCGCTGCGTGTGGTGGAGGCTGGCGGCATGCGTGAAGCCGAGCTTGGTGAAGTGCTTAAAAACTGCATTGACGATCTGAAGCTGACCATCGACTCCCTGGAGCCGGTTGAGGCTGACTTGCTGCTACTGCTGGCTACACTGCGTTTTCGTTTGGGCCCGCGTTTGAAAGCAGCCGGCATCAGCTTGCAGTGGGACGTGACCGATGTGCCAAAACTAGACTGGCTGGACCCGCGTAACGCGCTGCATATCTTGCGGATACTGCAGGAGTCGTTTGCCAATATCCTGAAGCACACCCGCGCCACCGAGATTCGCGTGACCACCGCTGCGGCAGGTGATGGCGTACAAGTCAGCATTAAAGACAACGGCCAAGGCTTTGACGTCGATGCCGCACTGGCAGCCGCATTAGGCCGTGGCCTGCATAACCAACAACGGCGCGCCCAAGCCATCAGCGGCACTGCAAACTGGACATCGGGCGCCGCTGGAACCCGTTTCACACTCTGGTTGCCGGTACGGCGAACAAGCATTGCGGTGCAGGCGTAGTGCTATTATTTAAGGAGCTTTTTGCGCCCGTATTAATTGAGTTAGAGGCTTATTTGATGGATTAAAAAAGCTGTTTTGGCTATTTCAAGCTGCCAAAGCCGCCTCAACATCTTTGGCCAAATCGGCTGGTTTGTCGGTTGGTGCGTAACGCTTAATGACCTGGCCGTCTTTGCCAACTAAAAATTTGGTGAAGTTCCATTTGATGGATTTGCTGCCCAGAAGGCCTGGCGCTTCGGCGCTGAGCCATTTGTACAGCGGATGCGCCTTGGGGCCGTTCACGTCAACCTTGCCCATCATGGGAAAGCTCACGCCGTAGTTGACCTGGCAAAACTCGGCAATCTCACCGTCAGCGCCGGGGTCTTGCGAGCCGAACTGGTTGCACGGAAAGCCGAGCACCGCCAGGCCTTTGCCTGCATAGGTTTTGTGCAGCTCTTCCAGCCCGCCAAACTGCGGGGTAAAGCCGCATTTGCTGGCGGTGTTGACGATCAGCATCACCTGGCCTTTGAACTGGTTGAGAGCAATGTCTTTGCCGCTGATGGATTGGGCTTGAAAGTCGTAGATTGTTTGGGCGCTCATGCGGTGCTCCTGAAGTAAAAATGCAATGCTACTCTTTGTGATGTGCCAGTGCAGCCAGCAGCGCCGCAAGCACGATCAGGCTGCCACCCCACAAAATACGTGGGCTGAAATCCGCCGCGCCCAGCGCCGCTGCTGACGCACTGGCAAACAGGATTTCGGTCAGCATCAGCAATGCCGTGGTGCTGGCTATCAAGCGTGCCGCGCCATATTGCAAGGCGGCGTTGCTGACGATGAAAGCCAGACAGAGTCCAAAAAACACCGGAATGCCCGACGCCTGCAGTGCTGGCTGCGGCAATGTACCCAGCAACAGGCCGAGCAATGAAACGCCGGTTGACAACAGCGCACCGCCAGCAAACATGGCCAGCATGCGCCCGCTGCTGGGGCTGGCATTAAATTTGACCAGCAACGCGTTGGTAATGGCAAAGCTGAGGCCGCCCATCAGCGCCAGCCAGTCGACCCCCGACTGCGGAAACGGCCAGGGTGATTCTGGCGTTTTAAGCACGACGAGCACACCTGCCATGGCCAAAGCCAGTCGCAGCAAAGATGCGCGCGTCGGTTTTTCTCCCAGAAGCGCCCAGGCCACCAATACCGACCAGGCGGGCATCATGTAAAAGAGCAGCACGACCCTAACCACGTCACCCACCGTGACGGCCCAGTTAAAGCCAACATTCGTCAAGCCGGACGCCAGCGCGAGAAACCACAAGTGCGGATTGGCCAGCAAAGCGAGCCCGGACTGGCGGTAAAACACCAGCATGGCCACTGACACCAGCATGTAGACAGCGGCAGTGGCCCACAGGGGATGCAAGCCACTGTCTTGCAGCGCCTTGAGCGGCCACCACGACACGCCCCAGGTGAAGGCGTTGAAGACCAGGGCCAGCGCTGGCAGCCCGAGGTAGGCCGTACCGGTCTTCAATGGTGCTGGTCCGTGCGCGCGATGGCCAGCAGCCGCTCGACTTCGACATGGTGCACCACGGTGTTGCGGCGGTGCCAGCGACGGATGAGCTCCATCACGCCGGCCACCACCACGCCGAAGATGGCGATGGCGCCGAAGGCCGACAGGCCGAAGATCGTCATGGCGGCGTAGAACGCGCCCAGGCCCAGGATGCAGGCCTGTTCGTTGAAGTTTTGCACCGCAATCGAACGCCCGGCGCCCATCAAATTGTGGCCGCGGTGCTGCAACAGCGCATTCATCGGCACCACCAGGTAGCCGCCCAGCGCACCCAGCATCACCAGAAACGGCGCGGCCACCCAGACGTTGTCGATGACGACCATGCAGATCACCAGCAGCCCCATGGCGATACCCAGGGGAATCACGTTGGTGGCCTTGTCCAGCCGTGTCGTCACCGACGCCACCACCGCGCCAATGGCGGTGCCGATGGCCACCACCCCCACCAGCCACGACGCCTGCGTGGTGCCGTAACCCAGGGCCGCCGCGGCCCAGGCCAGCACGATGTAACGCAGGTTGCCCGCCACGCCCCAGAACAGCGTGGTGGTGGCCAGCGAAATCTGGCCCAGCTTGTCGCGCCACAGCGCGGAGTTGCAGTTCCAGAAGTCGGGAAGCAGCTCCAGCTTGTTGCGCGGCATGGGCCGCATTTCAACCCCAGTACTGGGGATGCGGGTGTTAAACCAGGCAGCAATCGCATACAAAAATATCAACACGCTGATGGCGGCTTCAGGCGGCGTATCAACTGCGGTGGTGATGAATGGAAAATTTATTGACAGCAGTGCGTTGGATATGACCGGACCCACCAGTTGGCCACCCAGCAACACGCCCAAAATAATCGACGCAATCGTCAGACCTTCAATCCATCCATTGGCCTTGACCAGCTGTGACGCGGGCAGCAGCTCGGTCAGGATGCCGTACTTGGCTGGTGAATAGGCCGCAGCGCCCAGCCCGACAATGGCATAAGCCATCAAGGGATGCGTGCCAAACAGCATCATCAGGCAACCCACCACCTTGATGGCGTTGCTGACAAACATGACTTTGCCTTTGGGTTGCGAGTCAGCAAATGCCCCCACGAAAGGCGCCAGCACAACATAAAACAAGGCAAACATGGGCACCAGCGCGGCTGGCTGCCACTTGGGCGCGCCGCTGGTTCTGAGCAGTTCCACAGCAGCTACAAACAACGCGTTATCAGCCAGAGAGCTGAAAAACTGCGCTGCCATGATGGTGTAAAAGCCGCGCTTCATGAAAGGGTCAGTGTCTCCATACGATACTGGTTTATAGCATGGCGTTCGGGCAGGCAATAATCTCCCCATGCCGCGCCCGATACAAGCCTCCGTTCACACCGCTGCACTTAAC
>ENA-OFCX01001375-OFCX01001375.1-metagenomes-genome-assembly--contig:-NODE-1375-length-10039-cov-2.062700_pt1 | contig 10039 bp, 7 predicted proteins | sample MGYA00153384_OFCX01 | MGnify analysis MGYA00153384
TGGATGCCCGGCGTGCAGGTTTGCAGCGCGGCGTCTATCGGCACCTCACCCATCGCGGCGGGCGTGATGCCGACGCTGGCCAGGTTCAAACGCCCGCTGTTCGGCCGCCGACCGGTGGCGTTGAGCACCCACGGAAAGTCCAGCACCCGGTCTTCGCTCAGCGACAGCTGCAAGCCGCCCGCCGTGCGCAGCACGCGGCTGGGCGCACTGCCGGGGTGCAGCTCGACGCCTGCGGTTTGCAGTTCGCCGACGATGGCCGTGCGCAGCATTTCGTCAAAACCGCGCAGCGGCAGCCGGTCACGGTAGAAGACCGACACCTTCACGCCAAGCCGAGTCAGCATGCTGGCGAATTCCAGCGCGATATAGCCGCCACCGATGACGGCGGCACGGTCTGGCAACGCGGCCAGGTCCAGCAAGTCGTCGCTGGTGGCGCAGGCTTCGATGCCCGGGATGCTGTCGCGCACCGGTGCGCTGCCGGTGGCGATGAGAATGTGGCGCGCCGTCAGCACTTGCTCGTTTCCCGGCCCGACGATCTTCACGCGGTGCGGCCCGTCAAACTGCGCCCAGCCTTCGATGAGCTTGACGTTGCTGCCGTCCAGCATGCTGCGGTAGATGCCTTCGAGCCGCGCGGTCTCGGCGGCCTTTGCGGCTGCCCAGGCGGCCATCTCGAAGCGCGGTTCGGCCACCGTCCAGCCATAGCCGCGCGCTTCGCGCATGGCGTCGCCAAACTGCGCTGCGTACATCAGCAGCTTCTTCGGCACGCAGCCGCGGATGACGCAGGTGCCACCGACGCGGCTGCCTTCGACAATGGCCACCCGCGCACCCAGCAACGCCGCGCGGCGCGAAGCCGCCACGCCGCCGCTGCCGGCGCCCAGGGCGATGAGGTCGTAGTCGAAAGTCCCGTGCAAATCCATGCTGCGCTCCTGCCACACAATGACGCCCGATCATGTCGCAATCCGCACCTGAAGCCGCCGCCCCGACTGCAGAAAGTCGTGCCCGGACCCTGCGCGTGCTGCTGCACCACCACGCCCACCGCTACTACGTGCTGGACGCGCCGGAGGTGCCGGACGCCGAGTACGACCGTTTGTTGCAGGAACTGCAGGCGCTGGAAGCAAAGCACCCCGATCTGCGCACGCCCGACTCGCCCACGCAGCGCGTCATCGGTCAGGTGCTGGCCGGCTTTACGCCTGTGCGCCACGCGGTGCGGATGCTCAGCATCCGCACCGAAACCGACACCACGGCAGCAGGCGCGACCGCCTTCGACGACCGCATTCGGCGCGAACTTGATCTCCCCGCCGACGCGCCGCCGGTCGAATACAGCGCCGAGCTGAAGTTCGACGGCCTGGCAATCAACCTGCGCTATGAACACGGCGTGCTGGTGCAGGCCGCCACCCGCGGCGACGGCGAGACCGGCGAAGACGTGACGCAGAACATCCGCACCATCGGCCAGGTTCCGCTGCGCCTTCAGGGTGAGGCACCCGCGCTGCTGGAAGTGCGTGGTGAGATCTACATGCGCCGCGACGACTTCGAACGCCTCAACGCGCGCCAGCGGGAACAGGGCAGGCCGACCTACATCAACCCGCGCAACACGGCGGCCGGCGCGGTGCGCCAGCTCGACCCAGCGATCGCGCGCCATCCGCCCGGCAAAGGTTCCGAGTTGCGCGTCAAGTGCCGCTTGTCCCTCGATATCGAGCGCCGCAAGCTGATCGAACCGCGTGATGCCAAGCGCGCCGAGTTGTGCTGCAACTTTGGGACCCAAACCCTTGATCCGGCGCAGGTCATCGGGCTCGCCGGTTGTTTCAGGAACACTGACAGGCGCCGTCGGCGGCGGAACAACCGGATCGACGGTTATTGTGCGCGCTAGCGTCGGCACTATGACGGGATCGATTTGCCCGAGCTCAACCCGCTGCCCGTGCCGTCGCACCGCAAGCAACACGACAAGCGCGATCAGGATCAGCAGACCGCCAAGAATGATCGGCCAGTAAGCCGTAAGGATTTCGAGGGTCATCGCATGTCCTTATCGCCCCGTGCGATTTCGCGCCAGCCGATGTCGCGGCGGCAAAACCCGTCGGGAAAGTCGATGCAGTCAACCGCACGATAAGCGGCAGCCTGCGCATCGGCGATCGATGTCGCCATAGCGGTGATGCCGAGCACGCGGCCCCCGTTGGCAACCAGTGCGCCGTCGTGCATACTGGTTCCGGCGTGGAAGACCACCGCGCCCTCGGTACTTGCGGCATCCAGCCCCGCAATCCGTCCACCTTTTTCGGGCACCCCCGGATAGCCCTTCGCCGCCAGCACGACGGTCAGCGCAGTTTTGTCGCTGAATGTTGGCGGCGGTTGATGAGCCAGCGCGCCGGTCGCCACAGCATACAGCAACGCAACAAGATCGCTCTCGAACCGCATCATCATCACCTGCGTTTCGGGGTCGCCGAAGCGCGCATTATACTCGATCAATTTCGGACCCGCGCTGGTCAGCATCAGACCAGCAAAAAGCACGCCCGAAAACGGCATTCCCCTTTGCGCCATCACCGCGACCGTCGGCGCGATAATCGCGGCCATGACGCGCGCCTGCATTTCAGCCGTGAAAACCGTAGCAGGGCTGTAGGCTCCCATCCCGCCCGTATTCAATCCCGTGTCGCCGTCGCCCACGCGCTTGTGATCCTGTGCCGAGGCGAAAGGGATTGCGGTGGTTCCATCTGTCAGTGCGAAGAAACTCACTTCCTCGCCCGCCATAAACTCTTCGATCACGACCGACGCACCGGCATCGCCGAAGCCGCCGCCGAACATATCCTCGATCGCCGCATGTGCCTCGGCATCGGTTTGCGCAATGATCACGCCCTTCCCTGCGGCCAGTCCATCGGCCTTGATAACTACGGGCAGGCCAAAGTCGGACAGTCCAGTCAGCGCCGACGTTTTATCGGCATAATATGCAGAGTCGGCGGTGGGTATATTCGCGGCTTTGCAGATCTGCTTGGTAAAGCGCTTCGATCCCTCAAGCTGCGCCGCCAGTTTCGATGGCCCGAATACCGGCACACCGGCGTCCGTCAGGCTATCGGCCAGCCCATCGACCAGCGGTCCTTCGGGGCCGATCACGACCAGCTCGACACTTTGATCAGCGCAGAAGCGAACCACTGCCGCATGATCCCTGATGTCCAGATCGATCAGCGTCGCGACCTGCCCAATCCCTGGATTGCCAGGTGCTGCGAACAGCGTATCGCAGAACGGCGATTGCACCAGCTTCCACGCCAGCGCATGTTCGCGCCCTCCCGATCCGATCAGCAGGATGTTCATGGACGATCTCGACCCCTTCGACGCGCAAGCAGGCCTGTTAGCGAAACCAGTTCCCGGCGACGCGCCCGGCGACAATTCCGCGCCGGTCAGCGTCAGCGAATTGTCGGGGCGATTGAAGCGCCATGTCGAGGATGGCTTCGGCCTCGTCCGCGTGCGCGGCGAAGTGTCGGGATGGAAGCGCGTCGCCTCGGGGCATTGCTATCTGTGCTTGAAAGACGATGCCGCGACGATCGACGGCGTGATGTGGAAAGGATCGGTGTCGGGTCTGGCCTTTGCGCCCGTCGACGGGATCGAAGTCATCGCGACGGGCAAGCTGACGATATATCCTGGCCGCTCGAAATATCAGATCGTCATCGAAAGCATGGAGCTGGCAGGCGAAGGTGCCATGCTCGCGCTGCTCGAAAAGCTGAAGGCAAAGCTGGCAGGCGAGGGGCTGTTTGAGCTGGCGGGCAAACGTGCATTGCCCTATTTGCCGCGCACCATCGGTGTCGTGACATCGCCGACGGGGGCGGTGATCCGCGATATTCTCCACCGCCTTGCCGACCGCTTTCCGACACATGTCATCGTCTGGCCGGTTATCGTCCAGGGCAATGGCGCAGCAACGGCGATCGCAGCGGCAGTCAACGGTTTTTCGGCAATGGTCGGCGAAAACCGGCCTGATCTCGTGATCGTCGCACGCGGCGGCGGATCGATCGAGGATCTTTGGGCCTTCAACGAAGAGCCTGTCGTCCGCGCGGTTGCTGCCTGCACGATCCCGATCATTTCAGCCGTCGGCCATGAAACGGATACGACATTGTGCGATTTTGCGGCGGATGTTCGCGCGCCGACGCCGACGGCAGCGGCTGAAATGGCCGTGCCGGTGCGGAGCGATTTGCTGGCAGCGGTGCTGTCGCTCGGGCTGCGCGCGCTCCGCACCGTGCAACGTTACGCAGATCGGGCCGACGAACGCTATCGCGCTGTCGCCCAGCGTCTTCCCGAAAAGACCGCTTTGTTGGCACCGCAGACGCAGCGTGTTGACGATCTTGCAGACCGCTTGTCGCGGGGTCTCGGCTTGTCGCTGGCCAAAGCGCGCGGCGATCTTGCCCATGCCAGCGGAGCATTGCGCCCCGCCTTACTCGAACAACGCGTCAACCGCGCGCGCGACAAACTGGCGCAACTCTGGCGCGTTGCAGCCTCGCTCAATCCCGATCTCGTACTCAAGCGCGGCTATGCTCGCGTCGAAAAACGTAGCGGCGGAACGGTGATGTCGGCTGCCCAAGCCAAGGCAGCTGGTGCGCTGATGCTGCGCTTTGCGGACGGCGCAGTCGACGTAAGGGTTGAGCGTTTGTCTGCACCTGCTAAGGATGCCGGCAGGCAGGGCACCCTACTCTAGGATACGAATGATGCTGATGTCCCCCTCGGGCCGCGCGGCGCGATTGCATTATATGGCCAATGGCTTTCGCGTGCTTGCCAGCGGCGATCATGTGATCTGCGCGGTTACGGCAGAAAAAGTGTCGGTCGACGATCTTCGCTACTGGAGCGTCGCGCGGCAGGAGCCCTATGCCAGCGCCGAAATCGCGACCAAAGCCTTCATGCGTTAAGGCACGTCCGCTTCACTGAATGCGCCGCACAGCCGCGCGCCCACCACGCCCGACTTTGGCATAATAAGCGCCGAGCGTCCCCCGTTCGATGACGACGGATGCACCGGGCTTCGGATCGCTGAAGGCGCGCGTATCTTCCGTGGTTTCCCACATCCCGCCCCCTTCGACCGTAAAGCGCCAGTAAACCCGGTTCCAGCGCCGCGCCGAGACGATCGTCGTCTGCAATTGGCGGGCGTCCGCGTCATCGTCGGGATCACCTTCGCGGCCGCTCAGGAATGGAATGCGTGGCAGGGTAAATCCGAACAAGCCTTTGCGCGCGCTTTTGACTTCGGCCTTGTCGATAACGACGAGATCGCGCGAAGCGGTTGCGGCGCTCAGCACGTCGACAGCCTTGTCGTAGCAGGCGAGCCGTTCGGCCGCGTCGGGCTTCGTGCGACAGGCCTGGAGTGCGGCAACCTGCGCCGGCAATTTCGGTGGCTCCGCAGCGTATGCCGGAAGCGGAGCGACTGCCAAAAGCACGGCCGGAACGAAGTAACGCAAAACCATGTCGAAATTCCCTCAAGGACGATATGCCCGAGACGCTTGGATGTTACAAACCTGTTGCGCAAAAGCCACATTCGCGGGGGATTGTGGTGAAGAACGCGACGATTTGTTGCAATGGCAAGACGACGCAACCTAAAGAGCACTATTCGGACTTCGGTCCGGGGAGGCCTTGCGCCTGACATTCATGATTGATCGGGCTGGTCCGGTCACACAAGGGGAAGACACTATGTTGACCAAATCCGTCCGCCGCACACTGCTGGCGAGCACCATCATCGCAGGATCGTTCGGCGTCATGCCAGCAGTTGCGCAAGATGCACCCGTTGTCGAAGATACCGGCGTCATCGTCGTTACCGGATCGCGCGTTGCGCGTCCAAACGCCGAATCGCCCAGCCCGATCACGACCGTCGGTAACGAAGACATCAAGGAATTCGGCGCGACCAAGATCGAAGATCTTTCGAACTCGCTGCCACAGGTGTTCGCCGGTCAGTCGTCGGGCGTCTCGAATGGCGCAGACGGCACTGCAACCGTCAACCTTCGCGGTCTCGGCTCGAACCGTACGGTCGTCCTGATCGACGGCAAGCGCCTTCAGCCAGGCAGCATTGGCGGCAACAGCGCAGCCGACCTTAACTTCATTCCCGGTGCGCTGATTTCCAGCGTTGACTTGCTGACCGGCGGTGCTTCGGCAGCTTACGGTGCCGACGCTGTTGCCGGTGTCGTGAACTTCAAGATGAACCGCAAGTTCAAGGGTCTTCGCCTCGACGCGCAATATGGTTTTTACCAGCACAACAATAAGAACGCTGTGCGCGACATCGTAAATAGCCGTTTCACAGCACCCGAAGGCAATGTTGTCACTGGTGGCGCTTATGATGCATCAATTGCGCTCGGTTCAGGCTTCGACGAAGATCGCGGTAGCTTTGTCGTTTATGCAGGGTATCGCTCGGAAACGGCGATTACCCAGGACAAGTATGACTATTCGATCTGCACACTTAACCAAAGCGGACAGAATACCGGTACTGTAAAAGACTTCGCATGCGGCGGCTCAGGAACACCCGCACGGTCGCGTTTCGGTGGTCTACTCAATCCGACAGCATTGCGGACCCAGGCGCGCGGTCCGGTACCGGCAGGGTCACCTCCGGGCACTCTCGGTCCTCTTTTGTTTGATGATGCGGCAAACACGATACCAACTTTGAACCCTGCTGTGCGCTTGCCATCGCGGACATTGCTTCCTGACAACACCACACGGCCATATGTCGGTCTGACTGATGCATTTAACTTTGCACCGCTCAACTACTATCGGCGTCCATCCGAGCGTTACAACCTCGGTGCATTTGCCGAGTATGAAATCAGCCCGGCTCTGAAGCCCTACCTTGACGTGATGTTTAACGATTACAGCACGCAAGCCCAGATCGCGCCGTCGGGGGCGTTCTTCGGAACTCGCACGGTAAATTGCAATAACCCGCTCTTGCTTGCCAATCCTGCACTCGCGGCGTCGGTGTGTTTGGTACCCGGTACGACTCTCGGTTCGGCTCCAACGAGCGTGCTCGGAACCCCGACCGAAGTGCAGATTTCCATCGGGAAGCGCAACATTGAAGGCGGTCCTCGCTTTAATGATATCGGCTACAATCAGTTCCGGATTGTCACAGGGCTGAAGGGTGATATCAGCGACGCTTGGTCATACGACGCTTATTTCCAGACTGGCACAATCAAGTTCGCGAATACATATCGCAACGACGTATCGTCAGCGCGGATCGACGAAGCGTTGCTGGTTACTGGGACTCTTGCCAACCCCGTTTGCACCAGCGGTAATGCTTCCTGCGTGCCTTACAATGTGTTTAACGCCGGGGGCGTCACGCCCGCTGCAGCGGCATATATCGGTATCCCATTGGTGATCACGGGCACGACGCGCGAAACCGTCGTTCAGGGTTCGCTGACAGGGGATCTCGGCGCCTACGGCATCAAGTCACCGTTTGCTGAAGACGGATTGCGTATTGCTTTGGGTGTGGAACGCCGCACAGAGTCGCTTTCAACTCAGCCTGACCTTTCCTACATCAATGGGGACGGTGCCGGTCAAGGCGGCCCAACGCTGCCGATCGACGGTCAATATGCAGTGACCGATTATTTCGGCGAACTCGCGCTCCCGCTTGTCACGGATAAGCCGTTCTTCCAGGATCTGTCGTTGGAATTCGGTTATCGTCATTCGAAGTACGACGTGCGTGGTACCACGAAGCAGAACTCGACGGATACCTATAAGATCGCTGGTAACTGGTCACCAATCGATGACATTTCGCTCCGTGCATCGTTCAACCGTGCGGTTCGGTCGCCCAATATTGGTGAATTGTTCACCAATCAAAGCGTTGGCTTGTTTTCGGGAACCGATCCATGCACCGGCCCTGCGGTTGGTGGTTTGACGAATGGTACAGAAGGTGGTCCCAAGGCAGGCGCAGCCGGCTTTACGGCTGCGCAGTGTGCCCGCACAGGCGTAACAGCAGCTCAATTCGGTGCGTTGGACGTGAACTCTGCTCAACAGTATAACTTCCTTGGGGGCGGCAACCTTAACCTGAATCCGGAAAAGTCGAACTCATACTCGTTCGGTGTGGTTGTCCAACCGAAGAGCGGCTTCTTGAGCGGCCTGCTGATTTCGGCAGACTACTTCAACATCAAGGTGAAGGAAGCTGTTGGCGGGATTGGTGCTCAGGTCATCATTGATCAGTGTATTGCAACGAACGACCCGTTCTTCTGCGGGAAGATCAAGCGCGACACGCGGACTGGGCCTTCTGCGGGTTTCCTATGGACCGACGGCGGCGGTTTTGTTGACGATCGTACAACCAACACTGGGTCACTCAGCACCTCCGGTGTCGATGTTAACGCCGATTATCGCGTCAACATCGGTGAAAACAAAGTTCGCTGGCAGTTTGTCGGAACATGGGTGAAATCTTTGGTAAGCCAGCCGTTGACCAACGGGTTCGATTATGATTGCGCCGGTTATTATGGCATTACTTGCGGTAATCCGAACCCTGAGTATCGTTTCAACACCAACGTGAAGTTTACGACAGCCGACAATATCGGGTTTACAGTTCGTTGGCGTTATTTCTCGGGCGTGACCGTTGACACACTCAGCCCTGATGTTGATTTGAACCCGACAAGTGCCAAGGCTACGGGTAACATCGACGAGAAAATCCCGGCGTATAATTACTTCGACTTGCTGTTCTCGCTTCCAATCAAGGATACGGCAACACTCCGTATCGGTGTGAACAACGTTTTCGATAAGGATCCACCGCTGATCAGCCAGTCAAACCTTGGCGGTTTCGGGAACGGTAACACATTCCCCGGCACCTATGATCAGCTTGGTCGTTACGTGTTCGTGAACCTGACTGCCGACTTCTAAATCCGGCATCAGTCGTAAAAGATCGGCGGCGGGGCATTGCTCCGCCGCTTTTCTTTTGTCTGCGATCTGCTTAGCGGTAACCGATGGACTCCGTTGGCCTCGAGCAGGAAGCAGATGCCGCGGCAGCCCGGTGCGATCATGCGCTGGCCCGTGACTTTCTGGCGCGTGCCACGCAAAGCGATCCCACGCGGTTCGATCTCTGGCTGAAACTTTCTGCGATGGCGCGTGCAACCGGTGATGCCCCTGCTGCCCTTGCCGCTGTGGATCGCGCGCTCGCTGTCGATCCGCTCGACTTTACAGCGCTCCTCATGCGCGCAACACAACTTGAGGCAATCGGCGAGGCGGACCGTGCAGGCCTCGCGTTCGGGCATGCCCTGGCCCAGGCACCCGACACACCGCTACCGCAACTTGCACCCGTACTAGCGCACGCTAAGGCCCGATATGCGGCTTGGCAGACCCGGCAAGCCGATCACCTGCGGGCAGCTGTCCCGACGATGACACCGGCAATCGAGCACTTGATTACCAATGTCGTCCGCCGGACGACGCCCGACCGCGCTGGCCCCACGCATTATTGCTATCCCGGCCTCGCCGAAATACCGTTTCATGACCGCGCGCGCTTTCCGTGGCTGGCCACGCTCGAAGCGGCGACGGCATCGATAACGCGCGAATTCAACGCCGTGGCCGCCGCTCATGCCGCCGAGCTCGTGCCGTATATTCAGTATCCTGAAACCGTGCCGCTCGAGCAGTGGCGTGCGCTGAACCATAACCGTGACTGGACCGCCATCCACCTGATCGAACGCGGGCGGGTCGTCGAGGCGAACGCGCGCCATTGCCCGGAACTCATGCGCTTGCTGGCTGCACTTCCGCAGCCTCGGATCTCCGGCGCCGGTCCGAATGCCATGTTCTCGCTGCTCGCGCCCCTGACCCACATCCCGCCGCACACCGGCATTACGAACACCCGGCTCGTTTGCCATCTCCCGCTCATCGTGCCGCCCGGCTGCTGGTTCCGTGTGGGTGATGTTCGCCACGATTGGGCGCCGGGCAAAGCCTGGGTGTTTGATGACACCATCGAGCATGAAGCCATGAACCCGACTGATACACTGCGTGTTGTCCTCATTGTCGATATCTGGCACCCCGATCTGGACGATGTCGCTCGCAGCGGCGTTGCAGCGGTGATTGGCGCTGGCGGCGGTATTCACGGGCTATGACGCTCGAAGCGCGTGCCGCACGGCTGCGCACG
>ENA-OFCX01001379-OFCX01001379.1-metagenomes-genome-assembly--contig:-NODE-1379-length-10020-cov-3.167988_pt1 | contig 10020 bp, 10 predicted proteins | sample MGYA00153384_OFCX01 | MGnify analysis MGYA00153384
GGGCACGCGACGACCGTTGGCGAGCGGACCCATTCCGGTGGCGGAGTCCATGCCGTCGCCCATCTTCACCTTGGCGGTGCGGGCCGCGAAGCCCTGCGCGAAGGCGACGTGGAACGCGGCGTGGAGCGCGCCTTCGAGCGCCGCCGCGACCTCGGCCAGTTGGACGGCGTCGATCGGGTAGGCGCTCTGGATGAGCGCGTCCGACACACCGCCGGCGGCATTCACCAGGGCGTGGAATTGCGCGGCAATCTCGGGCAGGGCCTGCAGGCGACCGTTGTCGATGACCGCCCGTAGCAGGTTGGCCACCTTGCTGTCCAGGGCGCCGCCCGCCACACCTGCCACCAGATCGAACACCTGCGCGGCATCGGCCTTGGGGCTGTCCGCGAACTGGCGGATCTGGCCGTGGGCAGCCACGTCGGCGAGCGACTGCACCTGGGCGGTCAGCGCGGACGCGCCCGACCTCGCGGACTGAAACAGCGCCTCGGCGTAAGGGCGCGCGATGGTGGCCAGCTCTGCCATTTCAGAGCTCCGTCTTCAAGCGGCTCAGCAGCTCGGCGTGCATGCCGGCATCGACCTCGCGGCGCAGGATCTGCTCTGCGCCTTTGACTGCCAGGCCAGCCACCTGATCGCGCAGCACGGCGCGGGCCTTGACCGATTCCTGCTCGGCTTCGGCACGCGCGGCGGCGATGATCTTGGCGCCTTCTTCAGACGCCCGGCCCTTGGCCTCTTCGACCATCTGCTGCGCCAGGCGCTCGGCATCGGCTAAACGTTTAGCGGCGTCGTTGCGCGCAGCCGAAAGCTGTTGCTCGACACGCTGGTTGGCCGAGGCCAGGTCGGCTCTGGCCTTGTCAGCGGCTGAAAGCCCGGCTTCGACCTTGGCAATGCGCTCGTCGAGCGCCTTGGTGATCGGCGGCCAGACGTACTTCATCGTGAACCCGACCAGGATCAGGAACACGATCATCTGGAAAAACAGTGTCGCGTTGATGCTCACGTTGTGCCTCGAATGGGTAAAAGGTCAGACGCCTAGCAAACGCCGCGGAACCGACCTTGCCGGGCCGTCGGCGTTGCCCCTTCAGCAGAGCGGCGCAAGCCGCTCCGGGGTGGCCTTACTTCGGCAGGTTGGCGATCTGCGCGAGGAACGGGTTGACGGTGGCAAACCACAGTGCGATACCGGTGCCGATGATGAAGGCCGCGTCGATCAGGCCGGCCAGCAAAAACATCTTGGTTTGCAGTTCGCCCATCAGCTCGGGCTGGCGCGCAGCGGCTTCGAGGTACTTGCTGCCCATGATGCCGATGCCGATACAGGCACCCAGCGCGCCCAGACCGATGATCAGGCCGACGGCGATGGCAACAAAGCTGATGACTTCCATTTTTTTGCTCCAATAAAAGACAGTAAGAGAAAGGGAAAAACAGGAGAGAACTGAGAAAACCGGAAAAACGGGGTTGCAGGCTGACGCGCCATCAATGCTTGTCGTGCGCCTGGCCGATGTAGACCAGCGTCAACATCATGAAAACAAAGGCTTGAAGCGTGATGATCAACAGGTGAAAGATGGCCCAGAAGGTGCCAGCGATCACATGACCCAGGCCAAGTAACACGCCCGTGACGCTGAGCGTGAACGCCCCACCCATCAGCGCGATCAGGAAGAAGATCAGTTCACCAGCGTACATGTTGCCGAACAGCCGCATGCCATGGCTGACGGTCTTGGCCAGGAACTCGATGATCTGCATCAGCAGGTTGAACGGGGCCAGATACCAAGCTGAACCGAAGGGCGCACTGATCAATTCATGCACCCAGCCGCTCACGCCCTTGATCTTGACGTTGTAATACAAGCAAATTAGCAACACCGCCAGCGCAAGGCCCATCGTCACCGACAAGTCGGCCGTGGGCACCACACGCATGTAATCCTTGGCGCCGATGGCCGGTGCGATGTAATGCCAGATGGTGGGCAGCAGATCGACCGGCAGCAGATCCATGGCATTCATCAGAAAGATCCAGACGAACACCGTCAGCGCCAGCGGAGCCACGAACTTGCGGCTCTCGGCATCGTGCACGATGCCTTTGGCCTGGGCGTCAACCATCTCGACCAACATTTCCACCGCGGCCTGGAATCGGCCCGGCACGCCCGAGGTGGCCTTGCGTGCACCCAGCCACAGCAGCCAGCAACCCAGCACACCCATAACCACAGCCCAAAAGGCCGAGTCGAGATTCAAGACAGTGAAGTCGGCAACGCCGGTTTGCTGGCCTGTTTGAAGATGCCCCAGGTGATGGCGGATGTACTCGCCTGCGGTGAGCTCTTGTCCTGCGGTGGTTGACATGCGAAGGGCGGCCTTGAATTACGAGTTCATTTGTTCTTCACCGCCGGCCGCCACAACAGCGCCAGCACATACACCTTAATGCACAGCACCAAGCCCACCAGCAATGCCGGCCAGCTCAGGGGCTGCACCAGTGTCGGTGCCAGCAAAAGCATCGCCACCGATACCCCAATCTTCACAAACTGCCACAACATGAAGCTGGCGACGCTGGCGCCGGGCGACACACTGCTGAGCTTGCTGGTCATCCCGCGCGCCATCAGGGCCGCCGGCACCACCACCGTGGCGGCGCCGTAAAGCACCGACCACGCCCAATCTTCCCTGGCGGTGATCAACACTGCCAGCAGTGCCATCGCCACCCCCAACACCGCCTGCGCACCGACCACGCGCCACGGCGAAAGTGACGGCTGCCGGGTGCGCAAATCTTGTGCCTGCTCACGCGTCAACGGCTTAGAAGCCGCCGCCGCTGCAACATCTTCATCACTCCAGCTCTCGTGCGGAATTTGCCGATCGATCGCCATGTAATAAAAATGAGGTGCGCGCCACGCAAAGCCTGATGAGTATACGAGGAAACCCGCGCACCCAACCACAACCGCGCACACCGTGCGCACCCCAGAGCCTGGCTGGCTGTGCTCTGATCACCTTCCTGCACGGAACCTCGATGGCTGCTTTCCACTCTGCCCAACGATGCCCTCACCCTTAAATGCCTTGCGCTGCGCCGTGCTGGGCGGCCTGCTCATCCCGCTCATCACCACAGCGCAGCTGCCCGCTGCGCTGTCCGCAGTGGTCGTTACGCCCCAGGTGCGGGCCGAGCTGGTGGCGCATGCACCGCAGGGCCTGGGCGCCGGCCAAGCGGTGTGGCTGGGTCTGAAGATCGAGCACCAGCCGCACTGGCACACCTACTGGAAAAACCCCGGCGATTCGGGCCTGCCCACCACACTGAACTGGACTTTGCCCGCAGGGACAAGCGCAGGCGAGATCGAGTGGCCCGCGCCGCAGCGGCTGCCCATCGGGCCGCTGATGAATTACGGCTACGAGGGAACGGTGCTGTTGCCGGTGGCACTGACGCTGCCCGATGGAGTGGCCGCTAACGGCCTGGAAGTAAAGCTTCGCGCCGACTGGCTGGTGTGCAAGGACGTGTGCATCCCCGAGAGTGGTGACTTCGTCATCAAGTTGCCGGCGCAGTCCGCCATCTCCAGCCACGCCGCGCTGTTCGATGCTGCACGAGCCGCTGCGCCGCGGCCCTTGCCAGAGGCGCGTGCCACGGCCAGCGTGGAAGGTGGCGCCATCCAGGTCCGTGTCGACGGCCTGCCGGCTGCGTGGCAGGGCAAGACGCTCAGTTTCTTTCCGGAGATCGCCGGCGTCATCAACAACGCCGCCGTGTTGCAGTCACGCTGGCAGGGTCGCCAATGGCAGGCCACCGTGCCGCTGGACGCCCAGCGCAGCGCCAGCCCGGCCACGATGCCCACCGTGCTGCGCCTGCCACAGGACCAGGGCAGCGTGGTCGTCAACCTCGCCGTCACGGGCCCCTGGCCGGCAGTGGCGGCGCCCGCGCCCTTCCCGGGGCTGGACGGTGCCGCGGTCGATCGTCCGCTGCCCGCGGCCGCGCCGGTGAGCCTGTCCTGGGCCCTGCTGCTGGCCCTGGCAGGCGGCGCGTTGCTGAACCTGATGCCCTGCGTCTTCCCGGTGCTGTCGCTGAAGATGCTGGCGGTGGCCGGCCATGGCGCCGACCGCCGCGCTCTGCTGGCCAGTGGCGTGGCCTACACCGTGGGCGTGGTGCTGTCGTTCTTGGCGCTGGCGGGGCTGTTGCTGGCCCTGCGCGCGGGGGGCGAACAGCTGGGTTGGGGCTTTCAGTTGCAGTCGCCCGTGGTGGTGGCTGCCTTGGCCGCGCTGTTCACGTTGATTGCCCTGAACCTGGCAGGCGTGTTCGAGCTGGGGTCGGTGCTGCCAAGCTCATGGATGGCGGCGCGGGCGCGCCATCCGGTGGCCGATTCACTGCTCACCGGCGTGTTGGCCGTGGCCGTGGCCTCGCCGTGCACAGCGCCCTTCATGGGCGCCTCGCTGGGCCTGGCCGTTACCTTGCCCGCCGCGCAGGCGCTGGCCGTGTTTGCCGCGCTGGGCCTGGGCATGGCGCTGCCTTATCTGGCGGCCACCGCGTGGCCGCCGGTGGCGCGCGCGATGCCGCGGCCGGGCGTGTGGATGCTGCACTTCAAGACGGCGATGGCCTTCCCCATGCTGGCCACCGTGGTGTGGCTGGTGTGGGTGCTGGGGCAGCAAAGCGGCATCGACGGTGCCGCGGCATTGCTGGGCCTGCTGCTGGCGCTGGCATTTGCCGCCTGGGCGCTGGGTTCGCCCACGTTGGGGGCGCGCGCCCGCAGCGGGTTTGGCTTGGCCGGTGCGGTGTTGCTGGCAGCGGCGCTGTTCTGGGCCGCGCCCGTGTTGCGGCAAGACACCACGGCCGTGGCCACGGCCGCAGCCGCAGCCACAGACCGCTGGCAGCCCTGGAGCCCCGTCCGGGTGGCGCAAGCGCAAGCCGAAGGCCGCATGGTGTTTGTCGACTTCACGGCCGCGTGGTGTGTGACCTGCCAGATCAACAAGCGCACGCTGAACGACAGCGCTGTGCTGGCCGAATTCGATGCCCGCCAGGTGCTGCTGTTGCGCGCCGACTGGACGCGGCGTGACGCCACCATCGCCGCTGAACTGTCCCGGCTGGGGCGCAGCGGCGTGCCTGTGTATGCGCTGTATTCCCCCGGCGCTGCACAGCCCCGGGTGTTGAGCGAAATTCTGAGTTCCGCCGAGATCCGCGCTGCCTTGGCGGGTGCGGCCCTTTGACTTCAACGCCCTTCGTGGTGCTTGAATGGGTCAACCCCGGCTGCCCCTTTGTCGTGAAGCACTACGGCAGCAACAACATGCAAGGCACGCAGAAAGAAGCGGCGGCCAACGGTGTGGTGTGGCTGGCCATCAATTCCACGGCGCCCGACGCCACCGACTTCAAGACGCCTGCCGCCCTGGCGCAATGGATGCAGGGCCATAAGGCCGCTGCCAAGGCCACGCTGATGGACGGCGACGGCACGGTCGGCAAGGCCTACGGTGCACGCACCACGCCGCACCTGTACGTCATCAATCCCGCGGGTTTGCTGGTGTACGCCGGCGCCATCGACAGCAAGCCCACCAGCAACGTGGCCGACATTGCTGGCGCCGTCAACCACGTCAAGGTGGCGCTGGGCGAATCACTGGCCAGCAAGCCTGTCAGCACCGCCACAACCCGGCCTTACGGCTGTTCGATCAAATACCCGTCCGGCGCGTGAAGCCGGGGCCGGGCGAGGCCTTCGGGCATGCCGGTCCGAAGGCGCGTTCGGCACTGGTGCGCTATGGCAGCCATTGGTACTGTGCGGCCAGCTGTTTGAAGGCGGCGGTGTCGACGTCGTGGCCAATTTCGTCGGCCAGGATGGCGGCCACGGTGTCGGCCTGGCGGGCAGCCTCGGCGGCGTCAAGAAACAACAGCCGGCAGCGCCGCGCCAGCACGTCTTCAACGCTGCGCGCCATTTCGTAGCGCGCCGCAAAACGCACCATGGCCTCGCTCAAGGCGGGCTTGCCCGATTCGGCGTCGCGCCACAACCAGCGCTCGGCGCCCGGCAGGCTGAGCAGCAGCGCGGCTTCGCTGCCGTACAGGTGGGCGCCTGGCGGTTCACTCATCGGCCGGCCGGGCGCCGCGCCCAACAGCGGCAGGCGTGCCGTGGCGCCGCCGGCGCGGCGGGCCAGCAGGCCACGCGCCATGGCCTGCTCGAGCACGTCTTCGGCCATCGCGCGGTAGGTGGTCCACTTGCCGCCGGTCACGGTGACCAGGCCTGACTTGGCCACCAACACGGTGTGTTCGCGCGAAATGTGCTGGGTGGCCACGCCAGACCCGTCGTCTGAGGCGGGCCCCATGGATTGGTTTGCAGGCGGGTTGGCATCCGCCCGTACAACCGGGCGCACCAGCGGGCGCAGGCCGACCCAGACCGAGCGCACGTCGCTGCGTTGGGGCGCCCGAGCCAGGTAACGCGCCGATTCGCCCAGGATGAAGGCGACCTCGTCTCCGAAGGGCTCGGGCTCGCGCGCCAGGTCGAGCCGGGGAGTGTCGGTGGTGCCCAGGATGGTCTTGCCCAGCCAGGGCACCGCAAACAGCACCCGGCCGTCGGTCGTCTTGGGCACCAGCAGGGCGTGGCTGCCGGGCATGAAGGCGCGGTCGACCACCAGGTGCACCCCCTGGCTGGGCGTCACCATGCGCGGCCGGGCAGGGGTGCCGGCGGGCTGGTCCATGTCGCGCACAGCATCCACCCACACACCGGTGGCATTGACCACGCAGCGTGCTTTCAGCGTGGCCTGCAGGCCGGATTCAGAACAGCGCACCTGCACCCCGTTCACTTGGCCGGTGTCACCCAGCAGCAGCCCGGTGGCAGCGCAGTGGTTCAGCACCAGCGCGCCGCGCGCGGCCGCCGTGCGCGCCAGCAGCAGGGCCAGGCGGGCGTCGTCGAACTGGCCGTCCCAGTAGCGCACGCCGCCATGCAGCCCGCGCGGCTGCACGCCGGGCAGCAGTTCTGCGGTGCGCTGGGCACTCAGCCATTCGGTGCCGCCCAGGCCCTGGCGACCGGCCAGGACGTCGTAAGCCTTTAGCCCGGCGCCGTAGTAAGCACGCTCCCACCAGTGGTAGCTGGGCATCACGAAGGCCAGGCGTTGCGCCACATGGGGCGCGTTGGCCAGCAGCGCGCCGCGCTCGTGCAGGGCTTCGCGCACCAGGCCGATGTTGCCCTGCGCCAGGTAGCGCACACCGCCATGCGCGAGCTTGGTGGCGCGCGACGAGGTGCCCTGGGCGAAGTCGCCGGACTCGACCAGCGCCACGCTGAAGCCGCGCACTGCCGCGTCCAGCGCCACGCCCAGGCCGGTGGCACCGCCACCGATGACCACCAGGTCCCAGGTGTGGGGCTGCTGCAGCCGCTGCAGCAGCGCGGCGCGGTTCAGCAAGGTGGTCACTGTCGCGCCCCGCCTGCGGTGGTTCGCGATTGGTTCGCCGGGGGGACCGCGGACCGGCCCGGCTGCGGCGCTGTGCTGGGCGCGCGCGCCGGCTTCACGGCTGGGCGAAGTTCACCGGCAGACCGGGGACGTCCACCCGCAGGCACAACACGCGGCCGGCCAGGGGTTGATCGGCCAGTTCGTCGGCGGGTCGGTTCAAGCGTGCGGTGGTGATGAACAGGGTTTTCAAGTCGGCGCCGCCAAAACACGGCATGGTCGGGCAGCGCACGGGCAGCGGCACTTCTTGCAGCAAGGTGCCATCAGCCGCCAGGCGAAGCAGGCGCTGGCCTTCGAACATCGCCACCCAGTAGGCGCCTTGCACATCCACCGCCGCACCGTCGGGCCGGCCGCCGTAGTCGGCCAGGCCTTGCCCGGTGGCACGCGGCTCGAACTGCGCGAACACGCGCTGCTGCGACAGGCTGCCGGTGTCGTCGTCGAAGTCGAACGCGAAGATGCGGTGCGCGGTGGTGTCGGCCCAGTACATCGTGCGGCCGTCGGGGCTGAAGGCCAGGCCGTTGCTGACGGTGATGTCGCCGGCCATGCGCTGCAACGCGCCGCCGGCCCAGCGGTACAAGGCGGCGCGGGGTGCGTCGCGCGGCTCGTAGATGGTGCCCACCCACAACCGGCCCTGCGGGTCGGCGCGGCCGTCGTTGAAACGTTCGTTCGTGGTGTCGTAAGGCGGCGGCGCCAGCAAATGGCGCTGGCCGGTGGCCATGTCGAAGCGCCACAGGCCGTCGCGTTGCGCCAGCAGCCAGTCGGCGCCGGGCAGTGGGGCGCAGCAGCCGGGTTCGCTGTCCAGCGCCCATTGAGTGTGCTCACCCGTGGCCAGCACATGGCGGTGCAGCGCGCGGCCGGGAATGTCGCACCAGACCAACGCGCCGAGCCCCGGGTGCCACACCGGTGACTCGCCCAGCAGCGCCGCCGGCGCCGGCAGCGCGGTGATGTCCGGCGCCGCTGTCACGCGGTGGTGACTTCCAGCTTCATCCAGGCGTCAAACGTGGCGCCTGCGGCCAGTGTGCGCAGGCCGTGCGCGGCCGGGTCGGCCATGTGGATGGCGTTGCTGACATGGCTGACCGGCTCGACGCAGTAGTAGGGGCTGCCGGCCGGCGTGTACACCACCAGGTAGGGCAGCGACGAGCTCAGGCGCATCGACAGCTTGTCGTCACGCAGCCGCGCCGCGCCGCGCCAGCCTTCAAAGCAGTTGTCGAAGCCCAGGTGCGCCACGTCACCGTCGATGCCCGGCTGCGGCACACGCCGCGTGGGCAGGCCACTGGCGTCGTTCTCCCAGCGGTCGGTCAGCTCGACATGCAGCCTGCTGTGCGGGCGCTTGGGGAAATACGGGTGCCAGCCCAGCCCCACCGGCTGCGTGTGCGCGGCCCGGTTGGTGAAGGCCAGGTGCAGCTCGAGCGCGTCGGCGCCGAGCACAAACCGCTGGCGCACCTCGAATGCAAACGGCCAGTGATGATCGGGTGTGTGGGTGTAGCGCAGCTCGGCCTCTTGGGCGCTGTGCGACACCACGTGCCACGGCCTTTGCCAGGCCACGCCGTGCACGGAATGCGGGTTGTCGTCGAAGTTGGGCTGGGTGGTGTGGTCTTGCCCGAGCCAGCGAAACCGCCGGTAACCCAGCCGGTTGGAATACGGCGCCAGCGGATAGCAGGCCGAACGGCGCGAACTGTCCAGATCGGCCGGCTCGGTGCTGCGCATCACCGCCACGTCACGCAGCCACAGGCCGGCGATGGCGCCGCCCAGATCGGGCCGCAGTGCCAGGCGCAGGTCGCCCGCGTGCAGTTCAAGAGGGGGGTTGCTCATCGTGTTCGGGTGTCCAGGCTGGGGCGGGTCGAAACGCGCGGGAAGACGGTCTTGATGATGCCGCAAAGCCGTGTGACCCCCGGTAGGGCCACATCAAGCAAATTCACCCGCGGGTGGCCGGCGCGCTCAGGTCAACTTTCAGGTAGTGCGCGCCTGGCAGCGGGTTGAAGTAGTAGGGCGGAATTTCTTCGAAGCCCAGGCTGGTGTAGAGGCCGCGTGCCGCCTCCATGTCGTCCAGCGTGTCCAGCAGCAGCGTGGAGTAACCGGCCTGGATGGCCTGTTCGATCAGCGCCAGCGCCAGCACCCGGCCCAGGCCCAGGCGCCGAAATGCGGGGCGCACGAACAGGCGTTTCATCTCGCAGGCGTTGGCGTAGTCCACATCGGGCAGCGCGCGGATGGCGCCGCAGCCGGCCGGTTGGCCGTCCACCATCACCAACAACAAGGCACCGCCCGGTTCGGCGTAGTCGCCAGGCAACGTGGCCAGCTCAGCGTCAATCTGCTGGAAACACAGGTCCACGCCCAAGCCGTCGGCGTACTCAAGGAAAAGTTCGCGCGCGCCGACCAGCAATGCCGGCGTGTCGGCTTGCAGCAGCTGGATGTGGGGGCCTTCATTCATGATTCACGGACCGTTCGCGGCGCCTAGAAACCGGCCTGCGCCGACACCCACCAGGCAAGGCCCAGGCACGACACCATCAGCACCAGCGCAAGCAGCCGCTGCGGCGCACCATCGGCGCTGGCCGGCGTGCCGGCGGGCAGTGTTTTGTCGCCGCTGAACATCGGCGTCACCAGGTTCACGCGCTTCTTCACCAGGTAGAAGGAGATGGCCGCGATGTGCAGGGCCACCAGCCC
>ENA-OFCX01001380-OFCX01001380.1-metagenomes-genome-assembly--contig:-NODE-1380-length-10011-cov-3.219968_pt1 | contig 10011 bp, 6 predicted proteins | sample MGYA00153384_OFCX01 | MGnify analysis MGYA00153384
CGATGCCCAATTCGTGGATCAGCGTGGGTGCGAGTTCGGCGAAGACCGGCGCTGCGCGCGTCGCGGCGGCGTCCGCCGACGGGGTCGTGATCTGCAGCGCGCCGGGCGCACCGGGGCCGAAGGCGTCCTGCACGAGGCCGTAGCCCACACGAGACGAATCCTCTTCGGGGACGACCTTGATGGACGGCATCCCGGTGTCCAGGGAGAAGGCCGGGATCGCGAGCGCGACGAGGATCGCGAGGGCGCCCAGGCCGGGAAGCCACGGCTTGGCCCACAGCCGGCGGCCCCATGCCGCAAAGCGTGGGGAGCGGTGCTGCCCCGTCTTGGCCCAGGGCAGCGCGAAGCGGTCGACGCCGGCCCCCATGCGCCCGAGGACCGCGGGCAGCAGGGTGAGCGTCGCGCCCAGGATGAAGACCACGCTGATCATGATCCCGAGCGCCATCGAGCGAAACGCAGGACTGTCGACGAGCATGACCGCGCTCAGCGAGATCAGGACCGTCAGGCCGCTGAACAGCACGGCCTTGCCGGCGGTGTCCATCGCCTTGGCCACGGCGCCCGGGACGTCTCCGGGCTCGTCACCGAGGGCGGCGCGGAAGCGCATGACGACGAACAGCGCGTAGTCGATGCCCAGCGCGAGCGCGAACATCAACGCGAAGTTCATCGCCCAGATCGAGATGTCCAGCAGCTGGGTCCCGAGGTAGAGCGAGCCGGCCGAGGCGGCCAGGCCCAGGATGGTCAGCAGCAGCGGGAGGCCCGCAGCGGCCAGCGACCCGAAGGCGAGCACGAGGATGCCCAGCGTCACCGGCCAGGAGATCAGCTCGGATCTGAGCATCGCGTCCTTGTTGGCGACGTTGAAGTCCGACCACAACCCGGAAGCCCCGGTCAGCGCGATCTGAACCTGCTCGTCGCCGAGGCCGCGGACCTTCTCCTTGAGGTCGTCAGCCGCGCGGACCATCTCGTTCGGGTCGCCAGCGGCGCCGGCGGTGACGATGGCGGTCCGACCGTCCGGGCTGATCGTCGGGCTGATGTTGTAGCTGCCCGCGAAGGTGATGCGTTGCGGCGTGCCGCCGTCCAGCCCTACGCGGTAAATCTGCGGGCCGCCGCCGCGGTCGCTGACGAAATAAAGGCGCCGGCCGTCGGGTGAGAACACCGGTTCGGTGTCGATGCTTTGGCTGCTGGTCACACGCTGCGGCGCGCCACCGGCCACCGGCAGGGTGAACAGCTGTGTCAAGCCGTCGCGCGACAACGCCACGGCGAGCTGCGTGCCGTCGGGCGACCAGGCCGGGGCGCTGTTGCTGCCGCGAAAATTGGCCACCATCCGACGTTCGCCAGTGCCGAGGTCTTGCACCCAGACGACGGCTTTTTGCGTCTCGAAGGACACATAGGCCAGGCGCCGGCCGTCGGGCGACCAAGCCGGCGAGATGATGGGTTCGGGGCTGGCCACCGCCACCTGTCCGCCTTCGCCGTCGGCGTCGGTGATGTGCAGGCTGAAGCGCCGGCCGGTGCGCAGCACATAGGCGATGCGCGTGGCGTTCACGCCGGGCTCGCCGGTCAGGCGCTGATGCACTTCGTCGGCCACCCGGTGGGCAGCCAGGCGCAAATCGGCAGCAGGCACCACCTTGCTCTGGCCCAGCACCTCGTCGTTCTTCACCGCGTCCCACAACTTGTAGCGCACGTCGAAACGGCCGTCGCTCAGCCGCGTCACCGAGCCGGCCAGCAGCGCGTCGGCGCCCCGCGCCCGCCAGTCGGCCAGTACCACGGTGCTGCGTTCATCCAGTGCCGTGCCGGCCGGGCTGGCGCGGAACAGGCCACTGCGTTCCAGGTCGGCGCGCACGATGTCGGACACGGCCACGCCGGCCTTGTCCTGGTCGCGAAAGCCGGCAATGGTGATGGGGATCTGGCGCGCACCCACGCCCGCGACTTCGATGCGGAACTGCGCTGCTGCCGGCCATGCAACGACAGCACCCACACCCGCCAGCAAGCGTCGGCGCGGCGCGTTGAAGGAGTTTCGGTGGGGGTTCTGGGGCATGGGCTGGGAGGGCAGGCGCCGGATTGTAGGCAGCAGGCTCAATGGCCCGACACGACGGCAGGACACAACCGCCGGACCGCACCGCCAGATGACACTGCCGGACCCGATGGGCCGGCCGCGGATAATCCCCGTCCCACCCCCACTCTGCTTGGCCCCGCCCCACATGCCCACCCTGTTGCAGCGCCTGGCCCGGCTTGTGCCCTTCGTGCGGGGTAGCCGCATGGGTCTGGTGGCAGCGGGCGGGGCCGCAGTGGTGACCGCCGCCACCGAGCCGTTGATTCCGGCATTGCTGGGCCGGTTGCTGGACCAGGGGTTCGCCACCGGCGCCATGCCGCTGTGGGTGGTGCCGGTGGCCATCATCGGCTTGTTCGCAGTGCGCAGCCTTGCGGGCTTCGTGGCGCAGTACGGTCTGGCCTGGACGGCCCACCGCGCGGTGCTGAAGTTGCGTGAGGGAATGTTCGCGCGCCTGCTGCGCAGCCAGCCCGCGCTGTTCAGCCAGAACACCGCCAGCGGCATGACCAACACGCTGGTCTACGAAGCCCAGGCCGGCGTGACCATCCTGTCGGCGTCGCTGCTGACCCTGGTGCGCGACTCGCTGATCCTGGTGGCGCTGCTGGTCTACCTGTTCACCTTGAACTGGCAGCTCACGCTGATCGTGGGCCTGTTGTTCCCGGCGGTAGGCCTGGTGATGCGCGCGCTGGGCCGGCGCCTGCACCGCCTGACCATCGAAGGCCAGCAGGCCACTGACGAGCTGGCCTATGTGGTGGAAGAAAACATGGGCGCTTGGCGCATCGTGCGGCTGCATGGCGCCGAGCAGCAGCAGGAGCAGCGCTTTTTCGGCCGTGCCAACCTGGTGCGTGGTCTGATGATGAAGGCCATGGTGGCCGGCGCCACGATGACGCCGGTGACGCAGATGCTGGCGTCGGTGGCGCTGTCGGTGGTGATCGTGATTGCGCTGTGGCAAAGCCGCAGCGGCGCCACATCGGTGGGCGACTTCGTGGCCTTCGTCACCGCCATGCTGCAGCTGGTGGCGCCAGCCAAGCACCTGTCTGACGTGATGGCGCCGTTGACCCGCGGCTTGGCGGCCGTCGAGCGGGGCCTGGATCTGGTCGACCACGGGCCGATCGAAACCGGCGGCTCGCATGACCCAGGCCGATCGCGTGGCGAGATCGCCTTCGAGGGCGTGACGCTGCGCTACCGCGACGAAACCCCACCGGCCGTCGAATCGTTGACGCTGCACGTGCGGCAGGGCGAGACCGTGGCGCTGGTGGGTCCGTCAGGCGCCGGCAAAACCACGCTGGTGAACCTGCTGCCGCGCTTCCTGCAGCCCACCAGCGGGCGCATCACGCTGGACGATGTGGCCCTGCAGGACTGGGACGTGCACGCCCTGAGGCGGCAGTTTGCGCTGGTCAGCCAGGACGTGGTGCTGTTCAACGACACCGTGGCGGCCAACGTCACGCTGGGCGCCGAGCTGCCGCGCCAGGCCGTGCGCGACGCGCTGGAAGCCGCCCACCTGCTGGACTTCGTGGAAAGCCTGCCCCAGGGCATGGACACCCTGATCGGCCACAACGGCAGCCAGCTGTCGGGCGGTCAGCGCCAGCGCCTGGCCATCGCGCGCGCGGTGGCCCGCGACGCCCCCATCCTGATCCTGGACGAGGCCACCTCGGCGCTGGACAGCGAGAGCGAACGCGCCGTGCAGTCAGCGCTTGAGCGGTTGATGGTCGGCCGCACCAGCCTGGTCATTGCACACCGGTTGTCGACCATCGAACACGCTGACCGCGTGGTGGTGCTCGACGCGGGGCGCATTGCCGAACAAGGCACCCACGCCGAGCTGCTGGCTGCCGGCGGGCTCTATGCACGGCTGCATACGATGCAGTTCAGAACCCCATCAACGCCCAACACCGAGAGCAGCCCATGAGCGCAGCGCCGTCAGCCCCGATTTCACGCTACCCCGTGCCCGAGCTGGCCGACCTGCCGGATGACATGCGCACGCGCATCCTCGAGGTGCAGGCCAAGGCCGGCTTCGTGCCGAATGTGTTCCTGGCGTTGGCGCACCGGCCGGCCGAATGGCGCGCATTCATGGCTTACCACGACGCGCTGCTGCTCAAGGAGGGCGGCAGCCTGACGCATCAGGAGGGCTCCGGCCAAGGCTTGACCAAGGGCGAGCGCGAGATGATCATCGTTGTCACCTCGGCCGCCAACCAGTGCCTGTATTGCGTGGTGGCGCATGGCGCCATCCTGCGCGTGTATGAGAAAAAACCGCTGCTGGCCGACCAGATCGCGGTGAACCACCGCAAGGCCGATGTCACGCCGCGCCAGCGCGCGATGCTGGACTTTGCGTTCAAGATGACTACCGCATCGCACCTGGTGGACGACAGCGACTTCACGGCGCTGCACGCGCACGGCTTCAACGACGACGACATCTGGGACATCGGCGCTATCGCGGCGTTCTTCGGGCTGTCCAACCGCATGGCCAACCTCAGTGCCATGCGCCCGAACGACGAGTTCTACCTGTTGGGCCGCGTGCCCCGGGTCAAACCCTGACCGCAGCCGGAGGGCGCGCCTGATCCAGACACGGCACCAGACTTCCAAGGACCACGAAAAAAGCCCCTCGCAATCAACTCGCCAGGGGCCTTGGCATTCATCGGTGCAAGCCTATTGCGCTTGCTGCAAGGCGCGGATACGGTCTTGTATGGCCGGGTGGCTGGAAAAGAGCGACATGACGCTGCTGGGCTTGTCGTTGATGCCCATGGCGGCCATCGACTTGGGCAGTTCGCCCGGCACCAGCCCACCCAGCCGCGCCAGGGCATTGATCATGGGTTCCTTGCGGCCCATCAGCGCCACGGCGCCGGCGTCGGCGCGGAATTCACGCTGACGCGAGAACCAGGCCACGATGATGGCGGCCAGCACGCCGAGCACGATGTCGAGCACGATGGTGGTGACGTAGTAGCCGATGCCCACGCCGTCATTGGTGTTGCGCAGCACCACCTTGTCGACGAAGTAACCGACCACGCGCGACAGGAACACCACGAAAGTGTTCATCACGCCCTGGATCAGCGTCATGGTGATCATGTCGCCATTGGCCACGTGTGCCACCTCGTGCGCGATGACCGCCTCGACCTCGTCGCGGTTCATGGTTTGCAGCAGGCCCGTGGACACCGCCACCAAGGCGGAATTCTTGAATGCACCGGTGGCGAAGGCATTCGGCGCGCCTTCGAAGATGGCCACGTCGGGCATGCCGATCTTCGACTTTTCGGCCATCGTCTTGACGGTGGCCACGATCCAGCGGTGGGTGGGGTCGGTCGATTCGTTGATGAGCTTGGCGCCGGTGGTCCACTTGGCCATGGGCTTGCTGATCAGCAGCGAGATGATGGCGCCGCCAAAGCCCATGATCAGCGCAAAGCCGAACAAGGTGCCCATGTTCAGGCCCTGGGCAGTGATGAACCTGTTCAGCCCCAGCACGCTGGCGGCAATGCCCAGCACCAGCATCACGGCCACGTTGGTCAATACGAACAGCAGGATACGTTTCATGGTCTGGGCGCCCCGGCGGCGTTGATGAATTGAGAGATGACAGGATGTTAGGGCGGCCGACGTGCTTTCAATCAAGCACGGTTTTTGTGGGGCTTTGCGATGGCTCAGCAGTGCGGGCACGCGTCAGGCGCGCAGCCGCACCTGTGAAGGCTTGCCAGCCGGCAGCAGCTCGAACCGGTCGCCAAACTGGGCAAACAGCTTCAGCGACGAATTGTTCTTGCCCAGCAGCTGCGCTTCGCGCAAGCGCTGCACCGCCACGTTAAGGGGCAGGCCCTGCCCGGCGCTCAGCTCGGGCAGGCAGCCCAGCACCGCCTGCAGGGTGACGCCAGACCGGGCGGCCTGCACGACGGCCACCGCAGCCACCGGCTCGGGCGGCGGCGCCACAACAGCCAGCACCTGGCCGGCCACCGCCACCGAAACGGCCGCGGCCCTGCTGACCCTAGGCTTGCGCGCCGGTGGCTGGCTGCTGGCGGCCTTCTTGGCCGGCACTTTCTTCGCCGCTGCGGTTTTGCCGGCCAGCGCTTTTTTGGCCGCCGGCGCGCGCGTACGGGCTGCCTTGGCCGGCGGCGTGGTTGCATCGGGCGCGGCCTTGCGGTGTTCCAGCACGGTGAAGTCGTCGTACACGTCCTGGGTGTCGTCGCCGGTCTTGCCCATTTGGCCGATGCCACGCACCTCGCAGCCCTTCTCACGCAGCCGCTGGACCAGGGGCGCGAAGTCGCTGTCCGACGACGCGATCACCACCACGTCGGGCCTTTCAGCCAGCACAAGATCAATGGCGTCGACAGCCAAAGCGATGTCGGTGCTGTTCTTGCCGGTGGACAAATTCACCATGGGTTTGATCGACAAGCGCCTGAACACCGCCTGGTGCTTCACCGCGCCCTCTGCCGTGCAGTAGGCGCGCCGCACATGCAGGCCGCCATGCTGCTTCAAGACAAGGCGCACGGCCTGCTCGATCACATCGACCGACACGTTGTCGGCGTCGATCAACAACATCACGCGGTCGGTCATGTGGCCGCCAAGGCGCGTGCCGCGCCGGCCCCCCAAGGGGGCGCAAGCCATCTTCGGGCGGCCGTGCGATGGCTCTTCTTCATTGCAGTTTCCAGTTCAGGGTGTCGCCCGCGCGCAGCGGCTTGATCAGCGCGTCGCCAAAGGGCAGGGTTTCGGGCAGCGTCCAGGGATGGCGCGCCAGGGTCACGCTGCCGGTATTGCGCGGCAGGCCATAGAAGTCGGCGCCGTTATGGCTGGCGAAGGCTTCCAGCTTGTGCAGCGCACCTGCGGTTTCGAAGGCCTCGGCGTAAAGCTCCAGCGCGGCAGGCGCGGTGAAGCAGCCCGCACCGCACACCGACTGTTCCTTCAACACGGCGGCATGCGGGGCGCTGTCAGTGCCCAGGAAGAACCGGCTGGTGCCCGAAGTGGCGGCACGCACCAGCGCCAGCCGGTGGCGTTCCTTCTTCAGCACCGGCAGGCAGTAGTAATGCGGGCGCAGTCCGCCGGTGAACATTGCATTGCGGTTGTAGAGCAGGTGGTGGGCGGTGATGGTGGCGGCGGTGTGAGCGCCACTGCCGGCCACGTAGTCGGCCGCGTCTTGCGTGGTGATGTGCTCGAACACCACCTTGAGTTCAGGAAAGTCGCGCCGCAGCGGCCGCATCACCCGATCGATGAACACCGCCTCGCGGTCAAAAATGTCGACGTCGCTGTCGGTCACCTCGCCGTGCACCAGCAGCAACAGGCCCTCGCGCTGCATGGCCTCTAGCGCGAGGTAAGTTTTGCGGATGTCGGTGACACCGGCGTCGCTGTGGGTGGTGGCGCCAGCCGGGTACAGCTTGAGCGCCACCACGCCGGCGTCCTTCGCGCGACGGATCTCCTCGGGCGGCGTGCTGTCGGTGAGGTACAGCGTCATCAGCGGCTGGAAGTCCGCGCCTGGGCCGTGCAGCGGCAAAGCCGCCGTGATGCGTTCGCGGTAGGCCACCGCCGCGGCCGCGGTGATGACCGGCGGCCTGAGGTTGGGCATCACGATGGCCCGGCCGAACTGCCGTGCCGTAAAGGGCAGCACCGCCGCCATCGCTGCGCCGTCGCGCAGGTGCAGGTGCCAGTCGTCAGGGCGCGTGAATGTGAGCTTTGGCGTCAAGGTTGGCGTTGGCGTTGGCATGGGCGCGTCTTGCATCGCCGGATTCTCCCATCGCCGTGGCGAGGTTCCGCCCATCGACCATCACCGTGCCCGTTCAGCCACGAAAAAGGGCTCGCGGCCGATGCCGGGAGCCCTTCAATGTGGCCAGCGCCAGGGCCGGCAAGGGTGTGGTCAGCGTACCGCTTGCTGGCGTCGCGCCCACAGGCCCAGACCCACCAGGCCCAGCGCCATCAACGCGTAGGTTGAAGGCTCGGGAATGGGCTGGAAGATGACGCGCATGGTGCCTTCGCTCACGGACAAGCTCACAACTTCGTTCAAGGCGGGAATGAACGACGAATAGGCTGTCAACAGCAGCAGGCCATCAGCCACCATGAACGGCGCGCCTGAACTGAAACCGTTGGCGCCACTCCAGCTGCCATTGCCGGGACCGAACACCCCGGGGCCGCCCACCGTCGACGGCGCCAGGTCCATGTACGGCGAGGTTGACAGATTCACGGCCGGCACCATGGCGGTCAACACGAAGTCTTGCAGCCAGCTGTCACCGGCTGTCGTGAAACGCATCCCGATGAACTGGAAGCCGGTCACCGTGGACTGGGCACCAATGTTCACCAGCGAGCGCGAATTGCCCGCGTTGTCGACGGCGCCGACGACGTTCCATCCCGCCAGGTTGATGTCCAGTGTGTCAGCCGCAGCGGGCGCGGCGACCATTGCTGCCAGCACCAAGGTGGCAGCGCCACCAAAAACCTTGTTCATGTGAATCTCCAGAAAGGGTGAGTGGGTTACGGCGGCGGCTTAACGGCCCACCAGATTGACGATGGCGACATCGCTGTCGGTCGGGTTCTCGGCCATCACGACCATCAAGCCCTTGTCGCCAGGCGAGGCGGCCGCATTGCCTGGCAGCACGCGGGTACCGAAGGCCCGCGTGCCGTTTTGCAGCAGCGCGTACGACCGCACATCGGGCACGTTCACCAACTTGTTGAGAGTGATGTACTGGAAGGCGCCGTTGTTGGGCAACAGGTCCAGTGCAGGGCCGGTGCCATTGCTTGAACTGACACGAATGCCGATGCGGCTGCTCTGGTTGATGTTCATGAACGCCGGGTACACCGTGAGCGTCATGCGCTTGGAACTCAATGGGCTGTCGACAAAGAAGAACGCGTTGCCGTTGACGCCGGCGCTGTTCGCGATGAAGGCCGAGTTGCGGTTCTCCGTGGTGTTGAGGTTGCGCACCGTGAAGTCGGTGGTGCCGTTGCCATCAGTGTCGATTTCGATGTTGACGGTGGCTGAGCGGAGCGTGGCCACCGTGTTCCACAGTGACACCGCGAACTGCAACACATCGCTCGTGGCGCCAGCCGGCGGCGTGGGCACCGCGTTGGGCACGTAACGCACCCCGACGGCACGCAGGTCCACAGGCAACACGTTGGCGCCCGGCACCAGATCGGGCTGGTCCTGGGCGTCGGTGCCACCGACCAGGTTGAAGACGTCAACCGAGGTATTGGCCACGCCGGTGTTGATGGTGTTCACCGCAGCGCCCACACGCTGCACCGCCACGCTGGAGGCCTGGCGCGGGTACATCAGGTAAGGCACGCGAACGGTGTCGTTGGCGCCGGCGCTGATGGTGACGAAGCCATCTTGCTCGAGGTCGTCGAACTTGTTCGTGCACACCGCCACTGGCGCTGGCGGGTTCACCGCGGTGGTGCAGGTGTCCAGATTCATCAGCCTCAACGGGAAACCGCCAGCCGTGGGCAACTGCGTACCAGTCGCCGTGCCGACAAGCTGGAATGTGGCCGTGCTGTTGGCCGCCACATTCAGCGTGGATACGGAGGTGCTGAACACCATGCCACGCGCCAGGTCGGCCGCAAAACGCGCGGCCACCGACAAGGTATAGCTCTTGGCGGCGTTGCTGAGGTTCTGCACAACGACCGTGCGCGACGCCGTGCTGGCGCCGGCCGTTGTGAAGGCGCGCGACCCGAACGACACCGCGGTGTTGTAGTAGGTGCCGCCCGTCGGATCGACGTCCTCGCTGTCATAGGCCAGCGTGCCGGTGGCCACGGCCAGGTCGGCGCGAACCCGGCCGGCGCCCATGCGGGTCAGGCCGGCCAGCGTGCTGCCGGCCGCTGTCTTGGTGGCAAAGACACTGGTGTCGGCGGTGTTCATCAATGCCGCCTTGACTTGCCAGGGCTGAAAACTGGGGCGACCTGACAGCACCAGGGCCGCAGCACCCGCAGTCAGCGGGCCCGAAAAGCTGGTGCCACTGCTGGCGTTGCCAGCGTTGCCCGTGCCCACGTCGGCCATCCAAATGTTGCTGCCAGGGGCGGTGATGTCC
>ENA-OFCX01001381-OFCX01001381.1-metagenomes-genome-assembly--contig:-NODE-1381-length-10009-cov-3.321680_pt1 | contig 10009 bp, 6 predicted proteins | sample MGYA00153384_OFCX01 | MGnify analysis MGYA00153384
TCCATGTGCCCCTTATCCCGACCGTCTGAGAGTTTCTTGTAGGGGGAGATGATACCGACTGACTCGTGGAAACTATCGAGATTCATGCCTGCGGTGCAGGTACCGATAACATCTCTTAGCGTGAGCTTGCCGTAGATTGCGTGATCGAGGCGACCATTGAGTTTGCGTTTCTTGTCCACTTTGGCATGAGTAACATACTCTTTGAAGGCGGGTGAGGGCGTGTGGGTTTCTAGGCCCGATAGTAACCAATCCGTCCACAGTTCGCTACCTACTAGGGCACGCACGTCCTGGGGAGCGTAGTAAAACAACACCTCTAAGTTGGACGCTGGACCGCACATACCGAGGGTTCGGGGGTTGGTGTGGTTTGGGTCAGCTTGAACTACGATTAGCTCGGAGAGTTCCGGGATAAGTGGGTTGGAAGGGAAGGGGTAATCGGGATGCCAGACGATTAGGCCGATTCGTTTCCCAGATTCCATCCAAGAGTATTGGGCGGATAGGAGTGAAGCCGTTTCGTAGTCGATGTCGTCTATTTCGAGGGGGAGGTTAGCCCATTCGGCGTCGATGGTGAGGACGAGAGAGCCGTTGAGTCGGTCGGTTAGGCGGTCATCGCCGGGAGTGGCGTGAGTTACCTTAAACCCGAGTTGAATCGGGCGCTTGGTTCGGATCTTTAGTATCATGGTGGTATTGCCTACGTGGATGTGGGTGGTAGATGGGGTTTCCCTTAACTTTCTGGACAGATAGGGAGGGAAACACCCACTAGGATTTGAGAATTGGACGACTTGACAACCTCCTCGCTGCTGACCCTCAGCACATGCTATATAGGATTGCGGTTATTATTTCGGGAGAGTGTTGGGAGAAGAACGAAAGTTGAGCTTTGGTGGGAAAGTGAATGCTCAGGGTGAGCAGCGGCTATATGTGGGGGCGATTATTATTCTGGGAGAGAAGGTCGCCCCTTAGTACAGACCGAGGTAGCTCGTTTCACCCAAGACTTGAGATGTGTATTGTTCGATAGCGTGTCGGGCTACGTCAGCTTTACAGATGTTTAGTTTGAGCGCGGTCTGGTTAAGGCGTTCTTTCATTGCGGGGGTGACATCTACATCTACGGTAGCGGTGCGATTTTTAGGACGTGCCATGATTTTGTGTGGGGTAAGGTTTCGTAGCTATGTATAATATATCACCGTATATAGCAGGCTGTCAAACAGGCTCTTATAGTTTGGTCGGGGTGTGTTTAATGGAATGTACCACCTTAACAGCCCCCTGTGAAGTATGCTGTGTAGACGGCTATGCAACACCCCGTACAACAATCGAAAACCTGACAGGTTCCTATTCTCTGGCGAGAGAAACTCAACCTGTCAAACTGGAACCCTTACGGGGCGCGGGTTTCAGCGGTAAGACACCCCCTTATGGGGAGAGGGGGGTTCTTAAATTCCGGGTTGGGTCGATCGGTCGTCTTCCAAAACATCCGATCGCGCCTTCCCACGTTTCATCCGCACCCGATCGGGGCTAACTCATTTTCATTTACACCCGATCGCGCCTTCCCCGTTCTGGTTACACCCGATCGCGCCTAACTCAGAACCCATCTACACCCGATCGGTCCTAACTCAGAACCCCTCTACCCCCGATCGGGGCTATCCGTACCCATCCACCCCCGATCGGACCTTCCCTAGTCTCTAAGCGCACCCGATCGGGGCTAACTCAGAACCCATCTACCCCCGATCGCGCCTTCCAAAATCCGCCACCCACGATCGGGGCAAGTCTACCCGGCTAAGACCCACGATCGTACGCTCTACTAGAGCACCTTCCCAGGCTCCCCAAGCCCCCGCCCCTCCCCGCCCCTTGGGAATATAAGGGTCGCTAGGGGGTACCCCCTTCTAGGACCTTCCCTGAGTACCCCACCTACAGGGTCTACGGTCCTAAACGTCGGGTAGGTTCGGTGATAGTTCGGTCGGGCACCTTCCACCCACCTGTACCCCCCACCTGAAGGGGAGTTTACCCCCACTATTCGGGTATGGGTCCACGACTGAATGCACTTTCCAGGCGTTGGGGTGGTTTACCGAACTTTTAATGAATTCCGTGGCGAGCGGGGCACTTCTCCCCTACGTTCCGCTGTGCTTCTCTAGGGGAGAACTCGCCCCCTCGCCACACTCCGAGCGCGATCGTGGATCCACACTATTCTCCCGTCAGAGTAACACGATCGCCCGCACTTTCCACGATTATTCCCCCATAACTGGGGGGCGGCGGCGTCCAAAATATTGATGCCCGCACATATACGCCCGCAGTATAATCTCATGGGGGCATTTTTCCCAAAATAGTCCATGCCCGCACTTGTTGCCCGCATAAGAATTCTTATGCGGGCAACAAGTGCGGGCATGGAACCGTGGGGAAACCCGTACGACTTCTTAATGCGGGCGTAAAGTGCGGGCAAATCAGTAACGAATTGTGGGTATTTTGAAAAATATTAATGTGAAAAATAAGTGAGGGCATAAGGCGGGGGCAGGCGTGCCTTCGCGTTTTTCTTGGTGGATTTTGCGCGAGCGTCATTAACTATATAGAGAGGGTTATGCCCCCCCCTATGGGGGTGGGGTGGGTCGCGACATCGGGCGAGTGCGGTTTTGTGGCGGTGAGAGTATTAGTGTACGTCGTGTTTGCCCGCACTTGACAGCCACCTAGGCAGTGTGGTATATTGGATACAAGTGAGGGCAGTGTATTCGTCGCCACCCCCGATCGCTCCATTACAATACTTAATCATTCCTACCACATGATCATCACACTACTACCACCTGATTACCAACCGCCTTATCCTCAATCGTTTAGCCGCGCCGCTTACAGTCCGACTGTCATCCTTACAGGTGACGCATTGAAACCACATACCCCCAACCGTAACACCATGTCAGTAACCACACCCCGCAAACTAACGTCCGAAGAAAGAGCAGCCCGCGATCAGAGTCGTATTGAATCTGAGGTAGATCGTCGGCTGCGTTTTGATGATGGTGCCCCCATGTCTGGTCAACATATTGCTAAGCTTGCAGACTTGCCCGTGCAAGAATGCACCGCTTACCATCGTCGAGAGTTCGGATACATATTACAAGTCAATAAGAATTGGTACTTTGGAAACTCTGCATTGAATAGAGCGTGTGAAGTCAACACCCCGTTACCCTTTAAGTTTCGCGTAAGAAGTACAGACCGAGTGTATCAAAACTCCAAAGTGTTCGACATCGAATATCAGTAGTCGGGAATGTAGGGGGTCGGGTTAACTACCTGACCCCCGCTTATAAACAACAGTCAAGGAATAGGTAATAGAGAATGAAGATTACATTGAAGCGAGTCGGTACCAGTTCTGCAACGATTGCTAAGAATCCCCAAGCCCGTGCCGTTGCGTTAGAACGTATGGCAGAGTTAACAGCTTTCGATATGGAGAGTCTATCGGTTCCGGAATTGCGGGCGTTGTTACGTTCCGCTAGCATCACGAACCTCACGGTGGATGGAGTAGCTACCCCCGTATCCTTTGCGCGTAAGGTCGATTTAAGTAACGCGGTGTGGGAGATTACGAAGACGACCCGCCTAAAGAATGATGTGGAAGAAAGCGGGCTATCACCCGAAGATATTGCGAAGGCGTTGGAATCTGACGGGGCGTTAATAAACGTCAACGTACAGAAGAAGATAGAGGAAATAACCGAGCGGTTGATTGGATACGTTAACGACCTATGGGATCCCCATGTAGGTGGATGGAAGATGACCGGGGCACTACCCGAACTACTAGGGTCGGAGCTGTGGACGTGGTTGGCATTCTACCGTGGACATACGGGGGATGTTATATCAATGGGGACGCGGGCAACCTACGGGTCAAACATCATTAAGACTGTGAGCCGTGCGATATCGTTGGAACCTGTAGAAGAACGGCGGTTGAAATTAGCCGAAGCCTATGGAGCTTTCCGCACTGGTTACTACCGATTGGATAAGAGCAACAAGACCGAGGTTAGTAAGACCGCGAAGGTGAGAGAAGTCTTTCGACTCGACCACGTTCAAGAGATAGACGTCGGGCTTATGTTGGATAGAGCGGATAAGACTTTGAGGGCGATCGCCACGGATAAGAAACCCCGTTGGATAGATGTGAGTATTGCGTTAGCGCTGGTCACTGGTAGACGGATGAGTGAGATTCACGCGACGGGAAGTTTCACGTTGGTAGATGATCATCACGTCGCATTCAATGGACAGTTAAAGAAGTCTCAAGAGTCCGAGGCATACGATATTCCGGTATTGGTTGAGGCGAAGTGGGTGGTGGTGGGACATGAGTATCTAAAGGCGTTGGATAAGTTTGTTCCCGATGAACCTAAGCTGGCTCACAGTCGATACAGCAAAGATATCTCATGTCGTGGGATGGGGCTGTGGTATACGGAATGCCTACCCGGTCTTAAGAACTACACCGATGAGAAGGGGAAGACCGTATCGGTTCGGACGTATCACCGATTGAGAGAGATGTATGCGTTGACCTGCGTTAAAGCTTACGGTCCTAAAGACCCAAGCGCGTATGAGTTGATTAACTTCTATAAGTCCATCTTGGGACACGCTGAATCGGGCACTCAGTTCCTGGCCTATGAAAGGAATTTCAAACTGGTAGGCGGGTGGGATAAGGTTCGGTGATAGTTCGGTCGGGCACTTGTAACCCCGAGTGTCCGACCACCTGCCTAGGAATAAACCCCCATATATTGGTATGGGTCCACGAATGAATGCACATTACAGGCGGGGGCGGTTAACCCAACCATCTACCAGATTACTTTGGAATGTGGGTTGACAGGTGGGGGTTAGGTGGGGTATAGTGGTTACAAGCCAACAGACACCAACACTTATAGGAGTTTGAAAGATGACAGACGTATTTGATTGGACCCCCGTTACCGACTACAAGAATGAGAACTCACTCAATGAGCTGACCGCTAAGGGGTGGAAGCAGTACCGCGCGGTACATGGGTTAGACGTTAAGAACATGGGCGGTGTATGGATGGTTAGCCGGGGGGTATTGGAGGATGAGGTGCCCGATGAAGTGGAACACCTACCCGTCAGTAAGTTATCGGTCGTCAGCTTTGGAGGTTTGACCGTTAGCAATCACGCCCCGCTCTCACGCATGGAAGTTAACCACAACACTTTCAATATGGGGTCGATGTTGGGAGAGTTGGATAGTTTCGATAAGCAGTTAGAAGCGACTGACTTGCTGTTAAGTGAAGCGACCCGACTGTTACAAGAGAAGGCGGTCGCGTTGGAGATTGCAACGGAGGAGAAGCGTAAGAGATTGTCGTTGTTAGATGACAAGATTTTGGCTACTCGGACACAAGCGAAACTACTTCGGGACAAGACGATTGTTGTTGGGGTAGAGAGCGAAGAACTTAACCGGGTATTTGTGGGGAAGCAAGGAGAGTTAGCCGACGTGGTATCGGAGGTGCGATCGTTATTGGTTTGATGGTTTGGATGTTAACGTGGGTCTTGTTCCTTAACGAGACTCACACCGATGGTAAGAACACTAGCCCAACAGGAACTAATCATGGCAAACCTTAAGAAGACGACGCAAGAAATCCACGATGGATGGGTGAGGATTGAAATGGTGGCTGCGGAAATACTAGCCGCGAGTCCCGATAGTAAAGTTGGGAAGGACGCGAAGGATTTGGCAGACGACGTACTTAAGAGAGGGAAGTAGATGAGTTTACTAGCCGCCTTGTTTCTTCTGACTGTTGGGTTGGGGATTCTATGTCGGTTAGCGTTAGTCCCTCGGAGTGCGGTTCGGTTGCCCCGTCGTAAGAAGGCGGTGGTCCCGGTCGTACTCCCGAAGGATGATCGCAAACTGTACCGATTCCCTCACGCTGGATTAGATAGTGGGAAAGCGTTTCAATATCTGTGCTGTGATAACTCATCGGTCGGACTGGTTATCGTGGAGCATAAGGATAGGCGCGATAAGCGAGGCTATGTGGAGACTGTTTATGATGTGCCCTTGGTAGATAGTTGGACCCGATTACAGAAACATCTTGACGCCTTACAGAGTTACCTACAGGTGGACCGTCGCCCGACTCTGGTAGTCGTTGACAATAAGTTGAAACTTCGGGTCGTGTATTGGGTGCCCGTGCCAGAGTGGAGAGAGTTAACCCGATTGGGTCGGGCGGATTTGGGACAGGAAGACTCGCTAGATTATCTCACCCGGTTCCAACGGTTTAGGATTACGGGTGGGAGTGAAGCGGGGAAGAGTCCGACCGCCCAAAGAATAGCTCTCGCGCTTGCGGATAAGTATCAATGTGTGCCCGAGTTAAGCAACCCCCAAAGCTACTCGAATAAAAATCACTGGTCTACTCGGTTTAAGTTGATAGCCCGCACCCACAATGAACAGTTTGAGGCGATTAGTGAGGTGGCAAACGACGTGATAGACCGAGGCTCTAGGCCGGGGTCGAAGGGGGTGCGGGTCGTGGTGTTCGATGAGTTGGATTCGACTGTTAGTTTCCTCAACGACAAGGAACTAAGGGAGATGAAGCGGGCGGTGATGATGACGATTAAGCAAGCGAGTCACCAAAACATATGCTGTCTGTACTTGGGACAGAGTAGCAACGCGAACCTCATACCCGGTGTGAGTAAGAGCGATTGGATGAGTCTGGTAACTGTGGCGATCGGAAACACCGGGCTAGATTACATCTCTAAGAGTACGTGTCTGACTACTAAACAGAAGGGAAAACGGATTGATAGTTATTCCACGATGTTGAGTAAGGCCGATAGCTCTAATAGAGGGGAGGTTAATCGGGGGATGTGGATACGTCCCGCCGTTGTAGCAGACCCGTCAAGTGTTGAGTTGATAGTACTACCTGTATTCTGTTAGGAGGTTTATTATGAGACTGCTTACGCCCGATGAGTTGGTTGAATGCGATATGTATGAGTTCTACCCCGGCGAGTGGCGGGAAGATGTCCCGAATGTGAGGGTTGCTTGCCGCTACTACATGACTGAGACTAGGGCGGTGTATGTTGGGGTGGATGGGGTAGAGAGTGAATGGGCTTTAGGTATAGCCCGTGCGGAAGTGGCGAGGATGAAGTACAACTTAAACAAATAGACACAAGCAAGCCCCGGTACTGGTAAGAGTATCGGGGCATTTGTTTGACTAGGTGAGGGAGTTTAATTTGGAGAGTGGGATGTCGGGGTTGTCTTTCATTAGCTTGTCTACTAAGTCGTTAGCTTGGAGTAGTGAGAGAGATTTGCCGCTTTCCTTAGCCTTGGCTCGGAGAGTGGTAACGAGGTAAGCGCGGGTCGTGTCTACGGTTGGGAGAGATGCGATCATAGGATATTTGGAGCCGATAACGCCCCGTCTTTTGGAGTCTTTATGCTTGGTTACACCGAATGCTTTGCCACCCGCGCCCGATTCCTTAAGAGCTTTGTCATGGTCGCGGGATGCTTTGCTGTGGGCTTTCTTGCGAGTCTCCCAGTCGGTTACGGTAGCGGGGAGTAAGTGGTTGAGGTTGGGTTTGAACGGTTCGCGGGTGCGTTGGTTGTCACCGGGTTGGATGCCATAGGGTAGGAACTTTTGGGGATTGGCTTGAAACTCTTTCACCCCAAGTAAATGGTTCTTCTCACTGTACGGTTGGGTAAGGCGTCCGTCTGGTCCCGTGTAGAGGTCGGTGAGGTTGCCCAAACCTGACAACGCCCATAGGTAGGACTCTTTACAGTGAGGGATTGCTTGGTTAGCCCGCACCCCACGACACTTAAGAGTGAAGGGGACTGTGTGAGAACCTACTTGCCGGGTGTAAGGCGATTTGGACCCGAGCATAAGGTAGTTTGCTGACCCGCTAAAGGCCATAAGGTCGGATGTGTTCTCGTACTTGTGTTCAATCTCAAAGGGGAGGGTGAGGTTGTAGTGTGACCAGAAAGAATTAATGTGTGCGATAGCTGTGGCCTCTAAGAGTTTGATGGTTGGATAGTCTGACGAGTGCAGTCCTGCCTTTAGTTGGGGGAATGGGATGGATGTTAGTGGACCCGTCTTGACGTTCCGATGTTTGGTGAGTTTGGTGTAGTCGGACATATCATCGAAGCCCGGTTTACAGTTCCTATGCTTTGATGGGTCCAGAAACCTAACCGTGTCATGGGAGTAAGCCCCGCCGTCCGTGATGGATTGTACCGAGCCTAAAGCTTTGGCCATCATCCAAGCCCCTAGCCGCGCCCGTGCGGTGATGACGTTGGCAATGACTGTGTTACCCATTGCGAAGTAGGGGGAGGCGAGACATCCGTAAGCCGTGTTGATAAAGAGTTTCATCCCATTCTGTAGGAGATTGTAATAGGCGTCCGACTTGCCCTTACCCTTGTAGACTTTCCGGGTGGATACCAGAGCGCCTACAAAGTCTGAGATGGGGTAGGCGTACCAGATGTTAGGGAATTGGGGAACCGCCGCCACGTACTTAAGTGGAGAGTTCTTAGTGCAAGCGGCCTCGAAGTCGTCAACGTCCGTCTTGCGACCCGAGCGGGCGTAGTAGACAGCGGTGGATACGGTGAGATCGTACCAAGATTGCAACTCGAATTGGTTGGACACTTCCTGAATAGCTCTGAGTAGGTCGGATGTGATAACCCCGTTGGAAATCTCCTTAGTTAGGTGGACCATACTTCCCGGAATGTGTGAGGATTCATTGTCCCGGTCGGTTCCGTCGTCTTCGAGGGATACCGCGTCCTCTCCGGAGATGAAGGCGGTCGCGAGTTCTTTGATTTTGAGGGCGGTGATGTCGGGTTTGGAAGCGATAAGGTCTTGAAAGAAGGGGAGTAACCCGTCTACGTAGATGGTGTAGCAGTCGTCTACCAACTCTTTACCGTACCGGGATAAGAATTCCCCTAGAGTGAGTTCACTTTTGCAGTCCGAGGGGTTGGTTTTGTAGACGGTGGGGAAGCCGATGGGTAGGGTGAGCGTGTCGAGTGCGGAACCGTAACAGGAATTGAGGTCGATGTCTAAGACGTTGGCAATCTTGTCCTCTGTCCCCCGTTCGTTGACGCATCTACCCCCGTAGACGATAGCCGCGAGTAAACCCGACGATGCATATCCCGAGTGTTGGTAGATGAGGGATGGGATGGAAGCGTATGAGATGGGGTGATAGACCTGAATAAGCATATCGGTCTGGGTACCGGGTCGGTAAGCCTTACGGGGTATGCCGCGTAGGGGAGAGTGCGATACGCCTTGGGAGAAGTGTTCTAGGAATTTGTCCTCATAGTATTGTTGGGTCTTCCGGTCTGAGAAGAGTGTGAAGGGGAGTAGCGCGGTTAAGACTCGGTTGTATTTCGGTTCGTGTTCCAGATGTTTCTCGAAGGTAGTGCTGACGAGTGAACCCGCCGACATAGGGAACCGTGTTTCGAGAGAGGATGGGTCAGTGGGTTGCCATGGAAGAACGTATTCGGGATTGAATCCGAGGGCGTCATAGATCATGGTGTTGACTTGTGCGACCCGTGCGGTTAGGGCGTCCTCTAGAAATAGAACGTCACCCATCGCGTAGTTGAGGAATGTGTTCGGGTCGTCACGCATCCACGTTTCCATGTGCCCCTTATCCCGACCGTCTGAGAGTTTCTTGTAGGGGGAGTGTATGCCAACGGATTCGTGAAACTTGTCTAGTCCCATACCAGCGGTGCATGTCCCGATAACATCTCTAAGCGTGAGAGTCCCGTAGATAGCGTGTTCTAAACGCCCATTGAGTTTCCGTTTCTTGTCCACTTTGGCCCGCGTCACGTACTCCTTGAAGGAGGGGGTGGGGGTGTGGGTTTCTTGGGAGGCGAGTAACCAGTCCGTCCATAGTTCGGTGCCTACCATAGCCCGCACATCATGGGGAGCGTAGAACATGAGGACTTGAATGTCCGATTTGGGTCCACACATACCGAGAGTGAAGGGGTTTGTGTGAAGGGGGTCAGCTTGAATGACGATAAGCTCGGAGAGTTCCGGGATATGGGGGTTGGAAGGGAAGGGGTAATCGGGATGCCAGACGATTAAGCCGATGCGCTTACCGGATTCCATCCAAGAGT
>ENA-OFCX01001382-OFCX01001382.1-metagenomes-genome-assembly--contig:-NODE-1382-length-10006-cov-3.025525_pt1 | contig 10006 bp, 8 predicted proteins | sample MGYA00153384_OFCX01 | MGnify analysis MGYA00153384
TGGCAAAGATGCCCGGGTCCAGACATGGCCAGCGTCAGAAATTGCAGCCTATCTGGGCGCAGGTCGCAATGCGCACGCTGTGGCCAATGGTGAGATGGCTTTGGTTGTCGAACATTCGATGCAGTACATGAGCGATGCGGACTTGAATGCCATGGCCGTGTTCCTCAAGAGCATGGATGGCCAGTCCGTGCAAGCAGTATCCGCACAAGTGGCTACACCCGGGCCTCACAGCATGCCGCCACTGCCTGCGGACGAAGCTGGTCAAGCTACCGCCAAACTACTGACCTCTGCATCACCAGATATGTCTCTGGGTGCCCGCCTGTATCTGGACAATTGCGCTGCCTGCCACTTTGTCAGCGGTAAGGGTGCCGCTGAGATTTTTCCTGAGCTGCAAGGCAATGCCATGGTGCTGGGCAAAGATGCCAGCCCGCTGATCTCGGTGATTTTGAAGGGTGCTTCTTCTCCTGCAACGGATCGCCGCCCCATGCATCTGGTCATGCAAGGCTACGCCGATCGTCTCACCGACGACGAAGTGGCTCAGTTGGCAAGCTTCCTGCGCAAGGGCTGGGGCAACCAGGCGTCGCAGGTCAGTGCCCGCGATGTGGCTAAGGTGCGCCAAAAAGTGCAATCGCTTGCTGCACATTGAGTTGTTGCAAGCGCGTGATAGATGAGCTTCAGCGGTAACGCTGCCACTCATAAAGGCCAGACATCGAGTCTGGCCTTTTTTTATGGATGGGGAACTATCTGCCCGAGGGAACGTGGGATGATCCGATTTTTTGGTTTCAGGCAAACAGCCTGAAGGTCAAGTCTGCAAGAACGAGGAGAAGCTCATGCGCGTTGGTGTGCTGACTGGGGGGGGCGATTGCCCCGGTTTGAATGCGGTGATCCGTGCGGTCACCAAATCACTGATCAGCCAAGGTCAATGTGCCGTTATTGGCATTGCAGACGGTTTTGAAGGTCTGATGGGGGAAACACCCCGTGTAAAGCCTCTGTCTTGGGATGAAGTCTCTGGCATCTTGCACATTGGCGGCACCATTTTGGGTACCAGCAACAGCGCCAATCCACTCAAAAGCACAGAGACGCTGGCACAGGTCAAGCGCAATGTGCAGTCGCTGGGTCTGGATGTGGTGGTCGCTATCGGGGGCGACGGCACCATGAGCCTGGCCTACGGGCTGGCGAATGCGGTGGGCATGCAGTGCGTCGGCGTGCCAAAGACCATTGACAACGACATTGCCAACTGCGAGCGCAGCTTTGGTTTTGACACAGCTGTGGCCACCGCTACCGAAGCCCTGCGCCGCATCGAGAGTACGGCCAACAGCCACCACCGCGTGATGATTGTGGAGACCATGGGCCGCAATGCGGGGTGGCTGGCTCTGGAAGCTGGTGTGGCCGGTGCGGCCGACATCATCTTGCTGCCTGAAATCGACTATGACCTGCAAGCCATCATTGACGTATGCAAGGCCCGTGAGCAGCGCCAGCGTTACACCATCATCTGCATTGGTGAGGGTGCCAAGGAAAGCGGGCAAAGCCTGACAGTACGGGAAACCATTGCACACAGCCCTGACCCCGTGCGCCTGGGCGGCGTAGGCCATGTGCTGCGAGAGCGGTTGCAGCCACATTTGAAAAGCGAAGTGCGCACCACCGTCCTTGGTCATGTGCAGCGTGGTGGAGACCCTACGCCATTTGACCGGGTGTTGGCCACCCAGTTTGGGCACCATGCTGCGCAATTGGTGCTGGCCGGGCAGTTTGGCCGAATGGTAACGCTACAGAACGGGCAGATTGGCAGCGTAGAAATTGCCACGGTTGCCAATACTCAGCGAAAAATTGCGCCAGACCACCCATTGCTGACCATGGCGCGTGATATCGGCATTTGTCTGGGCGAGCGTTCCGCTTAAAACGCTGCGTCGTTGCAAACAAGGCCGTACAGATGCAGGCACTGTGCGGCCTTTTTTGTGTCCGTAGACAGCATGTAACTTCAATGTAACTGTTTGTTAGGTAGTGTTGGTTTTTTCGGGTAAACCCGGTGTAATTGTTGCTGTTTGTAGAATTCTGGTGCCGCGATGTTTTCATCGCGGCTTTTCGCTTTTCAGGGTGGATATGCAGTTCAAGAATTTGTCGGTTGCCAAAAAGATTTGGCTGTTGATGCTGGTGGTGATGACCGCTATGTTGCTCGCGGGGTTAGGCATGACTAACCATATGAAGAGCTTGGAATCTCATTTACGGGACAAGGTTCGAGACACAGAGGAGCATATCCGGCTGGTTGTTGAGTTGCGCGGCAGCGTGGAAGCCACCGCTGGGTATTTGATTGCTGGAAATTTGGCGCAAGACAGCGATTCAATGCAGTTCTTTGAGAGCAAATATAAGCAAGGCTCAGCCCGTATGACGGCGTTGATGAACGAAACCGAGGCTCGATTGAAAAGCGAGGCAGGACGTGCCTTGTTTAACCAGATTGTGGGAAAGCGTAGCAAGCTCAATGCTTTGGCTGAGCAGGTCGCAATGGAGCGTCGCAACGATGGTGATGTCGTACGTTTGGTACGTGCAGATTTGGCACCTGCCGTGGATGACTTCATGGAGGACTTGAATGCCTTGGTCCGTCTGCAAGAGCAAATGCGCACGGAAGCTTTGGAAGATGCCAGCACTGAGCGCACCGCAGGTTTTGTGGTTGGCTTGACTGTGCTGGCCGTGGTTGTGCTGGCGGGTCTGCTACTGGCTATGTGGCTGGTGCGTCAGCTCACAGCGCCATTGGCGCGTGCTGTCGATCTGGCCAATGCCATTGCCTCGGGTGACCTGACACGCAATGTGCATGACGATCGCAAGGATGAACTGGGCCAGTTGCTGCGCAGTCTCAATGCCATGACGCAAAAGCTCAGCACTGTGGTGGGTGAAGTGCGCAACGGCGTAGATTCTGTTTCTTCGGCTGCGTCACAGATTGCCACGGGCAATCAGGATCTGTCTGCACGCACCGAGCAAACTGCGGCCAACCTGGAAGAAACTGCGGCCAGCATCGAAGAGTTGACCGCCACCGTGACACAGTCCGCAGACACTGCCCGGCAGGCCAATCAATTGGCTGCAACAGCGGTGCAGGCTGCCGAGCGTGGTGGTGAAGTGGTCAGCCAGGTAGTGATGAGCATGGACCAGATCAATACCTCCAGCCGCAAGATCAGCGACATCATCGGGGTGATTGATGGCATTGCTTTTCAGACCAATATCCTGGCACTGAACGCCGCAGTTGAAGCAGCGCGTGCTGGTGAGCAAGGCCGTGGTTTTGCCGTAGTTGCTGGAGAAGTTCGCAGCTTGGCGGGGCGCAGTGCCGAGGCTGCCAAAGAGATCAAAGCCTTGATCAACACCAGCGTAAACAACGTGGACCTGGGAGCAGAGCAAGTGGCACAGGCCGGCGAGAGCATGCAGGAAATTGTAGCCAGCGTGCGCCGCGTGACTGATTTGATTGGTGAGATTTCCGCATCGGCCAATGAGCAAAGCGATGGCATTGCACAAGTCAACCAAGCCATCAGTAATCTCGATCAGATGACCCAGCAAAACGCAGCGTTGGTGGAAGAGTCCAGCGCAGCCGCCACTTCCATGCATGACCAGGCACAGCGTCTGGCTGAAGTGGTGGCGGTGTTCAATGTAGGTCAGCAGTCTGCAGCGCTGACATCACCACTGCGTCGCCCGGTGGCCGTAGCTACTGCACCTGCTGTACCTGCTGTACCTGCAGCAACTCATACGGCAGCAGTGCGCAAAGTAGCGGCTGTCAGCACCAGTACGGCCAGAAAGCCTGCTGTGAACAAACCTGCAGTTCAGCCCGCACCAGCACCTAAGCTGCTCAAGCCCGCGCCTTTGAACAGCAAAGCCCCTGCCAGCAGCCATGAGGACGACTGGGAATCTTTCTGACCCCTGTGACGGGCAGATACCAAGGAGCCATTGCGGCTCCTTTTTTTATCAGCAAAATAAGTGCTGGCGTTCATGCGGCAAGCGCAGATAGCTATAAAAATCTTTAAAAGGCTCAACATGGATCGACATGAAGAAGCAGTGATGCAATTTTTGACCGCCAATGGCGACACGTTCATTGCTCCCCACTATGAAGTGGCTGCAGGATGGGTGTGCCCCAGCTTGGTGGCGCTGCGCCCCGCCAGAAAGCAAATATGGGTGGCCGAGGTCTCAGCCTCTGGCTACCCGCTGGGTCTGGTTGACAGGATCAATCAGCGCATTGAAAAGTGGTATGCCCCCTTGCTGGAGCAATTGCAGCGACTGAAGGTGGTGCAAGGCGACTGGAGCATTGGCTTGCTGATTTTTGTGCGTAACGACCAGGTCGAATGGCTCAAGGGCCGTGTGAAAGACTGGTCTGGGGTGCATGTGCTCAGTCTAGAAACAGCCAGCAGCCCCTGGACGTGGCACAGCAGCGTATGGACCGAAGACGTAGACTTTGCTGCAGGCGCAATTCCTCGCAAAGATGAGGCAACGTCAGGCCCTGCACTTACACATTAAGCACAGCCCAAGCTGTGCATGGTGCGTATCATTTTTGGCAATCACAAGGCACATTCCCATGCAGATGACAGACATCCCCTTTGGCACCACGGATTGGGCCAGCATCGCGCCCACAGAACACCGAGGTGAAACAGGTGTTGCGTGGTGGCGCACTTGCCAGTTTGGCACTATCCGTGTGCGCATGGTGGAGTACAGCCCGGACTATCTGGCCGATCACTGGTGCAGCAAGGGGCACATTCTGCTGTGCCTGGCTGGAGAGCTGCAGACGGAACTGGACGATGGGCGCACTTTCACCTTGCACCCGGGCATGAGCTATCAGGTTGCCGATCAGGCCGAGGCACACCGCTCAAGTACCACCGTGGGCGCTAAATTGTTCATTGTCGATTGAGATGTAGCACGTGCTGCTGGGCTGTCAGGTGTTGCATCCCTTTGTGCGCTTGGGTGATGGCCAGCGTGAGTATGGATTTCATCAGTTGAGCACACTGAATCAACAAACGCTGCATGCGATGTACTAGGCGTGAAGAGCGCGTTGCCTCAGGCGCTTGATAGCGGTTATGAATTAAAAAAGCAGGGCGCTGGCGCTTGTTTCAGCGCCATTTGGGTGCCACCACTGGCCTATGATCAACACCCCGGCACCAATGGCAACCCGTTTTTATGGCTGCTGCCTAGGTGCGGATGCCACATTTTCTGGATGCTTGTATGACCACCTTAGGAACACCTCTGACCCCCCACGCCACCAAAGTCATGCTGCTGGGCAGTGGCGAGCTGGGTAAAGAGGTCTTGATTGCGCTGCAGCGCTTGGGCGTTGAAACCATAGCCGTTGACCGCTACGACAACGCACCGGGCCACCAGGTGGCACACCATGCGCACACCATCACCATGAGCGATCCGGCCCAGCTCAAGGCCTTGATTGAGAAGATGCAGCCTGATCTGGTGGTGCCTGAGATTGAAGCCATCGCTACCCCCATGCTTGAAGAGCTGGAGGCCGCAGGTGTTGTCACGGTGGTGCCTACAGCGCGTGCCACGCGGCTGACCATGGATCGCGAAGGCATCCGCCGGCTGGCTGCCGAAACCTTGGGTTTGCCCACCAGTCCCTACCGTTTTTGTGATTCGCTGCAAGAGCTGCAGGCCGCCATTGATGGCACAGATGGCCAAGCGGCCATTGGCTACCCCTGCGTGGTCAAGCCGGTAATGAGCAGCTCGGGAAAAGGCCAGAGCAAGATCGATGGTGCCACTGATGTGGCCTCCGCGTGGGACTACGCCATGGCTGGGGGTCGTGTGGCAAAGGGCCGTGTGATTGTTGAAGGTTTTATTGATTTTGACTACGAAATCACCCAGCTGACCGTGCGTGCCAAGGGCAAGGACGGTCAGTTTGAAACCCATTTTTGTGACCCCATCGGCCACATCCAGCAAGCGGGTGATTATGTGGAAAGCTGGCAGCCCCATCCCATGCATCCCGCTGCGCTGGACAAAGCCCGCCAAATCTCCAAGGCCGTGACCGATGATCTGGGCGGACTGGGCCTGTTTGGCGTGGAGCTGTTTGTCAAGGGCGAGCAGGTGTGGTTCAGTGAAGTCTCGCCACGCCCGCACGACACGGGTCTGGTCACGCTGGCCACACAGTGGCAAAGCGAGTTTGAGCTGCACGCCCGCGCCATTCTGGGGTTGCCGGTGGATGCCAGCCTGCGCAATCCCGGTGCCAGCGCGGTGATCTATGGCGGCCAAGATGCTGAAGGCTTGGTTTTTGACGGCGTGGACGAAGCGCTGGCTCTGCCCGGTACAGACCTGCGTTTGTTTGGCAAGCCTGAGAGTTTTGTGAAACGCCGCATGGGTGTGGCACTTGCACGTGCTGCCGATGTGCAGCAAGCCCGTACCACCGCCAAGCTGGCCGCCAGCAAGGTCAAACCGCGCAAGCCTTGATAAAAAATAGCTGACAGCGCTGAGCCAGTAAGCGCTGGAGGCCGAAAAGACTATAAAAAAGCGACGGCCATGTGCTCATGGGCGTCGCTTTTTTTGAACGGGTGTGCTCAGCGTCGCTGCCCGGCCAGTCTGCGCACCACTGTCACCAGTTGGTCGATTTCTTCGAACGTGTTGTAGAACGCCAGCGAAGGGCGCACGGCGGTTTCCACGCCAAATCGGCGCAAGATAGGCTGGGCGCAGTGGTGGCCGGTGCGCACGGCAATGCCTTCGGCATTCAGTGCCTTGCCTACCTCTTCGGTGGTGTAACCCTCCAGAGTGAAAGACAGCACGCTGGCCTTGCCCGGTACGGTGCCAATCAGGCGCAAACCGGGGATGCTCGCCAGTTGCTGCATGCCGTAGTCCACCAAGGCATGCTCATAGCGGCTGATGTTGGCAATGCCCAAGTGCTCTACATACTCCAGCGCCGCACCCAGGCCCACGGCATCGGCAATATTGCCGGTGCCAGCCTCAAAGGTGTTGGGCAGCGGCTGGAACACGGTTTTCTCAAACGTCACATCGGCAATCATGTTGCCGCCACCTTGCCAGGGCGGCATGTCTTCGAGCACTTGGCGGCGGCCCCACAGCGCACCGATGCCGGTGGGGGCAAAAATCTTGTGGCCCGAGAAGACAAAAAAGTCTGCGCCAATGTCTTGCACATCTACGGGAGTGTGCGCAATCGACTGCGCGCCATCTACCAGCGTGGTGATGCCGCGGCGTCTGGCAATCTCCACCACCTGCTTGACAGGCACGACCGTGCCCAGCACGTTGGAGACATGGCCAATCGCGACAATCTTGGTGCGGTCGTTGATGAGTTGTTCGTAGGCATCCAGGCGAATCTGTCCCTGGTCATCAACCGGAATCACGCGCAGCTTAGCGCCCTTGGCCGCAGCCAGCTGCTGCCACGGCACGATGTTGGCATGGTGCTCCAGGTGGCTGACGATGATTTCGTCTCCTTCGCCCACATGCTTGCCGCCCCAGCTTTTGGCCACCAGATTGATGGCTTCGGTGGTGCCGCGCACAAAGATCACTTCGCGCACATCGGGTGCGTTGATAAAGCGGCGCACCACCTCGCGCGCATGCTCGTAGGCATCGGTGGCGCGGGCAGCCAGTTCATGCGCCGCACGGTGGATGTTGGAGTTCTCGTGCTGGTAGAAGTGGCTGATGCGCTCAATCACCTGGCGTGGCTTGTGGGTTGTGGCGGCGTTGTCCAGCCACACCAGTTGTTTGCCGTTGATGCGCTCTTGCAGGATGGGGAAATCACGACGCACGGCCTGTACGTCAAATCCGGGATGGCGGTCTTGCTGGCCCGCTGTGGGGGCAGCATGGGTACCGTGTGGATGCGGTTTGGCCGGGGTGACAAAACCGCTGGGCAGCGTGACGGAATCCACAAAATAAAACTGGGGGGCTGCTGGGGCGTCAGCTGTGATCGTTGCGTCTGGGACAGTACCGGTGACAGGCGCAGCGCCAAGGCGGGGCGGTACATCAGGAAAGGCAGCTGCTCCTGATTGCGGGGTGCCCAGAGCTACCAGTGCCTGATGGCTCAAGGCATCCAGACCTTCGCCCGTGCGGATGGGGACTGCGCCAGATGTGCTGGATGGTGGCTGGTCAATGAATGCAGGAACAGCCACCGCTGCGGGGGCTTGTGGGGCACCGTCAGTTGCGCCTGCCAGACGCGGTTCATAGGCGGGCAGTGCAGTGAATGCCTTGTCGGGCACGCCGTTGCCGGCACTGGCGTGCGGAATGACGACGCCCACACGGTTGCCCAGCGACAGCACATAGCTGGGGCTGCTGGGAGTGAAGTTGGCACCCGGAATCTGCCCTTGCGCAATCGGTGTGCCTGGAACATTGGGCGACAGGCCGGAAGGGCCGGCCAGTGGCGAGCCACCCGGTGCCAAGCTGACAGGCGGTTGTGCACCAAAAGCGGGTGCGGTTGCGCCAGGCAGGCTGCGAAACAGCTCACTGGCAATGCGTGCCAGCGCCCCCGTGTCCAGCGGTGGTGGTGGGCCGGCGGGCAAGGCTGCCGGTTGGGTATGCGCTTGCGCGGTAGTGGTGCTCAAAACCCCATCTCCTGTTGTGCGTGCAGCTATTGAGTAAGTAGCTGACTGCGCAGTTTTATCTGCATCAGCGGTCATTGTTTGAAAGAGCTGCTCGAGTGGCCCTGCCAACCGAAGATGTGCACGGGATGCGAAGCGCAAAGCCGCTGGCAGTACAGAGGTACGACAAGGCAAGGCGACGACGTATTAAGGCTGTTGGTGTGAGCGGCTATATTAATGACTGCTGCCTGTGGCTTATTTGTAGGTATCCAGCGCCGAATAGTCGTGGTACTTATTGATCTCTACATCGTCCAGCACGGCCACTGCATCGGGTGTCAGGACGGCCAGCGAGCAGTACAGCGAGATCAGGTAGGACGCAATGGCGTGGTTATTGATGCCCATGAAGCGCACCGACAGACCGGGGCTTTGCTCACCGGGCAAACCGGGCTGGAACAGGCCGACCACGCCCTGTCGGCGGTCGCCCACGCGCAGCAGCAAAATTTTGCTTTTTCCATCGGCCACTGGCACTTTGTCAGACGGAATGAGCGGCACACCGCGCCAGGTAATGAACTGGCTGCCAAACAGGCTCACCGTAGGCGGCGGTGTGCCACGGCGCGTAGCTTCGCGGCCAAAAGCGGCAATGGTCAACGGGTGGGCCAGAAAGAAGGCGGGCTCTTTCCAGACTTTGGTCAGCAATTCGTCCAGATCGTCGGGTGTGGGCGCTCCGGTCAAGGGGAAAATACGCTGCTCGTCACCCACCTGAGCCAGCAGGCCGTAGTCGGGGTTGTTGATTAGCTCGCTTTCCTGGTTTTCCTTGATGGTCTCAATCGTCAGGCGCAGCTGCTCTTTGATCTGGTCGTGCGGGCTGCTGTACAGGTCAGAGATGCGGGTGTGCACATCCAGTACCGTAGAGACAGCGTTCAGAAAGTACTCGCGTGGCTTGGCGTCATAGTCAACATAGGTGCGTGGCAGCTGGTTTTCATGCTGCTTGGCGGTGCAGGTGACTTTGATGTCCTCCGGGTTCTTGACCTGGTTGACGCGATAGATGCCCGCCTCCACAGGTACCCATTGCAGCAGGTGAGTGAGCCAACGGGGAGTGATGGTGGACAGCTGGGGGGCCGTCTTGGTGGCATTGGCTAGCTGACGGGCGGCGTTGTCGCCCAAAGCGGTAGTACCGCCAACGGTTGCTGTCATGAACGAAGCTCCTGAGGGATGGATGTCGGGGAGAAAGCCAGAGTTTTCAATGGGTGGCGCGTGGCCTCAACCTGCTATAGCCGCCAAGCGCAAGCGTTGGCTTTCGCGCAACAGGCTGATGCGCTCGGTCTGCACAATCAGTTCGGTGGCGCTCATCTGAAAGGCTTGCGCCAATTTGTGCAGGGTGATCAGGGAGGGGCTGACCTGGCCACGTTCAATCTCGCCCAGGTAAGAGCGGTTGAGGTCGGAGTGCCCGGCCAGCTGCTCCTGCGACCAGCCTTTTTCCAGACGTAATGGCCTGATGCGATACTTTTGCATGGTGCACTCCTGAGTTCGCT
>ENA-OFCX01001383-OFCX01001383.1-metagenomes-genome-assembly--contig:-NODE-1383-length-10000-cov-2.349925_pt1 | contig 10000 bp, 6 predicted proteins | sample MGYA00153384_OFCX01 | MGnify analysis MGYA00153384
GGGCATTATTTTGCTGTCGTGCATTTACTGGGGTGCCCTGTTCGGCGGTGCCATCACCTCCATACTCTTTAATATTCCTGGTGAGCCGTGGTCGGTCGCGACCACTTTTGATGGCTATCCCATGGCGCAACAGGGGCGGGCGGGCGAGGCACTGACGGCCGCATTCACGTCATCCTTTATCGGCGCGCTTGTGGCTGTATTGATGATCACGTTCACGGCACCGCTAGTCGCCAGATTTGCGTTAAAGTTCGGGCCGCCGGAATATTTTGCCGTGTATCTGCTGACGTTTTGTAGTTTTGTCGGCATGTCTAAAGGTTCTCCATACAAGACCATTTCCGCGATGATGCTGGGCTTCGCGCTAGCTGCCGTTGGCCTCGACACGGTTACCGGACAACTGCGACTGACGTTTGGCTTTACCGAAATGCTTAAGGGCTTTGACTTCCTCATTGCAGTGATCGGCCTGTTCGGCATTGGCGAGATCCTGCTGACAATCGAGGAAGGCCTCGCCTTTAAAGGTGCCGAAGCAAAAATCAAGATGCGTGTAGTGATCGATACCTGGAAGCAGTTGCCCAAGTATTGGAAGACATCGCTTCGTTCATCGGCTATCGGCTGCTGGATGGGTATCACGCCCGGCGGCGCAACGCCCGCCTCGTTTATGGGCTACGGCGTTGCCAAGAGCATGTCTCCCAATGGCGCAAATTTCGGTAAAGGTGAAATCGAAGGGGTGATCGCCCCGGAAACAGCCGCCCATGCCGCAGGTACTGCCGCGCTGTTGCCGATGCTGACGCTCGGTATCCCAGGTTCACCGACTGCAGCCGTGTTGCTTGGCGGCCTGCTTATATGGGGATTGCAGCCCGGGCCACTCTTGTTCCAGGAGCAAAAAGAATTCGTCTGGGGACTTATCGCGTCGATGTATCTAGGCAATATCGCGGGGTTGATCGTCGTGCTTACAACCGTGCCGTTCTTTGCCGCCATTTTGCGCATCCCGTTTTCCATTGTCGCGCCAGTAATATTAGTGATATGCGCCATCGGCGCGTTTACGGTTCACGGTTCGATGTTTGACGTTTGGCTGATGGTGGGATTCGGTATTGTCGGCTACATTTTCAAGAAACTGGACTATCCGTTGGCGCCGTTGGTATTGGCGCTGGTATTGGGCGATCGCGCTGAAGACGCATTCCGCCAATCCATGCTTATGTCGCAAGGAACGATTTCGATTTTCTTTGCAAACGGATTGGTTGCAAGTATTACCATTCTCGCGCTCGTCATGTTGTTCTGGGCACCGCTGCGCGCAGGCATTGCCAAGTTGCGCGGCAAGTAGCCAACAGGAATATCGAAAATGCCGATTATTACAATGACACAGGAGATGGCCACCCTTGGCAAGGACGTTGCGCTAGGCGTATGTGAAGCGCTTGGCCTCGAACAAGTACGGCACGAAGTCGGCGATGTTGTGGCTGGCAGGATGCAGGTAAAGAAAAGTCTCATTAGACGTTTGCGTGAGGGCAAGGCAAGCACCATCGAGCGCTGGGCTGCGGACGAAAAAACCATTTCGATTTTTACGGCCGAAGAGGTATTCGATCTCGCCGTCAAGGGTAACGTCCTGATCCGCGGTTGGGGCGCGACGCTGTGGTTGCGTTCGGTTGTCCACATCCCAAGCATCCACGTGTGCGCGCCGATGTCGCTGCGGGTGAAGCGCCTCATGGCGCGATTGGAAACGGTCGATGAGAATCTCGCATGTAAAGAGATTCGTGGCGATGATGCCGCGCGCTCGGCACGAATGGCTGCGCATTTCGATGTCGAGTGGGGCGATCCGGCTCTTTACGATTTGTCACTAAACACGGAGCGCATCCCGGTCTCAAGCTGCGTTGATATGGTGGTGTCGCTCGCCAAGAGCCCTGCGTTTGTAGAGACGGTGGAGTCTCGGCAGCACTTGGTAAATTTGGCGCTCGCGGCGCGCGTCCGGGCGGCCTTGCGCGCCCATGCAGACACTGCGCATGTCGATGTGGACATCGTTGCGCAAAATGGCACGGTTACATTGTCAGGTATCGTTTCCAATTCACGTGAATATGATCACTGTGCTGATGTTACGAGTGGCGTTGTTGACGTGAATAACGTCGTTAATCAGCTCGCAACAATGACTGGCGGAATTGGCGGGCGAATTTTTCCGGGTGGACTTGCCCGTTGAGGGAAGGTCTATCGCGCGAGAATTGCCTGAATCTTGCCCTTTTGCTTGAGGCGCGATAGCGTCTCCGCGGACAGGTTCATGTATGACGCCAGCTCTTTCATTGGCACGCGCTCGTACAGGTCCGGATGCTTGCGCAGAAAGCGCTGGACGCGTCCTTGGGCATCGAGCATGTGTAAAGTGATGGTGTGCGCCATGACTTCCGACATCAGGTGCATGACCTCGTATTCAAAGTCATCCTTGAGCGAGTGATGTCGATCGAGAAACTCGACCCATTGCTCCATCGGCAACTGCGCGACGCGGGCTTTCATGACAGCACGGATTGAGTAGGGCGCCGGTGTCCGCAGCCGCCATGCCGCGTAGCTGGTGTCCATTTCATCCTCTTTGGAGAACCGCAAAATCATCTCCTTGCCTTCCTGATTCGCTACGACGCGCTTGAGGATGCCGTCGAGAATGAAGTACTGCGCCATGTCGTGGTCGCCTTGGCCAAGCAGTAGGTCGCCTTTTTTGTGGTCGGTGATCGAGAGAAATTTTTCAAGCTCTGCGAACGCGCGGGGCTTAAGCGTGCGCAACACAATATTACGCGCGAGTTGGTTGCGAATGAGTTCGCGATGCGGGTGAGAAATGAGTAGCGTCATGGCAGCTTTGGTCGACTATTGACAGGCATCAAGGCGACTCTATTGTGGCATTTTTATCATGCGAACTCACAAAGCGAAAAGCGCAATTTTTGCGGCTTGATACAGATCAACATCTTGAATGCGCTGTAGCGCCACTGCCGTGACGGAAAACACGATTCCAGCGCAACTAAAATCAATATTTGAGGGTTACTACATGGGTAAAAACAAAAAGCCGCAATATCGACCTTGCATGGTAATGCCCGTCGCAGTTCGCTCTTTGTAATCCTTGTTTCAATTGACTGCTTGTATTGATAAAGACAACACGAGGCATGCCAGCATGACAAACGCTTCATCTCCACAAGAAACAACTGACGGGTTTCATCTGGTCATCGATGCGCTGAAACTTAACGGGATCACTAATATTTATGGGTTGCCCGGCATTCCGATCACGGACCTGACCCGCATGGCGCAGGCTGAGGGCATGCGCGTGATCGCATTTCGCCACGAACAGAACGCCGGCAATGCGGCAGCCATCGCCGGTTTCCTTACCCAAAAGCCCGGCATTTGCCTGACAGTATCCGCGCCCGGGTTTCTCAATGGGCTCACGGCCCTGACCAATGCCACCACCAATTGCTTTCCGATGATTCTTATCAGTGGCTCCAGCGAGCGCGAGATCGTCGATCTACAGCAGGGCGACTACGAAGAAATGGATCAACTCGCCATTGCCAAGCCACTGTGCAAGGCCGCCTTTCGCGTGTTGCACGCGGAAGACATCGGCGTAGGCGTGGCACGGGCAATCCGCTCTGCCGTCTCCGGCCGTCCAGGCGGCGTGTATTTGGACCTGCCGGCCAAGCTGTTTGCGCAGACGATGGATGCCGAAGCTGGTCGTAAATCACTCATCAAGGTAGTCGATCCGGCGCCGCGCCAGATACCTGCACCGGACGCTGTCGCGCGCGCGCTTGCTTTGCTCAAAGGTGCAAAGAAACCACTGATCCTTCTGGGCAAGGGCGCAGCTTATGCGCAGGCCGACGTGGACATCCGCAGCCTCATCGAGAAGACCGGCATCCCCTATTTGCCGATGTCGATGGCCAAAGGCCTCTTGCCTGATACACACGCGCAGTCTGCGGCGGCCGCACGTTCATATGTACTGCCGGAAGCCGACGTTGTGATGCTGATCGGCGCACGCCTTAACTGGCTTTTGTCGCAGGGTAAGGGCAAGACTTGGGGAGGCAAGGATCACAAAGCTTGGGGTGGGCAGAAATTCATCCAGATCGACATCTCGCCTACCGAGGCCGACAGCAACGTGGCTATCGATGCGCCACTGGTTGGAGATATCGGTTCATGCGTGTCGGCACTGCTTGAAGGCATGGATTTAGGATGGAACAAACCGTCTGCGGAGTGGCTGGGCGCTATCGCTGAGCGGAAGAACAAGAATCTCGCCAAGATGGCTGAAACGTTGGCGAAAGATCCCGTACCAATGAACTTCCATAGCGCGCTAAATGTGGTGCGTGACATCATCAAGGCGAACCCGGATGCGATGCTGGTCAACGAAGGTGCGAACGCGCTCGATTTCACGCGCAGTATCGTAGATATGTACAAGCCGCGAAAGCGGCTCGACGTTGGCACCTGGGGCATCATGGGTATCGGCATGGGGTTTGCGGTGGCGGCTGCAGTGGAAACGGGCCAGAATGTGATCGCGGTCGAGGGTGATAGTGCATTTGGTTTCTCCGGCATGGAAGTCGAGACGATCTGCCGCTATAACTTGCCAGTTTGCGTCGTGGTTATGAACAACAACGGCGTCTATCGCGGCACCGATGTCAATCCGACCGGTGGCGCAGACGTGGCTCCGACCGTGTTCGTCAAAGGCGCGCGCTATGACAAAGTGATGGAGGCCTTTGGTGGTGTCGGCGTAAACGCGACCACGCCTGCCGAGTTGCGCACGGCAATGGAAGAAGCCGTCCGTTCCAGGAAGCCCACGCTTATCAATGCGGTCATCGATGAAACTGCCGGCACCGAAAGCGGCCGAATCACCAGCCTGAATCCACAAACCGCGAAAAAATAAGCAGGTATGAAAGCAAATGCGCGCAGCGGGTGACAGCTGACAGGTAAAGAAGCAAGCGGCTGTCACCCGTAACCCGTCACGCATTATTGGCACGATGAGAACGACACAAGGAAAAATATGGAAGCCCTCAAAGGCGTAAGAATTCTCGACATGACGCATGTGCAAGCCGGCCCGACCTGCTCGCAACTTCTCGCCTGGATGGGTGCGGATGTCATCAAGTTTGAGCCGCCCCAAGGCGATGCCACGCGCGGGCAGCTGCGCGATGTGCCTGGGGCGGATAGTCTTTATTTCACGATGCTCAATTGCAACAAGCGCTCGATCACCGTGAACATGAAGTCGGCCGAGGGCAAAGCCGTTTTCGTTGATCTTCTTGCCAAGTGCGACATCATCATGGAGAATTTTGGGCCGGGTGTGCTGGATCGCTTCGGGTTCACCTGGGAAAAAATTCACCAAATCAATCCGCGGATTGTGATGGGTTCGATAAAGGGATTCGGCTCAAGCGGGCCATATGCCGAATTCAAGGCCTATGAAAACGTTGCCCAGGCAATGGGCGGCTCGATGAGCACGACCGGAACTCCCGATGGCGCGCCGTTTGTAACGGGCGCCCAGATCGGCGACAGCGGCACGGGCTTGCATCTGGCCATCGGCTTGCTGGCGGCACTCCACCAAGCCAATCGCACCGGCCAAGGTCAGTATGTCGAAGTGGCGATGATGGATGGTGTAATGAATCTCTGTCGCGTGAAATTTCGCGATCATCAACGTTTGACCCGTCAGGCACTCACCGAGTACTCGGTGCCGACGTTCCAGAACATGGGCGAGGTTCCACGTGCGGGCAACGATTCCGGCGGTGGACAGTTGGGCAACGCCATTCATTGCAAGCCGCACGGCGCAAATGACTGGATATACGTTGTCGTGCAAGAGGCGGTGTGGACGGCGCTGGCTGGCCGTGTCGGACCGGAATTGAATATGCCCGAGTTGGCGTCCGATCCGCAATTTTCGACCATCATTGGGCGCCGGCAAAATCAGCAGCTCATGTGGACGCTGCTAAATAAATTTGCAGCGAACTACACCAAGCGGGAAGTGATGGCGATACTGAATCCCCTCGATGTGCCGTGCGGCCCGATCATGTCCACTGAAGACCTGGCGACCGATGAACATGTGCGAGGCCGTGACATGTATGTCGAACTGGATCATCCGCAGCGCGGCAAATGGTTCAACGTCGGCATGCCGATCAAGCTTTCAGCTTCGCCCGCAAAGATTGAGCGTTCGCCGCTACTCGGCGAGCACACAGACGACGTGTTAAAAAATGTCTTGGGATACGACGATGCGAAAGTGGCCACGATGAAAAGTGCCGGCGCGTTTTCATTGCCGCCAAAGAAATAAAATTAGTAAGCTCTATAACTGGCGCGCCAAGACAAGCAATTTTGCTCTGAAACCCGCGTTAAATGGCGATCTGCGTAAAGGTAACTCATGAAAATTGCAATCATTGGCCAACAGGACTTTGGTAAATCTGTTCTCGATGCTTTTCTGGCACGCGGTGATGAGGTCGCAGGTGTTTTCTGCGCACCAGAAAAAGAAGGCGCAAAACCCGATGCGCTGCGCGTGGCTGCTCAGGAAAAAGGCCTTCGTCTATTCCAGTTCCCGTCGCTAAAGGATGGACAGGCGCGTGACACCATGAAAGCGCTGGATGTCGATATCGGCATCATGGCGTTCGTGCTGCAATTCGCGCCGCAGGATTTTGTGAAGATACCCAAACACGGCACAATTCAATATCACCCCTCTCTGCTGCCTAAATATCGCGGCCCCAGCGCCATCAACTGGCCCATCATCAAGGGTGAAACCAAAACAGGACTCACCATCTTCAGGCCTAACGACGGATTGGATGAAGGCGAAGTGATTCTCCAAAAAGAAACACCGGTCACTGCGGACGATACGCTCGGTACCGTCTATTTTGATCGGCTGTTTCCGCTGGGCGTGTCTGCGATACTGGAAGCCGCTGATCTCGTGGTTGCGGGCAAACATACCGAGGCTGTTCAGGATGAATCGCAGGCAAGCTACGAAGGCTGGTGCCGTGCAGCGGAAGCCAAAGTTCACTGGAACAATCACGTTGATTACGTCCACAACCTTATCCGTGGCTGCGATCCAGCGCCCGGCGCGTGGACAACACTGGCGGGCAAGAAAGTGCAACTATTCGGTAGCAGGAAGCACCTTGCGCGCACGTTTGGTGCTGTCAAGGGCAAGCCGGGCGAGATATCAGCGGTGTCGGCGACTTCATTGTTTGTCACGGCGCAAGGTGGACAAATTGAGCTCACCAAGCTGAAGCATGAGGACGGCAAGAAAATATCAGCAGTCGATTTCATCGCGACGCATGGCGTGGCGGTTGGCTCGGCTTTTGGTACCTGAACACAGCGGAAACGCGCATAAAGCCGTCATGCAAGCATGATGGCTTTTTTTTCGTCAAAAGTCGCCAGCGCGTGAATGCGGTATGAGTCAAAACTGCTTTCTTGATACAATCCGCTCTTGCCAGGGTGACATTCGCGATCACCGACAGGGAAAAAAATGAAAAAAGCAGGTTTCTGGACATCCGATTGGTTTTTCGGATTGGTTATAGTAGTCGTCGTCTTCGGATTAAATATTGCGACTGGTTTCTTCAAGGTGCTGGAAACCAAGGCCTACGATTGGGGCGTCCAGGCGACCACTAAACAACCTTCCGACAAAGTCGCCGTGATTGCCATTGATGAACAGTCAATCGCCAATATCGGCCGCTGGCCGTGGCCTCGGGATATCCATGCCGCGATGATCGACAAACTAACAGCAGCCAAGGCGAAGGTCATTGGGAACACCATTTTCTATTTCGAGCCGCAGCAGGATCCCGGGCTCCTCTACATCACGAAATTGTTACAGATATATGCCAAAGGCGTGCCCGCAGCCGCTGAGGGTGTAACGACCGCGCCGGTGGCGACGAATCCCGTCGTTGCTGAATTCGGACCAATTTTGTTGGAGGCCGAACAGGCGTTGAACACGGATCGCCGATTGGCTGAAAGTATCAAAAAATCGTCAATTGTTGTGCTGCCGTCGCTGTTTGAAACCACGTTCGAGCCACCAATCGGCAAGCCGGACAAACCGCTGCCTGGGTTTATGGTGAAGAATGTCATCACCAGTTTCACCAACTCTGGCGGCGAGTTCGTTTACTCTGCCCCCAACCCCAGTGTCCCCATCGCTGAAATCGGTTCCGTCGCAGCTGGCATCGGGCATTTGAATGCCAATCCCGACGCCGATGGTGGTGTCAGGCAGGACATTACCGTTATTGATTATTTCGGCCAGCAGTATCCTTCGTTCGCGATGGTGGTCGCGGCGAAAAGTCTGAATTTAGGTACGAAAGATATCCGCATTAATCTCGGCGAAAGCGTGTCGCTGGGGAATTTGCGCATCCTCACCGATGATCGCGCCCTGATGCGGCCGTACTTTTACAAGCAGGTTGGCGACAAGCCGGCCATACCTGTCGATTCTTTTTTCGATGTGATGAGCGGCAAAATCCCGGCCACCAAGTATGCAGACAAGATCGTTTTGATTGGCGCCACTGCGGCCGGTATTGGCGCACAACAAGTAACGCCTATCGGATTGCTTACGCCGGTTGAAGCGTTGTCGCATTCGGTGTCGAGTATCCTGAAAGAGCATTTTTTCCGTACGCCATCGTGGACAGTATGGGTTTCTTTGGTTATGTTCTTGCTGGTGGCCGCTTATCTGATTGCGCTGCTGCCGAGGCTACGCGCCGGGCCGGCAGCGCTATTTACGCTCGTTATTTTCCTCGTTCTGCTTGGTACCCATTTTGCATTGATGATGGGGCCAAGCATCTGGGTGAAATTGATGCTGCCCGCTTCACTTCTTGTCATTGGCCACCTGCTTCTCACCACCAAGCGCTTCCTCATGACCGAGCGCGGCAAAGAGCAGTCCGAAGCGGCGGGTGCCGAATCGAATCGCATGCTGGGTCTGGCATTCCAGCAGCAGGGTCAGCTAGATATGGCGTTTGATAAATTCCGCAAGTGTCCGGTGGATGAGCAGTTGCTTGAAAATGTTTACTCGCTGGCGCTGGATTTCGAACGTCGTCGGCAGTTCAACAAAGCCGAGAGTGCGTTCGCCTTCATCCATCAGAATGATCCGAAATTCCGCGACGTAGGGGACCGGATGAATCGCGCCAAGGTGATGTCGGAGACGATCATCCTCGGCGGATCTTCCGGCGCGCGCTCGAGCGCGGCCACCATGGTCATTACCGGCACAGGTGAAAAACCGATGCTGGGTCGTTATCAGATTCAGCGAGAGCTCGGCAAAGGCGCGATGGGCGTCGTGTATCTGGGCAAGGACCCAAAAATTGGTCGTGAAGTCGCAATCAAAACGATGGCACTTGCCGACGAATATGAGGGCGACGAATTGCAGGAAGTTAAGGATCGCTTTTTCCGCGAAGCAGAATCAGCGGGCAGGCTCGATCACCCGAATATTGTAAAGATGTACGACGCCGGTGAAGAGCACGATCTGGCTTACATCGCGATGGAGTTCATCAAAGGCAAGGATCTGGCGATGTTTACCAAGAATCCAAACTTGCTGCCTTTCGACAAAGTGATGTCGATCATTGAGCGCGTTGCCGCAGCGCTCGACCACGCGCACAAACTCAACATCGTGCATCGTGATATCAAGCCTGCCAATATCATGTACGACGTGGATACGGATATCCCAAAGATTACCGACTTCGGTATTGCGCGCGTGACCGATTCATCCAAGACCAAGACCGGGATGGTGCTGGGAACGCCGTCGTACATGTCACCCGAGCAATTGTCTGGCAAGAAAATCGACGGCCGTTCCGATCTCTTTTCGCTAGGCGTGATGATGTATCAAATGACTTGCGGACGTCTGCCGTTTGAAGGCGAATCGATGACGCAGCTTATGTTTGCGATCGCCAACGAACCGCATCCGAATATTCTGGAAATGAACCCCGCATTGCCCGAGTACATGAAGGACCTGGTCGATCAGGCGCTGGCGAAAAATTTTGAGGAGCGCTTCCAGACCGGCGCTGAATTTGCCGCCGCAATCCGGACTTATATACAGACAGGATGATCGGATAGAGCTTTACAGGAAAAGCGCGTTACC
>ENA-OFCX01001384-OFCX01001384.1-metagenomes-genome-assembly--contig:-NODE-1384-length-9991-cov-6.204408_pt1 | contig 9991 bp, 8 predicted proteins | sample MGYA00153384_OFCX01 | MGnify analysis MGYA00153384
CGCGCCACTGCCTCGACGTGTGCTCTGCCTGTCTGAGGCAGGTAACTAATCAAGTATATCTTTGAGCAGCTCCGCTTCACGCACTGAAACTTTATTAAGGACGGTGCCATAGGCCACTTGCGGCAGCGGATTTTCAGTGTGCTTCGCCGACAGCCACACCACAGGAGTCATGTAGGCCAGAATCAAAATGATGTACTGCGCTACTTGCGTCCACGTGACCGCTCGCATGCCACCCAAAAACGAGCAGACCAAAATGCCCGCGAGCCCGACAAACACGCCCTCGTCAAACGACAGGCCAGTAAGTTTTGAAGTAATCAAACCGACGCCATAAATCTGCGCGACAAGGTAGACGAACGAACAGATGATCGCGACCGCCACGCCCACTGAGCGTGCCACGTGTCCCCCATAACGAGCGCCCAAAAAATCGGGGATGGTGTACTGCCCGAATTCGCACAGATAAGGCGCAAGAAACAGCGCTACCAGCACGTAGCCCCCAGTCCAACCCATGATGAACGCGAGCCCCGTGTAGCCCTGCAAATACAGGGTTCCAGCCAAACCAATTAACGACGCAGCTGACATCCAGTCGGCACCGGTGGCCATGCCGTTGAAAATTGCCGGAACACGACGACCGGCAACGTAATATTCCGCCGCATTAGTGGTGCGGCTCATCACCCCGATGGCCGCGTAAAGCACCACGGTCGCCAGCAAAAAAATGTAGCCGATTCAGGTGCGCGTGAGCCCCACCCGCTCAAGCCAACCGAGCAGCAACACGAACCCGATCACGCCAACGGTGTACCACGCGTAAACGCGTGTGAGCCTTACAGAGAGGGCCCGCTGAGTCTCGTTGGGCGCGGCAAGCAGAGACGCTATGGCTGCTCTCCTTCGTGCTTTTCATCGAAACCATATTCGCGGTCAAGCCGGTTCGTATAGCGTGCGTAGAACCACACTAGCGCGACGTATACGATCAACGCGCCCTGCGCGCCCATCCAGAATGCGAATGGCCACCAAAAAAAATTAAAACTTAACTCGCGCGCAAAAAACGCGATGACGAAGGTCACCACAAAACCAATGACCATCAGCACAGCCGTAACCCGAAGGTTTTTCCTCCAGTATTCGCGCTGGCGTTCAGCGGTATCAATTTGCCCCCTCCTTATGGTGCAGTATGACGCCGAATTGAAGTGCGGCGTCAGTGCATCTTTTTGCCGACGCACGCACTCAAGATAGAGTCACCGAGTTTTCTGAAATCGCGAAAAAACGATAGCGCTGGCAAGGCGGCGCGCCCGCCAAAGCCAAGGAGACGGCGTTTCGAGACGGCAGAACACTTCATCTCATCGGCGGTGGCTGGAGCGCGCCAATTTTGCTCAACTCAGCGCATCACACGCGCCAGTAGGAGCGGTGCAAATCTTGCCTACATCGCGTTTGTCTCCACGACCGAGGGCGGAGGCAGCGGCGACCTGCCAACACCAGCCGCCTACAAACTCTGCTTCAACTGCTCAAGAATCGCAGGATTCTCTAACGTTGAAATATCCTGCGTAATCTCTTCGCCTTTGGCCAGCGAGCGCAGCAAGCGGCGCATGATTTTTCCGGAGCGCGTTTTGGGTAAATTGTCGCCAAACCGAATATCTTTCGGCTTCGCAATTGGGCCAATTTCTTTAGCCACCCAATCGCGCAATTCTTTGGCCACGATGCGTGCCGCTTCCACGTCAACGGGACGCGCGCCTTTGAGCACCACGAACGCCGAGACGGCCTCGCCGGTGGTGTCGTCTGGACGACCCACCACAGCCGCCTCAGCCACCAACGGGTTCGACACCAACGCCGACTCAATCTCCATCGTGCCAAGGCGATGACCGGACACATTGAGTACGTCATCAATGCGCCCAGTGATGCGGAAATTGCCCGTCACCGCATCGCGCACTGCACCGTCGCCCGCAAGGTAGTAGCCCTTGAGTTCGGGCGGAAAATAGGCGGATTTGAAGCGATCTGGATCATTCCAAATGGTGCGAATCATCGACGGCCACGGCTTTTTCACGACGAGAATGCCACCCTGGCCGTTGGCCACATCGTTGCCCATTTCGTCGACGATCGCCGCCTCAATGCCGGGCAGCGGCAATGTGCAGGAGCCGGGCACCAGCGGCGTCACACCGGGCAGTGGCGTAATCATGTGGCCACCGGTTTCGGTTTGCCAGAACGTATCCACAATCGGGCAGCGCTCACCGCCGATGTTTTTGTAGTACCACATCCACGCCTCAGGATTGATAGGCTCGCCGACCGATCCGAGCAGGCGCAGGGACGACAAATCGTACTTGTCGGGAGCGAAATCCGGCGCGGTGGACGCCGCCTTGATCAGCGAGCGAATCGCGGTGGGTGCGGTATAGAAAATGCTGCATTTGTGACGCTGAATCATCTCCCAAAAACGGCCTGCATTCGGAAAGGTTGGCACGCCTTCGAAGATGATTTGCGTCGCGCCGACTGCAAGCGGGCCGTATGCGACGTAGGTGTGGCCGGTCACCCAGCCCACGTCCGCCGTACACCAGAAAACGTCGGACGGTTTAATGTCAAACACCCATTTCATGGTGAGCATGGCGTGTAGCAAATAGCCGCCGGTGGAATGCTGAACACCCTTCGGTTTTCCGGTGGAGCCTGAGGTGTAGAGCACAAACAGCGGATGCTCAGCGCTGACCATTTCGGGCGGGCACTCGTCGGACGAACCGCCTTCCACCTTTGACCAATCAATGTCACGCGTTGCGGGCGACACAGGGCCGCCGGTGCGGCGATACACGATGGTGTGCCGCACTGCATCACAGCCACCCATCGCGTACGCCTCATCCACAGCGGGTTTCAGGGCGATGGCCCTACCGCCGCGCATTTGCTCATCGGCTGCGATGACGAGCGATGCGCCCACGTCAACGATGCGCTCTTGCAAGCTTTTCGCCGAGAAGCCACCGAACACCACCGAGTGCGTCACGCCGATCCGTGCACAGGCCTGCATTGCGATCACCGCCTCAATCGACATTGGCATGTAGACAATCGCGCGGTCACCTTTTTTATAGCCCAACAATTTCAGACCGGTGGCAAATTTGCAAACGCGGGCGTACAAATCGCCGTAAGTAATCTCGGTGACTTTGCCGTCGTCCGCTTCAAAAATAATTGCGACTTTGTCCTCTGTCGGCGTGCTGATGTGGCGATCAAGGCAGTTGTAGGACGCATTTAGCTCGCCATCTTCAAACCACTTGAAAAACGGCGCATTGCTGTCATCGAGCGACGTGGTGAACGGCTTGGCCCAAATCAGATGTTCGGCGGCAAGGTCGCCCCAGAAACCCGAATAGTCGGACGCGGCTTTTGCCAACATCGTCTGAAAATTCTCCGTATTGATATTGGCCTGCGCTGCGAACGCGGCAGACGGCGGGAATACGCGGTTCTCGACCAGCACTGATTCAATAGCGGACATGATCTTCCTCCTTGATAACGTGACGTGTGGACTTTGCTTACAGCAATGTATCACTCGAAGTTTCGTGATTGAAATGCGAAGGCCTTCGACCCGAAACAGACCGCACGTTAGCTGCAATGATTGACACCAGTCTTACGCAAGACCAGCGTATCGTTGGAACCAAGAGCGTCTTTTGCTTACGAGTCGCAAAACCAAGCCCTTCGCGGCTTGCGCCGCTCCTACACGGCAGGGTCAACGCTCTGACGCGCACGCCTTGAACCGAATGCGAACAATCTTGATGATACTACCGTAGCGCATGTTGATACATAGAGGTTAGTATCCTCTCCTCGTACCGATGCAGGGCGGAGTAAGCGCCCGACGTAGTTTCGGGATCAAAACCCGGCCCGCCGCTCAAAAAAATCATACCGCGTTTGCTCGCTGGATCAAACACCATCGCTGAAGTTAGCCCCCATGCGTCGCCCAAGTGGCCGACCGCCTTGAATCCGCCGTCAGCCACCAGCCGATCGCCGCGCGCGGGGCCGCTCAAATCAAGAAAATGGTGGGTACCCAAACCCCAAGCATTCATCAATTGCTTACCGCCACCCGAGTTGATGTCGCCATTCTTTCCGGGCACAGCGGCGTCGGCACGCCACTGCTCGCGCAGCATTTCGCGAACGGACGCAACGGTCAACACCCGCCTCCCCTCATGCACGCCCCCATTCATCAGCAGCAACATAACGCGGCCCAGATCAGCCGCCGACAAACGGCACGCGCCCTGCGGCCCGAACAGTGTGCCGTTGGTTCCGATAACGTAGTCCGGGCCAGCGCGTGGCACGGGTGGTGCGCGACTGAAATCATCCACCTGCGCGATCCACGGCCCATTTTCGTTCCAGATTTCTTTGCCGTTGATCTCGATGCGCTTGCGATACAGCGTGGCGATGTGGGCAACGTCTGAGGTGTTCATCTCGGCAGGATTAAATCCGCCGCGAATACCCAACGGATCAAACACGACGCGCTTCATCAAACGATCAAAGCGTTCGTCGCTGACCCGCTCCATCACGGTACCGATGACGCCCCAGTTCAAATTGCCGTAACTGAAGTAGTCACCGGGTTTCGCTCGCCGCGACCACATGTTGCCCTTGCCGTAACGCGTACCACCTGGCATGAAAACATCTTTCAAATGGACGTTGAGTGTGTCGTCCCAGGAATAACCGGCCTCGTCGGTAATGGAAGCCTGATGCGTGAGCAGCATTCGCATCGTAATCGGTGCATCGGGGAAGTGTGGGTTGCGCAGCGGCCAGCCAAGATACGTGCTGACATCCACATCGAGCGAAAGCTTGCCCTCTTCCAGCAAACGCATCACGCCGAGGGTGGTGATGAGCTTCGAAATCGAGGCGATTCGGTAGATCGTGTCGCGATTGACGGGGACGCTCCGCTCCGGTGCTGACAAGTCGATAGATTGACGACCGAATTGCCCGTCGTAGACGACCCGTCCGTCTCGAACCACCAGGGTTGAAAGACTTGCCAGCGGGTGGCGTGCGTCGGTTGTGATGCTGAGTAGTTCTGCGTCTAGCGTGGCATGTGAGGCGGGGCGAGCCGCGGACGCAGTCGAAGGCGCAGCCGCGATTGCGGAAAAAGATTTCATGTGACACCCATTTATACAAACGGCGCTGGCCGCGACGAGGAAACTTATAAGGCGAAAGGTCATAGCGTCATTCATGCGATGCAAAACTCAATGTTGATGGCCGTCAAGCGCGTCTGCCTGCACGCCCGTCGAAGGCAGGAACAACGGCGATGCTGCGGAGGTGAGCGCCTCCAGAATCGCGGCCGTTTCCGCGTCGGGCATACCGTCGTATCGTCTCGGTCGATACTTCTGCTGGAACGCAGACATCACGTCGGTGGTGAGCTTGTCCTGCTCACCCGTTGCTGGCAGCGTAAAGCCGTGTTTAGCCAAGCGCTCCTGAAACCACGCCACGCTCGGCAGTGCGAGCTCGTAGGCGCCTCGGTACGTTGCGACCGTTCGATCATCAGGCCACACTACCAAGCCCAAATCAGCGAGCCGCTTCCATGGAAATTTCGGGCCCGGATCGTTTTTGCGCGTGGGGGCGATATCGCTATGACCCAGTACACGGTCAGGTTTGATTTGATGTCGGGCAACAATGTCTGTGACCAACTCAACGACGCGATCAATTTGCTCGGGCTCGAAATCCTGAAACGCAAGCGCCCCGGTGCTCGCACTGCGTCGCCCCCCGAGATTGACAATTTCGATGCCAATCGAACTGGCGTTAAGCGCTGTCGCACCTTTCCACGAACTCACGCCAGCATGATAAGCGCGGCGACTTTCATCAACCAGTTGATAGATTTTGGCCGGTGCATCACCTTGGCGTTCACTGACCAAGTAGTGACTGCTGACCGGGCCTTGCGTAAGAATTTTTAACGAGCGTGGCAGATCGACCGTGGTGAAGTGAATAATCAGATACTGCACGCGACTATCTTGACTGATCGACGTGTGAGTCGTGTCGATCTTCAGGCCCGTGGCGCAACCGCCCAACAGCACTGTTGCGGCCATCGTCACGCACGCGGTTGTCTGCTTCATGTTCACAATTGATCTCCTGCTGGCCAAACTGCATCAAACCCAATTGTAGGAGCGGCCTTGGCCGCGATTGTGCCTCCGCTTGGTGAACCCAATTCGCGCCCAGGGGCGCTCCTACAAACCATTCGCGGAGTATTGCTTCGCCGCAATTTTCGCCGCCGCGATATGCGCTTGTACTTGTCGAAAATAAATAGCAGCATCTACAGGCATCGCGCGTCGCATCGCTGATTCAATCAACGGATGCAATTGCGATGCCCGACCGGCTACGACGATTCGTCGCTCGCCATACCGATGCGTCATCGAGAGCGCCAACCGCGCGAGCTCCACCCCGGCATCACGCAAAACGTCCGCCGCCAGCGGGTCTTCGTCCGCATGTGCCGCGACCACAAGGGCCAGCATGCCGATTTCACCACGCGCTTTGTCCATCAGGTAGCGCACCGAAAAAATGGACGAATCACCGCCAACAATGGTGAACAACGCGCGGGCCATCGGTGAGTTTCGCCACGCGCCCGGTTGGTCATCTTCGCGCCGCCAGATGCGGCGCAATGCTTCTCGCGAGATCCAGTAGCCCGCGCCTGCATCGTCAAGCATCACGCCGCGGCCACCGGCACGGTGCAACACGCCGGCTTCATCGACAAAAGCCGCAATGGAGCCGGTGCCCGCGTAGACCAAGTAGCCCTCACCGAGCGTAAGCAGCGCGTGAAACGTAAGCTCTGCGTCGCTCGTGACGACCACTTGGCTATCAAGAAGATTAAACGCGTGAGCGATCATCGAACGCAACAGCGGCGCTTCGGCACCAATGCCTGTAACGCCTGCATGCACACCAGCAAGTTGACAGTTACGTTGCGATGAATGCGCCATGTCTGCGACGACCGTCAATCGGACACCAACGATTTCGCGTTCGCTCTCGGATGCCAAAGTCGCGCCTGAAAACCCGTCCGCGATACCCTCGGCCATGAGCTCGCCTGGCAAGGTGACGAGCGCCCAGCGCGTTTGCGTGCCACCCACGTCCATACCCAAAAAGCAAACCTCCAACGACCCGCTCGCATCAGAAATTGCGTCCGAGTTCACGGCCGCACCAGCAGCGTCTGCGCGCTCTCAACGCCATATCGATCCACTCGCGAAATGGCCACTTTGCGCAGCGCTTGCCCGCCGGGCTGTTCCGGCAAAACGATGTTGCCGTTCGGCACCGTCGAGAACTGCCACGTCGAGCCGTACTGTGCCCAAATCGCCCATACAAGACCGTCTAATTTTGCGCTCGACTGCACATTAATGCGACAGGAAGCCGACGCACGCGATTGTGTGATCGCGCCGCATTGAAGCGTCGCAGCCGGTGCCGACAACGGCGTAATACTCGTCGCTCGCAACCACAGTGTCGCGGGCACGAGTGCATCGTGGGTATAGATTGCTTGAGCCAATAAGTCTGCTATGCCTCGTCGGTTCTGCATCAATGCGGCCGCACTAAAGTGGATGTGACCACCGGTGCCCTTATCTTTCCGTAACAGGTCAACTTGCTGCTGGATTTCTTGAGGCTTCCAAGACGCATCGGAATCATCGATCTTGCTGGTAAACAAACCCGGCCACAGGTGGCGCTTTTTGGCATTTGCGCGCGACCAATAGTCGAGTAGCACTGGGAACGCCTGCGCCGTTTGGGCGATGGGCCAATACAGCTGCGGCGCAAGATAATCGAGCCAGCCTTGATTCCACCACAGCTCAACATCGGCAAAAAGTTTGTCGTATTGACTGAACCCGGTGATGCCTTCGGGCCGACGATCAGCGCGCGGCAGACCGAACGGGCTGATGCCAAACTTCACCCATGCCTTTTCGGCATGAACCGTCGCATTCATCGCTTGCACCAAACGGTTGACGTTGTCACGTCGCCAGTCAGCGCGACTGAGCTTTCCCCCCGCTGCAAGGTAGCGTTTCCACGACGGCTCGTCGGGAAAATCTACGTCGAGTTGATCGGTCACACCTTTAACCGGGTAGGGATAGAAGTAGTCGTCAATATGTATGCCGTCCACGTCATAGCGACGCACCACATCACGAACCACATCGATAAGCCGTTTTGCGCCATCCGCTTCGCCCGGATCAATCCAGCGCTGTTCGCCGTAGGCTTTCACCAACTCGGGGCGCGTGTTGATGAGATGGTTAGCGGCGGGCAACGACTTCGCGGTCGAATGCCGAGCACGATACGGGTTCAGCCACGCGTGAAGCTCAAGGCCATTGGCGTGCGCCTCGCTGATCCACAGCGTGAGCGGATCGTAAAACGGCTGTGGCGCTTGACCCTGCACACCAGAAAGATACTCAGACCACGGCTCAATGGATGAGGTGTACAGGGCGTCCGCTGCGGGCCGCACCTGAAGAATCAGCGCGTTCATTTTGAGACGCTTGGCGGTGGCGACGATGTTCCTTATTTCTTGCTGCTGTTCGCTGGTGGACAGACCCATGCGACTCGGCCAATCGATGTTGGCAACGGTGGCGATCCACATAGCGCGAAACTCACGCGGCGCGGCAGGCGGCAACGCTGCGTCGAAGTTCGTTGCTGGTTCCATGATCGAGGCACAGGAGTTGAGCAGCACCGCGACCAGCACACAACCGAATCGAACAAAAATAGACGACGAAGTGTGCCTCATCAAACCACCGCTAAACTTTGATGAAAATTTTGCTGCGCCATAACGCCCACGCGACCAGCAGCATCAACGCGTTGAACAGCGTTGCAAACAACAGCGACGCATTGACGGGTGATAGCGGCAAACTACTCAGGGCCGCAAACAACCACGCCTTCACCGAAATCATTGTGCCAACATCGCTCTGCACTTTGAAGTTACCCAACATCTTCGCCACCAACCCCGAAAACGCGAAGATGAACAGCGCATTCACACCATACATTTCTAGCGGCGTGGCGAGCCATGCGGCGCGCGCACGGACGCGGGCCGAGTCGCACGCGTCAATCAACCAGTAGCACACCGCAAGCAGCAGCAACGCCCAACCGGTCATGAACACCGTGTACGACGGTGTCCACAATGATTTGTTGATCGGCATCGACACAGTGTCCAGAATCACGCCACTCCAAACCGCAAATAGCCCGGCAACCATCATCCACGCGGTCTTCGCCGCAGGCGCGCTGGGCGCTTGCAGCCAATGCCCCGTTAACGCACCAAACAGCACACTGCTCACCGCAGGCAAGGTGCTGAGTAGGCCCTCCGGATCCCACGTTTTCGCCTGTGCCCACAGGTGACCGCTCATCACAGATCGGTCAACGTATGCGCCGACATCGCGACCGGGTTCCAGCAGCGCGGTGCCAATCACCCCATTTACGTCGGGTACCGACACGAGCAACTGGATCAAAGTGTAGCTCGCCATGAGCGCGATTGCCCACGCAAGCTGACCACGGACACGACACCACAAGACCATCGGTGCGGCAATCATTATGCATAGACCAATGCGCTGCAACACGCCGGGGTAACGGAGCGTCTCGAAGCTAAACGTTGGAATGAAATTGAGTGTCAAGCCAATCAGAATGATGACACCTGCCCTTCGCCACAACTGCAACATGATCGACCATTTTGTAGCGCTGCCAGCCATTGAGCGGGTGGTCGAAATCGTCAGCGAAACGCCGACGATGAACAGAAAGAACGGAAATATCCAGTCGGTGAACGTCCAGCCATGCCACACGGCATGGCGCAAAGGTGCATAGGTGTGCGCCCAGTCGCCGGGGTTGTTGACCAGCACCATGCTCGCGATCGTGAAGCCGCGAAACACGTCTAGCGAGCGCAGGCGTTGATTGGGGGACGCGACGCTCATCAAATGCTCGCGACCTGTAGGAGCGGCACACGCCGCGATAGGCGTAACGCGCGACGTCCGTCGCGGCCACGGCTGCTCCTACAACACTTGGAGAGGCGGAAATTAGCAAAGCCCCGTTTTTGGCGGTGCTGGCGGGATGCGGTGCTAGGCGCTCCGAGCGCCGTGTG
>ENA-OFCX01001385-OFCX01001385.1-metagenomes-genome-assembly--contig:-NODE-1385-length-9990-cov-2.407046_pt1 | contig 9990 bp, 11 predicted proteins | sample MGYA00153384_OFCX01 | MGnify analysis MGYA00153384
ACCCCGGACGGGGACAACACGGTCGTCATCTGCCACGCGCTGACGGGGGGCGCGCACGCGGCGGGGGAGGGCGGCTGGTGGTCGTCGCTGGTCGGCCCGGGGCGGGCGATCGACACGGAGCGCTTCCACGTCGTCTGCGCGAACCTGCTCGGCGGCTGCGAGGGCACGACCGGGCCCGGGGCATGCGACCCGGCGACCGGCGCCCCGTACGGGCTGCGCTTCCCGCTGCTCGCGGTCGGCGACCTCGTCGAGCTGCACCGGCGGCTGCTCATGCACCTGGGGATCGCGCGGCCGCTGGCGGCGGTCGGCGGCTCGCTCGGCGGCATGCAGGCGCTGGAGTGGTCGCTGGCCCACCCGGGGGAGCTGCGCGGCGCGGCGATCATCGCGGCATCGGCGGCGCTCAGCGCGCAGAACCTCGCGCTCTCCGCGGTGGCCCGCGAGGCGATCATGCGCGACCCCGGCTTCCACGGCGGCGACTACGTCGCGCACGGCACCCGCCCCGACGACGGGCTGGCGGTCGCGCGGATGCTGGGCCACGTCACCTACCTGTCCGACGCCGGCATGCAGGACCGCTTCGGGCGCACGCGCACGGGGGAGCTGACGCTCCGGGGGCCGAGCTTCGAGGTCGAGGGCTACCTGCGCCACCAGGCCGACCGCTTCCTGGAGCGCTTCGACGCCAACACCTACCTCTACCTGTCGCGCTGCATGGACGACTTCGACGCGTTCGCCGAGGCCGGGCGCGCCGAGGCCGTCGCTGCTGCGGGCACGCGCCACCTCGTCGTCTCCTTCGACTCCGACTGGCGGTTCTCCACCGCGCACTCGGCCGTGATCACCGCAGCGCTGACGGCCGCGGGAGCCCACGCCGAGCACCTCGACGTCCCGTCCTCCTGGGGCCACGACTCCTTCCTGCTCGAGCTGCCGGAATACCACGCCGCCGTCGCCGCCTTCCTCGACGGCATCGCCCGGGAGGCATCCGGGTAGGCTCGATTCATGCGCGAGTTCCAGAAGTTCGACGACCCGAACGACCCGGCCATGGAGGCCGTCTACGAGGCCGGCGGGGGCGAATCGGAGGGCTTTGAGATGGCCGAGGAGCAGCTCATCGAGCACGCCTCCCACGGCGACGAGCACGGCACGACGAAGATCTTCGCCGACGCCGAGGGCATCGTGGAGGAGGAGCGCGCGCCGGGCGACGACGACGGCCTCTACGGCGACGCGGACTCCGAGCACCAGAACGACCTCTAGGAGCCCGCCTCACGGCGCTCCGGAGCGAGCTGCGCGGCGCCGGGAAGGAAGACCGCGGCACGACGTCGAAAGACCCGCGTGCCCATGAAGAGGACCTCCGCCACAGCCCTTGACCCCGCGCCGACGCCCCACGAGGCCCACGGTCACCAGACCCTGAGCGCCTACATCCAGGCGCGCTTCGACGAGTTCTCGCGCTCCCAGAAGGATGTCGCGCAGTACATCGTCGACCATCTCGACGAGGTGGCCTTCCAGACGGCCGAGGAGCTCGCGCGCCGCGCGAACACCTCCAGCTCGACGGTCGTGCGCTTCTCCCAGGCCCTCGGCTTCGAGGGGTTCCCGGAGCTCCAGGGCTCCGCCCGCGAGGAGTACCGCCGCCGCCACGAGCGCGGCGGGGGCTCCGGCGGGCGCCCGGCCGCCGTGGTGGAGCCGCTGTTCTCCCTCGACCAGAACGAGTTCGAGACCGCGATCGCGGCCGATCACGTCAACGTCGAGGAGACGGCCCGCAAGGCGTCACGCTCGGACATCGAGGCGACGATCGAGGCGATCGCCTCCGCCGACCGGGTCCTCATCGCGGGCACCGACCAGATGGCCTTCTTCGCCTCCTACCTGCGCCACCTGCTCATGCTGCTCGACCTGCGCGCCGAGATCGTCGCCAGCCCGTCGCAGGAGGCGCTGTCGCGCCTGAACCGCATCGACGACCAGACGGTCGTGATCGGCTTGAGCGCCGGACGCCCGCACCCGCTCGTGCTCCGCGCGATGAAGCTCGCACGCCACCGCAAGGCCAAGACGGTCGCGATCACCGACGCGACGCTCTCCGAGGTCGCCAAGCTCGCGCAGATCCGCCTCTACTACTCGTCGAACTCCCCGGCCTACGTGCGGTCGCACACCGCGCTGCTGAGCATGATCCAGGCCCTCGCCTACGGGGTCTACGCGCGCGACGCCGAGCAGTACGAGGATCGCATCAAGGCCTTTCGGCTCAAGTGACGCGCGCGGGGGAGCCTGCGACGCCGCGTTCTTCATCCATCGTGTCCAAGGGGTCGTAGCTAGATTGCGATGACAATGCGAGACGAAGCAACGTTCAGAGTCAAGGCCGGCCTGGCAGAGATGCTCAAGGGCGGGGTGATCATGGATGTGGTCGATCCCGAGCAGGCGCGGATCGCCGAGGACGCCGGCGCCGTGGCCGTGATGGCGCTCGAGCGCGTCCCGTCGGACATCCGCCGCGACGGCGGCGTGGCACGCATGAGCGACCCCGAGATGATCAAGGGCATCCAGGCCGAGGTCTCGATCCCGGTCATGGCCAAGGCCCGCATCGGGCACTTCGTCGAGGCGCAGGTCCTCGCCGCGCTCGAGGTCGACTTCATCGACGAGTCCGAGGTCCTGACCCCGGCCGACGAGGCGCACCACATCGACAAGTGGGCGTTCAAGATCCCGTTCGTCTGCGGCGCGACGAACCTCGGCGAGGCGCTGCGGCGCATCGGCGAGGGTGCGGCGCTGATCCGCTCCAAGGGTGAGGCCGGCACCGGCGACGTCGTGGAGGCGGTGCGCCACATGCGCTCCATCCGCGGCGACATCCGGCGCCTGCAGCTCATGGACGACGCGGAGGTCGCGACGTTCGCCAAGGAGCTCCAGTCGCCGCTGCACCTCGTGCGCGCGGTTGCCGAGGAGGGCAAGCTGCCGGTGCCGCTGTTCTCCGCGGGCGGGATCGCGACGCCGGCCGACGCGGCGCTGATGATGCAGCTCGGCGCCGAGACCGTGTTCGTCGGCTCCGGCATCTTCAAGTCCTCCGACCCGGCGTTGCGGGCGGCGGCCGTGGTCGAGGCGACACGGAACTTCGCCGACCCCGAGCGGGTCGCGGCAGCGTGCGAGGGCCTTGGCTCAGCCATGGACTCGCTCGAGGCCCGCAAGCTCGGGCCCGAGCAGGTCCTGGCCAACCGCGGTTGGTAGCGGCGCCGCTGGTCGGCGTCCTCGCCCTGCAGGGTGGGTTCGCCGCGCACATCCGCGTGCTGGAGGCGCTCGGGGCGCGCACGCGTGAGGTGCGCGTCCTGGCTGACCTCGAAGGGCTCGACGGGCTCGTGCTACCGGGTGGCGAGTCGACTGCGCTCACGATCGCGATCGAGCGGGAGGGCCTCGGGGAGCCGTTGCGCGCGCTGGCCGCCGCAGCGCAGGCTGACAGCGCCGTCGCCCGCCAGACCGCCGCGCGGGGCCTTGCCCGCGCCCACCTTCAACAAGCTCTCGGATTGCTGCCATGAAGAACCTACACCGCCGCTGCACGTTGCAGCACCTGCTGACATCGACACCGATCGCGACCGCGATGGCGCTGTTGCTGCTCGTGAACCTGCCTGCCGCCGCCGGCCCTGGTGCCCACGGTCCTAATGGCGAGCATCTGGACGCCCCGACCACGGCGCGCGCCGTCTCGGCGTTGCCGCGCGTCGAGGCCCATACCGAAGCCTTCGAGCTGGTCGCCGAGCTGCGCGTCAGCGAACTGGTCATCCTCGTCGACCGCTATGAGTCCAACGAGCCCGTGCTGGGCGCCAAGCTCGAAGTGGAGAACGGCGCGTTGAAGGCCGTCGCTGCCTTCCGCGCCGAGCGAGGGGACTACGCCGTCACCGATGCGGCCATGCTGAAGGCGCTCGCTACTCCCGGCGAGCACGGGCTGGTCTTCACGCTGGTGGCGGGTTCCGACAGCGACCTGCTCGACGGCACGCTGGTGGTGGCCGCGAAAACTCCTGCCGGTGCAACCGCAGGCGGCGACCACGGCCACGCCCACGGCAGCGATGGCGGCCATGGGCACGCACACGGGATGGAACGTGCGGCCTGGATCGGCGCGGGTGTGGCGGCGCTGGGTCTGGTCGGGGGCATCGCCTGGTGGCGGCAACGCCGACAGACCGCAGGCAAATTGCAGGGAGGTCTGTGATGACATCGCATCCATCGACGCCTCGAGGCCTGCGTGCCATGGCAAAGGCAGCGGCGCTGGCCGCGAGCCTGCTGTGGCTGTCGCTGCCACTGTCGCAAGCGCACGCCGGCCCCGGCGCGCATGGCCCCAACGGCGAACACCTCGACGCGCCCGGCGCGCCGGTCAACGCTTCCGGCCTGGCGCGGCTGCCCGATGGCAGCGTCAACGTGCCCAAGCTGGCCCAGCGGCGCATGGCCATCCGCACGGTGCTGGCGCCCGAGTCAGAGGCTGCGGCCACGGTCGAGATGCCGGGCCGGGTGACCCTGGACCCGAACGCCAGCGGTCGCGTGCAGGCCGTCTACGGCGGGCGCGTCGAACCCGGTCCGCGGGGGCTGCCGGTGGCCGGCCAAACGGTGCGGCAGGGCGAGGTGCTGGCCTATGTGCGCTACCAGGCCGAGCCCTATGCGCTGAGCGGGCAACGGGCCCAGCTGGCCGAACTGCGCGCACAACGGCAACTGGCCGAGCAGCGCGTGCAGCGGCTCGAAGGCCTGGAAGGCACGGTGCCGCGCAAGGAGGTCGAGGCCGCCCGATCGGAAACGACGAGCCTGGCCGAGCGCGAACGCAGCATCGGCGCCAGTCTGGTGGCGCGCGAGGCGCTGACCGCCCCGGTCGGCGGCGTCATCGCGCGTGCCGATCTGGTGATAGGCCAGGTGGTCGAGCCGCGCGACGTGCTGTTCGAGGTGGTGAACCCCGCGCGCATGCTGGTGGAGGCCACCACGGCCGATGCCAGCGTGGCTGCGCGCGTGACGGGTGCATCGCTACAAGGCTTGCCCGGGGTGACGCTGCGTCTGCTGGGCGCCTCGCGCACCTTGCGCGACGGCGTGCTGCCGATTACCTTCGCGGTGGTCCCGACGAAAGCCGGTCAGGCGATGCCCTCTTTACCGCTGGCCATCGGCCAACCGGTCACCGTCGTCGCGAAATCGAAAGAGCGCATCAAGGGCGTGGTTCTGCCCACGCAGGCCGTCGTGCGCAACCCGTCCAACGAGCCCATCGTCTGGATCAAGGCGGGCGCCGAGCGCTTCATCCCGCAGCCGGTGCAATTCCGGCCGCTGGACGCGAACACGGTGGTGGTGACGCAGGGCCTGAGCGCGGACAACCGCGTCGTCGTCCAGGGCGCACCGCTGATCGCGCAGATTCGCTGAACGGAAACCGATCATGTTCAACTGGATCGTTCGTACCAGCCTGCACAACCGCTTGTTTGTGCTGGCCGTCGCCGCACTGTTGATGGTCTACGGCGCGACGGTCGCATGGCGCACGCCGATCGACGTCTTCCCCGACCTCAACAAGCCCTTGATCACCGTGCTGACCGAAGCCGGCGGCATGGCGCCGGAAGAGGTGGAGCAGCTCGTCACCTTCCCGATCGAGACCGCGCTCAACGGCATGCCGGGTGTGACGCGCGTGCGCAGCACCTCGGGCGTGGGCCTGTCGCTGGTGTATGCCGAATTCGATTGGGGCACCGACATCTACCGCAACCGCCAGCTGGTGGCCGAGCGGCTGGCGCTGGTGCGCGCGCAGATGCCGGGCGACATCACGCCGGTGATGGGCCCGGTGTCGTCGATCATGGGCGAGATCATGCTGGTGGCTTTGCCACTGACGGCGGGCGACGGCAAGGCGCCCACAGTCCCCTCGGGGGACCGGGCGCAGTACCCGGCGACCGAGGGGCTCAAGGTCGCCACACCCATGCAGGCCCGCGAATATGCCGACTTCGTGCTGCGCCCGCGGCTGCTGTCGATCCCTGGCGTGGCGCAGGTCATCCCCATCGGCGGCGAGGTGCGCACGCTGCGCGTCGCGCCCGACACCGCGCGCATGGCGCAGTTCGGTGTATCGCTGACGCAGGTCGAGCAAGCGCTGAAAGGCTACGCCAGCAATGCCGGTGGCGGCTTCATCGACCTGAACAGCCGCGAATACCTGATTCGCCACCTGGGCCGCACCAACCGGGCCGAAGACTTGGGCGGCATCGCTGTCGCCTGGAAAGACGGCCGCGCCATCCTGCTGGAGCAGGTGGCCACCGTCTCCTTCGCGGCGGGCCTGAAGCGCGGCGACGCCGGCTACAACGGCCTGCCGGCCGTCGTCATCAGCGTGCAGAAGCAGCCCGATGCCGACACCGTAAAGCTGACGGCGCAGGTCGAGGCGGCGCTGGCCGAACTGAAACAGGGCCTCCCCAAGGGATTGGCCGAGCCCCGCGTACTTTTCCGCCAGGCCGACTTCATCAAGGCCTCGGTCGGCAACGTGGCCGAGGCGCTGCGCGACGGCGCCATCATGGTCGCCATCGTGCTGTTCGCCTTCCTGCTGTCGGTGCGCACGACGGTGATCTCGCTGGTGGCCATTCCGCTGTCGCTGGCCGTCACGGCGCTGGTGTTCCAGTGGCTGGGCCAGTCGATCAACGTGATGACGCTGGGCGGCCTGGCCATCGCCATCGGCGAGCTCGTCGACGATGCGGTGGTGGACGTCGAGAACATCCTGCGGCGCTTGAAGCAGAACAAGGCGGCCGGCCACCCGCTGTCGGTGCTGGAAGTCGTGCGGCGCGCCAGTGTCGAGGTGCGCTCGGGCATCGTCTACGCCACCGTCATCGTGGTGCTGGTGTTCGTGCCGCTGTTTGCGCTGCCGGGCATCGAGGGGCGGCTGTTCACGCCGCTGGGCATCGCCTACATCGTGTCGATCCTCGCGTCGATGCTGGTCTCGATGACGGTGACGCCGGTCATGGCGTACTACATGCTGCCGACGATGAAGCGCATGGACCATGGCGACAGCCCGCTGGTGGCGTGGCTGAAGCGGCAGGACACCCGGCTGCTGACCTGGTCGTTCGGCCGCGCCAAGCTGCTCATCGGTCTGGCGGTGCTGGCGGTGGTCGGTGCGGCGGCAACCGTGCCGCTGTTCCCGCGTGCCTTCCTGCCGGCCTTCAACGAAGGGTCGCTGGTGCTCGGCATGATGATGCAACCCGGCACCTCGCTGGCCGAGGCCAACCGCGTCGGCTCGGTGGCCGAGACGCTGATCCGCCAGGTGCCCGAGGTCACGCAGGTGGGCCGCCGCACCGGCCGCGCCGAGCTCGACGAACATGCCGAGGGCGTGCACTCGGCCGAGATCGATGTCGACCTCAAGCCATCGGAGCGTGACCGCGAAACCGTCATGGCCGACATCCGCGAGCGGCTCTCGACGCTGCCGGCGCAGGTGGCCATCGGCCAGCCCATCAGCCACCGGCTGGACCACCTGCTGTCGGGCGTGCGCGCGCAGATCGCGGTGAAGATCTTCGGCGACGACACCGACACGCTGCGTGGTCTGGCCGAAAACATGCGCGCGCAGCTGGCGGGCGTGCCAGGGCTCGTGGACCTCACCGTCGAGAAGCAGGTGCTGATCCCGCAGATCACCGTGCGCCTGGACCACCGCAAGGCGGCGCAGATGGGTCTGGCGCCGGGCGAGGCGATCCGTGTATTGCAAGCGCTGACCGATGGCGCGCACGGTGCCGACATCGTCGACGGACCACGGCGCTACGAAATGGTGCTGCGCCTGCCGGACGACCAGCGCGGCCCGCAGGACCTGGCGCGCACGCTGATCGACACCCCGGCCGGCCGCGTGCCGGTGTCGAGCATCGCGACGGTGGAAGAAACCGACGGGCCGAACCAGATCGGCCGCGAGAACGGCCGCCGCCGCATCGTCGTCTACGCCAACACAGGCGGTCCCGACGGCGGCGACATGGGGCGCGTCATCAAAGACATCCGCACCATCATTGCCAACACGCCCCTGCCCAGCGGCAACTTCGTCAGCCTGGAGGGCCAGTTCCAGGCCCAGGAACAGGCGACAAAGCTGATCGCCGGGCTGTCATTGGTGTCGCTGGCGATGATGTTTCTGGTGCTCTATTCGCGTTATCAATCTGCCGTGTTGGCCGGCATCATCATGGCCAACATCCCGCTGGCGCTGATCGGCAGCGTGGTGGCGATGTGGATCGCCGGGGTGAGCCTGTCGGTGGCGTCGATGGTGGGTTTCATCACGCTGGCCGGCATCGCCACGCGCAACGGCATCCTGAAGATCAGCCACTACATCAACCTGTGCAAGTTCGAGGGCGAATCGTTCACGCAGGCGATGATCGTGCGTGGTTCGCTGGAGCGGCTGACCCCCGTGCTGATGACGGCGCTGGTGGCGGCCTTCGCGCTGACACCGCTGCTGCTGGCCGCCGACGCGCCGGGCAAGGAAATCCTGCACCCGGTGGCGGTGGTGATCTTCGGTGGGCTGGTCAGCTCGACGCTGCTGGACACGCTCCTGACGCCGGTGCTGTTCTGGATGTTCGGCAAGAAGGCCACCCTGCGGCTGATCGAGCCTCATGCCGACGCAGCGCAAGGCACTGCAGCTGCCCAGGAAGCCTATTGATTTGAAATTCAAGCTGAGAAATCGGGCCCGGCGGCGCCGCCTGACTGAGTGCGCCGCAACCTTGCAGGAGATGAAGACATGATGAAGAAGCTGTTGACCTTGGTGGTGATGGGCGTGTCCGCGCTGTGGTTTAACGCGGCGATGGCCCACGGTGGCGTGCAAGCCAGGCATGGCGGTGTCGTCGCCATGGCCAGCGATCTCGGCTTCGAGCTCGTGGGCACGCCCGACGGCGCGGCCATCTATGTCGAGGACCACGGCAAGCCGATGGCGCCTGCAGGCATGGCCGGCAGGCTGACCGTGCTCAAGGGCAGCGAGAAGTCCGAAGCCGTGCTGACGGTTGCTGGTGACAAGCTCGAGGCCAAGGGCGTGAAGCTGGCGCCAGGATCCAAGGTCGTTGCCGCGCTGACGACCTCGGCGAAGAAATCCATCACGGTGCGTTTCACGGTCAAGTAGGTCGCGCGACCGTCCCGCAGCCTGACCGCCGTCCGTGGCGGCGTGCTGGCGCTGCTGGCCGCGGCGCGCCCTTTGGGGTCCATGGTCGTTGGCGAACAGACAGCCTTTCCTCAAAGAACTACGACCGAAACGTGTGTTGCTGCCCCATAGTCAAACGCCCAGGAAATGACGCTGCAAGCCACCCCAGGAGATCACCATGATTGCATTTCGCACTTTTATCGCGCTGTCCGGCGCCACCCTTGCGACGGCGTGTGCAAGCCCCGGTGACACCAACATGGCATCCGCTTCACCGGCATGAACCAAGGTGGCGAAGGCATGTCGATGGCTGCCATGGAGCCACGCATGAAGTCCATGAAGGACATGCACCAGAGCGCGAGCAGATGATGGCCGACCACAGAGCCATGATGCAAACGATGATGGACATGTTGATGCAACGCATGCCGGCGTCACCGGCCACCCAGTGATGATCCGCACCCATCGGCGCCGCGTTCGCGGTGGCTCCGGACGCCCATTCGCTCAGCGGCCTGATGGCCCTGGGCAGCGGGTTGATGCTGGCCGGTGTGGTGCTGGACCTGGCAGAGTCACACCGCCACGAGCATGCGCATGAGGCGCTGGGGCACGAGCATGCCCACCGCCACGACGATGGGCATTACGAGCACAGTCACGATCCGCTGCCTGCCGGCGCGGCATGAACGCCAGCGGCATGCGCAAGCCCATGTCCCTGATGCGCATTACCCGCATCGGCACCCGTGAAGGGCAACTGGGCCGTCGGCCCGCGCAGCGCCGGGCCCGCACCTATTCAGGCTTGAGGCCGGCTTCGCTCGCCACTTGTTACCAGCGCATGCTCTCACTGCGGATGAAGCGGGCGAAGTCGTCTCCGGAAGTCGGTTGCTTTTCGACTGCAAGTACGCGCAGCCGTTCGCTCACCGATAGGTGACCCAGCGCGGCATGGAGCTCGCGACGGATGCGTTCGATGGCTT
>ENA-OFCX01001386-OFCX01001386.1-metagenomes-genome-assembly--contig:-NODE-1386-length-9985-cov-2.048640_pt1 | contig 9985 bp, 10 predicted proteins | sample MGYA00153384_OFCX01 | MGnify analysis MGYA00153384
CGAGATAAAGTTTTTCCATCGTGCGCCCAGCAAACTGCGCGACGAGCGATTGGTGAGCAACGTCTGACTTTGCCACCACAATGCAGCCGGATGTATCCTTATCTAACCGATGAACAATACCTGGCCGCTCGACGCCTCCGATACCGGATAATTTCCCGCGACAATGATGAAGCAGTGCATTGACTAAAGTCCCATCCGGATTTCCCGGTGCTGGATGAACGACCATGCCGGGTGCTTTGTTTAGGACAACGAGGTTTTCGTCTTCATACAAAATTTCGAGCTGAATATCTTGCGGCTCATTATCTAACGGAACTGCTTCAGGTAAAACGATGGTAATTTTATCGCCAAGTTTCACTTCATCGCGAGGCTTCACAGGATGGCCATTGATTTGAATGTATTGCTCGCGAATGAGCGTTTGGATTCTTGAGCGAGAAAGTGTGTCGAGGCGTGCTGCGAGAAATGCGTCGATTCGATCACCCTGACTATTTTCGACTAGAATTTCCACGTCGTGATTCTTTCTATGCAGGAAATATGCTGCAAGTTTCAAGTTTCCACGTGGCAAAGGATCGTTAGGCTGGCTCCGTGCCAACGAGTCAGAAATTTATTGTTCATTGCAAGTCATGTGGCAGTGAATTGGATGCGACTAAAGTGGCACCATTTACGAATGTCGAATGTTCCGACTGCGGCAAGTCGATGCGGGTTAAATGCGAGTTCGGCCGCTACACATTAGTGCGTCGACACGCGGTGGGCGGGATGAGCCACGTTTTCATCGCACGCGATCACACATTGGATCGTGAGGTAGCGGTGAAAATCTTGAATGAAGCTTTTTCAAACGATAAACGGCGGATTAAAGCATTTCGAGAAGAAGCCAAAGTCACTGCCTCCTTTAGCCATCCGAATGTGGTGCGAGTGCTGACGACTGGCAGCGCATTTGGACGGTTCTACATCGCGATGGAATACGTGCCGGGCGGGCATCTTGAAAAACATATCAAAGAACGCGGGAAAATTCCGGAAATGGAAATGCTTCCCTTGGCCATCGATATTGCACAGGGATTAAAAGCGGCAAGTGCGACTGGCCGTCTTCACCGAGATGTGAAACCAGGAAATATTTTGTTAGATGCCGCAGGACAGGCTAAGATCGTCGACTTCGGTTTGGCACTGCTCACCCATGGCGGAAAAGCTCATGCTGCTGAAATGTGGGCAACGCCTTACTACGTCTCGCCAGAGACCATTCAAGGAAATTCCGAAGATGTTAGATCGGATATTTATTCTTACGGAGCGACGTTGTACCATGCACTTTCGGGTAAGGTGCCTTGTGGCGATCGGACGATGAGATCCTCGGCCTTGGTCGAGGCGAAGAAGAAAATCGTGCCATTAGGGGTGGTCATGCCAACGATTTCCTTACGTATTTGTAAAATTGTTGAAAAGGCAATGGCATTTGAGCCCAAAAATCGTTTTCCCTCCTATGATGAAATCATTGTTTTGTTAGAAGATGCACAATTCCGTCTGAAATCTGAGGTGACGGGCGCAACTGAAACGTCAGGGATTTTTTCCAAAAATCAGGAGAGGAAAAGGAACCACATTTTCGGGACACTTTCACTATCGTGTTTTTTCCTGTTGGCTACAGGTGCTGGAGCCGCATGGTGGATCCAACGTGAACCGGAGCCAGATCAGCCGAAAATATCATTGGCAAGTCTGGAGATTCCATTTGTTTCCTATTCCCAATCGACACCGAGTCTTGCGAAAAACTATAGCAAAGCTCGAAATATGTTAAAAGTCGGGGATTTTGGAAATGCGCTTGCAGGGTTTTCAGAAATTGGTGCAGATCCGGCGGTTCCAGAACCTACACGATCTTGGGCGGGAATCGAGGCAACCGTCGCGAGCTATCTTGCGGGCCAAGCATCCGTCGCGGTGGGTCAAGCAAAGCTAGCTTTCGAGCATTTGTCAGCGATACCTGAAAGTGTGAGGCTTCCAAACCAAACTCTCATAAAAATGTTAGACCAGACGATACAAGCGCAATCGATTTCAGCAGATTGGCTGGATGTTTCCAATAGCGACGCTTCTTCAATCATGGCGTGGATGCTAGCGGGTTTAAAGAATTGGGATCAAGGATCGCTGGTCGAGAGTGTGGGTTACTTTTCTGCCGTCACCGCCTCGAAAATTCCTGAAGATGCGTTGTGGATCGAACTCTATCAAAAAATCGCGGCTCACTATCTAGCAGATTTCGAACTGCTATCGGACCCAACTTTCAATCAACTACCACAAGATGAGGCAAGCTGTCGCAAGGTGCTTGTCGAGCTGGATACCATCCTCAACAGTTTAAAGACCCAAGGTCGCGCCCGTAGTGATGTGCAAGCATTGCAACTTGATTTCAGAAAGTATGCAAAGGAACTTAGCTCGCCATAATTCGATTCGTTTTTGAAGCAATTTCAAATAAAACACGCCACTTCGGTTGGGCTTAAATGTCTGAATTTCCCTGAGGGAAGGGAGGAATCTAACACAAATGGCCCGATGCTCTCGCGATGCAAGCTGAGCACTTGGTTTCCAACAGAATGAAACATCCGCTTCACTTGATGGTAGCGTCCTTCGTAAATGGTAAGACGCGCTTCTCGTTCGGCTAAAATCTCTAACAGCGCCGGACGTGTGGTGAGATTTTCGTATGCGAAATAGATGCCTGCTGCAAAAATCGAGGTCGTGTCAGCAACGATGATGTCTCGGGTGGTGACACGATAAATTTTAGGAATTTTTTCGGTTGGCTCTGTCACTCGTTTGGACCATCTGCCATCATTCGTCAGCAAAAGAAGCCCGGTACTAGTTCTGTCTAAACGTCCTGCAAGATGAAGTTCGTCTCGTAGTGGGTGATCAATCAACTCAATAACGGTGGGATATTGCAAATCTGTTGTCGCGCTGAGATAGCCAGCAGGTTTGTGAAGCATGATGTAAACCGCTTCATGTTCTTGCAAAATTTCACGCTCCAGCTCGATTTTACTAAAGCGGTTGATCTTGCGAATACCATTGGTTTCGATTTCGCCGTCCACCGCCACCTGTTGATCTGCTAACAGACGGGAAATTTCTTTGCTGGAATGAACTCCATGGCGGCCAAGAAACCGATCAAGCCGCATTTTGATCAGCACGCTTGCGGCGGATGCTTGGCGGGCGTTCACCTGTCACCGATTGGCGGTTGATGGTAACCGACTCGACGTCGTCGCGTGACGGAATTTCAAACATCACATCAAGCATCATTTTCTCAAAAATGGAACGCAATGCACGTGCTCCAGTGCCTCGACGAACTGCTTCTTCAGCCAAGGCGCGGAGAGCATCGCGAGTGACGCGCAGTTTCACGTTATTCATGGCGAGCTGTTTGCCATATTGTTTGACGAGAGCATTCTTCGGTTCGGTCAGAATGTTCATCAGTTCATCCTCAGTCAGTTTTCGCAGCGAGGAAATTACTGGAAGGCGGCCAATTAATTCTGGAATCAGCCCGAAATGCAGCAAATCTTCAGGTTGAGTTTTTTCGAGAACATTCACCAACGGATCGTCCAACTTTTCCTTCGATCGATCTGCGTGAAAGCCAAGCGTATTGCTGCCAAGACGACGACGTACCAAATCTTCAAGACCTACGAATGCGCCGCCAACGATAAACAAAATCTTCTCGGTATTTACCTGAATGTATTCTTGCTGCGGATGTTTGCGGCCACCTTGAGGAGGAACATTGCAGATGGTGCCTTCGAGAATTTTTAGCAACGCTTGTTGCACTCCTTCGCCAGAAACGTCACGCGTGATCGAGACATTCTCGGTTTTTCGACCAATCTTATCGATTTCATCGACATAGATGATGCCGCGCTCGGCCTTGGCAACGTCAAAATTTGCGGCTTGCAGCAAGCGAAGGATGATGTTTTCTACATCCTCTCCTACGTAGCCTGCTTCAGTGAGAGTCGTCGCATCCACGATGCAAAATGGAACATCTAAGACTCGAGCCAGTGTCTTAGCTAGCAATGTTTTGCCCGAACCGGTCGGACCTAACAGCATGATATTTGATTTCTCGATTTCTACGTCTTTGAACTCGGTGTCAACCCTCACGTGATCTTGATTCAGGCGCTGGTAATGATTATAAACTGCGACGGATAGAACCTTTTTGGCGTTTTCCTGACCGATGACAAACTCGTTGAGTTTAGCAAGAATATCCGAGGGAAGCGGAATTTTGAAGTCAATCGGTTTCTTGCTTTTCGGCACATTTCCACCGAGTTCCTTTTCAAGAATATTGGAGCAGACTTCGATGCACTCGTTGCAGATATATACACCGGGACCGGCGATGAGTTTTTTGACCTCCGAGTGGCTCTTTCCGCAGAAGGAGCACATGGTTAGATTGGAAGCGCGGGCCATGGGGTTGCTGGATCGGGGTAAAGATTCAGGCGTCGGGTTTCTTGTCCTCGACCACACCGCCTATTCCCTCAGGAAGCTGCTTGCGACTTTCGAGGACCTTGTCGACCAAGCCATAAGCAACGGCTTGTTCGGCGGTCATGTAATTGTCGCGGTCCGAATCATTTTCCACCTGCTCGATAGATTTGCCGGTGTGGTGGGCAAGAATTCCATTAAGACGCTTTTTGAGATTGAACATGAAGCCGATGGTCCGTTCCACATCGGAAGCCGTGCCCTGCGCTCCGCCGGAAACCTGGTGGATCATTACGTGGGAGTTCGGCAGACAGAAACGCTTGCCCTTGGTTCCGGCTGTTAGGAGAACCGAGCCCATCGAGGCGGCGATGCCGATGCAGTAGGTGTTCACGTCGCAGGTGAGGAACTGCATGGTGTCATACATTGCGAGACCGGCCGTGACGGATCCGCCGGGCGAGTTGATGTAAATGTGAATGTCCTTTTTCGGATCCTGCATCTGAAGGAACAAAAGCTGGGCAATGACCGAATTCGCTACGAAGTCGTCGATCGGCACGCCGATGAAAATGATGCGGTCCTTGAGAAGGCGGGAATAGATATCGAAGGATCGCTCGCCACGCCCATCCTGTTCGATGACGACAGGGACGTAGTAATTCGCAGGGGCGGCGGCTGGGCTCATGGAAGGTGACTGGAAATTAAGCATCGAGAGTGGTTTCTGTTGACTCGGCAACGCTCGCGTGCTCGACGAGAAAGTCAATGGTCTTGCCGATGAGCATCGAGCTGCGGATGTTAGGAATACGGCCTGAGCGCTGCATGTCCTTGAAAAACTTCTTCATAGCAATTTTCCGCGAATCGGCGATTTGCATGAGGTGGCTGGCAAGTTCCTGATCGCTGACGGTGATCTTCTCGACGCGGGCGATTTCCTGAAGGATGAAATTCGTGCGGAGATTCGCTAGGGCCTGATCGCCGGCGCTGGCAAAGATTTCTTCCTGCTGTGACTGAATCTCGCCCTCGCTCATGCCGGATTGGACGCCGCGTTTGACCATGGCATCCGCCTGCGACTGGGTTTCCTGGTTGACCAGATTCTCAGGTAGCTCGAAATCGACCTGCGCGTTGAAATGAGCGACGATTTGGTCTACCTTCATGTCATCGATTTTGCGACGGCGCTCGCCTTCCATGTTATCGCGGATGATGCCTTTAATTTCCTCGATCGATGTGCCGGGGGCAAGGCGTGCGGCGAGTTCGTCATCCAAGGCAGGCAGAACGGCTTCCTTGAGCTCATTGAGTTTAGTCTGAAAGACGAGTTCCTTGGAGCAGAGTTCTTCGATCGAAAAATCTTCCGGGAGCGTGATGGTAATTTCTCTCGAATCGCCGGGATTCATGCCAGCCAGCTGGGCGGCGAATCCGGGGAGGAAGGCCTTCTCGTCGAGGCGGACCCAGAAATCCTCCTTGGCGGAAAGATAACCGGCGGCCTTGCCGAGAAATTCTTCGGTCGGCTGGCCATCGACGGTGGAAACGTAATCAATTACTGCGAAATCGCCCATCGCGGCGGAACGGCCTTCGATCGGGTTGAAGTCGGCGAATCGCTCCTGAAGGGCGGTCAGCTGGGCATCAATTTCCTCGTCGGGCACTGCGTAAGGGGGCACTGTCACGCTGACGCCTTTGTATTCCGGCAGAGTGACTTCGGGAGCAAGGGTCAGTGTGGAAACAAAAGTGATCGAGCCGTCGGCATGGGTGGTGACATCTTCCGGCACGCCAAAATCGAGAACGTGGAGCGATTCCTGTTTTAACGCTGCGTCGTAGGCTTCTTCGAAAAGCGCTTCTTGGACTTCCTCAGCGATTTCCTTCTGAAAGCGTTTTTCGACCACCGCACGCGGCGCTTTGCCGGGGCGAAAGCCCGGAATACGGACCTTGCTGGTGTAACCTTTGGCAATCCTGGCATGCTCGCTATCCACCCGCTCCACCGGGATTTCCACCCGCAAGGTGGCGACGCATTTCGGCTGCTTTTCAACGACGATATTCATATTAAAAGTGGGGCCGACTTCTGCGTCGGGGCGGGCAGGCTAGGGGAAAGCCGCAAGGGTTGTCAAACGGGGTCTGCGATTTGTGGTCATTCCGTAAAGCCCGCCCAATGCCAGAGGCCCGGGTCCAGTTCCATGCGCGCTGCAGCGGCAAGAGCAGGGGCATCCGAGAGATCGTGCAGGACCGCGAACACGGTGGAGCCCGAGCCACTCATCAGCGCGGCGACAGTCTCGACGCTCCAGCAGCCATTGCTTCAGCTCGGCGAGAAAACGGTGCTTTTCGAAAACCGGGCGTTCGAGATCGTTCAGAAGGAAAATGTCTGGAATCAGTTGCGGCCGGTAGCGGATTCCCGGCAGCTCCTGCGAGGAAGACCACCGCTTGTAGGCATCGGGAGTCGCGACACTGAAGGAAGGCTTGAGGAGCAGCACCGGCAGCGGGGGCGGGGAGGGGACCGGCTGAATGATCTCGCCGCGGCCGGTGCAGCGGGAAGCTCCGGCAGAGAGAAAGAACGGAACGTCTGAACCAAGCGACGCGGCGATTCCGTGCAGTTCATTCACAGTGAGCCTGAAACCGTGGAGCTGGTTCAACCCAAGCAAGGTCATGGCCGCGTCACTGCTGCCGCCGCCGAGTCCGGCGCCGTGGGGAATTGTCTTTGTCAGGGAAATGCAGCATCGGCACTGAAGTGCGGCGGCGGCTTCGTAAGCCCGGGCCGCCCTGACCACGAGATTTTCGTCGCCAGCGGGCAGGCTGGAGTCGCTACACCGGAATGAGAACTCCTCAGCTTCGTGGAATTCAAGAGTGTCGGCCAAGCCCGGCAGCTTCACCATCAGCGTATCAAGTTCATGGAAGCCATCCTGGCGCTTACTCAAGACGCGCAGTGATAAGTTCAGTTTGGCAGGGGCGTGCAGCGTAATCATATTGGAAAATCGCGAACGATCAGAGCCATCATTCGGCCGGTTTTTCCCTTTTCGCGGCGATAGCTGTAAAAGCGAGTGAGGTCGGCGGCGGTGTTTAGGCCGCAGTCGTGAAAATCCGTAACACCGGCTGCGCACGCTTGGCGGCCGATTTCCGCCGCGAAGTCGCTATCGTAATCGGGAGGCCGGATGCACGGACCCAAAACCGCAGTGACCTCGGCGGCACGCGTGCCAAATCGAGCTCGCATCATCGCCAAGCTGTTCTCCAAAATGTTTCCCTCGGTCCCTTTCCTGCCCGAGTGAACCAGTCCGATGGCTCCAGTGCGGCGGTCGGCCAACCAGATGGGGCCGCAGTCGGCGACATAGATCGCAAGCACGACGCCTGGCTCCGAACAGATCAGGGCATCCGCACCAGCTTGATGCCAAGGCCGCAACAATTCCATCGCTTCTCGCCTTTCACATGTGACGGGGAAATCTGGTATCCGCTCGATCCAAGCGGCGCGCACACCGGGGATCGCATTCATGGGATCGAGAAAAGGGAACGCCTCCGTCACCCGGGAACGGTAACGGAGGCGCTGAGGATTCGCCAAGCTGGTTTTATTTAAGGAATGAAGCGTTCATTCAAGCGATCGCGCGGCCTTGGATGGCGCGCTTCGTATGTTCGACTGCTTCAGCTTGGTCTTCATCCATGCCTGCCAAGATACCAGCGAGATCATTTGCAATTTCTGTGCGCATCTTCGAAACGAGTTCGATGCCTTTGGCTGTGATGCGAACCATGATTTTTCGGCGATCTTCCGCGGCGTGCACCCGCTCAACGTAGGACAGCTTCTCCAACCGATCGACCAGACCGGTAGCGGCTGCGGTCGAATGGCCCATCTTTTTCGCAATGTCGGACATCGTCAGATATTCTTCACTGGATAGATAGGTCAGGAGGAAGAACTGCGGGAATGAGACGTTCCCCTTGTTGAGTTCTGTGGACAGGTTCAAGATACAACTCCGCTGCGTAAACAGGACGAAGTCAGCAAGACGGTCCGCGTCGGCTCTCACCGAGGCGCCCGAGGCGTTCATTGTTTTCATTATGGCTGGTTGTAGTGTTCATGTTTCGGGACATGTAAGGGGGCACAGCCATTGCGAAAGAGAAGCTACCCGGGGACTCAGATAGTAATCAACTCTAAAATTTAATATTTGGCTGTGTAGATTGGTTTTGACAGGAACTTTTTTAAGATAAGTTGATCTTAGAGGTTTTGAAAGCAAAGAAATCCAGAAAAGTTAATTATTTTTTTCTAAATCGCTCTTGATGGTCGGTCGCTGGTTTTTAGTCGCTTCCGAAGTCGTCGGTTCAATTTGTGGTTTTGCGAAGGATTGGAAGTAGACCGCATCTCCGACCTGCAAATTACCGGATTGAAAATCCGCCGCTGCGAAATCCCCCATTGTTTCGCCAGTGGTCCGCAGATTCGCCGCTCGGTTATCCGCCCCACGGGTGGTCAGGACGCTGCCGGATTCCACCTTCCAAGGTCCGTAACTCTGGATCAGCACGAAACGTTTGTCCGGGGGAACGGTGGCGATCCGACCGACCAGTTGTGGAGCCGCCACAGCGGGCTTTTTCTCTTCCTTTCGCGCCGGCACGACCGGGGTGGGGGAGCATGCCGCAATCAGGAGGGCAATCGTCAGCAGGTAGGAAAACCGGGGTTTCACGCGCACAATCTGAGGATTTTTTTAAGGAAAGGAAATCCGGGATTTCATTCCGACATCAGTCGCACTTCGTCGGCTTGAATGAGCTTCTCGATGCCACGCTCCGTCCTGAGCAGTAGTTCGCCACCCGCTGCAATCCCCTCCACCCATCCTGCTCGCGGACCACTGGCAGTCGTGAGGGTAACCCGCCTCCCGGAGAGGACGCACCGTAGGCGCACTTCGTTCAGAATAAACTCAAAGTCCGCGCCGATTTGCAGGCGGTGCAGTTCGAAACGCCGGAGAATTTGCTCCATGACGTCTTCGCGACAGTGATCCTGCCCCGTTTCCAGCCGTAGCGAGGTCGCTAGGATGCCATCCGGAAAATCCATCAGGTTGATGTTCACTCCGATGCCGACGACCGCGAAGTCCGCACCCGCTTCGATCAGGATACCTGCCACCTTTCGCCTGCGGATCCAAACATCGTTCGGCCACTTGACGCCGGCCTGGCTTCCGAGGGCCTCGGCGACCGCCAATCCTGCGGCGAGGGCGAGCCGTGGCCAAAGGACCTTCGGCTCAGCCGGCCTCAACAGGATGGAAAACGCCAGTGACTCTCCTGGCGGCGAGAACCACGCCGCACCACGCCGCCCGCGGCCAGCAGTTTGCCGCTCCGCCACGAGCACCAAACCCTCGGCCTCTCCCGTTAGCGCCCGGCGGCGAATCTCGTCGTTAGTTGAGTCCACCGAATCAAGCCGAAGCAGACGGAAAGGTGCTGGAATCCCGGCCGCCATTCAGAGCGTTTCGAAATCCAGCCCGACGTCCAGCGCCGGTGCCGAGTGGGTCAGTGCGCCGACGGAAATGAAATCCACTCCGGTCCGTGCGATTTCCCGCAATGTCGCCAAGCTAACCCCGCCGCTTGCCTCCAGTGCTGGCTTGCCACGGTCCCCGCGCAGAGTCACCGCTTCGCGAAGCTCCGCGGGCGTCATGTTATC
>ENA-OFCX01001388-OFCX01001388.1-metagenomes-genome-assembly--contig:-NODE-1388-length-9979-cov-2.475917_pt1 | contig 9979 bp, 8 predicted proteins | sample MGYA00153384_OFCX01 | MGnify analysis MGYA00153384
CAAATACCCCGCCAGTGCTAGTGCTAATGGTTGAGCGGGGGTTTGGATTCCCATGCGGATCGTCCGGGATACGGTTGCCGGAGGTAGCGGGCAGCGCCAACTGCAAGTTTGCATGTCGGCGTTTACGTCACTTGCGGCGTATCTGCGGCCACAGCGGCAGCGCGCACCGTGTCCAGGTGATCCATGATCGCGAACGTCAGCTCCTTGCATCCTTCAGATTTCATGGCTGAAATACTGAAATGTGGCCCTTTCCACTTCAAGCCTTTGATAATCGCCTTGACGCGCTTCTCTCCCTCAGCGGAATCGACCAAGTCGACTTTATTCAACACCAGCCAGCGCGGCTTATTGAACAATGCAGGGTCGTATTTCTTCAGTTCATTTATGATCGCCTTGGCGTCCTTGACCGGATCGGTCTCAGGATCAAACGGCGCGATATCAACCAAATGCAACAATAAATGTGTGCGCTGCAGGTGTTTCAGGAATTGATGCCCCAGCCCGGCACCCTCGGCAGCGCCCTCGATCAACCCCGGCACGTCGGCGATCACAAAACTACGGTTGTCACTTACGCGCACCACACCCAGGTTCGGGTGCAAGGTGGTAAACGGATAATCGGCCACCTTCGGGCGCGCGGCCGAGACCGAGCGGATAAATGTTGATTTGCCGGCGTTGGGCATGCCCAGCAGCCCGACATCGGCGAGCACTTTCAACTCAAAATGGATCTCTTTGGTTTCGCCTTCGCCGCCCGGTGTGAACTGGCGTGGTGCACGGTTGGTTGAGGATTTGAAGTGCAAATTGCCGAGGCCACCGTGACCGCCCTTTGCGACCTGCACGATCTGGCCATCGTGGGTAAGGTCGGCAATCATCTGCTCGGTCGCCAAGTCCTTGATCACTGTTCCGACGGGTACGCGAAGCGTGATGTCATCGGCGCCGCGACCGGTGCAACCCGCGCCGCGACCCTGGCCACCGTCCTTGCCGCGAAAGATGCGCGTAAACCGGTAATCCACCAGCGTGTTGATGTCTTTGTCGGCGACCACATAAATGCTGCCGCCGCTGCCGCCATCACCGCCATCAGGCCCGCCCTTGGCGATATATTTTTCGCGACGCATTGAGGCTGAGCCGCGGCCGCCATCACCTGCGTGGATTTCGATACGTGCTTCGTCGATAAATTTCATTTTGATAGTTTAACTTGTCGGCCAGGCGACGCGAATGCCCAAGACAATAAATATGACACCGGCAAAAATGTTCAGTCGGTCGGCGATGGCGGGTTTGGTGCGCAATCGGTCCCCGATGGTGCCCGAAAAAAAAGCAATCGCGCCAAAAATGACGATGGTCTGCAACATGAACAACACACCGAGCAGCACCATCTGCAATTCCAGGTGGCCCGCCTTCATGTTGATAAATTGCGGAAGGAATGACAGGAAGAATAAAGTCACTTTCGGGTTCAGCACGTTGCCGATCACACTCTGCTTGTAGACGGTCCATAGCGCAATATCAGCGCCATCCTGTCCCAGGCGAATGGCGCTTCTGCTCATGAGCGTACGAACGCCAAGGTAGATCAGGTACGCCGCGCCGGCATAACGCACGAGCGTGAACGCGAATTCGGATGAACGTATGAGTGCGGCAACACCAAGCACTGCCAGCGCGGTATGAAAGACGACCCCCGTTGCGAAGCCAAGCGCCGCCGCAAATCCGGCGCGCCTTCCCTGTGCAATTCCGCGGGTAAGGACATAAACGATGTCAGGCCCCGGCGCAAGCGTCAACAGCGCCGAAGCAATCAGAAACAGGCCGATATCAGGCATCGTAGAAAATAAAATGATCGGGAGAGAAATAAAAAAGCCCCGGAGAAACTCTCCGGGGCTTTATCGGGAACCCGCGCTAAACCTTATACAGCCAGGATGCTGATGGTCCGAACTTTCCGTGCGCCTTTGACCGCAAACTTGACGTGACCGTCCTTGAGTGCGAACAGGGTGTGATCTTTACCCATGCCGACATTGTCACCGGCGTGGAACTGGGTGCCGCGCTGACGGACGATGATCGAACCTGCCGGGATCAACTCGCCGCCGAAAGTTTTAACGCCCAAGCGTTTTGATTCTGAGTCGCGACCGTTACGTGAACTGCCGCCTGCTTTTTTATGTGCCATTGTCTATCTCCTTAAGCCACAATCTCACCGATTTGAATCTCGGTGTAATTTTGGCGATGGCCTTGACGCTTTTGATAATGCTTGCGACGGCGCATTTTGAAAATGCGGACTTTATCCGCACGACCCTGAGATAAAACGGTAGCCGAGACTTGCGCACCTGCAAGGAGTGGTGTGCCTATGGTCACGGTTTCACCCGTGCCAAGCATCAACACCTGATCCAAAACAATCTGCGAGCCCACGTCTGCCGGTATCTGTTCTATTTTAAGTTTTTCACCAGCCTGGACGCGATACTGCTTCCCGCCGGTTTTTATGACCGCATACATGGTTAAACTCCAATAAATAACGTTGATTTCCCATCGACTGTCGACGGAACCCGCTATGATACTTGCCTTTGGCTCAACCGTCAAACCGTTTTAGGTGTTATTGGTGTGTTTTCACCCATCGAAACAGGGGTTTAGGCCGAAACGAGCGTTCCCAACCTCACCACCAATTCTATCCAGCGAAATTTCATGAATTTGCCGTACAACCCCATCAGCCTGGATGCCATTCGCCGCGAAATCGGCCCCGACATGGTCGCAGTCGATGGCGTGATCAGGCAGCGTCTGGCCTCCGAAGTCATACTGATTAATCAGATTTCCCAGTACATCATTGAATCCGGCGGGAAACGGCTGCGCCCGGCACTCGTATTGCTGGCGGGCAATCACTTCGCCGCAGGAAAATCCGATTTGCACGAAATAGCCGCGGTGATCGAATTCATTCACACCGCGACACTGCTTCACGATGATGTTGTCGACGAATCAAGTTTGCGGCGTGGTCGCAATACCGCCAACGCCGAATTCGGCAACGCCGCCGCCGTGCTGGTCGGCGACTTCCTCTATTCCCGCGCCTTCGAGATGATGGTGCGGGTAGGATCGATGCCGGTAATGGCGGTGCTCGCCGAAGCGACCAACGTTATTGCTGAAGGTGAAGTTTTGCAGTTGCTCAATATTCACGACCCGGATACCGACGAAGAAAAATATTTAAAAGTGGTGCGCTTCAAGACCGCAAAACTTTTCGAGGCCGCGAGCCGGGTGGGCGCGATCCTGGGCAATGCGTCGGCAGTCGATATCACCGCTATGGCCGATTACGGTATGCATTTGGGCACCGCGTTTCAATTAATCGACGACGTGCTCGACTACTCCGGCGAAATCGGCGAGACCGGTAAAAATATCGGCGACGATCTTGCTGAAGGCAAGCCCACGCTGCCGCTGATTTATGCACACAGACAAGGAACGGAATCGCAGCGATCAGCCATTCGTCGCGCGATTGAAAAAGGCGGACGCGACGAAATGGAGGTGGTCATTTCAGCCATCCAGTCCACCGGTGCACTTGAATACGCGCGCGCGCAGGCGCATCGCGAAGCCAAGGCCGCAGAAGCCGCAATTACGCACCTCAATGATTCCGTTTATCGGGAGGCCCTGCTACAATTGTGTGTGTTCGCGGTAGAGCGCCGTTATTGATTTTTGCGCTCTCCGAGAGATCGTAAAGCGGGGTGTAGCTTAGCCTGGTAGAGCTACATTCGGGAGGTGGGGGCCGGAGGTTCCAATCCTCTCACCCCGGCCAAGTCAGGTCGTTTCTGGACGGGTTTATCGATTCAAACAGAGCCGGTACACGCCGGCTTTTTACTTGCCGCCACTTCAGCGTGCGTTTTATTTTTGTTTCCTCAGAACCAATTTCATGGCAACCCTTTTTCGAGAACGCGTGCTCACGGTCCATCACTGGACTGATCGTCAATTCAGCTTTACCACCACGCGTGATCCCTCGTTCAGATTCCTCAACGGCCAATTCACCATGATCGGCATCGAGGTTGAGGGCAAACCGCTGTTGCGCGCCTACAGCATGGTCAGCGCAAATTATGAGGAGCAGCTTGAGTTCCTCTCCATTAAAGTGCCGGAGGGACCGTTGACATCGCGCCTCCAGCACATCAAGGTCCGTGACACGCTGCTGGTGAATAGTAAAGCCGTCGGCACCCTGATTTTGCAAAATCTGCTGCCCGGGAAAACGCTCTACATGCTGTCGACCGGCACTGGCTTGGCGCCGTTTATGAGTGTCATCAAAGACCCCGAAACGTACGAGATGTTCGAGAAAGTGGTGCTGGTTCACGGCTGCAGAAAGATATCGGAGCTCGCCTACGATCACGTCATTACTGACGAATTACCCAACAATGAATTCTTCGGCGCGGAGGTAAAAGGAAGGCTGATTTATTATCCAACGGTCACGCGCGAAGCGTTTCGCCATCAAGGCCGCGTCACTACTTTAATGGATACCGGAAAGCTGCCAGCCGATGTTGGCCTGCCGCCACTCGACATTGAACGAGACCGCGTCATGGTTTGTGGTAGCCCGGAAATGCTCAAAGACAGCAAAGAGTTGCTACTAAAACGCGGTTATCGCGAAGGCCACATGGAGTCGCCAGGCCACTTTGTCATCGAGCGCGCATTCGTCGAGAAGTAAACTCACGCGTGTGCACATGTGTCATTTATGACGAAACGAGCGCGCAGTCGCTTTGTTAACTGCGATAAGATAGATCAATGCACGAAACATCTTTCATCTGTCAAATACGCCGCCAAAGTTCATGGGAAAAATAGTTTTTCTTCTTATCATCGCCGCGCTCGTTTGGGTGCTCTTCAAGGGCTTGGGCAAGAAGTCATCCAAACCCCCCAAGCATGACGCGGATGTATCGGGAGACCGCTCCAGCCTTTCCGAACAGATGGTCAAGTGCCATCGCTGCGGTGTATTGATGCCCGAGTCAGAAAGCATGATGCTCGATGGTAACGTGAGTTGTCACGACCCTGCGCACTGCCTTCATCGCGCGTAGTTGACCGTATATGAGCGCATCACCCTCCGTTGTCGTTTCTGCTGGCACCGGAGAGGGCGCACGCGCGCCATTGGTGACGTTCGTGCCACGCCCATCGGTCGATATGGTGTGGCATTTGCTGACATTGTTTTCTCGATACCGCCTGGTGATCGCCGTCATTCTCGGCCTGATGTATTGGGGTTTACAGCAATTTCAAGTGTTGAGTCCGCAGGCACCGGTTCTGGCTGGCTGGACGCTAGGAATTTATTTTCTGGCGGCGGCGGCAACGATGGCAGCAGCGCATTGGCGTTTTCCAGCAGCGTCTTATCATCTTACCTTCCAGGTGGTGCTTGACGTGGTGGCAATGACACTGTTGATGCATGCATCAGGCGGCGTAAAAAGCGGCATTGGCTTGCTTCTATTAGTGAGCCTCGCTGCCGGCGGGCTCGTCGCGCGCGGCCGGGTTGCCTTTTTTCACGCGGCTATGGCTGCGTTGGCAATTCTGCTTGAGCAATCCTGGCAAATTTTGAACGTTGAAGGCGCCGGGGCGGATTTTTTTCAGAGTGGATTGCTCGCTGGCAGCTACTTTGTCATCGCCGGTCTCGGCTTTACGCTCGCTAAATATGCGCGCGGCGCCGAACAAATCGCTGAAGCACGCGGCGTTGACCTGGCCAATCTGGCGCAGATCAACGAACTCGTTATCCGCGACATGCAAGACGGCTTTGTCGTCGTGGATGAACACGGGGTCATCCGGCAGTACAACCCGCAAAGTGAATCGCTGGTGGGAGGATTGGCCAAGTCGAATACACGCGCACTCGCTGATGCGGCACCGGCGCTCGCCAAACAACTCGCCGATTGGAGGGACGATCCACAACGTATTTCCCCCATGTTGCGCGACGCTCGTACGCAACGCGATTATCAGGTCCGCTTTGTTGCGGTCGGCGACGTGGCCGCATCGCCCACGGTTATTTTTATCGAAGACGCAGGCCGAATCCGCGCGCAAGCACAGCAGATGAAACTGGTCGCCCTGGGGCGCCTCACGGCGAGCATAGCGCACGAGATTCGCAATCCACTTTCGAGCATCAACCATGCCGCTGAGCTGTTGCACGAAGAAAGTGAGCGTCGTCCGGAAGATCAGCGGCTGCTTACGATCATCCAGGAAAACGCGCATCGTCTTGACCGCATGGTGCAGGAGGTGTTGTATCTCAATCGCCGCGATCGCGTGCAACCGGAACCGATCGAAGCCAAGCACTACCTTGAAAATTTTGTACGCGATTTTTGTGCGAACGAGAAGGTGGCGGCTGATATCTTTACGCTCAAGTTTGCGACCACCCGGCGCCCTGTCTTTGATCGCAGCCATCTCGATCAGATCCTGTGGAATCTGGCGCGTAATGCGCAGCGTCACGGGCGCAATCAGGCAGGAAGCGTCACTGTCCTGCTTTACGAGGCACCTGACGGCGACAATCTAATGCTGGAAATTAGTGATGACGGCCCAGGCGTACCAGTCGAAGCGTTACCGCATTTATTCGAGCCGTTTTTCACCACCGATGCAAGTGGAACGGGGCTTGGGCTTTACATCGCCCGCGAACTTGCAGAAGTCAATGGCGCGCGGCTTGAATATGCGGGCGCGCAGCAGCAGTGGACAGTGAATGCGGCGCCGCCGGAGGGCGCCTGCTTTCGCCTCACACTCAAAGGGGAAAGAACCAAGCCATGACAACGAGCCACGTTTTGATCGTCGATGATGAAGCGGACATCCGCGAGCTTCTCGTCATCACAATGATGCGAATGGGAATTGAGACGACGACCGCGCAGGGATGTGAAGAAGCGTTCAGCCGGCTCAAAGAACGCCCGTATGACCTGTGTCTCACTGATATGCGTTTACCGGATGGCGATGGAATGAGCGTGCTCACGCATATCGCCAAACATTACGGCAACACGCCGGTGGCTGTCATTACGGCCTATGGCAGCACCGACAACGCCGTCGCCGCATTAAAAGCGGGTGCGTTCGACTATATTTCCAAGCCCATCCAGTTGAAGCAATTGCGCGAAGTCATTACGGCCGCGTTGAACCTGCCGAGGGCAGCCGGAAAGCGTTCGGAGAAACTTGAACGCAACCGCAAAGGACCCGGTTTTCCACCGCAGGAAGCCTCCGGCGATGTGCAAACGCCGCGTCTGCTTGGGGACTCGGCCCCAATTGCCAAGGCGCGAGACATGATCGGCAAGCTGGCTCGCAGTCAAGCACCGGTGCACATTGCTGGCGAGTCAGGCACGGGCAAGGAAGTGGCGGCACGCATGATTCACGCCGATTCCTCTCGTCGGGAGGCACCGTTCGTGCCCGTCAATTGCGGTGCAATCCCTGAGAACCTGATGGAGAGCGAATTTTTTGGTTACCGAAAAGGTGCATTCACGGGTGCGGATGCGGACAAAGATGGATTCCTGCACGCAGCAGTCGGCGGCACGCTGTTTCTGGACGAAGTCGGCGATCTTCCCCTCGCGATGCAGGTCAAGCTGTTGCGAGTGATTCAGGAAAAAAAGGTCCGCAAACTTGGTGATACCGCAGAAGTTGCAGTCGATTTTCGAATTATTTCTGCGACCCATAAAAATTTGGCTGACAAAGTCGCCGCCGGAGAATTTCGCCAGGATTTGTATTACCGCTTGAATGTCATCGAACTCAAGATGCCGAGCCTGCGGGAGATCCCCGAAGACATTCCGCTGATGGTTTCACAATTGCTGGTACGGCTTTGCACGCAATCGGGCACGGCGCTGCCCCAGATGAGTGATGAGGCGTTGCGCGCATTGACTGGTTATGACTATCCCGGCAATGTGCGCGAGCTCGAAAATATTCTTGAACGTGCGCTGGCGCTGTGCGATAGCGCGCTCATCACAGAAGCCGATCTTCATCTGACGGACGATGCCGGCGCGGTGTCGAACGGTGCTGCCGATCTCTCGGGTGAGCGCACGCTGCCGCTGCACGATTACCTCGATAAACTCGAGCGCGAACAGATCGTGAAGGCACTGGAGCAGACCAAATACAACAAGACGGCAGCCGCAAAAGTGTTGGGCATTTCATTCAGAAGCCTGCGCTATCGCCTGGATCGTCTGGGAATAGAGTGACGCATTTCCCATCGCCGCGACGGTAGAGCGCAGCGATTAATTTTGAAGGCCCCCATCAGCACGGCGAAAAGTGTATTTTCCGCGAATTTATATCGATGAAACTCCAGCAAAGACGGGGTTTTGCAGCGATTTTTGGCCTGATAGCCGCGTACTTATTGACCCGCTTACAACTTAAGGATTCACTTTAAGTGAACCCCTGCTTTTGAGCCTGTTTACGTGCTTCAACGCATTGTTTTTATTCGCGAAAATAGATCAAATAAATTCCTGTTGCAATTTCTCGAAAGCGCACGATATAGTGCTGCTCAGTTCACACAAGCACTAGATGTTGTGTGACTTGTGGATAATTCTGTTCCTAATCTCCGCATAAGATTGGGACGCACGGTGGAGTTGCTGTGGATAACACCGTGTTTGGCTGCCGCAATAGACCGGCTCCAGCCGCCAGAGCATCTGACAAGTCCGTCGGTACTGTATGGCAAGTAGTTGAAACTAATACAAAAAATTTACAGGAGCCTTTACTATGCGCGTCGCATCCGATCTTAATCCGGCGAATACCGCTTTTCCCCTTTCCGCAAACCCCGCAGCGAGTAATTCAAACGCTGAATCCCGCTTCGCCGATTACAAGATCATTCGTCGCAATGGTTCTGTCGCCCCGTTTCAGCCGGACAAAATAGCCATCGCATTGACAAAGGCTTTCCTCGCCGTCAACGGCGGGCATGAGGCTGCCAGCGCACGTATGCGCGACATGGTGCAGCAGCTCACCGCTGCCGTGGTCAATTCGCTGTTGCGCCACAAGCCGTCCGGCGGCACCTTCCACATCGAAGAAGTCCAGGATCAGGTCGAGCTGGCACTCATGCGCGGTGGTGCGCATGAAGTCGCGCGCTCGTATGTGCTCTATCGCGAGAAGCGCACGCAGGAACGCGCCGAAGAACGCGCCAAATTGATCGCGCCCGATGTCGCGGCAGAAGCCTCGGGTATCAATGTCAGCATCAATGGCGGCCACCGCCCGCTCGATGTCGCCGCACTTTCCGCGCTGATCGAATCAGCCTGTGATGGCTTGGGTGAATTCGTCAACCCGAAACAGATTCTTGAAGCCACCCTGCGCGATCTTTACGACGGTGTGCCACAGGAAGAAGTCTTTAAAGCCGCCACCATGGCTGCGCGCGCGTTGATCGAAAAAGATCCGGCGTACACCAAAGTATCGTCACGCCTCCTGATGCACTCCATTCGCAAGGAAATCCTAGGCGAAGAAGTCATGCCTTCCGATATGGCGGCGCGCTACCAGGAATACTTCCCCAATTTCATCAAGCGCGGTATTGAAGCAGAATTGCTCGATGAGCGCATGGCGCAATACGACCTCAAAATGCTCGGCGCGGCACTGAAATCAGAGCGCGACAATCAATTCACCTATCTCGGTTTGCAAACGCTGTACGACCGCTACTTTATTCACCTGGACGAAGTGCGCATCGAGTTGCCGCAGGCGTTTTACATGCGCGTCGCGATGGGTCTGGCCTTGAATGAAGTGGATCGTGAAGCACGCGCCATCGAGTTCTACAACCTGCTCTCCTCGTTCGATTTCATGTCGTCGACACCGACGCTGTTTAATTCTGGTACACGTCGCTCGCAACTCTCCAGCTGCTACCTCACCACGGTAGCCGATGATCTCGATGGTATTTATGAGGCGTTGAAAGAAAACGCATTGCTCTCTAAATTTGCCGGTGGTCTCGGTAACGACTGGACGCCAGTGCGCGCACTCGGTTCGCACATCAAAGGTACCAACGGCAAATCGCAAGGCGTGGTGCCGTTCCTGAAAGTGGTGAACGATACGGCAGTGGCTGTAAATCAAGGCGGCAAACGCAAGGGTGCGGTGTGCGCCTATCTGGAAACGTGGCACC
>ENA-OFCX01001392-OFCX01001392.1-metagenomes-genome-assembly--contig:-NODE-1392-length-9949-cov-3.218415_pt1 | contig 9949 bp, 10 predicted proteins | sample MGYA00153384_OFCX01 | MGnify analysis MGYA00153384
GATATTATTGAATTTATCAAAAAATTAGACTTGGGTATTGCTGATATCGAAATCATAAATCAACCTGTATTTGTTATTTCCAATAATAAGGCATTATATGCTACATCCTACGGCGGTAGTTTATATCTTAATTCTGAAAGCAAACCAACCGTGAAAACACTTCACCCGAAATATGATGCTGACGGTAAGCGAACTTCGATCGAATCATTCGATATCGAAAAGCATGAATCTGAGGGAACCAACAAACTGTTTGCATTAGCAGGCATTCTCCTGGATACTTTAAGAACAGGAAAGATTTTATTAATTGATGAACTTGATGCCAGACTTCATCCGCTAATTACTCGCGAATTAATCTGTTTATTCAATTCTAACGAGACTAATCCGCACAACGCACAGCTTATATTCACGACACACGACACAAACTTGCTCAGCAGCAAGACTTTTCGCAAAGATCAAATATGGTTTACTGAAAAGGATAACAAGGGCGCTACTGATTTGTATTCTTTGGTAGAGTATAAAGTCGGGAAAGATGCCTCATTCGAGCGCGATTACATTATCGGCAAGTATGGCGCTATCCCTTTTATTGGTAATTTTAAAGAACTCATAGGTGAACTTCATGAGTAAAAAAAGTTCGTCTCGAAGCAAGATTGATTACTACAATCGAAAAGATAAAAGTAGAAGATGGTTTTTAATAGTATGTGAAGGTGAGAAAACAGAGCCAAACTATTTTAGAAGTTTCCCGGTAAATAAAAACTTAATCAGACTTGATATCAAAGGAGAAGGAAAAAATACGAAGAGTTTAGTAGAAAAAGCTATTGAGTTAAAAAAAAACTCAGAATTCGACGAAACAGACCTATTTTGGTGTGTGTTCGATCGCGATAAAAACCCTAAAAATCCTAACGACTCGCAAAATTTTAATTCAGCCATAACTCTTGCAAGAAATAACGGCATTGACGTAGCTTATTCAAATGATGCTTTTGAATTGTGGTATTTGCTGCACTTTAATTTTTATAATACGGGAATTTCTCGCCAGGATTATCCAGATAGGTTGACAAAGTTACTGGGACACGAGTATCAGAAAAACAGCGAGACGATTTATGAGGAATTGAAAAGCAAACAGCAGGATGCGATTAAACACGCAAAACGACTTTTAATTGAATACGATCGCTCTAATCCTGAAAGTGATAATCCTTCAACAACAGTACATCTGCTAGTGGAAGAACTTAACAATTTTATTCCTAAAGATTAAGACAGCAATTCTTTATAAAATTCCAATAATTGCTCGGCTAAAGCTTGATTTGTATAATTGCTCATGGCTCGATGATAACCCCGATCGCCCAAATCTGTCACCAACTCCGGCCGCTCCATCAATTGCTGCAAACAATCTCGCAATTTCTCGGCATTTCCTTCGGGAAATATCAATCCTGCGTCGCCGATGACATGGGGAATTTCGCCGCAGTCGGAACCGATAACTGGAATTTTACAGGCCATCGCTTCGATTAAAACATGACCAAATTGTTCTTTCCAACCAGCAGTAGTTAAAGTTTTGAACTTATAACTTGTTTGCGAGGGCAATACCAAACAGTTCATTAAGTTAATGTAGGGGGGAATTTCTTCATGGGAAACGCTTTCTACCCAGATTATTCGGTCGCTGATGCCCCATTGTATACATTTTTCTGCAATTTGCGATCGCAATTTTCCTTGCCCTACTAACAGCCATTTCCAAGAGCATTTTTTTAACCCAGTCAAGGCTTCAGCTAAAGTTAGCAGTCCTTTTTCTTCGACAAATCTGCCTACAAATCCTACCACAAAATCTGTCGGTTTAATCCCGAATCTGCGCGACAAATCGGGGTTTTTACCAGTGCGGTAAAATAAGGTTTCATCTACTCCAAGTTGGGGCATTACTTTTACTGCACCTTGATAGCCCCGCTGGCGCAAAATTTTAGATCCGTCTAAGTTTCCGGCAATAACTCCGTCTGTATAATGAAGATTGCAGTTTTCTAGCACAGAAATAGGCCATTTCAATTCATAAGGCAGATTCCACCAGGTGAAAAATAGATTTTTTGCTTTGAGTTGGAGCAATTTGTTTAGTAAAATTAACTGGGCATAGGCTAGGGATTTTGAACCCTGTTCGACTTGAATAATCTGCGGCTTTGATTCTTGCAAAACTTTAATTAAATCTGTACCAAATGTTAATAATCCTTGATTGTTTTGGCTGTAATTTGATATGGGAACTACTTTAAATGAGCCTTCTTGATAAAATTGCGTTTCTATAAGTTTATTTTGTACGCCTCCAGGTTTCCAACGTTGCGGCACTACAACTGTTACTTCAATATTGGGTTCTAGGTTGGCTAGAATTTTGAACTTTTCTCGATTAATGTCAACAATATAGGTGTGGCTGGCAACCAGAATTCTCATTTATTGAAAATTGGGAATTGGGGATTATTTAGGGTTAATGTTGTCTTGATTGGTGTAAATTTGTCCATCGTTCCACAGGGACTGAATTAATGTATTGAGAACACTTATAAAACCGAGGATATAAAAAGCAAATCTAGTTACGATCTTAATGGGCGATCGGCTTTTGTAGCAAGGTGGATTGCCCAAAACGTGGCAGTCAAAGAGTTTGGCGAAAAATCGCAGGCACTCAAAGGCGGTTAAGTTTTTCAATCCCATTAGGAAATGGTTGTGATAAAATGTGACTTGATATTCGATCGATCGCGTGCTGACATCGTGACATCCGCCGCTCTCTTCTCCCAAGTGAACTAAACAGGCACTGGGATCGTACCAAATTTTCATGCCAGTCGATCGCAATCTCAAACAAAAATCCGACTCCTCCCGCACCGCACTCCCTGCAAACCGCTCGTCAAACCTCAGCCCGGATTCGGCAAAAACTGAGGAGCGAAACGACATATTGCAGCCTCTAGCCGAGAGCACCTGCTGCGGTTTGACTGTATGCACCAAATCGATAAAATACCACGCAATGCCCGCATCCATCGCTTCAGAGGGCAAATAGTCGATCGTCAAATCGCCTCCAGAATTGCCCAATTTCATTCTGTCAAAAACTCTGCCCGCCACACATCCCACATCCGGTTTTTCTAAATAATTGCCAGCGTGAGCCGCCAAAAAACCATCTGGTAATTGTACATCATCATCAATAAATAAAATAATCTCTCCAACTGCGCGCCGCACTGCATAATTTCGAGCTGCCGGCAAACTCGCCCAATCTACCCGAAACCACCGAATTTTGCCCGCATTTGCTAATTCCTCTAAATAAACTTGAGTTTCCGAGTCATGGGTGCGAGTTTGATCGATTACCAGCACTTCAAAATTCGGGTAATTTTGCCGAATCGCGTCAGCCAATGTCTCTCGCAGTGGTTGCTCGCGGTTATAGGTGGGTATCACAACAGAAATCATCATTCGCAGTTGCCGTTTTAATTATTTCTCTAAACGCCAAAGCCAGACATCGCCCGGTTTGTAAATTGGTGTGATTTTATATTTTTGCACTTTTTCTAGTTCAAATTGCAATGTTTCTGTAGCTCGGTAGAGAAATACATCGCTAAAACCTTCAGGAATTTTGACTTGCTCTGGTTTAACTGCCAGCAAAAGCTGTACGTCAGGATTTAGCAAATAGCTGAAAGACAGTATTTTTCCTGTGAGGTTATTGCCTCCGTGACTGATTAATAAAGGTTTTTTTGCTTGATTGACAATCGAGGCTACTGCGGGATTGTATTTAGTGCTAGAAGGATATTTGTTCCACCAAAGTTGCGACTGCGAGCTGACGGCACAAGAAACTATTTCACCTAATATTAGCGCGATTAAAGCTAGCTGCCACAGCTTTTGTTGTTGTCGATTGGTGGCGGCTGCAATTTTTACGGTGAATAGGTAGGCAACAGCTAGCTGGATTGCTAAAATATAGGGAACTAGATAGCGATCGGCAACGCCTCCCACTGATATCAATACTATGGCTGTAATTCCGATCTCTGTCAATACAAACAGCCAAACTCGTTTGGAAGTTGAGCGGTAGAGCAAGTATGTTGAATGCGCGATCGCGAAAAGCAATAGGACGGCTACAATCAGTCTGATTAAATCTGTAGCAATATTGCTCGAACCCAATTTGATAATTCCGCCCGCCCAATGCGTGTCGATAAACATTCGGCAAGTGATGAGAATTAAAGGTTTAAGTGAAGATATCCAAGATAGGGAAATGCGGGGCAAACCTACTGTTGACTCGATTTTTGGTGAGTTATCAATTAATACCAAAATCCAAGGGGCAAAAAAAGTTATTGCTACCGCTGAAGCTAGTAAATAAGCAATTAATATTTTGCTAAAATGCCATTTTTCAGTTAAAATTACATAGATGCCGTGGGCAAATATTACTAAAAAAAATAATAAACTAGAATACAGTCCTAAACTCAGGACGATCGCATAAATGAACCAAACAGCCTTGCTCAACTTAGATGCAGATTTAAATGCGGCGGGAGAGTTTTGTAGGGCGATCGCCCGCAGCAGAATTGCATTCGACAGCAAGACGAGGACTGCAAACATCATGTACGGCCTTGCCTCTTGCGCGTACAAGACGTGAAAGGGCGACACAGCGACGATTGTAACAGCGATCCATCCCGCAGGTGCAGACCGAAATAATTCCCAGCACAGCCAGTAAATGCTGGGGAAAACTAACAAACTCATCCAAGCTGAAAGACTTCTGACAGTCGCCACTTGCGGGCCGAACAACTGCACCCAAAATCGGGCTAAAATAAAATACAGCGGCGGTAGTTGAGGTTCTTCTGTCGCTAAACCTTTAACAGTATCCAACCAACTTTTTTCGGGATTTGTGTGCTGGTATTTCCGCTGCAAATCTGCGACACTAATTGTTTTGCCTTGAAAATCTTGCTGCACCATTTCCGTCCAGGTGTAGCCAGAAATTCGCAGGGAGGTGATAGATTCGTCGAACGAGTAGACTTTGCGATCGAGGTTTGTAAACCGAAAAAATATCCCCATTATTAATATGAGGACAATTAAAAATTTTAACGAAGTTCGATGCACCCGCCCATTTTGAATTAATTTGCTGTTCATAAAATCAGAAATGGGGAAAAGAAGAAAGAAGGATTTGGCGCTCTAGTATAGAGGCAATAATAAGTATGAGGGAATAAGAATCAGAAATTGATTTCAATATCCCCTATATTTATCGCTTAGGATTCTTGATTATTCCTTCTTGCTTCTGGCTTCTTCCTTCAGATTAATTCCCCATTTCCATCAGATAGCTATGTGTTCCTGAACGGCTAAAACTAAATTTTCAGTCCAGAAATTAGCCAATTCGGCACTGGCAGCTTCTACCATAACTCGGATTAGCGGCTCAGTGCCAGAAGCGCGAACCAAAACCCGTCCCTGTTCTCCCATTGCAGTTTTAGCACGATCGATCGCCTTTTGCATCGCTTCGCACTCGTGCCAATTTAGGCGTTTTTCGCGATCGTCCACCCGTACATTTCGCAGCAACTGCGGATAAGTTTGGAAACTGTTGCTTACCAATTGTGCTAAAGATTCCCCGGACTCCCGCACCAGCGAAGCCATATGCAAAGCTGTCAGCAAACCATCGCCACTGATACCGAAATGCGGACAAAGAATGTGTCCCGACTGTTCGCCGCCCAACATCGCACCGGTGCGCTGCATTTCAGCGTGAACGTGCTGATCTCCAACGTTCGTTCGAGTTAGTTTGCCGCCCAATTCTTCCCAAGCTCGCTCGAAGCCGAGGTTAGCCATTACAGTAGAAATAATTAAATTTGACGGTAACTGTTCGCAGTCGCGCAACTGCCGGCCCCACAGATACAGAATATAATCGCCGTCAATCGATCGACCTTTGTTGTCAACACCCAAAACTCGATCGGCATCACCGTCAAAAGCAAATCCCAAATCGGCATTGTGTTCCAAAACCGCCGCTTGCAAACTGTCGAGATGAGTAGAACCGCAGTTAACATTAATCCGAGATCCATCAGGAGCATTGTGCAAACAGATCACATCAGCGCCCATTTGCTCGAACACCTGCGGGGCCAAACCCGCGGCTGCCCCCCAAGCCAAATCCAAAACTATCCGCATTCCCTCCAAATTCAGCTCTTGCAGCGAATCACAGAGCGAAGTGGCATAATCTTTAACCAACTCAGCCCGATGGTAGTGGTGTCCCCAACCCAAGCTAGCAACCGGAACCTTTGCCCCCCGAATTCCCGCTTCGATTTGTTCCTGCAACTGCTGCGACAGCTTCGAGCCGTTTGAGCCGAAAAACTTAATCCCGTTGTCTTCTGGGGGATTGTGGCTAGCCGAAATCATCACTCCGCCGACAGACTCCGAAACGCTTGCCAGATAAGCCACGCAGGGAGTGGGACACAATCCCAAATTCCATACTTCCAAACCGGCGGCTGTCAAACCTGCTGACAGTGCCATTGCCAACATATCGCTAGAATTCCTGCTGTCTTGACCCAAAATAACCGGGCCCTGGTTGGGGGAATTTTGGCGCAAAACTTGCCCCGCCCAGAAGCCAACTTGCAGGGCTAGGGGTGCAGTCAACAATTCTCCAACTTTTCCACGAATCCCGTCTGTGCCGAAGAGTTTTGTATTTGGCAGGGAAAGGTTATTTCCCACCAAAATCGGCTCGCGTTTGGCCGATTGTACCGAGTTAGCAACCGAAAACTCGCTGCCACGATGGCGCGAAGGTGTCTGAACCATATTCACTCCTTTAGGAATATTCACACTCACACTTTGCAGTTCATGTTACAACTGAAAGTCTTTATTTTCAGCGTAAACTCCATTTATTTCGCCGATCGCTAGGGCAACTTGCTCTGACAACCTACGCACAAAGCTTAACTTCCTAGGAAAAATTTGTATTGTATCCAAGAGAAAATTTTTATTCCCGGACGATCGTACGATCGGTATGATTCGGATCTAACCGGATTTGATATGAGGCTGCTGCGGTTTGAGCCTGTCAGCAACTGCGAGTATAAAAGGTTAATGCTGTATTGCCGTATACTTTGTGGCGGCAAATTTCTAGACCGGAAATCGGTTGTGTCGATCGCTCCGGGCTGTGTTCGATCGCGATTTCGCCGTTTGGTGCTAGCATTTCTTGGCTGGCGATCGCGTTTAACACAGGTTCGTACAAGTCGCTGGCGTAGGGCGGATCGAAGTAAATGCGATCGAACTGCTCTCCTGCTAGAGCCGCCAATTTCGCCGTCGCGTTTCCCCGCAGTATTTGAAATGTTTGGGACGAGTCTGCTACTTGCTCCCAGTTTTCACGAATAATTGCACAAGCTTTCGCCGACTGTTCGATGCCGGTGACACTCGCGGCTTGGCGACACAAAGCCTCTGCACCCATCGAACCGCTGCCGGTACAAATGTCAAGCCATCGGCAATCGGCGATCGTCCCTTGCCAAATATTAAATAAAGCTTCTCTGACTCGCGAAGGTGTAGGGCGAGTTGCGAGTCCCGGCAGAGTTTTGATTTGGCGGTTTCCACAGATTCTTAAACTCATTTAATCAGAAAGAAGTTCGGCAACGGATTATGTAACGGATGTAACGGATGTCAGTAACCGAGGAAACGGCAATGCCGTCTCCTAATTTCTTAAGCAGCTACTTTTGCCCTCACCTGACTGACAAAATTTGACAGCATTTGCAATCCGATACTCGAAGACTTTTCCGGGTGAAATTGCACAGCCATCAGATTGTCTTTAGCAATCGCCGCCGTCACGTTTTGACTACCGTGAGTCACCATTGCCGATCGCACTTTCGGATCTACCGGCTCGACATAATAAGAATGCACAAAATAAACCCAAGGATCAGAAGGTAAATTTTGCCAAAGCGGCAAATTCGGCTGATAAAATTCCAATTGATTCCATCCCATGTGCGGAATTGTCAACCCCGGTTCCGAGTGAAACCTGCGCACTTTTCCCGCTATCACGCCCAATCCCGGTTCTACACCTTCTTCGGAACTTTCAAACAGAATTTGCAAACCCAAACAAATGCCTAAAAAAGGTTTCCCCGAGGCGATCGCACTTATTATCGGTTCTATCAAATTGCGCGATCGTAAATTCTGCATTGCCGGGTCAAACGAACCAACTCCCGGTAAAACTACCGCATCAGCCTGCTCGATAATAGCAGGAGAATCCGTAATTTGTGGCACTGCACCCACATTTTCCAAGCCTTTACAGACCGAGTGCAGATTGCCCATGTCATAGTCCACTACTGCAATGACAGACATTGACTTACTTGCCTTATATGATCAATATGACTATTCTTGCATACAATTAGTCAGTTATTATTGGTTATTGGTTATTGGTTATTGGTTATTGGTTAATTCGGCGTTGCTGAATTTAGGTATGATTCACTCGCTATAGCAATCCCTGAAATTTAGAGTAGGGGCAATTCATGAATTGCCCCTACTAAATTTCGGAGGCAAATCATACTCCAAATCAGCAACGCCGTTAATTCCAATGCCCAATTCCCGATTCCCCATAATTTATGACTGACAAAATCCTGTTAACCTCATTTGACACTTGGCTTCCTCATCAAAAGTCCAACTCTTCCGACGACTTATTGGCCAAGATTTCCCAAATTCAATCTTTGCCTTATTCCCTGACTTTTTTGCAGAAACTGCCCGTAGATTTCCAGGAAGCGTCTAATTTGGCGATCGCCCAAATCAACCAACTCCAACCCGACACTATTATCTGCTGCGGCATGGCAGAAACCAGACAAAAATTAACCGTAGAATCCTGCGCTTGCTCCAATAACGACATTCTGAAAACAGCAGTTAATCTCGAACCGCTAGTCGCTGATTTAGCCGCAGAAATCAGTCACGAAGCCGGAAAATTTGTTTGCGAAGCTCTTTATTACGCAGTTTTAAAACACCTTGCCGATGCTCAAATGACTGCTAAATGTATTTTCGTCCACGTCCCAATTTTAACTCCCGACAACACCGACAAGATTGTCGGCGATTTTGTATCTATTGTCAATCGCCTAACAATTAACCACTGACAACTGACAACTGTCAACTGACAACTGCCAATTGTCAAATCTTTAGCCGCCGTAATTCCAGCCTGTGCTTTCTAACAGCAACGGATTGCCTTCCCGGTGAACGCCGGCACCGATAACTTCTCCTACATAAACTGTGTGATCCCCGTGTTCTACAGCACCGACAACTTTGCACTCGACATAACCCAGAGAGTCCGAAATAATCGGACAACCAGTTTCCGCCCCAGCATAAAATTCTACATCTTCAAATTTATTGCCAACGCGGCGCTGCGGCTTAAAGAATTTCTGGGCTAACTCTTTTTGACCTTCTTCTAGGAAACTTAATGCAAAGACACCGCTGGCTTTGATCATGGCGTGGGATTTGGAGTCTTGCTTGACGCAGTTGACGACTAAGGGAGGGGTAAAGGAAGATTGCATCACCCAGCTAGCGGTGAAACCGTTGACTTCCTCCCCGTCTTTGACACCGCAGATGTACAATCCGTGAGGGATTTTGCGTAGGATGGTCTTTTTTGCTTGTTCGTCTAGCACGGGCTTACCTGTCGATCGATAACTCTACACCGCCCAGTTTACCTTTTGGAGGGCCCACAAACCCAACTGTCTTAAGGCCGATCGACATACCGAAACTGTTGAGATTGCCCATATTGCTTTTTTCGATACCAAATCTTCTGCTTCCCGCAACATTTATTTTTATTAACTTAAATTAAGTTGCTCTGATTTTTTGGCAACTAACTATATGCTGTGTTAAAACTCTAGCAATTAATATTGCAATCTCAACGTAGTCGCTCAATCCGTTAACAAAACCGGAGATAACTCGATGACAGAATCGTTTAAGCGGAACTTTGGTTTAGGTCTTTTAGCCGTCAGTGTATTATCTCTAATTTGTTTCGGCATAGTAGGGATTGGCAGAGACGGTCAACTCAATGCTGACGGTGGCGTCCTTT